>Ga0208951_1001199_pt1 | contig 11571 bp, 9 predicted proteins | sample GreLakmeMI27MSRF_FD_187702 | JGI IMG/M metagenome (GOLD analysis project Ga0208951, IMG submission 187702) | Freshwater lentic microbial communities from great Laurentian Lakes, MI, USA - Great Lakes metaG MI27MSRF (SPAdes) | ecosystem: Environmental > Aquatic > Freshwater > Lake | place: Great... | reverse complement strand
CGGGGCCGCCCCGGGGGGCTGCGTCCAGGCCAGCAGCAGCTGGCCAGCCCCAGCCTGCAGGTGGCCCCGCAGCGCCAGCGCGTCCGCGCTCACCTCCTCGTTGCCCCACGTCACCAGGCGCACCTCCGGCACGCGGCCCCTCTGCTGCGCCAGCAGCAGCAGGCGGCCGGGGCTGAAGGGCGCCACGCCCTGAAGGGAGCAGTCCGTCTGGAAGCAGGCCACCACATCCACCACTGTCACGCACGCAGGGCCCAGGCCGCCCACCATGCCCTGCTCCAGCGCCTCCGCAGCCTCCTCCGGGCGGATGGCGCGCACGCTCTGCGGTGCGGGGGGGTGGGGGGAGGGTGAGCGACTGCAGCACCAGACCCGCACGCGGGGGCACGCACGATGCGCGCAACCTTGACGCAGTCCGCCCATGCGATGATAAGCGTCTTCTCGCTCTCCCACACGAGGCGTGGGGGGAAGGCGTCTGGAGGGGGCGACCCCGCAGGGCGGTCCACGAACGCGATGCGCGTATGCGCCCCGCTGTCGTACAGCTTCACCCCAACGTCGTTGGCCCACGCGATCAGCGCGCCGCACCAGCGCACGCAGCGCACGGGGCCCTCGCCCGAGTGCAGCACGTGGTCGCGCACCCCCATCCACCCCTTGCTGTTCAGCACCAGCTGCCCGGCCAGCCCGCCGCAAGCCAGCTGGCGGGACTTCTTGGCCGCGTAGCCGGGGTCCAGCGACAGGCTCTGCGCGCAGCGAGCGGGGCTGAGACCCCTGCGCTCAAAGCCATCTGTGCGCCAGCACGCGCCTTCACAGCCGCGCTGTAGTCGTAGACCACGCGCTCGTCGCCGCTCACGGACGCCACCTGGGTGTGAGAGCGTGAGCGAGGGCGCGCGGGAGCGCAGCAGGCGGGGGGGTGTTGCGCACCGCAACTTGTCCATCCTCCGACGCGCTGCCCACGAACTGCCCAGCCGCGTCGAAGCTCACGTCGTTCACGGCGCCCCTGTGCGCAGGCAGGCGGCGCAGCTGTGGTGGGCAAGGCGCTCTTAGGGCGCGCGTGCAGAGAGCCTTCGCATGCTCCCTCTCACCAGCTTGCCGGACGCGTCCAGCAGCGCCAACGCGCCGCTGCGCATGCCCAGCGCAATCAGCTTGCCACTCAGCGCCACGGCGCTGACGGACTCGGCGCGCAACAGCGCTACGATGTCGTCACTCGCCGCTCGCTGGTAGAGAAGCTGAGGCTCCTGCATTGGACAGGTGAGAGTGCAGGCCGCACGCTCAGCGTGCAGAGCACGCGCCTCCTCCTCCTCCTCTTCCTCCTCCGGGTCTGCAGGCAGCGCGGGGTCCGGTTCGGACGCTGACGCATCCTCGCCCCCTGATGCGCTCGGAACAGAAATTGCCATGCTGCCAGCCTCACAACATCGCACGCGCGGGTGGCACAATGCACCACGGGCGAGGGTGGCAGGGTGGGCATGAGTTTGGTGCAATCTTCGACCACGTACGACGACGTATGTTGTACGTCCTTCGTCGCGCTCGAACCGTCGAACGAGACAGAATGCTTCCCTCGGATCTGGAGGGCGGAAAGGAGCGCAGCGGGGTCCGACGTCTTGACACCCGACGTCTGCGAGCCGCTCTTCTCGCGAGGTGCTGAGAATGCAGGGGTCCACAAGAACAAGCCTCCGTGCAGGTCCTCTCGCCCTGCTCTTCTGCTGCGCGCTGCTGGGAGGCGTCGGCGTGAGCGCGCACTCGAGAGGCCCAGGCAGTTGTGGCGGGTGCGTGCTGTTGCACGGCCCGTGGCCGAGAGGCACTTGGCTGGTTTCATGCTCCAGTCCCACCACTCCTGCGCTGACTTCCTCGCGCAGGCCCAGCGGGCTGCATCATCCAGCGGGTTTGGACGGCAACGGAGTCTACAGCATAACGGTGAGAAGCTTGCTGGAAGGTGCTCGAGCGCGCTCCTATTGACGCGTGCTCGGTCTGACAGGCGAGCCCGGCACTGCAGGCTGGCGTGGCATCCACGCTCACGCTCTCTGGTCCAACATTCAGAGGTTTTCTGGTCCTCCAGCCCGATAGCGCTCAAGGAGCCATTACCAGCGTCATGGCTCCCAACGCAATGACCAATGGCTGCGGATTTGGCCACACTGAGCCGGGTGCCAAGACGGCAGTGCGCCTGTCCTTTACTCCTTCGTCGACCGCCAGCAGCGTTACCATCAATGCCTTTGTGGTGCAAAGCTTCAGCGCGTGGTACGATGTGGCCAGCACGTTGTCCGTGACGGGCGGCACACCAGCATCTTCGCCGCCTTCGTCGCCGCCTTCGCCGCCGCTGCAGCCGCCGCTGCCACCGCCGCCGCCTTTACCGCCGCTGCCTCCGCCTTCGCCTTCGCCGCCGCCTTCGCCGCCGCCGCCGCACGTGCACTCCGCCGCACACGCGCGCGTGATGGCGGGCTGCATCGCCGGTGCTGCTGGTGCGGCGCTGGCACGGCTCTTTTGAGCACATGCAGTGGCCTGACTAGTCGACGCGTTATTGTACCCTTCTCCACGGCCGTCCCGGCCCCTTCGCCTGCTTGCTTGCTAGTACTGGCCCGCCAGGCCGGCAAAACGCTTTCATCGTTGTCGACTATGACAATTTGAGTCCGTCTGTCTTTGATCGGACGTGGGCTAATATAACACAAACGCCCTGATAGACGCAGCTATAGCGAGGAGGTGCAAACTAGAAAAGCGTGGTGGAGGTCCGTCTGTCTTTAGCTTCGATTAGATAGCACGATAGTTAGATCGCTGCACTCTTCCTGAAGAAGTAGTGTGAGACAAACCACTCCTCTCCGCCGTTGTAGGCGAACATCTCGGCGCAGGAGAGGAAGAAGAGGCGCCAGTAGACGAGCCACTTTGTGCGCTGCGCCCGGCCGTAGGTGCGCTCCAGGATGGGCAGCGCCGCCTGTGTGTTGCGGTCCAGGTTCTTGAGCCAGTCCTCGCTGGTCAGCGCGTAGTGCCCCCCGTTCACGCGCCAGTGGTTCTCAATGGCCAGCCCCCCCTCCTGGAAGTACAGCAGCAGCGCGTCGTTGGGCATGGTGCCGCCCGTGAAAAAGTAGCGCGCCATCCAGTCATCCTCCCCGCGAGCCTCGAAGTGGTACGGCCACTCCTTGTGCACAAAGATGTGCACAAACAGAGCGCCCCCGGAGCGCAGCCAGCCGGCGCAGCGACGCATGAGCTTGCTGTAGTTCTTCATGTGCTCGAACATCTCCACACTCACGATGCGGTCGTAGGCGCCCGCATTGGGCGGCTCAAAGCCCTCGTCGGCCATGTTGGCAGTGACGATGACCAGGTTGGTGATGCCCCGCTCCGCCGCGCGCGCGTCGATGAACTCCTTCTGCGTGCGGCTGTTGCTGACGCTGGTGACGGTGGCGCGGGGGTAGCGCGCAGCCATGAAGAGCGACAGGCTGCCCCAGCCGCAGCCTAGCTCCAGGATGCGCTGCCCGTCGGCCAGCTGCGCGCGCTCGCAGTACAGGGCCAGCATGGCCGCCTCCGCCGCGTCCAGGCCGCAGCGCGGAGAGAGGTCCTTGTAAAGGCAGGCGCTGTACTTGAGGTGCTTGCCCAGGCACAGCAGGTAGAGCTCCGTGGGCACCTCGTAGTGCTGCTCGTTGGCCGCAACCGTCTGCTCAGCGATGGGGCGCCGCTTCAAGTCCGCCACGAACTCCTGCACACAACGGCAGCAGCGGAGTCAGAGCTGCCACGCTGGCACAGCCTCGCCGCAGCTGCGCAAGCAGCGCACCAGCAGCCTGCGGTGCTGCTCCTCCCCCGTGGGCGCCTTGAGCTCCTTGAGGCGGGTGCCGAGGAGGAAGCGGATGCCGCGGCGCAAGAGGTAGTCGGGCACAACGTTGAGCTCGACCAGCTTCAGCACAAAGCGCATGAACGTGTCGTACATCATGTCGAAGGCGAGCACGTAGCTGAACGACAGCGTCTCTGCGGCAGCGAGTCAGCTTCAGACGCAGCGTGGCCACTGAGAGCACAATGTTGCAGATCTCTGCACGCCCCCCGCACGCGCCACGCACGCCGCACGCCGCACGCGCTGCGGGCCAGGCGCTGCTGCCGCGCGCACCTGCCGCGAAGACGAACGGCCGAGCGAGAAGGCGAGTCATACCCAACCTGCAGACGTCAGATGCTCCTCAGAGATGGACACACACTTCGCCACCGCTGCGGGAGCCAAAGCGCAGGCAGGCGCGCAGAGCCAGGCGGCAGTGGTGCGCTGCAGCGAGCCGGCCGGTGGAGCACACGGGTCCCGAGCATCTTGGTACATCTTGCCGCAACCAACACCATTTAGTCTCGCACCTGCACGCAGCCTGCACGGCACCCGCGGGCGCCTATTTAGTGGTGCAGGTGACGTGTCGTCGTCGTCCGCCGCCGCACCACGCTGTCGTACGATCAGGAGACTGACTGACTGAGAGACTCGCTCCTCCTCTCGCTCGCTGTATTCTGGTCGGTGTTGTGGAGCTGGACGCGCCTCTTGAACCCGCCCTCGCTGGTGCTTGCCTATGTCCTTGCCTGACGTGCCGTTCTGTTGCTGCGATTAGAGCGCGGCCCACACATCCATGGATGTCGCTGCGCCGCGCTGGCCGCTGCTGATCGTGTACGGCTCCCAGACGGGCAACGCGCGCGACGCCGCCGAGCTGCTGGGTCGCGAGGCTGCCGCGCGGCAGTACGCTGCGCGCGTGCTCTCCGCCGACGCGTGCTCCGCTGCGTCGCTCTTCACTGCGCCCCTCCTGCTGTTCGTGGTGGCCACCGCCGGCCAGGCGCGCCCGCTGGCGTCTCGTGCGAGCTGGCCCGCCCTGACTGCGCGCCCAGGGGGAGGCGCCAGACGCGTTCAGGCGGCTCTGGCGCACGCTGCTGCGCAAGGCGCTGCCCGCGGACGCGCTGGCGCACTGCCGCGTGGCTGTCTTCGGCCTGGGCGACAGCGGCTATCCTAGGTACAACGTGGCGGCCAAGAAGCTGGACAGGCGGCTGGAGGCGCTGGGCGCGGGGCGACTGGTGCCTCTGGGCCTTGGCGACGACCAGGCACGATGCCGCGTGCGCTGCCCGCGCGCACGCGCCGCGCGTCTGACGCGCTCGCGAGGCGGCGCAGCACCCGCTGGGCTACGAGGCGAGCCTGGAGGGGTGGTCCGCCGCCCTGTGGGCCGCCCTGCGCGCAGCCTGCCCGCTGCCGCCCGGAGCGGCCCCGGACCCGCCCGCGGGCGCGCCCGCGCCGCCGCCGGCGCTGCGAGTGCACGCGCGGGTGCTGCCCGGGCTGCGCGCGCCGGCTGCGCCCGCTGAGGACCAGGACGACGAGGCGGAGGTGCGCGCCTGCCTGGCCGCAGCAGCCGCGCTGGACGCGGCGCTGGCCGGCGGCGGCGGACAGGGCGCGGACGACGCTGCAGGCGAGGGCGGCGGCGAGGGCGACGGCGCGCCCGGCCGCCTGCGCCGCTTCAGCGCCTGCTCGCCCTTTGTGGCACGCCTGCTGAGCAACCGGCTGCTGACGGCAGAGGACTCCGAGCGCGAGGTGCGCCACCTGGAGTTCCAGCTGGGCGCAGAGGGCCCCCAGTTCCAGCCCGGAGACGCGCTGGCAGTGGCCCCGCTGGCGCCGCTGAGCTGCGCTGCGGCGCTGCTGGCCCGCCTGGCGCTGCCCGACGACGCGGTACTGGAGCTGCGCGTGCTGGGCGACCCTGCCGGGGAGGAGCATGCGCATGAGCATGCGGCCCCACAGCGCGCCTTCACCTGCGCCGCGCGACACCTGGTGCGCGGCTGCCTGGACGTCAGCTCCGCGCCGCCGCGGCGCACGCTGTTCGCGCTGCTGGCCGCCACCGCCTCGCAGTCGCACGAGGCTGCGCGGCTGGCCCACTTTGGGTCCGCCGCCGGGCGCGAGGAGCTGGGGCGCTACTGCGCCAGGGAGCGGCGCTGCCTGCTGGAGGTGCTGGCAGACTTCCCTTCAACGCAGCCGCCCCTGGGCATGCTGCTGCAGGCTGGCCCCCGCGCCCACGCGCGCCTCTTCTCAATCAGCAGCGCGGCGGCGGCGCACCCGGGCTGCGCGCACGTCACTGCAGCCGTGGTGCGCTGGACCACGCCCCTGCAGCGCCCGCGCACGGGCCTCCTCACCGGGCTGCTCGCCCGCGCTGTGCCCGGCCGCTGCGCCTTCGGGGTGTGGACGCTGCCCGGCGCGCTGCGGCTGCCCGGGCCAGGCCAGGCCGCTGCGCCGCTGCTGCTGGTGGGGCCCGGCACCGGGGTGGCCCCGTTCAGGGCCTTCGCGCAGCAGCTGCAGGCTGCGGGGGCGCCCCACGCGCCCGTGGCGCTCTTCTTCGGCTGCCGCCGCGCGGGCGTGGACGAGCTGTACCGCGAGGAGTGGGCGGCGGCAGCGGCGGAGGGCGGCACGCTCGCCCCCCCCGGCGGCTACTTCGCAGCCTACAGCCGCCAGGGCGCTGCCAAGCGCTACGTGGGCCACCTGCTGGTGGAGCAGGGCGCGCGCGTGTGGGCGCTGCTGGAGCGGGGAGCGCACGTGTTTGTCGCCGGCGCAGCTGGGGCGATGCCGCGGGACGTGTTTGACGCGCTGGCGCAGGTGGTGGAGCAGCACGCGCCGGGGATGGCCTCCAGGGCGCACGCGGAGGCGTGGCTGAGGGGGCTGGAGGCGCAGCGCAGGTACACTGTCGAGTGCTGGTGACGCAGGCGCGCCGCGGCGCACGCGAGCACAAAGCTCGCAGCGTGCAATTTGCCATTTGTGCAGCCCGCCGGGGCCGGAGGCCCGCAACTGGCCCTGCCTGCCGCGCCAATGCACTGAAACGTCAAGGGGTTGTCCTGCGCTGCACCTGGGATGTTCCACAAAGACATCTTTCAGCGCCGCTCGTTCTAGCTCGAAAATTCGTGTGTGAGTGAGTGGACTACAGTAAGTCATGAACAGACACTCGTCCCGTCGACAGTGCGTGCGAGTCGTCAAGAGCTCATCGTATCATCTCGCAGCCCTAGGCCAGGCGCTGGGCCCACGCCGGCGCAGCTGAGCCCAAATGCAGCTCCTGGCCCGGGGCACTGGGGGCGGGCAGGCTGTCGCGCCCGCCGCCCGCGATGGCGGCCATGAACGCGCGCGCGCCGTCAGAGAACGTGCGGTCCAGCTGGCGCCCCTGTGCGCTGGCCGCTGCGCGCTCCAGGTGCTCGCTCTGGCACATCAAGATGGCCAGCGTGGCCACCGTGTTCTGGCGCTGCAGCGACCCCAGCTGCAGCGGGCCGTCAGAGAAGGGCAGCTCAGGCGCGTGCGCGGGAGGCGGCGCCATGCTGGCCGCCTGCTGCAGCGCGGCGGCTGCGGCCACGGGCAGGGAGGGCCAGCCCAGCAGAGGGGCGGCCCCGCTCAGAGCTGCGATGGTGGCGGCGCCCGCGGCGGTGGCTGCCGCGCCCACCGCCGCGCCGCCGGGGGCTGGCGGGGGCAGCAGGTGCGGCGGTGGCACCAGCAGTGGCACGCCGCGGGGGAAGCCAGCCTCTGAGCGCTGCGGTCCCCGGAACAGCGCCGCCAGCTCCGCGGGCGCCACGCCCCAGGCGGCCAGCTGCTGCTCGTCCACGATCCAGCTGCTGGCGGTGCGTTCCGGGTCCTTCTTGGTGAACAGCGCATAGGTGTGCGCCTCGTCCACCGTCACGCGCCCGCTGGTGGCGCAGTACAGCAGCGCGCTGGCGAAGGCGCCCGCGTTGCTGTGGTCGTACCAGTAGTTGCCGGGGCCCTCGAAGCAGCTGCCGAAGCACACTGGAGCGGATAGGCGGGCCGGGGAAAAGTCAGATACGCGGGAGTGGTCAACACCGCAGAGCTGCCAGCTGCCAGCTGCCGGCGCGCCTGTGAGCACGTGCAGGAAGTTCTCGCGGTAGGAGCCGGTGCGGCGCGCAAAGTCCTCGCGCCGCACGCCCGCAAAACGAAACAGCGCCTTGCCCCAGCGGCTCAGAAGACGGCGGTGGTCCGCGTGTTTCAGGTCCGCGAACGCGTTTTCCGCACCCGGTGCGGCCTGCGACGGCGCGCGTGAGTGCGCGAGCGCGCGCAGGCGCGCGCATGCGGGGGGCAGGAGCGCGCGCCCTGGGAGGGTTGGTTGCAGCGCCTCTGCCCGTCCCTCCGCGAGCACGTCGCTCCTGCCACACACGCCTGGGGCGCACCTTGGCGGCGTGGTGGCCGCGCTCGGCCTTGAAGACTGGGGGCGAGCGCACGGAGTGAAGCGCATCCTCGTGACGTGGTCGAGAAGACGCTTTAGGCTGGCGCAGGGAGGCCGCCTCCGCGCCGCCGGCGTCCAGCGTCGCGCCGGCGTCCAGCATCGTGCGTAGCGGGTCCCAGCTTAACTGGCGCTGGAGCGGGAGGCCTCCTCCGCCCAGCGCCAGGTTCCCCTCTCCGCCCAGCTCGGGCAGTGCGAACTCTGCACACGCCGCCTCTAGCGACGAGCTGCGCATCAGCATAGCCGTGCTCAGGCTATCCATGCGCGGCAACATCGCGTCTGCGCGTCGCGCGCGTCACGCGAAGGCTGCACCAACTGCTTGAGCCCGCACCTCCTGGGCACAGCCAGGGACGCCACAAGACACAGCACAGAGGAGGCGAGTGGGCAGCGAGTGGAAAACCAAAAACTGCATCCTTCTTCTTCTGAACAAAACAGCTTTCTGCGTGGCAGGGCACCTTCGTTGAGCGGCACCCCACGCGGCTGCAGCTAGCTACGCACATCACCTTTTGTTGCATGTGCGCCCAAGCACATCAGGCGATGAACCAGTCTCTGCCTCCCTCCTCGAATCCTCCGGGCGCGGATGCGCGCACTCGCTGCCTCGCCTTCTCCATGCCAAATGCCCAGAGCCGCACGGCACAGCAGCCCTGCTGGGGCGGCAGCAGAGGCGCGGGATCCCCCGGTCGCCAGCGCACCGGGCACACGCGCGCGCCAGTCGCCCGCAAGTCGCGAGTCCAGTCGTCCAGCGTTGAGCCGCAGGCCCACAGCTCCAGGTGCGCAGTGCCGCCCATCGCCGCCGCGGCTGCCGCAGGTCCCCCTGCCGGCTGCACCAGGAAGTGGGCCTTGCAGGCGCGCAGGCGCTCCAGCGCGCAGCGGCTGTGCGTGCGCGTGCTCTGCTGGGGGTACTGCCGCCAGACGTAGAGCGCCGCGGGCAGCTTGCCCAGCGTCAGACCGCCGTCGAACCAGGCGCCGAAAAAGTCAGAGTCAACCGGCCACCAGCCAGGCTGCTGTGCGCCCTCGCAGCCCTCTGGCGCCGCCAGGTCAACCACGGCGCCGCCCGGGCTGCTGGGCCACAGGTCTCGGTAGGGGCGCGCTCCCAGGCTGGCCAGCGCGCGGCGCCGATAGAGGCCAGCGGCACGCATGGCTGGGATCTCGATGAACCTGGAGAACGCCATCTCTGCCGGGCCACCCACGCCCACCGTGTTCTGCCAATCCACCCACCGCTGCATGCCCTCCTGCTGCGATCCGCCCAGCACCACGCGGCTGGTGACGCCATCCCAGTGCGGGTGCTTTGCAAGGGCATCGCGCATCAACGCAAAAGCGTGCGGAGGCCGCAGGTCGTCCGCCTCGTGCTCGCCCACCAGCAGCCCGCAGGCGACGGAGAGGGCGGTGTTCAGCGCGAGGCCTTGGCCAGAGCAGCCGGCGGGTGATACGGAGAGGACACGCAGGGAGCAGGTGGGGCAGGCCAGCGCTGCCACTTCCGCTGGAGAACGCGGTACGCACGCTTCGGCCTGCCAGGGCACGCGCCCGGCCAGCGCCTCCTCAACGACGGTGTCGTAGCAGCACGGTTCGGAGCTGCACTGGGCTGGAGCTGCTCGTCGCTGCTCTAAGGCCGCGGCGCACGCCAGCAGCCACTCCCGCGACCCGTCCGTGCTGCGGTCGTCTACCGCTATCAGCTCCAGCCGCACGTCACGCTGCGCCAGCACGCAGCCCACCGCGTCAGCCAGCCAGGGCAGCGCGTTGTGGACCGGGAGCAGCACCGACACTTCCACCTCTTCCACTCCTTCCTCTTCCACCACGCCCATTGCAAAGCTCCCTCGCACAGCAGGCGTGGAGCGGCGAACACTGCCAGCGGCGGCGGCCCGAGAGCGCGAGCGACTCTGCGACTGACACTTACATTCGCCTCCGCCTTCTCTGTGTGACGCCACGTTCCGCTCTGTACACTACCCTCTATTCCAGCAGCACGCAGCCCAAGTGAGGTCGACACTGCTGCACGGGAAAGGCGGAGGGCGAGTAAGAGTGATGTCCCGCTGCGCAGCCGCCGCCGCGGCAGCAGCGCTGCTCGTCTTCGTGTTGTTGCTGAGCAGCGCCCTGAAGCCGCGCAGCACCGGCTTGGACGCGAGGCTGGACCTGGCGGAGGCGCAGCGACGGCTGGCGGCATTCTCCTCGCGTGGCGCAGGCGTGTCGGCTGCGGGCTGTCCTGGCCCGCCCTCCGCGCTTATGGAACCTTCGCGCGCGGCCGAGGGGTCGCTGGTTCTGGTGACCGGCGGCGCGGGCTTCATCGGCAGCGCGGTTGTGGAGGAGCTGCTTGCGTTGGGCTACCGCGTCCGCGTGCTGGACAACCTGAGCACCGGTAACGCGTCCAACCTGCCCGCCTCACACCCGCGGCTTCAGCTGCGCGTGGGCGACGTGAGCGTGGCCGAGGACTGCGTGGCGGCCGTGGCTGGCGTATCTCACGTGTTGCACCTGGCTGCGTACTCCCGCGTCGCGCCCTCGCTGTCCGGCGGCGCCGCCGTGGCGTGCACGCGCGCCAACGTGGAGGGTACGGTGAACGTGCTGGAGGCTGCGCGCCAGGCGGGCTCCGTGGGGCGGGTGGTGTACGCCGGCTCCAGCACAGCCTACGGCGGCGACCAGGAGCTGGCGGAGGACCCCCTGGAGGCGCTGGCGCACCAGGCGTACGGCATCTCCGTTGGGCAGCCCCTGGGGGCGAGCTGGGAGCAGGACACGCCCCGGCCGGCGTCACCCTACGCGGCGAGCAAGCTGGCGGGCGAGCTGCTCGCCACCAGCTACGACGCCACGTTCGGCCTGCACGCCGTCGTGCTGCGCCTCTTCATGGTCTACGGGCCCAGAGAGCGCAGCCAGGGGCCCCACGCCACGGTGGTTGCGCGCTTCGTGGCGGCGGCTGCGCGCGGCCAGCGCCTGAGCGTGGAGGGCGACGGAGAGCAGACGCGCGACTTTGTGCACGTCTCTGACGTGGCGCGCGCGTTCGTGCTGGCAATGCAGGCGCGGGACATGCCCAGACGCGCGGTCATCAACGTGGGCAGCGGACAGGCGACGCGCGTGCTGGAGCTGGCCGACATGCTGAGCCCGGGGCCGCACGCGCACGCGCCGCGCAGGCGCCTGGACATGCGCCACACGCTGGCTAACACCTGCGCCGCGCAAACGCTGCTGGGCTGGGCGCCCCACATGACGCTGCGGGAGGGGGTGGCCCAGATGCTGCGCCTGGAGCGCCTAAGACTGCACGCGGACGCAGAGTGACGCCGCGCAGTATAGAGCTCGTATCGGATTAGATTCTAACGACAGCAGACAGGACGCTCCACTCACGTGTGCTTGGACCATAGCCTGTAGAGCAGGATGGGGAGCTCGTCGCCGTCCCTGTTCACGTCCGAGAGGCCCG
>Ga0208951_1001195_pt1 | contig 11582 bp, 14 predicted proteins | sample GreLakmeMI27MSRF_FD_187702 | JGI IMG/M metagenome (GOLD analysis project Ga0208951, IMG submission 187702) | Freshwater lentic microbial communities from great Laurentian Lakes, MI, USA - Great Lakes metaG MI27MSRF (SPAdes) | ecosystem: Environmental > Aquatic > Freshwater > Lake | place: Great... | reverse complement strand
CACCCGCCCCCCGCCACCCGCCACCCGCCACCCGCCACCCGCCGCCCGCCGCCGCCTCTGCCCTGGATCTGCCCTGACCCACCCGGGGACCTTCGTCGCCTCTGCAGCACGCTCGGCACCGCCGCAGTCGCCTCGCAGCTCGTCGCGCGCTACTACACGCGCCGATCGATGCGCGCGCACAAGCCGGAACACATCGCGATCGCAGCCCTCTTTGCGGCGTGGAAGATTGAGAACCGCGAGATCCGATGCGCGCTCCCGAAGCTGCGCGCGCTCGCGGCCGAGGGTGTGAAGCAGTGGCACTACGAGGGCCGCAGCTGGGCACTACCACAGCTGCGGCCACAGCTGGTCGACCCCACCCTATGCGCCCAGCTCCTCGACGAGACCTACCTCGAAGATCTCGACAAGAAGATATGCGGGGCAGAAGTCGAGCTCCTGCGCGCGCTCGGCTTCGATCTGCGCGTCGACCTGCCTCAGGAGCAGCTCGGGCCCGCCGGCCTCGTCGCGCTCGCGCCCGCGCTCGCGGCGACTTTGCGCGTCTTGCACGCGCAGGAGACGTTCGTGACGGCCTGCCACCGCGTCGCAAAGCACGACCCGCGTCTCTGCCTGCAGTTCTCGGCGCAGGCCATCGCGCTCGCGCTGTGTCACTTTATCTTTTCCCGCTACGACGCCGGCCGCGCGCTGGGCGAGGCACCGCGCGTGCCGCCGCCCGGGCCCGACGGCTCGCCCTGGTACGTCGCCGCGGGGCTTCCGGACGCCGACTGGCGCGAGATCCACGCCCGCCTCTGTGCCAAAGTCTACTGATTACATGCCACACCGCCCCGCGCGGCTGAGCGTGACGCCGTCGGCCTGCAGAAACCACTTGCGCGTGTAATCCGAGACTTGTCCGAGGAAGCCGAGCTTGAGCAGCTCGGGCGCGACGCGGCGGAGGCGCGGCGTCAGCTCTTCCCGCAGCACGTCGCAAAACTGCGTGGTCATGCGCGCGCGCGCGGGCATCACCCAGCCGGCGCCGCTCTGGACGAACCCCAGCTCCGCGCCGGCAGGCGTGGCGGCGACGGCCGAAAAGGCCTCCCACAGAGCGTCCTTGGTCTCGGGCGCGTGGAAGTAGCCTTTGGGCTTCTGGCCGCGCCGCGCGCGCACCGACTCACCCTCGCCGCCCTCACCGCCCTCGTCGACCGCCCACGGCCGCTCCGCCGCGTCCAGCTCGGCCGCCCAGCTCCGCGCCCGCGCCGCGCGCTCATCTGCCGCCGATCGATCCAGCAGCGCCGATCGCTCGACCTCCTCCCACATCTCGATGCGCCGCTGCCTCGTGGCCGTCGCGCCAGGGTCCAGAACGCGCACCGCCACAGCGCGCGAGCCCGCATCGTCCGCGCCGGTCGGGCCGGGCGTCGCGGCATCGATCTCAGCCTGCGCCGACGCGCCCAGCCGCCGCGCCAGACGCTCGACGAGCCCGTCGCTGCAGAACTCGACGCCGGGCGAGACGGCGACGGCCGCGCGGTAGGCGGCGAGCTCGAGGCGAGTGCCGGTCGCGACCAGCTCGGCGATGCAGCGCTGGCGGTACGCGTCGAGCCTCGCCTGGTTGGCCTGCATCATCTCCTCGAACGTCGCCGCCTCGCCTTCCCGCCGCCGCCGCGGCCCTGGCGCACCGCCCGCAACGCCGGCCGACCGCTTGCCCAGAGAGCGCGCCTCCGCCGCCGCCTCGCGCCGGCCGCCCGCCGCCGCGGGCCGGTCCTGCGCCGCTGCAGTCACGATCGAGAGGGGAGCAGACGTAGCTGGAAGCTGAGCTCGAGGCGCGGCGTCTGCGTGAGCGGCGCGGCTTTGAGCTCCTGGCGGCGGCGCCCAGATCGCGGCGCCGTCGGGCCGTGAACGCGGCCGCGTGCTCGCGCGAACGGGCCGCACCTCCCCCTCGAAGCGCCTCGAAGCCCTCCTTGGGCAGCGTCCTTGAGCCGCGACCAGAGTCGACGCCGGGCGAGACGCGAGAGGCCGAACGCGGCGGCGCGGCGCCCGGAGGCCCAGAACGAGGCGCCTCACACCCGGCCATCGTCGCGGCAAAAAAAAACGAGGTGAGATGCGCGATCGAGCGAATCCGCACGCCCGCGGCCCAACGCGGCTGCGTGCGCTCAAGGCGCTGACGAAGCCACGTGATCACGCCCGAGCCGGGTGCTGGGCTCGCCGCAGCTCTCCTGGACCCTCCAGCGCGCGATCGAGCTCGATGCTCGGCAGTCGAGGTGCCTCAAGTGTCGTGGACCGGTGGGGAGGCGTGGTTCCTGACCCGCTGCCCGCCCAGCGCGCGAGCGACTGCTCCTCCACCCACCGCTTCGTCGAGCGTTTGACGTCCCGAACGGCGCGGCTGCGAGCTCGCGACGCGGCCCAGCAGTGAGCCTCTTCGTCGGGCATGCTCCTCCCATGCTCATGACCAAAGCGCGCCGCTCGCCGCTCGCCGCGTCCCTCGAGGCCCCTCCGGCGCGCGATCGTGCCCGGCAGTTGAGGTGCCTCAAGTCTCGTAGACCGTGGCACCTGGCCCGCTGCCCGCCCAGCGCGCGAGCGACCGCTGCTCCAGCCAGCCACCCACCGCCTCGTCGAGCGTTTGACGTCCCGAACGGCGCGGCGGCGAGCTCGCGACGCGGCCCAGCAGTGAGCCTCTTCGCCGGGCATGCTCCTCCCATGCTCATGGCCAAAGCGCGCCGCTCGCCGCCTCGTCGCGTTCCGTGCTCGGCAGTTGAGGTGCCTCAAGTCTCGTGGACCTGGCCCGCTGCCCGCCCAGCGCGCGACCAGCTCCTCGTGCGTGCCGCTTTGTGCAACCACGAGCGCGGTTCGTCGATGAACCGCGCTGCTGGCTGTGGGGAAAACGGGGAAACGGGTCATTTGGTGAGCACGTAGAGCAAGAGCGCTGCGATGACGATGAGCGCGACGTCGGCATCGAACGCCTGGCGAATGGCATACCACATCATGTCGGCACGCGACGAGTTTGGGACGAGCTGCCATGCCGCATGCGCGCCGCCCATCGCGTGAGCACGCGCGATGGCATCGGCCACGTCCATGACCTGGGCGCCCTTGCTCGTGCATTTGCACGCAACGCCGGCCCCGCACCGAGATTTCTGGAGCGGGAGCCGCGTCGGACCCATCTTTGCGCCGTCGAACGCCTTGACTTCGCGCATGGCACTCTGGAAGGTCTTGTGACGAACGTCCTTGACCTTGCCGACATCGCCACGAAGGATGGGCGGTTCAGGCGCTGCGGCCAGGAACGATGCGACGCCAAATGCTTCCTCGAGCGTCGCGTAGTCGCTCGTCATGTAGTTTCATCTGCGAAAATTATTCGCGGCATTCCCGCGTGAAGAACAGGACCATGAGCGCGACGACGACGGGCATCATCGCCATGCCCGTCATGCTCCAGGGCCACAAATTCTCGGCAATGGCCTTGGAGATCTTGGGCTTCTGGCCACGCTGCTCTGCCATCGAAGCCCAGTACGAGAAAGGCGACGCGACAGCGACCATGGCCGTCCAAATGAGGATCTCGACGCCCAACGTCTTGCCAAATGCCTTGACCCACGAGTCGGCACACGACCCGTGGAAATGCCATGCGGCCCATGCGGCAACGACGATGGCAACGAACGATGTCGTCACTTTGATGGCCGTCTTGGTCACAGACTCGACTGGCATGCGGCCCGACATGGTGGGCCTGCGGTACCGTTTATCGACGCCTATGCGGTTCATGTCGTTCAGGTATCGTCATTACACATTTTTTTTCAAATCACGATCACGTTCTTGGGCGCGCGCTTCTTCTTGGGCGCCTTGTCGTCAAACTCGATGACCTTGGTGCCCTTGGGGCGTCCGCGCGGCGGGAGCTCAGGCTCCGACTCGCTCGACTCCAGGTCGCTCGGCACGTCGTCGAGATCGTCCGATGGAATGTCCGAGAGGCGGTCCGACGCGTCGTCCTCGCCCAGCTCCTCGATGGCCGGGATCGCGCGGAGCGGCCGCGCGCCTTCCTTGACCGGGCGCGGCGGACGCGAGAAGCGCGGCGCGAGGTCCGGCACAGGGACCTGCGGCAAAAAGCTCCCCATCTGCCCCATCTGCCCCATCATGCCGCTCGCGCCGCCCAGGAGCCCGCCGATATCGACGCCTGGCCCGCGCATCTCCCTGGCCTTGGGCGCCTTGGCCGACCGTTTCTTGGCCGGCTTGGCGTACTTGCGCCGCTCCCGCTCGCGCGGCGACAGCGAATCGTCCGACTCGTCGCTCTCAGATTCCGACGATGACGAGACGTACCGCCGCTTCTTCTTCTTGGCATCGGTCTTCTTCTTACCGCCGCCCAGCATCTTGCGCGTCAAGTGGAAGGACAGCGCCGACCCGCCGATCATGGCGATGAGCGTGAGCTCGGGCGGCAGCGACATGCGCGACGCGTGGCGCTCGTGCAGACGCTGGAAGACGTTATCAAACTTGCCGCTCGACGACTCGTCCATCATCGTCTCGCTCCACCCATCAAGTTCCAGATCGAGATACTGCGGGAACCGGCGATTCGCAAACTCCAATCCAGAACAGATTGTCATCAAAATTTGGCGCTGGAAGGCGATGGACGCATTGACTTCCTGCTCGGTCTTGACGCGCGCGAGCTCCGTCCGCATATCGCGGATATCGGCGTTGTAGCCAAACGTGCGCGCGTGGACGCCGTTGCGAGTCGCGCGCTGCAGCTTGAACATGATATCGGCGCGCTCCTCGGTGATGGTCGCAAAGGGCGGGAGCGGCTCGATGACCGGGGCGCGCGCGCGCGGGGCCGCTTCCTCCTCTTCGTACTCCTCGCCGTCCTCCTCATACTCCTCATACTCCTCGCCGTCCTCCACCTCGTACTCCTCGCCCTCCTCCGGCGAGTTTTCTGGATCGATCTTCGATGCGTTTGCGAAATCGCTGAGCTCCTCGGGCTCCGGCGGCGGCGGGGGCGGCGGGCGCGGGGGCGGCGCCGCGCGCGCGGGAAACTTGTAGACGGGAGCCGTCGCCCGACGCATGGGCTGGGCCTGGCCTCCGACCGCCGGCGAGGGCCTGGCCTGGGCGCCGGGACCCGCCGTGCGCCCCATGGCCTGTCGCGGGGCCTGTGTGGCCGGCATATCAAAGGCGACGTTCAGGTTGACGTCGTCCGTGGCCGCTTGGACGCTGACGATATCGCGCGGTTCAGTTCCATCGGGCCGGATGAGCGTCACGTTCTGAGCCATTTACGAGAGGAGGAGATTTTGTGTTCGTCGCAGGAACGCACGCCTGTGCAAATGCCGTGGGTCCCGCGTCGGATATGACACGAAGCAGTTCCTTGTTCTTCAGGAGCGTGTCTTTAAATACGCTGCGTTTCGGGAAATCGTCCGAAAAGAGCTCGTCAAAGTCGACGTAACAGATATCGGTCTTTTCCAAATACATCCTGTGTACGTTACGTTGCCTCATGAACGCCAGATGTTTTCGGAACGAATCGCGGAGATGCGGAACGAAGCTTATTTCCGTCAGGAAGCAAAAGTATGGGTGCATGTTCTGCGTGCGGCCTTGGAGCTCGACGTAGTTGCCTGGGACGAGACGCGCCCGCATCGTCTTGGCGTCCATGAGCACGCCATACGATTCTTCCCAAAACTCCCGCGCAGCCGTCGATTCTTTATCGCGATCGACCTTTTCGCACTTGCCGGCGAAATCTGACCACGTATCATCCCTCGCGTCGCGGCCGACGAGAAAGAACAGCCTCGTGCCTATCCAGCAGACGGGCAGAACACCCGCGGCATATATCATCCTGCGCGGTCTTGTCTGAACCGCACATTTTTCGCTCGTAAGACGAACGACATTCACACTGCAAACCCGAGCTGGGCCGCCTTGCGGATGAGCGCGGCATCGTTGAAACGCCTCAAAACCGACGCGACGCGCGCGCGCCCCCATGGCGTCGCGATGAATCCGGCCGGGAACCCAAACCGCGAGAACTCGGCGTGGTGCGCATCGTATTGTTTCGCGTAGCGCGCGTCCCGTTTGCATCGCGCATAGGCCGGAGCGCGTCGTGCGTACCCCGGCTCGCACGGCTGGTACTGGAGCGGAAGTCGTTTGAGGACGGCGGTGTAAAAGAGGATTGGCTGTGTCTTGCGCAGCCACTCGTACGCGATGTCGTCGTTCGACGTCCCGCCCGTCGGCCTGAATCCCGTGGCGTTCCCTGGATCGTACCGCGTATCGTACCGGTACTTCCGCCCGGCGTTCCACGTCGACGCGCGCTGCCTCGGACGGTAGGTTGCGTTGCCGCGCATGTCGTCGTTGGACTCGTTGTTAGACTCGTTTTTCCCGGTCCGCATCCTGCGTTGTGCCCTCTCGTACTGCGTCTGGAGATTCTGGAAGACGCGCACGAAATTCGCATTGCCGCCGTGCTTGTTTGGGTGGAGATTGAGCGCGCCGCGGCGATACGCTTTCTTCAGCTCGTCTGGCGTCTGTGCGCGGTTCATGGCCCGAACGACGGCCTCTAATGTGGCGTTTGATCCTGAGCTCATGACGCTATGGCACATTTTTTTTCATTTCAGTTACATTCTGTAAAAGTGGTCGCGGGCATCATTCCCCACGCTGACGAATTCGACCGTGGCGTGGGGGCAGTTCCGCACGAGAGCGCCACGCATTCCCGCCTCTGTCTTGTACACATCGTCAGGGACATCGTCGCCCGAAAACGCACTCTTCGTCTCCTCGGTTGTGCATACGACGATATGGTTCACCAGAGCGCTGATGTTCCGGAGGTACCGCACGACGGCCTTCTCGTTGACTTCCACATCGAGATTTATGCAGAGCGTCAGGCCGGGCGTATGGTGCGGCATGACGACGACTGGCGTGGGAGGCACGACGAGCGCGACGCATTCGAAATTGACGACGAGCGTCTGGAGACTTTCGTACGAAATATCGCCATACGTCGCCTCGCCCTCGCAATTCGATACCAAGAGGTTCTTGAGGACCGGCCGCGTCGCGAACGTCTCCGGCCCGAAATTGCAAAAGATGAAATCGACGTGTTGCGCCGTCCACGGAAGCAGCGGGACGAGCGACCAATTGAGATCGAGACGGATATCCCGGAGACGCGAGTCGCGCATATCCAATACGCCGGAATTGGCACTGCACTCGATACCGAGGTCGCCGGCATGCAGCATCCTCAGGACGCGCAGCGATACCGACGCGTCGAAAAACGCTTTATTGACTTCCCACGTTCCGGTCAAATCCTCCAAATACAGCTCCTCGAGATCGGGCGATGCGTCAAACGTTAATCGCCCCATCATCTTCACGATTCGTAAGATCCGGACTGACGGAGGCAATGCGGGAAAGTTGATGGGTGCCTCGTCACCGTCATCGTCATCGATCTGCGTATAGACGAGCTCCGTGATATCGCCATCCCAATTATTAGACACCCAGCGTGGAATATCGTCTCCGGGAATCGAGAGCTCGATCTTCATTTTACGAAAAAACGAAAAACGAAAAAATGAAGTGTGACGTTTTCCGCTCCGACGCGACTTTGCGCCACGAGATACTTTTGGCGGGAAATTCAAATTCGATGATACGTCCACACAGCCATCCCAATAACGACGTCAATACTCAAGATCGCGCTTGCCATATCTCCATGTCCGTTGAGCGCATGGTACGCGACGAGCCCGTAGAGCGCCGCATGGATCGGCCGCATCGAGTTCCACCAGATCGGCTGGCCGAAAGTTTCCGGGCCCGTCTTCCGCAACCCGCCCAAAAAGATGGTCGTGAAACCGATAGATATCATAAGAGCAGCGATGCCAATGTACGGCACGAGATCCGGCCGGTTCTTCGCGAGCCACGCCAGTCCTACGCGCGTCCCGATACACCCGACCCAAAACAAGAGCGCGCGTTTCTGGAGATCTGTGGTCATATACTTCTCCGCGAGATTTCTTTACCGGAAACATTGCTTCGATCCGATGTCATGTATGGAAGAGGACTATTTCTTTATTTCAGCGCGATCCTCGCCAGTATGAGATCCACGCCGCCGTCGCCAAAGAACACCCGCGATTATTTTCCTTCCTTCCAGGATATGAACGGCAAGGCTGTGCGCAATACCTCCGAAACGTACTCGGATCTCTTGTACGCGAATCCAGTCGGCACGCGGCAAAATAACTGTTATGCCTATGCGATTAACTCGTACAAGGATTCGGGCGACGAAAAGCTTCAGCCGGGCGATTTGGCGGGGATGTCTGGCGGCATTGATTTGAAGGATTGCAAAGATCTCGTGAAGCGCGCGTTGGCCGATGCTAAAGCGATGGGCTGGAACTTGCGGTACCTCGGCAAGGATAAGAAATCGTGTTGCCCGAAATCCACCCGCATCGTCGCTGTCCTCGCGCCAAACTCCGATTTCCATTGGTATCGCCTCCATCGAGATCTCTTGTACCGCGTCAAGACCGCACGGACTCGACGCCGTATGGCCACGGAATTCGGCGTCTCGATTGGGAACGTTCAAATACCCGGTCCAGATACGACGCGCGCCGTGCCTGGCGACTTGGTCTTGATCCGCGGCGCCAATGTGTGGAGCCACAAGCAAGGCTTTTCCGGCGATGGGCCGCTCCTCAAAGACGCGTGCGGCAAGGTGATCAAGGACCCGGCCAAGGCGTGCCGCAACTACGGCAACGGACTCAATTACAGAGTTGTATGCGGCTCGTTCTGCTTGACGAAATAGCTTAAAGGACGACGCGCCCGACAATGCGTATGACCGTCGACGATGTACGCGCAAAGGTCGCCGCGCGCTTTGCCGAGACTTTGGGCGACGAAAGCCTCGGCAAAAAGCTCGAGATTGTCTTGTGGAATTCTGTGCTAAAATCGTGTCAGGCGGACAGGTACCCCCTGGAGTGGAGCGGCGCATTGACGAAGAGCGTGCGTGAGCGGTACACGACCCGCGCCATCGGGCTCGATATCTACAATTTACGAACGAATGATACGCTGCGCACCAAAATCATTTCGGGCGAGTTGCCGCTCAAGAAATTCATCTCGATGAACGCGTACGAAATGAACCCGGAGCTGTGGGATCCCATCTTTGAACGAAAAGCTGCCAAGGCGTTACGGCAACAGGCACGCGTCGATCCAGAGACGATGCCCGATGGACTCCTGGAATGCCGCCGCTGTCGGTCCAAGAAGACGACGTATTTCCAAATGCAGACGCGCAGTGCTGACGAGCCGTCAACAATTTTTGCCAGTTGCCTCAAATGCGATAACCGCTGGAAACAATAATTCAAATTACCGGACGCGCGACGAGATGTATGGCGGGTGCGCCCTGTTTTTCATGGTACTTCGGAACGCGTCGAGCGCAGAGAGGTGCTGGACGACGAGATTGAGCGTGCGATTGTCGAAGGCGGGTGGCGGAGGCCGTATGCCGTACATTCGGAGATGAGCCAGCGGCAATTTCCGCACGACTGCCCGGGCGTACTCTGACGCATAGTGTGGATGGTGCGAAACGATCACGAGGAGAACGTACTCCAGAGCTCTTTTGGACATCCAACTTTGAAACATATTCGATGGCCGCGTCCTCAAGAAGAGCGAGATGAATTCCGGGGCTGAAGGCGGCGGTGGCGGCGGAGGCGGTGGCGGTGGCGGACTTGGATTTCTGCGGCGACGCGCCATGCTGACTTGCGCTTGGCCCCATGCTGCGGTCACGGCCTCGAGCGCCGCTGCCGATCCGCCCTTGTTGGGATGCGCCCGGAGCAACATGCGCTTATATTTCTGCCGTATCGCATTCGCCGAATTACTGGACGATGCGCCGAGTACGCTCCTCCACGACATACCAGACCTCGACATTTTTTTACACGAACGACAAGCCCCGCGCCACGAGTTTTGGCGCGCCGAGATTCAAGATGTCGCGCAAGAGCGTGTTATGTGCGCATACGACATCCCCGACCTCGATATCATAATACCACGCAGACGTATCCATCACGGACGCCTCGATAGGGACGTAAATTGTCGTTCGGAAGAGCCGACTTCCATCGGAATCGGCCGTTCCCAGCGGCACGACGATCGCTGCGAATGACGGCATGCTGATACAGCTTAAAGGGTCCTTAAGCACGTTGCGGCACTGGCGAAATGACGACGCAATTGGCGCTGCAGCGTTTCGATGTCGGCAAGACGGACGAGAAGCGCGTCATCGTCATCATTGGCAAACGGAACAGCGGCAAATCGCAAATGACGGCCGATTGGTTGTTTCATAAACGAAAGATGAGCGCTGGCGTCCTGATGAGCTCGACCGAGGAAGCGACGGGTTTCTTCAAGAGCGTCATAGGTATTCCGGATACGTATGTGTATGGAGAATGGGACGGCAATGTCATCGACACGATTATCGCCAAGCAACGTAAACATGCCAAGGCAGGGACGTTACGCAACTGTTTCATCGTTCTAGACGACCTGGCTTTCGATAAGAAGATCTTCTCTTCGAAGCAAATGCGCGAATTGCTGTTTAATGGGCGTCATTACGGTATCATGCTGATTATCACGGCGCAATTCCTGGGCGATCTCCCGACGTTTTTCCGATCGAATGTCGATTATGTCGTGACGTACAGGACGCCCGGTATCCAGGACCGCGAACGATTGTACCGCAACTTCTTCGGCGTCATTCCAAGCTTCCATATGTTCCAATCCATCATGGACGCGACAACCGAGAATTATTCAGGTCAGACTATTCAGATCGGCTCGATTCCGCCACGTTCTCATCCTAACACATTTCTCTCCCCCCTTGAATTGACCCTTCAGCTCTGATCTTGGACAACACAGTCCAATCCAACGCGCTCGGCGATTGTATCTTCTGGTACAAGGCACCTCTCAGGACGCCGACGTCCGGCAACTTCAAGATCGGGTGCCACGCCTACCACGCCTTTGCGCGTCGCCGCGGCAAGAAGGACGATGTGCTTCCAGATGAAACGACCGTCACGGGCCCTCGTCCGCCAGCAACGGCCAGCAAACCGCGCGTTATCGTCAAGAAACTCAATTAGAAAAGACGACGTGATACCGCCGCGGCGCCTCGGCCCATCGGTCCCATCGGTCCCTGTGATGTGCGCGCCTGGGCCTGTGCGGCGACGCCCTGCGCGAGCGGCCCGCCCCGCCGCATTTGCGCCACCTTGTAATCCTCATATTCCCTGTTCATGAGACGCCACAATTCGCGCGCGACGGTCGGTGGCGGGATGGATCCAATATCTTCCGGGCGGCTGCGTCCATCGACAAAAGGGACGAGCGTCCGGGAAGGGTACGTCGCGCCGATCGTTTGGCGGAGATGGAGACGAATGTCGGGATGATCGAGCGACGCCTGGTGAGGTGGCGACGGTCGCTCCGGGCCGAAACGCGTGCCTCCGCGAAGCAGGGATCGGAGACGCGAGTTGTGGGATTGGCGCGTTGGCGCAGGCGGCGCTGGCGGCTGGTGCATGCCCGCGAGCCGCATGATCCGCTCGATTTGCGCGTTTGTCATCGGCTGGCGCGTGTGCGGCACGAGGCGGGACCACGCGCCGCCCTGCTCGATCATCTGCGCGAGGGCGTGCGCATTGTACATCTCCGCGCCGAGCCGCATGCCGCGCGATTTGGGGAAATGTTCCAGTGTGATGGGATCGGGCCGGTTACTC
>Ga0208951_1001191_pt1 | contig 11599 bp, 8 predicted proteins | sample GreLakmeMI27MSRF_FD_187702 | JGI IMG/M metagenome (GOLD analysis project Ga0208951, IMG submission 187702) | Freshwater lentic microbial communities from great Laurentian Lakes, MI, USA - Great Lakes metaG MI27MSRF (SPAdes) | ecosystem: Environmental > Aquatic > Freshwater > Lake | place: Great... | reverse complement strand
ACGTGTTCAATCCGCGTTCGACTCCTGCAAAGATCGTCGCTCTCGCTCGCCTGTGCGTGTGATGACCTTGCGCATGGCGCAGCGCAGCGCAGCGCCGCCCCGCGCGCCCGGCGCTGCTACACTGCGACGCAGCCTGTTGCAGCCTCCCCGCGCCGCTTGCACCCCTTCCGAGACCGCGGCGGTGCAGAGCAGGCGCCTCGCCTTGTCGCTCGCCCTGGCCGCCGTCTCTGCGCCACGACCTGCTGCTGCCGCTGTTGCTGCCCTCTGGGAGCGAGTTGACGCCAAGCAGCTCGACAAGGTCCTCTTCAGCGCACCGCCGGCGCTGCAGACCTACCCGGCTTGGCTTGAAGGCACGTGGGACTGCGTCACAGCCTTTGCTGGCTACGAGTTCCCTTCACAGCGCATCTCAAAGGAGCGATTGGTCAGAGACCCCAGTGTGCCGGGCTTTCTGCAGCTCTCCGTCATGTCACTGGCGGACGTGGGCGCCGGCGGCACCCACCAGCTGCGTTTCACTGTTGGCGTGGACGGGCGGGTGGTGGAAGACCGCGTGTTCAACCTGCGCAGCGTTGCGGATGCGCAGCTGCGCAAGCGCTGCGTGCAGTCGGTGGAGTACGCGCCTCAACGTGAGCCCAACCGGCTGACGGTGCGCCTGCTTCCTGGCGCGGTGAGCGGCACGGAGCGCGTGGAGCTGTTTTTCAACGGGCGCGAGAGCGCCACTCGCCCCTCAGACGGCACCTTCTACGCGCTGGAGTGCACCCGCCAAGTGTCGCTAGGCTACAGCACGCAGTTCAACGCCCCCCGGGTGGCCGTCACAGACTACGAGCAGGTGTGGACGTACAAGCTGAGCGGACCAGACCACGTCCTAGCAACTCTCGTCACCGCCGGGTATGTGCAGCCTAACGAGGCGCTGGCATACACCTCCCAAGGCCCGGGTGCCACGCCGCAGCTGGGGCAGCTCCTCAGCGCAGCCACTGAGCCGGTGGTGCTGTATAGCCACACCGTGGACATGCGACGCACATCAGCCACCACCGCCAACGCTGAACCAGAAGAAGCGCAGTAAGCGCCGTGCGATGCTTCTGGTGCAGCGATGACTGTGGTGGATCATGCGACTCGCAACATCAGGCAAGGTTGCGGCAGCCGCATTGAGTGCGGCATTTCGCGCCAGTTTGTGGTGATCCCACCCCCGATGGAGGGTGCCCGAGGCATGCAGCAGTAGAAGGGCAATGCTCAAAGCGGGCGCTGGGGCTTGACTTGATTTCTTTTTTTGCCACGCAGCCAGATTGCCACGTCACTCGCGCCACGCCCCCTCCGCGAGCCTGTCACACTGCGTTTCGAAGAGGGTCATTGGCGCGACATGCGGGCCGTGCGGCCGCTTTGCGTAGCCCCTGCTGGCGAGCCCGCGGCTGCGCCTGCTCCGCCGGCAAAAGCGCGGCGCACTCGCGTGTGCAGCCCGCGCGGTCCGCTGAGTGACGAAACACGTGAGAAGATCTCACAGGCTGCGCGGGGGCGACAGCACAGCGCCGAGACGCGCGGGCTGCTGTCGCAGGCGCTCTCGGGAGTATGGAAAAGCTGCGCGCACCGAGTTGGCTCCAAGCACTCGCCGGAGGTGCGTGCTGTGGCTCTTTTGTCTGTGGCGTTGTCAAGGGACGCTAAGCAGCGTGTCTCTGTGCAGACGCGCGAGAAGATGCGCCTCGCAGCAGCCGCGCGCGGACAACGCTCGCGTGCTGTGAACGCTGTGAACGAGACGCGGGAGGTGAGCGCGGCGGCGCCGGACGGCGGGCCGGCTGCACGCGGGCGCCCTCTGTCGCGCTGGACGACGGTTGAACTCCGGGTGCGTTGTTGTGGCTTAGGAGCGCCCCTGCGGCTGAGCGCGGCTAAACCTGAGTCACCCTTTACAGGCTGTGCTGCGCAGCGTCGGCGAAGCGGTGACACACCCTGGTCCCACCAAACCGCTCCTCTTTCAGCGCCTGCGGGAGCTGGACGCGCAGCTCCTTGTCGCAGAGGCGAGACCATCGACGCCGCAGCCTCGCACCCCCCAGCTCGCTGCCAGCGCCTCTCCCGCCGCGCGCAACGAGCCGCCGCCGGGCGCGCTGCGGCGCGTCACCGTGTCCGAGTTCCTGGCGCTCAAGACGGCTGCCAGGCGGCTTTCGGAGGTGTACGGCCCCGAGATCCTGAGCCCCTTTGGCGCGCAGTTCCTGGCCGAGGAGGGGGAAGCAGCAGCCGCAGACTCCGTGCGGCTTTACTTGGAAGCAAACAGACAGTTCCAAACGCTGGGTGAAGAGCCTGCGGAAGAAGACGGGCGGCCGTCCCATTGGTCCATGGACTAAAGAAAAGAAAAGCAAGGTCCTGGTTCACATCTGGCACGACGCGCACAACGTCTCTGACGGGTGATGCACACCTGTAGGATCTGCCCAGACAAGGACTGAGAAGCTGGTGCTTTCGATTCTTCATTTCATTTCCTTATTCGACGCCATGTACTGGGATCCGGTGCTCAGTTCAGCCGGCGGCACTTGCCGCGCGGGCACCGGCGCTTGCAGTTGCACTTGCGCTTTGCCGCCGCCACTGGTGCGAACGCCACCAGGCTGTCAGTCAGGTCGATCAGCTCGGCGCCTTCAGCAGCGGCGGAGTCAGCAGCGGCGGGTGGCGGCGTTGGAGTGGCACTGATCTCGATGTAATCGCCGTTCGCCTTGGCAGCTTCCAGACGCGCGGCCTGCACCTGCTCGAACGTGTTGACTGTCATAAAGTCATCTTCGGCGGCGGCGGCGGCGCTTACGGGCGCAGTGGCGGCTGCTGCGGCCGGCGGCGGCATCAGTGCGACTGGCTCGATGAAGGGCAGCCCGCTGCGGTTCAGGATGATGATTGCGGCTGCGCGCAGATACGTGTGCCCCTTGCTGAACAACTCGCCCTCAATTGGAATGCGCGCGGCATGCGACCGGAGCCGCTGCACAGTCCAGCCCTCTTCCTCGATTTGGTCCACTGCCAATGCTACGTAGTCAATGGGCGGCGGAGGCGGCGGAGGCGGTTCGATGAGAGGCGCGCCGCGGCGTTGCAGCATCGTGGTGGCTGCTGCAGCATAGCCAGCAGCCTCCTCCGCTGTCTTGTGCCCTACTAGACCCGGGGCGCCCGCTACATAACGTCGCAGGCAGGTGTCCGTGCAGTTCATCGACTCCAGTAAATCCAAGGCATCCAGCTCCGCTGACACGAGGGGTGATCCCTTTCGCTGCAGCATGAAGATTGATGCTCGGCCTATGAGCGACTCGGGATAACGGGCATGTACTCTCAGCCGCCCGTCCGGCGAATTCATCGCCTCCAGAAACTCCACAGTGCTAATGATGTCAGCCGGGGCGGATGCGGGCACGAGGAGTGCCGCGCTGAGAGCTGCTGCAGGCGGGTGCCGTGTCTGAGCGCTGATCTCAGCGTCCGGCTCAACAGCGAACCGATTTAACCAGTCGGCGGGCGCGGCGGCGGGCGCAGCAGCGAGCCCGGCGTGCGGCTGCGGTGCAAAGGCGGAGAATACTTCGCTGTTGAGGACGCCAGCATCCGCAGGAGCCGCCGCAGCGAAGGGCGGCAAAGCGGGCGCAGCGGCCAGCACCAGCGAATCCGCGTCCAGCGGCTGCGGCAGCGCATCGAAGGCGAGTTGCTGGGTTGAGCCAATAGCTGACGAGAAGACTGATGGCGCTGGCATCGGCGCTTGCACCTGCTCGTCGACTGGCGGCAGCGGCAGTGGCGGCGGCGGTTCTGCGAGCGCTGCGGGCGGGGCGAGCTGCAGCGTGGCGGCGGGCAGGGGCAGCGCCGAGACCGGCGAGGGGGGCGCACCCGCGCGAAGTGCAGAGGCTTGATTCACTGTCAACGGCAAGTCAAGGCGTAGCCCAGAGCCTGTCGGAGCCACAGCGCGCGGAACGCTCACGCGGCGCGGTGCCACAACAGACTCCGGTCGCGCTGCAGAAGGTCGTGAGCGCAGCACCGTGGCCGCTGCATCTGCCAACGCCTTGTGCGGGCCGTCCACGTACTCCTGCAGCTGCCAGTCGGGCAAGTCAAGCAGCTCCAGCCGCTGCAGCAGGCTGCGAGCGGGCACCACTGGCGCGGGCGCGGGCGCGGGCGCGGGCGCGGGCGCGGACGCGGGTGTGGGTGTGGGCGCGGGCGTTGACACTGGCATTGGCGCACGCTCCGGCTCTTTTTCTGCGCGACGGCTGAGGATGGCCAGCACTGCTTGTCGCGTCAGTGCGTCCAGCTCCGTCTCGCCGGGCTGCGCTGGCGCGGCGAGGTCGCGCAGCGCTTGGTCGCTCAAGCTTCGAGACTCGTAGAAGCGCTCAAGGCTGGACTGCGTGAACACGGGCGCTCGCGCTACAGCCGCCTCGCGCGGCTCAGTGGAGCCCATGGCGACTGCAAGGGCGGACACCGCCCGCGCGGGCGACGTGAGCAGGCGAGCGCGCGTTGACTGAAGACGATGGGACTGACCACGTACGACGGTGAATGAACGCGTTGCACTTCTTCACGCGCACTCAATGCTCACCAGTCATCCACAACCGGCCAGTCATCCCTTGTCCACCTCAGTCGGCGCACCTGCAGCCTTGCGCCCGCGGCATCCGCCCCTTGCGGTGCATCGCGATCGTAAGCGGCGAAAGAAACCAACCACTGCCCTTCCATTAGCCTTACGCTGACGTGGCCTGGCCCCAAGGCGCGCCCGTCGCGCGCGCTCACGTTCAGAAGCAGCGAGCCCCTTCCCTGGTCCATCCTCCCGCCTTCCCTGTCCATGTAAGGCCCAAACACATCCACGCTGCGCCCATAGCGAACCGAATAGGATGAGTCCCTTTTGCAACACCATCCCCAGTTAACAAAGAGATACCACCACGCTCCCCGACTCAACACGTAAGGCGCTTCCACCATCGCGTCTCCACCGGTCTCAACCTGGCGCTGCTTTTCCGGTGTTTGTGCTCGCGCCAGCGCTATCACAGGCACGGTGGCGTTGAGCCATCCCCAGGCGTTGAGTACCGGCGCGAGCGTGGCGATGTGCAGCGGTACCAAGCCGCTTTCGGCGTCTAGCGCAGTGAGCATGACCCCTTGCCAACCGGAGCCGAACGCCAGCCACAGCTCCCTTCCGTGCCGTACAACCGCGGGGTCGATGGCGTTGTATCCCTGCGACCCGTCTGAACAAAGCACCTCGCCAACCTCTCTCCACTCATCGACATCTCCAAAGCGGCCCGCTGGAACAACTGCCAGCCGAATACAGGAGCGCGGACTTCCCCAAGAGCTAACGCTATAGTACACCAGGTGTTGAGCGCCTGAGCGAGAAGGCACTACCTCTGGGGCCCAAAGCGCCGCATCGACGCTGCTCAGCGCGTTTGGTAGGAGACGCTCCCAGTGGTGCAAGTCTCTGGAGCGGTATCGCCGCAAACCGGGTTCCCCAGACCACGCGGGAGATCCCCATCCTCCGGTCGCCAACACGTGCCAGTGACCGCCGTCTCTCACCAGGCTGCTTGGGTCATGCACGCCGTACAAGCGCTCACCAGACGGCGTCACAGAGGTGCTGCGCTCGCTGCGGCGTCCCCGTAGGCCCACGCAAAGCAGAGCGAGGGCAACGCAGAGCAGCGCAAGCACACGCAGCGTGCGAAGACGCTTGGTCTGCAAGCGCATCGGCGGCGCATAGCTTCCCCCACCACAAGTGCGATAGACGTGCGTTGGGTGCGATGCTCGACGCCGCGGTAGAACAAAGTAGAACAAGTGAGTCCCGCACCAGTCCTCCCTCGCCTTGCGCGTCACGCCGTGTATCGTAGCGCAGGAGCTCCCTGCCGGCCTTTCAGCGCCCCGCACCGCGCTCTTCACACCTCGCTGTTTCGCCTCGCGCGCCTCGCCTCGCATGGCCTCCTCTGTTGACGACACGCGGTTCCGCCGCGCCGCAGCGGCTGTGAAGGCTTCCAGTGCCAGCACCAAGGCGCGTGCGTAGACTTGGCTTTGTGAGAGCCATGGAAAAGCACGGTGCTCATGCGTTTACCCAGGCCATTGGCTGCACGCTCATTGGCACGTACCTGTGCGGACTGCTGCTGCCACGCGCCTCGGACGAGTTGGCGCTGCAGCCAGACAAGGTGGTTCCTCGTCTATGGACTCTGGTCACGTGCGTTCTCTCCTCGCGCATCGCTTGTGCGGTCCCGCGACGCTCTAAGCCCACGTTGCAGCTCTTCCTTCTGGGAGTGGAACGTCCTGGCGCTGCTCATCAACCTTCTGGCTCTGTTCTTCATCGGGCAGAGACTGGAACGAGTATGGGGTGCCGGGGTATGCACTGCACTCCCCTTACAAACACGCACACACGTTCCCCCATCTCACACACCCCACACGTCCAGGAATTCCTCCGCTTCATTCTGCTGGTCAGCTTGTCCGTGGGCACCGGCACGTTCGTGGTCATGTACTTTCTGTACGTGTTAACGCGCGACCAGTTCTATCTGTTTGCCCGCTTCGGAGGATTCCACGGCGTCGTCGCCGGCCTATTGGTGGCGCTGCGCCAGATGGCTGGCGACGAGGCTCCGCTGGACTGGATGGCCGCGTCGCTGTACGTGAGAGGGCTGCGCAACAAGCACTTGGCGCCGCTGTACGTCGTTGGAACGCTTTTGCTGGCGCTGCTGAACGGCGCACGACACCACCACGTGGGTCTGTACCTGTTTGTTCTCTTTGGCGCCTACAGCGCATGGCTGTACTTACGCTTCTGGCAAGACGTCTCCGCCGCAAGTGGCGGCGGCGGCGGCGGCGGCGCATCGTCAGGGCAGCCCCGCCTGCGTGGCGATCCCCGTCCCGAGTTTTCCTTCGCCGCTTGTTTTCCGGAGCCCTGCCACCCTCTCATTACGCGCCTGCTCGCCGCGCCATGCCACCGATGCTGCTGCGCCGGCGAGCCCTCTTATGCGGGTGGTGCCGCCTGGCTGGACGCAGTGCACGCTGCGGAGCGGGGACAGGGGAGGCAGCGAGAGCAGCAGGAGCGGGGGCGTCGATTGCTCGACCAGCGGCTTCTTCATCCCCCCAGCACCGGCGCTCTTTCGACCGGCGCGGCGGTGGAGCTCGCGACGCCCGCGCAGGTGGGCGAGGAAGAGCGCGAACCGGTGGCTGAGGGCGTGAAAGACTCCGCAGTGTGAAGCGCTAATCGCTAAAACGCTCAAAGATCAGAGTCTCAGAGTCTGTTTGCTCTCTTACTTTCTCTCTCGGTTGCTCCGTCTCACTGTCCGCTGCGTCCTTGCGCGCCTGGCCGGGTCACCGTCATGTACCTCACCTCACGAAGGCACCCCCGGCCATCATACTCACGCTCCATCACGCTGTGCGCCCCCTCCGGCCCGCTGGGAAGCAGCCACGCAGCGCTCACAGTCAGCCCGTCGCCTTGCGCGCCGGTGCCCAGCTCGCAGGTTGCGATGACACCTCCGGGCAGCCACAGAGAAGACCCAACCTCGCCATCCTCATCCTCGTCATCCTCATCGTCGTCCTCATCCTCCGCATGGTCGTCTCTGCGAGTAGGGGGTCCCGCCTGCGGGTCAAAGGCTGCATCGTTGTCGTCGTCTTCGTTTTCGTCGCCGGATGGGTATGGTCGTCCACGCGGCAGCGCTGTTGTGCGCCGCAGCTCGTATGCCTCGAAGGCGAAGCGTGGCGGGGGCGCGTCGAGGGCGGGTGCCGCAAAGACGGCACCCGCAGGCCCAGGCTCCTCAGGCACGGGGGTGGCGGCTCGCACAAACGCTGTCCATTCTCCAGATGCCAGCGATGCGGCCTTTGCGCGCGGGCGGGAGGCGAGCGGCTGCGCCGCGATGGCACCCGGTTTGGCACCCGCGGCACCCACCGCTGGTGCGGGTGCCACTGAGCGCTCCCCCTCCCCCTCTCCGTCCGCTGCTTCGCCACGTGGCGCCGCCAGGGGTCCCGCCCATCGTTCGTGCGACACCCGCACGCGGAGCTGTTGCACCAAAAGATCCTCTCCGTCTAAGGACGCCCCTGCGTCTACCAGCTCGGCCAGCGCCTCATCCGCCGACATCTGGCCGTCCGCAGCAGCGTCTGCTGCGAACTTGAGGCGCAGCACGTCCGCGGCGCGACGCAGCTGCAGTGTGTGGATGATGCGCACGCGCTCGGTGGCGTTGACGCAGAGGCAAGACTCGATGTCGATGCAGCCGGCAACGCGCCCCTCCTCGCCTTCTTGGTCCGCGCCGGAAGCGCCCTCGGCGCTGGGCTCCAGAGCCGCAGGGCCACTGCTGAAGCTTCCGTCTTCGAAGAAGACCAGGCCGGGGGAGAGCGCTTGCAGCGCAGATGACGAGTGTCGCTCATATGACCCAGCCTCACCAGGCGCGGCAGCGACGCCGCTGGGCGACCAGTACAGCGTGTCGTGCAAAGCACCATCGGCGCCCAGAGACACGCGCTGTGACTGTGGCGCAAAAGGCGGGCTCGAGGGGCCCCTCAGCGCCACGCGAACGTTTGCTTTGCGCTTCTTTCCTCTCGCAACCACGCACCGCGCGACGTGTCCACGCGGAGGTCACGCTCGGCTTTCCCTCCGCGTCCAGCGCCAGCGGCTCTAAGGCGCCCGTGAAGGGGCTGGCAGCCAACATGCTGCCCGCCCACACGCCACCTGCAGCTCCGGCAAACGTGCTCCACAGCGGCGCGCCGCTGCGCTCCACGCGACCAAGCACCTCCACATGCAGCACCTGTGGCGGTTTGGTGGCCCACTCGGCAGGAGGGGGCGCTCGTTTCGCTAACACTTGCAGCGTCCGGCGACTGCCAGCAGCACGCGCGCGCCGCGCCACAAGCGCAGCGCGTGGCGCATTTCGTGGGCATGAGAGCGCCTGCATCGGGATGACGAGGCGACGAGAAAGGAGGGCGATAGAACAAAGAACGTCGTCATACAAGTTCTATTCCTCCACTGCTGTTCGCTCCGCTCGCCCTGTTGACTGTCCGGCCACCTCAAACTCTCAGAAAAACACATTCAGCCGCGACGGCGGGCGAGGGCGTCGCGGCCGGGCCAGCTCCCGCTGCGTCGCTCGACCCTCTGCCTCCTTCTGACAGCGCAGCCTCAGCGGGCGCCAGCGCCGAGCCCATGAAGCGCTGGGGCGGCGAGGTGAGCGTCTACAGGCTGAGCACGCTGAGCAGCGGAGTCAGCGGAGTCGGAGTCGGAAGAGGAAGCTTGGCGCCGCTTGGCTCGCGCTCTTTGCTCCTCCGTTCAGCGGCTGCTCTGCGCTTCCGTGTGTGCTGCGCCTCCGCGCTGCTGCTGCTGCTGCTCTCTGTGGCGCTTCTGAGCGGCACGGTGGAGCCTCCGCTGCGCGCACCCTCCGCCCGCGACCTGCTGCCGCCCTACGCTGTGTTCCTGGACGCCGGCAGCACGGGCACTCGCGTGCACGTCTTCTCTGTCACGCCGGGACGCCACCCTCCGGCGTTCACGCTCGCGCCAGCCTCGTCCAAGCTGTCCAGCGACATTCCGCTCGCATCGCTCGTGAACTCCACGCAACCGCACCTCTGGGCGGCCCTGCAGCCGCTCATGCAGCACGCCAGCACAGCGGTGCCCGCCTCGCTGCGCGCGCGCACGCCGCTGCACGTGTGGGCCACCGCGGGCATGCGTGTGCTGCCGGAGCCTCAGCAGCAGGCGCTATACAGCGACACCTTCGCGGCGGTGTCGCAGCACACCGACTTTGCGGTGAATCGCGAGGTGGGGTTCCGCACTATCAGCGGCGAGGAGGAAGGTTTCTTCGGGTGGTTAGCAGCGAACACGCTGGCGGGGACAGATTTCACGGCGTTGAGGCCTGGTTCGCCCATGCCGAGCACCATGGGTGCGCTGGACGTCGGAGGCGGATCAGCGCAAGTGGTCTTCGCGGGCGGGGGCGGCGAGAGCGCGCTGCGAGGGCCGCGAAGGGCAGGCCCCGCTTTGGGCGAGCAGGTGCTTTCTTCGTTGCGGGCCTCAACATACACCAAATCATACCTGGGTTTTGGCGCTGTGGCCATGGAGGCGCGGGTCAAAGCCGCTCTGGTTGCCGCAGGAGGGATCACCTCAATCAAGAACCCCTGCGCCTTTGCAGATTTCACCGAAACCCTTGACGGCGTTTCCTCCATCGGTACCGGCGACTTTGATCAGTGCGCAGTGCTGGTGGCAAACGCCCTTCGCGACATGCAGCGCACGTCGGGCTCGGTTGTGTTGCCGAAGAGCGCGACGACGCAAGGCCGGTTCATGGGCATGTCATTGCTGTTTCACGTGACGCACTTTTTGGCGGTTGCTGCCCCCAAAAACGCAGTGAGCCGCCCATTTCCTTTTCCACAGCCGCGGGTGCGGGACATTGCGAACGCCGGGCGCACGCTGTGCGCCACGCCTTGGCACGACGTGCAGCACAACCTGCACGGCGTTGACCCGCACACTCCGCCGCCGCGACTGCAAGGACGGTGCCTGGACTGCGCATTGGTTGCGACGCTGCTGGGGGCGAGCGACGTCGGGTACGGGTTCGCAGAGGAGTCGGCGCGCATCGTCTTCGTGGACAAAGTGCAGGACACGGAGGTGGAATGGTCCCTGGGCGCCGCCGTTGCGACGCTGCACCCGCGGGCCCTCCAGCTGGCCTTTGCGCGAGACGCAGCAGCTCGTCGCGCAGCCTCGCTCGCAGTCGTCGCAGCTGCGATCTGCGCGCTCGTGGCGGGGAAGGGCGCTGGTGCGGCGCCGGCGGTGGCTCCACCGCCCACAGCCGCAGCCTCGAAAGGCGACGAGTGAGGAGCGTGTGACGGACTGCTGGTTGGGTGTGTTGTTTTGACGGCGGTGCAAGTATTCTACGCGCTCATCCGTCCGTCTCCCTTCCCCACACCACTCACGTTCACAGCGGCGCGCCTGCGTCTTGACCGGCTCGCGCCGCCGCCAGCAGCGAGCTGAGCGAGTCGACGTCACCGTCGTCGCCGCGCGCAGCCTCCCGCTCCCGCGCCGGCTGCGCCAGCTCCGCGGGCTCCTCCGCATCGGAGGAGGACGGCGACGACTCGTGCGACTCGGCGGGCGCAGCCTGCTGCGGCTTGCCGGCCGCGCGGCGGCTGGGCTCCGCGTCTCGGCGCTGCCCGCTCTGGCGCACCCACACCTGGGACACCCACTTTGTGCTCACCGCCGGCTCGGCGCTGTGCAGCGCGCGGGCGTCCAGGCGGCCGTCCGCAAACGCGGGGAAGAACAGCAGCGCGGTGCCCTTTGCGGGGGTGAACACCACGTCCAGGCTCGGAAAGCTCGTGCAGCCGCCAGCGCCGGGAGTGTTCAGATACACCAGCAGCGTCACCACGCGCTGACCGCCGTTCTGGGGGCGAACGCGCTGAGTGACGGAACGATTACACTACACGGAGCAATCGTCGATCATCGACGGAGCGACTGCTGCGTGCACGTGCCTGCAGGAACAAGCGCCCCGCCGACGCGGTGGGCTCTACGGCGTCAAAGTGCGGCGCGTAGTGCTGGCCCTGGTCGTATTTGCCAACCTGGAGGTGCGCGGCGCGTGACGATGCAAAGTTAGACACGTAGAAACGTAGGCCGCCAGAGCGCTCGCAGCGCCAGCGTGTGCGGCGTGGCGCGCCTGCGGGAGCTCCATGTGGCTGCGGGGCTTTCCGATGAGCACTTCGGCTTTGGAGACTAGGAACTCGGCCTCGC
>Ga0208951_1001186_pt1 | contig 11633 bp, 13 predicted proteins | sample GreLakmeMI27MSRF_FD_187702 | JGI IMG/M metagenome (GOLD analysis project Ga0208951, IMG submission 187702) | Freshwater lentic microbial communities from great Laurentian Lakes, MI, USA - Great Lakes metaG MI27MSRF (SPAdes) | ecosystem: Environmental > Aquatic > Freshwater > Lake | place: Great... | reverse complement strand
TGAAACATACCCGGACCCATCGGCACCCGGAAGTCAAATCGGTTTGGGCAGGACCAGTACTGAGGATGGGAACACCTCGGGAAGCCCCTGTGATGCATGGTTTTGGTGCCCGCCGCCGCACATCGCGGCTGCGCGGCGCTGCAGGCGGCCCGCGGCGAGTGACGGCGGCCAAAAGGGAGCTCCAGTCGCGCAAAGAGACGCACTCTGGCTGGGAACCCTGACCCTAGAAGGACGCTCGCTACGCCCGAGCTCTCATTGTATGCGTGTGGGCGAGCTCCACTATTACTCATCAGGCTGGCGCTATTCAAGGCGCGTCCAGCGTGAGGTTGCTTTCGTCGTCCCCTTCCAAAGCCAGCCCTGCGGGAGGCGCCCACCCCTTCAGCGACCGGCTGAGTATGTGGCAATCGGAGGGCTCCAGGCGCTTGTAGTACCCAGGCAGCGTCTCCGTGATCTGCGGGCTCCCGGGCGTCAGCCGAGAGACGCACACGCACGCTGGAAGCACACAGTGTGCAAGTGGCACACTCTGGCTCGCACACGCCTCAAAGCCAAACTTCTTGTAGAACGCAATCGCCTCCTCGTTGTTCACCTGCACGTGGAGATAGGCGTCCTCCACCGCCGCGTCCTTGGTGGCGTGCGTGAGCGCTCGCACCAGCAGCCTCTGCCCCACGCCCCGCCCCCGGTACGGCGCCAGCACGCCCAGCGTCATCAGGTACAGACGCACGCTGCCCGACGCGCTCTTCTCGTAGCGGCAGGCGATGCCGCCCACCAGCATGTCTGTGGGCAGCGAGTAGGCTACGCGAAGCCTCGTCAGTGCTCAGAGCTCGCGCACCCGCGCCAACGCCACAGCGCGTACCCAGCTGTGTCACCTTGCCTGCGGCCATGCAGTCCGCGTAGAACTTGTCAGCGTAGGAGATTGGGAACACCACCGCGTTGAGCTTGCGAAACAGGTTCAGGTTCTTCTCACGCAGCGCGTCGTAGCTCAGCGGAAGCCACTGCTCTCGCGGCAGCGACATGGAGGGCATAGGACCAGCAGAGGCGCCGCGAGCGGTGCCGCCAGCGGCCCAGCGCGCAAGAACAACGAACGAAGTGTCGTACCATCTATGGTGGGCCACTTTGAAGCACCCTGGTCTGCGCTGTGAGTTCTCGCGAGCGAGCGAAGCTGTGTGAGACGAGGCGTGGCAATCATGGCGGTGGTACAACGCGGTGTGTCCTGCAAGGTGGCGGTGCGAGCAGCTTCCGCCACACGTGGCGCTCATCGAGCAGCCTCTCTTCCGCGTGCCGCCGCTCGGGAGGCTGCGCGTTCCTCTGAGGAGGCGCCTGCGGTGCTACAGCGAGTGCTGGGTGAGAGACGCGCCGCGCTGGCTGTGGCCGTGGCCGAGAGTGCACTCCGAGATGCGTGGCCTTCTCTGCAGGCGCTGGTCACCCCCTGGCTGCAGCCTGCACCAGAGGCGTTGACCGACACGGTGCCTCCGCGTGCGCTGGGCGACGCGGACAGTCGGTTCACGCACCTGTTGGGTGTGGAAGTGCACTGGAAGCTCGTCTCACACAACAGCGACGACGACACTGCTCCGCTGCTGCTGTGCCTTCACGGCTTCAACGGCAGCACCTGCTCGTTCGACGCGGTGTTGGGTACGATGGGCGCGCCGCGCGAAGCCGCCTATGACCGCCCCCCTTTCGGCCTCACGGCGCGAGACGAACCCTCCTTTCGCCTCAGCGACGAGGCTGGCGGCGCGGCGCTGGGCGCTGCGCTGGTGGACGCTTTGCACCCCAGAGGGGTGCTGCTGTTAGGGCACTCCGCTGGCGCTGCTGTGGCTCTGCGCGTGGCGCGCGCCCTGCCGCCCGCGCTGCTCGCAGGGGTGGTGCTGGTCTCGCCAGCCGTGCCCGCGTCGAACACGGCCGAAGACTCGTTCCTGTCGCGCGCAGACCTCGGACAGCTGCTCAGGCTCGCAGCCACCCGCGCGCTGCTCGCAACAGACGGACCCGGCTTGCGCTACGTGCGTGAGAGCACGCTCGCTCGCGCGGCCGCAGTCAGAGCATCCCTTCGCATCGGATACGGCTCAGACCGCCAGGCCACCCCCGCTGCGGTTGAAACCTACCTGCGCCCTCTGCAGGCGCTCAACTGGGACAAGGCGATCCTGGCGCAGCTGCGCAGCTTCACAGCGGCATCGCCCCCGGACGCGGAATCTTTGCGTGACGTGCCGGTGCTTATCGTGCAGGGGGGCGACGACAACATCGTTGGAAAAGCCGGCGTGCAGCGACTGGCGGCGTCGCTGCGTGCTGCAGGGGTGGAGGTTGATTACTCGGAGCTGGCGGGTGTGGGACATCTGCCCATGGAAGAGGCGCCTGAGCAGTTCAGCGCTGTGGTAGCTCCCTTCGCGAGGGCTGCGCTGGAGCGGCACGCAAGAAGAGGCGCGGCTGTTGGAGGGAGGGCCGCCAGCGTGCGCGGAGGCGAGGCGACTGCCGCGAGATGAGCTCTGAGAGCTTCTAACAACACTAACTTCACTTCTTGCCCCCAAAGATGCTGGCGAACGCCTTGAAGGCGCTCTCGTTGATGAATGGCTCGTCGTACTTGTCCAGCAGCTTCTTGAACTTGTCGCTCGCCTGCAGCGTGCGCAGGCTGGGGTCGTTGCGGATCTTGGCGAAGTCGTCGAAGCCAACCGACATGGCCACCTGCAGAGCCTCCAGGCCAGCCTCCGTGGCATTCAAGCAGCTGTAGCAGCATGCGACGTTGTACTGCGCCACGCGGTAGATGCTGGTCACCTTTTCGAAGTTGTCGCCTATGTAGTTTTTGGGCTCCAGGCCCACGATGTCCTCAAACACCAGCACAGCCTCCTCGTACTGCTTGCCGTTGAACAGCGTGATGGCCTGGTTGAACATGTCGGTGCGCTTCTTCTCAAGCTGGGAGAGCGAGGAGGACGAGATCAGGCGGGGTGAACGTGCTCAGCAAGCGCGATACACGCACCTCCTTGCGCTCCACGTAGTTCCTCCGCTGCACCTCCTGCGTGCCCGCGCCGTAGTTGCCGCCGTTGCGCTCCTGCTCCCGTAGTCAGTCGCCGCCCTGGAGTGTGCTGCATCCACAGCGCACCTTGCGGAACGAAGACACGTCGTCCTTCTCGAACGCGGACATGTCGCCTGAAGCGCGCACACGCGTGGCGCGTGAGCGCTGCGTTGACTCATCAAGTGGAACCGCAACGTCGCTAGCCCCGCAAATCACTCCCGCCGTATCTGCACCCTCCACGCACGCACGCACCGCCCATGGGCTGCATCTTCAGGTACACGCCGCCGCTGCGGGTCTTGATTGCGTACATGACTGGCGCAGGAGCGTGAGTGCGTCTGTGTGGGCAAAGTCGTGTGGTGGTGCTGGAGAGAGCGTCTGCTTCTGCTTGGCGCTCCCTAAGCTGCGCGGCCGCGCACGCACCCTGGCCGTATTTCTCGGCCTTCCAGACCTCGGGGCCGAAGGAGGCGCTGCGGGGCAGGCAGCGTGAGCGGGAGTGTGCGAGGCGGCTGGCGCAGGCTGCAGCGGGTGAAGCAGTTGAGCGCTGCTCGGCGGCTGGGAGTGCGCTCGCCTGACTTCCGCAATCTTGTCGCCAATCTCAAACTGGTCGTAGCGCGGGTCCCCCACCGGCTTGGAGACGACGTATGCGCCGCCGTCGTTGCCTCGACCGAACTTCACGAGCAGAGGTTTGTCCAGCAGGACCTTCAGGCGAGAGCGAACCCAAGCGCGTCAGCCAGGTTGCGAAAGCAGGGAAGCAGCTCGGCTGGCACTGCGTGCACTCGTGCCAAGCAGCTTGTGCGGGCGCACCTCATAGGGCGCGGCCAGCGGCGCGGCGTCGGAAGCGGACGCGGAAGACTCCACCGCGGCGCGGCAGAGCGGCGCGGAGCGGCTGGGGCGGGGGGCGCTTCGCGGCCGGGGCAGCGCGCACACGCCTGGTGAGACGAGCAGCTGCTGCATGATGGGACACGCGGGGAAAGCAGCGTGTTGCCTGAGACACGCTAGGAGACCGACGACGCGACACGTCACAAGGTGTCGTACGACAGCGTGAGGGAACATCGAGCTTTGGGCAGACCGTGCGTACCGCTGCCTGGCGTCAGCGCTTGCAGTCAACTCTCTCCGCCCTCCGCAAGCACTTTTGCTCCAGCCGCCAGCTCCACGCGTGCCATGTCTCCGCCCGCGCCGTGCAGCCAGCTGTGCGAAGTGTGCCTGACCTCTCCGGTGCGTGCGGTGTGCCGCGAGGTGCCCTGGCGTTTCCGGCGCTGCCTCACGCTCTTCCACCACTAACTTCCGCAGGCGAGCGTGGTATGCTGCTCAGACGAGGCGGCCATGTGCAGCGCGTGCGATGAGCGGTGCGTTTGCGCGGCGCACCTCACGGGCGCTGTGGGCAGCACAGCGGTTCCATAGCCAGCTGAGGGCACCGCGCGCGGTGCCGCGTCCACTCGCGCACCTCTGCAACTCCCGCTGTGTGGGGTGCACGCGCTGGGCTCGCACGGCGTGCGCGTCTGGGCGCCCGGTGGCCAGCGAAACCTCAGACCTGAGAAAAGCGCTGCCCACTGCTCCACGCACCTCCGCCGCCCAGCCAACCTCTGAGCGCGCCTCCCGCCCTTCACAGCGTGCACGGCGCCAACCTGATCAGCAGCAAGCACGTGCGTCTACCATTCCTGGAAGCTGCGGTGTCAGCACCACCCGGCGCAAAGGCGCCGCGCCCAGCCTGCGACATCTGCAAGCAGGTGTGTGGCTCACTTGACTCGTTGCGCCCGGGCGTGCGGCGCAGCTGTGGCGGGGCGTTTGCGCGAGGTTGCAGCTGGCATCATCTCCCAGGGCCCTTTCAAGTTCTGAGGTTCTGAGGCTCGTACGCGCACCGCAGGCGCACGCGCTCTTCCTGTGCCTGCAGGACCGCGCGTACCTGTGCCGCGCATGCGACCTGGGCGTGCACAGCGCCAGCGGCGTGGCACAGCAGCACGAGCGCCTCTTCCTCACATCCGCTCGAGTGGCGCTGCACCCGCGGCCAGAGGAGCCCGCGCAGCCGCTGGGGCGCGCAGCCGCGCTGAAGCGACGCGCACAGGAGGCGGCGCAGGCGGCGCAGACTGCTGCCGAGGAGCGCGGCGCGAGCCGGCCCCGACAGCACAGCCAGGGCCCCGCCTATGGGGCGCCCTCTCGCCCGCTGGCCTACCCCCTTCCCCGCGTGCCTTCCCTCACCTCTCTGGATCCTGGCTCCATGGGCGACTTGCTCCTGGGCGGTCTCACCTCCCAGGTGAGCCTGGGAGGTACTGTCGTCAGCGGTATGGGCAAGCGCATCTTCAGCCTGGGCGACTTGAACAGCCTGTTCGACGGCAGCGACCTCCTGCCCGTCGTCCAGCCCACCACGCGCGACGAGGCGCAGCTGGCGCCGCCGCTGCCCAGCAAGGGCGGCGCCCTGAGCGACGAGGAGCCTGGGCCTGGGCAAACCACCCCCGACGCCGCCGAGGTTGAGCCGGAGCCCAAGCGCCACTGTGCGCAGCCGGTGATGGTGGCGTGAGCTGTGCTGTGCTGTGCTGTGCTGTGCTGTGCTGTGCTAGCATTGTGTTTGTGTCACTCACTTTCGAGCAACGCGTGTCACCAGCAGCGCTCCAGCCAGCGCGCCCAGTGCTGCGGCAGCCAGGATGTGCGCCTCTGGCCGCGCGACTGGTCGGCGTCGCTCGCCCAGCGCGCGCACGCGCTCGCTGAGCTGAGCAACCTGCAGTGCCAACGGGGAGGGCTGACAGCGCATCTGCAGCTGCTGCATCGCCTCTGCTAGCCTGTCCACGCGAGCGCACAGCGCCGCGATGCGCCCACCCTCGGGCGACTCTTCGCACGGTGTGGGCGGCCATTCAGAAGGCGCAGGCGCGTCTGGGGGCCACTGCGGCGTGGCAGCAGCAGAGTAGGGCGCTTCTCGCGGCGAGCTCACGCCCAGCAGCGACAGCGCATCAGCCGCGGTGCGGGGCGTGCCGTGCTGCGCGCGCAGTGTGTTGCTGCCCAACATGTGTGCCTGCACCAGCTGAATGTAGGAAGCCGGAACGCAGGCGCCGTCGGTGATGCCAACCTTGCGCGCAGCCTCCTCCACGGCCGCGCGCAGGCGGCCCTGGATCTGGATGAAGCGGGAGGGCGGGAAGCCCGGAGCGGCTCCACCCTGGCTCCCGTCGCTCTCGATCGTGTCCAGCTTCACAGTGACCAGCTCATCCGCAAAGGCGACCGTGCTGCGCTTCAGCGTCACCCCGATGGTGTAGCCCAGCGCCATGAGTCCCCCGAGGATGCGCACGTTGACCTCAAAGCGCACGTTTGGGGAGATTATGAACGGCCCGTCCGTCACAAACTCCTCAAACACAAGCGTGTAGCGCCCGTCGCGGCTGCGCATGCGCAGCCACGTGGCGCAGCTCGCGGGGTCTTCGTGAGGAGGCAGGAGGTAGATGTCCGTGGTGCCGCCCTCAGAGACTGGCGCCCAGCCCAGCGCGGAGGACACCGCCTCCTCGGTGAGCTCGGGTCCCGCACGCGCCTTGAGGATGTAGGTCGGGTTTGCAAAGCCGGAAAAGGGGTTGAACTTGTTCTGGATTTGCAGGTGCGCAGTCTGCAGGTCCGGCTCGATGAACGCCTTGTACATTGGGTACACCGTCTCGCTGATCTGGCTGATGATGTCCTCCGGCGCCTGCCCGGAGCGTGTGACGTCACGCAGCACTCGCTTCAACAGGTCCAGGTGCACGCCCCCCTTCACTGCCACGCGCAGGTCCACCAGCGGGCGCAGCGTGCTGCTGAGAGCATAGATGCCCTCCAGCACAACCACGCGGCTGGTTGGCACCGGCACGGTGCGTGCACCCACACGCTGCGAGGTCTTGAAGTCGTAGATGGGCACCTGCGCGGGCTGGCCCGCCCGCAGGCTGGCTATGTTGCCCAACAGCGTGTGGTAGTCTGTGAGGCGCTCATCGTCGTAGTTCTGGTTGATCACCCGCGAACCGTCGTTGTACATGTCCATTGTCAAAAGCGCAGAGCCCGGCAGCAGCGCGCAGAGCTTCTCGGAGAAGACCGTCTTGCCGGCACCGCTGGGTCCGGCGAGCGCCACGATCACCAGTCCACCGGGAGGGAGAGCGTCTCGAAGCATCTGCACCGCTCTCAGGCACAGGAAGAAGCCCTTGTCGAAGGAGAGACAGTCGGCAACTGGGACCAGCTCACAGCGTTCCAGGCCGTCCGCGCCCTTCACGCGGCGAAGAGAAAGCTGGTCCTTCACCAGCGCCCGTCGGGGCTGCGGAGAAGTCTCGCCACAGCTGGACATGCTGAACGCTCACTTCTTCACGAAGCCGATGCGCTGGGCGGTGCTCAGCTTGGGCTGTGGAAGGGTGTGAGCCAGAGGGGCGAGGCGAGGAGAGGCCAAGGAGGAGGCGACAGGGTTTCGGCGGGGGAACGTCTGGGAACGCCCCCAGAACGGCTGGTGAGCGCAGCGCAGGGCGGGGCGCACCTGCTGCGTCGCCGTGACCGCGGGAGGCTGCTTGCCGGCCGCCTCAGCTGCCAGCTTGCGCGCCTCTGCAAGCTGAGTGCAGAGGGGGCGTCAGGCCGCTGCGCTGGCAGGCCGCCGGGGGCACAGGCGTGCCTCGGCCTTGTCTTCCGTGCTGAGCTCAATGCGCGTGAGCGGGCGCAGCATAGGCCAGGCCAGGCCCTCTCCCCCGAGAGGCTTCGAGGAGCAACACTGGGCTCAGGCCTCTATGACACGTCGGGCCTTGCACACACAGGATCCCAGAGGGCTGGGAATGTGAGTGGGACTAGCCTCGACAATCGAGCCGACGACGGACGACGGCGAGGCCTCGAGGTCAGGCTGTCGAGGCACAGGAGGCACCTGGCAGCAGAAGGCTTGTAGATCCTATCATTTTCCCATCTCCGGATCGTCTGGCTCCCACAGCGGCGGCACGCCCAGCACCCTGGTGAGGCTGCGTCCCGGCTTCGAGGCGTTTGGCGCCAGCCGCGTCTCCAACGGCTCCCTATCCAGCGGCTTCGACCCAACAAATCCTGGTACTGCAGCCTCACCAGCGCAGGCCCGGTGCGCTTCTGGCTCTCAATCTGCGGCTGGATGGTCAGCGCCAGCTGAAGCTCCAGGTCCTGATTGAAATGCAGATCGTCCATTCTGTCCATATCGAAGACGCTCTCCAAGTCCTGGAACACAGTATACAGCGCGCCCAGCACGCTGCAGTAGAGCGCACAGGCGTAGTAGCCGGGCGCGCAGGTGAGGTCCTCCAGCTCGCAATAGTGGCGCCAGTAGGGTGCCAGCAACATTGGGGTGACGTACGCCATCAGCGCGCAGAAATAGCGCAGACGTTGGGGGGTGCCCGAGTAGTCCTTCATCGCCCGCAGGCTCTCCAGGTTGGTGAGTATGGAGCGAATGAACTCCAGAGTGCGCGACAGACCACCCTCGCCACCCTTTCCGTAGCCGGCATGGACGCCAATCTGCTCGTTCAATGCGCTTATGCTGCGCAGGTTGGTCAGGCAACGGGTGTAAATGGCGAACGCAACGGCGGGCTCCGCGCGGACGTCGGTGGTCAGGAACTGGCGCAGGTTAGCCGTGAACTCGCACATCACCTCTTCGCAACTGGCGGCGACGATGGCCCCTTTCCCGCCCTGTTTGTCCCAATCACGTACGGCCCAGAGCAGCATCAGCGTGCTGCTGCGCATGTTGCAGAGCGCAGCTAGAGCGCGCTCGCGTCTCTCAATGTTTGCTCGGATGCCGCTGGTCAGGGGGAAGACAGCTCCAAACACAATCACCTGCAAGCCGGCTGGGTGAGCAATACGCGTTCATGCAGGCCGCAGATAGCGTCACGCAGGCTGAACTCCGCGCTAGCGCACCGTGAAGTTTGTGTCCCAAGTCAGCTCCAGGCGGCCCGGCGCGCAAAGCCAAACACCAACACAGGCCGACACCAGCGTGAGCGCACGAAATAAATGCAGCTGGCCCAGCAGCGCCCAGTACACCAGCTGCAGGTGCTTCACCCACAGCTCGCGCAGATGAATGCGCAGGGCGGACGAGAAGCCCATGGCGTGGCGGCTGCAAGATCGCGGGCAGGCGGTGTCGGTGGGAAGCTACGAAGCCGCGCGATGTTTCAACTGGTTGGCCGAACCAGTTTCGCAGCGCGAAGGCGTCTGCGTGCCACCGAACCTTTACTGGAAGCTGCCAGGGAGCTAGGGGCTCTAGTGGAATTCACCACGTGCAGCCAGCGCCCACAGCGCATGCCAACACAGCTGAGCTCCGGATGGACGGCACTCGACACAGCAGCTGAGGAGCGCACCCAGCGGCCGCGAAGTCTGCGGGGCAGCAGCGTTCCGAATGCACCGTGCGTACCTACTGCGCACAGGCTCACAGCCGCGTCCTTTGTTGCTGTCGGGTGACTTGATCTGTAGCTTGATCCGCAGAAGGTGTGGCAGCGGCAGTGTTAGCTGAGCGTGCGTACTACTGCGTTCGACGCTCGTTTAGGGTTTAGGGTACTAACCGTGTAATGGTCAGCCCCTCTCTCTCTAACCCTAAACCCTAAACCTCGGTAATTCTGTAATTCAGACAGCCCGACACGCTCGTCGAACGCACGCATGTGTGACTCAGCAGCACCTTCCTGTGCGCCCCGCCTCCTTGTTCCCAGCTGTGTGCCGAGCGCCTACTCAGGAGCATCGCAGGAGACCCGCGGCGTAGTCGCCTGCCACTGGTTGGACGCGAAGCACCTCAGCGCCTCCTTCAGCGCCCATTCCCTTATGCCGCTGAGCGGGGCGCTCTCAGAGGCGCTGCGCTCGCTGGAGGACCACCTGCCGAGCATGCCCTCCCTGTCTCTGCCGGAGCTGCCGGACTTGCAGCTGCCAAGCACGCTGGCTGAGCTGGCGCGCGTGCCTCGGCCGGGCAGCGCCGAGCCGGGGCTCTACCACGCGCCGTCGCTCAACGACTTCAGCTTCGGCTGCGGCGCCGAGGTGGAGGCTGCTGAGGCTGCTGAGCTGCGCAGCCGCGCGGTGCGAAGCGACCCACAAGCGCTGCGCAAGCTGCACGCGTTACTCAAAGAGACGCACACCGCGGGTGCGCTGTACGGCAAGCCGCCCAGCCCAGCCTTCGAGGCCAAGTTCGCGGAGGTGGAGGCGGCCGTGAAAGCGCTCGACAGCGAGGGTGGGCGCTCGCCCTCGCCCACGGTCTTGCCCACGCTCTCAACTTCTGCGCCAGCGCGCAGCGCCAGCCTCCTGCCTGCTGCTGCGCGCGCATCCCTCAGCGGGCGCGTGGGAGGGGCGCCTGCTGCTGCTGCTGGGCGCTGGACGGGATGAGAGGGCGCTGCCGCTGCAAGCTCCTTCGCTGCCCAACGCTGACTCACTCCGTTGACGACCCCCCTAGAGTCCTGGCGCGCTCGCGCTCACTAACAAGCTCCAAAGACTGCTTCGATCGCACTCACTTGACGAGCCCGCCAGTGGCTGCCGCCCAGGCTTTGAGCACGTGCGCTGCAATGTCATCCACCCCACCTCCGTGCTTGATTTGCGCAAACACCAGGGGGCCCCCGTCGCGCATGCGCAGCGCATCCCGCTCCATCACCTCCAGGTCGGCGCCCACAGCAACAGCCAGGTCCGTCTTGTTGATGACCAGCAGGTCGGCTTGCGTGATGCCGGGGCCGCCTTTTCTGGGGATCTTGTCCCCGCCAGCCACGTCGATGACGTAGACGATGTAGTCGGCCAACTCGCGAGAAAAGTTGGCAGCGAGGTTGTCGCCGCCGCTCTCCAGAAGAAGCAGCTCGGTGCTGAACAGCCGAGTGAGCTCCTCCAAGGGCGCCAAGTTCATGCTGATGTCCTCGCGGATCGCCGCGTGCGGACAGCCGCCGGTCTCAACCGCGCGAATGCGCTCCGCAGGCAGTGCGCCGTTGCGCGTGAGGAACTCGCCGTCCTCGCGCGTGAAGATGTCGTTAGTCACCTGCACACGCACACGCATCAGTGCGAAGAGAGCGGCAAGCCCACAGCGCAACACACCGTCGCCATGTTGTACGAGTCCCGCAGCTTGCGGCACAACGCCAGCATCAACGCAGTCTTGCCGGTGCCCACGGGGCCGCCGATGCCCACCGTGAAGGAGCGGGCGCTGTAGTCGCGGCGCAGGGGCGGCGCGCGCGCGGCAAACTCGCCGGGGGAAGGGATGGGCTCGTGGCTGTGCGGCCGCAACCCGTCGTGGCTGTGCACCACGCTGTGCGACACCGCGTCAGCGCGGCGCCATGAGCTATAGCAGGAGACGCACCGACCGTCCGCGTCACCGCGCGCCAGAAGCACGCGAGCGCTGCCGTGGGCGTGTGCGTGGCCGTGCTCACAGGAAGCGTCGTGCGCGTGCGCGTGCCCGTGACCCTCATCGCCCTCAGCAGCGGCGCCGTAGTCGCCAACGATGCTGGAGAACATGACGCTGATGAGATAGGGCGCCGTAGGAGATCACATGTGGCGCTGCGCGCGTGGTCGTACCGCCCTGCATCACTAGAATTCACACAAGACGTAAGGCGTTTCAATTAGGGGGTTTCTGCACAGTAGGGGGTTTCTGCACAGTGATAATTCGCTAGGGTTTTAACGCTATTTCCTAAGCCCGTTTCTCTCTATCAAAAGGCTTTCTGCATACCGAGATTCTCGATACACAGACGAAAAACTGTGCGCGCGC
>Ga0208951_1001185_pt1 | contig 11638 bp, 10 predicted proteins | sample GreLakmeMI27MSRF_FD_187702 | JGI IMG/M metagenome (GOLD analysis project Ga0208951, IMG submission 187702) | Freshwater lentic microbial communities from great Laurentian Lakes, MI, USA - Great Lakes metaG MI27MSRF (SPAdes) | ecosystem: Environmental > Aquatic > Freshwater > Lake | place: Great... | reverse complement strand
TTAACTGGAACAGGGGGGGGTATATTTTTATCCCCACTTATTTTATTTTTAGGGTGGAGTACAACTAAGACAACCTCAGGTATCACAGCACTTTTTATTTTAATTAATTCAAGTTTTGGTTTACTTGGAAATTATTCTTCTGTGCAAAATTTACCCGATCAATTGCCACTATTCATAGGGGCTACTTTGATAGGTGCTTTGATTGGTACAACGCTAGGCATAAAATTTTATACAGCTAATACCATTAAAAAAACATTAGCATTAGTTTTAGTGATTGCAGGATTTAAATTGCTACTTACTTGAAAGTAAAAAACCTAGAAAGGTAATTTTGATTCTGGAGATGCTTTAAAAAGTACTTTTTTAAATGCTTGCTGAATTCTTTCAAGTGCAATTTTATTTTCAGCTTCAAATCTCAAGACAATTACAGGTGTTGTATTGGATGCGCGCATTAAACCAAAGCCATCTTGATATTCAACTCGCAAACCATCAACTTTAATAATTTCTAGTGCATTATCAAACTTTGCTTCTGTTTGTAATTTTTTAATTAAAGCGTGAGGCTCACCCTCATTCATTTTAATTTGAAGTTCGGGTGTGCTAATACTGTTCGGTAGATTATTTAAAATTTCAGATGGATTATCAAAGCGACTTAAAATTTCTAGAAGTCGAACGCCAGCATAAATGCCATCATCAAAACCATACCAGCGCTCTTTAAAAAAGGTATGACCGCTCATTTCACCAGCGAGCGCTGCATTTTCCTCTTTCATTTTTGCTTTAATAAGTGAGTGTCCTGTTTTCCACATCAAAGGCTTGCCACCTTTGTCTTTAATCCACTGAAATAAATTACGTGTTGATTTCACATCAAAAATAATTGTGGCATTTGGATTTCGACTTAATACATCTTCTGCGAATAATAAAAGTTGTCGATCGGGATAAATGATTTGACCATCTTTTGTGACGACACCTAGGCGATCAGCATCTCCATCAAATGCAAAACCTAATTCAGCATCACTTTTTTTAAGGTGCGTTATCACATCATTTAAGTTGTGTGGCTCAGAGGGGTCAGGGTGGTGGTTAGGAAATGTGCCATCCACATCACAGAATAATTCTTCTACAGAGCAACCAACGCTCTCATAAATTTGTCTAGCGAAAGCGCCTGCCACACCATTGCCACAATCAATGACAATTTTCATGGGACGTTTTAAATAAATATGATTTTTAATAGCTTCAATATAGTCGTTAGCAATGTCATATTTCTTTTCTAAGCCATGGCCTTCATAAAAGTTTTCATTTTCTATGCGGGTATAGAGTTTTTGAATGGCTTCTGTTGACAAGGTGTCTCCCCCTAGAACCATTTTTAAGCCATTGTAATCAGGCGGGTTATGACTTCCTGTCACCATAACGCCGGATTGGGTGTTAAGGAAGAATGTAGAGAAATAAACCATAGGTGTTGTTACCATGCCAAGATTAATCACATTGATACCTGTTTTAAGCATGCCTTGAATAAGTGCGTTCGATAGTTCAGGGCCTGAAAGTCTTCCATCAAAACCAATACAGATGTCTTTTTGTTTGCGATCAATCGCTTCACTTCCAATTGCACGACCAATGATCTCTACAAATTCAGGCGTAAGGCTTTTACCCACAATGCCACGAATGTCATAGGCTTTAAAAATCTCTTTGGGAAGTGATGCCATAATTTATTCTGACTCTTCAATCCATGCGAGCTGAATAGCCTCTAGAATTTTTTCCCCACATTTATTAGGATCATCTTGAAAGCCTTCAAGATCTAGGATCCATTGGTATAGATCAGTAAATCGAATTGTCTTGGGGTCTATATCGGGATGTTTATCATATAAAGCCTCAGCAATTCTTTGACTATCAGTCCAGTGCATACAAAACCTCTTCTTCAATTTAGTTGAAAGATTATAACTTTTAGATTTTATCTAAGATAGAACTTCATTGAGAAAGATAGGTCAGACCCATGATAAAATATCGACTTTTCTGAGACAAAAATCTCTAATCTTTTTAAATACATAGCGGATATATAGACATGTTTAGCAAAGCTGAAAAATTAAGTATTGTGGACCCAGAAATTGCACTTCAAGTCACTCATGAAGTGAAGCGACAAGAAGATCATATTGAGCTCATTGCTTCGGAAAACTATACAAGTCCTGCTGTGATGGAAGCTCAAGGTTCACAACTCACAAATAAATACGCTGAAGGATATGTTGGTAAGCGCTTCTATGGCGGTTGCGAATTCGTAGATAACGTCGAACAAATCGCGATCGATCGTCTAAAGAAATTATATGGCGCAGAATATGTCAATGTTCAGCCCCATTCAGGTAGCCAAGCTAATCAGGCTGTTTATTTCTCAATACTTAAGCCTGGCGATACTGTGATGGGTATGAGCCTAGGAGATGGTGGGCACTTGACGCATGGTTCCCCTGCAAACTTATCAGGCAAACTTTTTAATATCGTTGCTTATGGCCTTAATGCAAATGAGGAGATAGATTACGATGCCATGGAAAAGCTCGCGATTGAATCAAAACCTAAACTCCTTATTGGTGGCGCTTCAGCTTATGCTTTGCGTTTTGATTGGGAGCGTATGTCGCAGATTGCGAAAAAAGTGGGTGCCTATTTTATGGTAGATATGGCGCACTACTCAGGACTTATTGCTGCAGGTGTTTATCCTAGCCCAGTTCCTTTTGCAGATTTTGTTACATCCACCACACATAAAACTTTAAGAGGTCCTCGTGGCGGTATTATTCTAGCGAAAGCTGAATTTGAAAAAAGCATTAATAGTTTTGTGTTCCCTGGTATTCAAGGCGGACCTTTGATGCATGTGATTGCAGCTAAGGCAGTGGCTTTCCTAGAAGCATTAAAACCAGAATTTAAAGTGTATCAAACACAAGTGGTTAAAAATGCACAAACGATGGCCGAGTCATTAAGTAAACGTGGTGTGCGTATTATTTCTGGCCGCACTGAGTCACATGTCTTTTTAGTTGATTTAAGACCTAAAGGTTTAACCGGAAAAGCCGCAGATATTCTTTTGGGACAAGCTCATATCACGGTCAATAAAAATTCAATTCCTAATGATCCAGAAAGTCCTTTTGTGACTTCAGGGATTCGTATTGGATCCCCAGCCATTACGACACGTGGTTTTAAAGAAAAAGAAGCCGACATGGTAGCGCATATGATTGCAGATATCCTTGACAATCCTGCTAGTGAAAAAGTCATTCACGAGACCAAAGCCAAGGTGGTTGCTTTAACGGCTCAATTTCCAGTTTATGGGTCTTAATTTCAGATTTAAATATCCCAAGTGAAATGCCCATTCTGCGGAACTGATGATACCCAAGTCGTTGACTCAAGAGTTAACGATGAAGGTAATTCAATTCGTCGCCGTCGTCGTTGTTCGGAATGTGATAAACGTTTTACAACATACGAATCAGTCGAGCTCACACTTCCTCAAGTGGTAAAACAAAATGGTAAGCGCGAAGACTTTAGTCGAAACAAACTTCACCAATCATTTAGCCGCGCACTTCATAAACGCCCAGTACCTGTTGAATATATAGAGCAAGCCATTGAACGTATCATTCAAAAAGTTTTAGCTTATGGTGAGAAAGAAATCACCGCAAGAGAGTTAGGCGAAAACGTCATGCATGAACTAAAAAAAATGGATAAGGTAGCTTACATTCGGTTCGCATCTGTCTATAGAAGTTTTTCAGATGTCGAAGATTTCCATGATGTTATCCGCGATCTTGATTAAATGAATTCACATTCACCTCAATTTTTCATGAGTGAAGCTTTGAGGCTTGCAGAAAAAGCTTTATTCACCACATCGCCCAATCCAAGAGTTGGTTGTGTGATCGTGCAAGATAATGAAATTGTAGGTCGCGGTTTTCACGAGAAGGCAGGGGAGTCGCATGCTGAAGTGATTGCATTAAAAGAAGCGGGCAGTCAGTCAGAAGGCAGTGATGTATATGTCACATTAGAACCTTGTTCGCATAAAGGTAAAACGCCACCATGTGTAGATGCATTAATTAAAGCTAAAGTTAAAAAAGTATTTATTGCGATGCAAGATCCTAATCCCATAGTTTCAGGCCAAGGCATTCAAAAATTAAAAGATGCTCACATTGAAGTTGAGTTAGGTGTGATGGAAGCCCAGGCTCAATCATTAAATATGGGTTTTATTTCTCGCATGACAAAGCAATTACCTTATGTAAGAGCGAAGCTTGCAGTGTCCTTAGATGGCAAGACTGCACTTTATAACGGTAAGAGTCAGTGGATTACGGGCGATGCAGCGAGAGCAGATGTTCAATACTGGCGAGCTTCTTCCTGTGCAATTATTACAGGGATTGGCACTGTGGTGCATGACAATCCAAAACTCTCCGTGCGGCTTTATGAGCATGCACGTCAACCTTTGCGCGTGGTTGTAGATTCGGAATTAAACATTCCTCTAGAGGCAGACATACTCCATGAAAAACCTTTACTTATCGCTTATGCAAATGATAAACAAAAAAAATTACCACAATTAAAAGCCTTAGGCGTTGAATGTATTCAATTGGATGATAGTGGTAAAGTTGATTTGACATCACTGCTTAAAGAGCTTGCAAAAAGAGAAGTGAATGAAGTTTGGATTGAAGCGGGTGAAGGTCTTAATGGAGCGTTCTTAAAAGCTAATTTAATTGACGAACTCATGATTTATTATGCGCCTGTAATTTTAGGTTCAGAAGCTAAGGGTATGTTTACGCTCCCTGCTTATGAAAATTTAGAAAATAAGATTACGACAACACTTTTAGATCACCGCTGGGTTGGTCAAGATTTAAGAATGCGATTTAAATTAAAGTAATCATTCAGAATGCTCATCGATAGCCACTGTCATTTAGATGCATTAGAGTTTAGTCATGAGCAAGATGCGATTATTAAAAATGCGCTTCACCATGGTGTTGAGAAAATTATTATTCCCGCAGTTAACCGAAAAAGTTTTGATGATGTCATCGAGCTTAGAAAAAAATTTCCCAATTGTTTTTATGCGCTAGGTTTTCATCCTATGTATATTCATGACATGAAGGATGGCGATATGGATACGCTAGAAACCTATTTAAAAACATACGAACCAGTTGCAGTAGGTGAGATTGGTTTAGATTTCTTTGTGACTAAAGACAATAAAATACTTCAAGAAGAAATTTTTGTAGCTCAATTAAAATTAGCAGCTACATTTAATTTGCCAGTCATTATGCATGTGAGACATGCGATTGATGATGTGCTTAAAAATTTAAGACGCTTCCCAGTGAGGGGTGGTATCGCCCATGCTTTCAATGGCAGCATGCAACAAGCAGAAGCTTTTATTGAGTTAGGTTTTAAATTAGGCTTTGGTGGTGCAATGACTTATCCCAGGGCAACACATATTCAAGCGCTAGCTAAATCATTACCTATAGAGTCTATTGTGTTAGAGACAGACGCGCCAGATATTCCTCCCTCTTGGTTAGGACATCAAGGAAGAAATACACCCGGAGAATTACATCAGATCGCCACTTTTTTTGCCGAATTACGCGGCATGAATTTAACTTCTGTGATTGAGACGTCGCATCAAAATACGCTCGATGCACTCCCTAAAATAGTGCAGTTATGCACATCTGCTGAGAATTTACATTAAGTGTGACCAAAAATCCTAATGGAATTAGGGACATAAGTTAAGTCATTGATTTTAAAGAAATTTTATTTAGCTTAAAAAATAAGCGATTTAAAAAAACGCTTATAAATTCAAGAGTTATAAATTTATGTCATCTTTATCCACAAAGTTATCCACAGATTTTGTGGAGATGTTTTTTTATTAAAACGGGTTGACAGCTCACTATTTTATCCAGTTAAAGAAAGCCTATTTTCTTGATGATTTAGATAAAAAACGTTGAAATCCCTTTCCCTATTTGAGAAACCTCAAACTTCAATTGTGAGACACATAGCTTTAAAGTAAAATAGACTCCCGTCAGCAATTATTTAAAAGCCTTTCCATGACCAAATACGTGTTTGTTACTGGCGGTGTCGTTTCTTCCTTAGGTAAAGGTATCGCAGCCGCCAGTCTCGGCGCAATCTTAGAATCACGAGGCATCAAAGTGACGATGCTCAAACTCGATCCTTATATTAACGTTGACCCTGGTACGATGAGTCCATTTCAGCATGGCGAAGTCTTTGTGACAGATGATGGTGCAGAAACAGATCTTGACCTTGGTCATTACGAGCGCTTTATCTCAGCGCGTATGGGCAAGAAAAATAATTTTACGACAGGCCAAATTTACGACAGCGTCATTCGCAAAGAGCGCCGTGGCGAATACTTAGGTAAGACCGTCCAGGTCATCCCACATATAACAGATGAAATAAAATTACACATTAAAAATGGCTCTCATGGTGCCGATGTTGCTATCGTTGAAGTTGGAGGCACGGTTGGTGACATTGAGTCACTCCCTTTTCTAGAGGCTATTCGTCAAATTGGATTTGAAGAAGGTCGTGAAAATGCATGCTACATCCATCTCACTTTACTTCCTTTTATTTCAACAGCGGGCGAATTAAAAACAAAGCCAACCCAACATTCGGTGAAAGAGTTAAGAGAGATCGGTATTCAGCCAGATATTTTAATTTGTAGAGCAGATCGTGCTATTCCTGATGAAGAAAGAAAAAAAATAGCGTTATTTACAAATGTTGCCCCTGAGGCAGTGATCTCATCAGTTGATTCAGATTCGATTTATAAAATACCAAGTTTATTGCATCAGCAAATGATTGATGAAATTGTTTGTCACAAATTAAATATTCTAGCCAAACCTGCAGACCTATCGAGTTGGGAAAAAATTACAGACGCACTTAAAAACACTAAACATGATATTGATATTGCATTCGTGGGTAAATATGTAGACCTCACTGAGTCTTACAAATCTCTCACAGAAGCATTAATACACGCTGGTATTCATACATCATCCAAAATCAAAATTCATTATCTTGATTCAGAAGAAATTGAAAAAAGTGGCACTAAGCCATTAGCTAATATGGATGCGATTTTAGTGCCTGGTGGCTTTGGTAAGCGAGGTACTGAAGGTAAAATTAAAGCCATTCAATTTGCACGAGAAAATAAGATTCCATATTTAGGTATTTGTTTGGGTATGCAACTTGCTGTGATTGAATTTGCAAGACATAAAGCTATGCTGAAAACTGCAAACAGTTCCGAATTTGATCAGGATGCCGAACATCAAGTTATTGGATTAATTACGGAATGGAAATCATCTGAAGGTGCGATTGAGAAAAGAGATGATTCATCAGACTTAGGTGGCACAATGAGATTAGGCGCACAGAAGTGTCCAATTGAATCTGGTACTTTAGCGCATAAGATTTATGGATCTGAAGTGAACGAGCGACATCGTCATCGTTACGAAGTAAATAATCATTATGTAGATCAATTGATCAAAGCAGGGCTGACAATTTCTGCAAGAACGCCTTTTGAGCAGCTCTGTGAAATTATAGAATTACCGCAAGATCAGCATCCTTGGTTTATTGGCTGTCAGTTTCATCCAGAGTTTACTTCCAACCCAAGAACAGGCCATCCATTATTCAAAGCCTACATTCAAGCTGCGCTTAAATATAAACAGTCTAAAGGAAGTGCATCATGAAATTATGCAACTTTGATGTTGGATTAAATCACCCATTATTTTTAATTGCCGGACCATGTGTCATCGAGTCTGAGGGGATGACTTTAGATGTGGCAGGTCAATTAAAAGAAATTACTACAGCACTCAATATCCCGTTTATTTTTAAATCCTCTTTTGACAAGGCTAATCGAAGCTCAAATAAAACCTTTAGAGGTTTTGGTATTGATGAGGGTTTAAGAATTTTATCTGAAGTGAAAAAACAAATTGGTGTGCCAGTTTTAACGGATGTGCATGATCAATTTCAGGTTGAGCAAGTTGCAAGTGTTGTGGACGTTCTCCAAACACCCGCCTTTTTATGCCGACAAACAGATTTTATTAATGCTGTTGCAACTTCAGGTAAGGCTGTAAATATCAAGAAAGGCCAATTCTTAGCGCCCGGTGATATGAGACAAGTAGTCACAAAAGCCAAAGAAGCTAATGGCGGCCTAGATAATATTATGGTTTGTGAGCGAGGCGCATCTTTTGGTTACAACACGCTTGTCTCAGATATGAGAAGTTTATCTATTATGCGAGAAACAAATTGCCCAGTCGTTTTTGATGCAACGCATTCAGTGCAGCAACCTGGAGGGCAGGGGGATAAAAGCGGTGGTCAAAGTGAATTTGTCCCTGTCTTGGCAAGAGCTGCTGTAGCAAGCGGTATTGCAGGAATTTTTATGGAAACACACCCGAATCCAAAAGAAGCACTATCTGATGGTCCTAATGCGTGGCCACTTAAAAAAATGAAAGCGCTGCTTGAAGTATTAGCTGAGATTGATAGATCAGTTAAAAAAGCAGGCTTTATTGAAATGTCTTAAATAATTAATTGCAAAAGAAGGACTTAGAATGAGTTTTGTGAAGCAAATCGTTGCTCGAGAAATTATCGATTCGAGAGGTAATCCAACCATTGAAGCTGATGTTTTTTTAGATTCCGGTGTCATGGGAAGAGCAATGGTGCCATCAGGCGCTTCCACAGGAAGTAAAGAAGCAATTGAGCTTCGTGATGGTGATGCAAAACGTTATTTTGGAAAAGGTGTTTTAAATGCTGTGAAGCATGTCAATACAGAAATTGCGAAAGCTGTGATAGGGCTTGATGCAGACGATCAAGCATTGATTGATCAAACTATGATTGAATTAGATGGAACTGATAACAAAGGTCGATTAGGAGCTAATGCGATTCTTGCGGTTTCAATGGCATCCGCTGTGGCTGCAGCTAAAAATTCTAATGTACCGCTTTACCGTTATCTTGGTGGCTCAAGCCCCATGCAATTACCTACACCTATGATGAATGTAATTAATGGTGGTGCGCATGCAGATAATAATGTGGATATGCAAGAGTTTATGATTATTCCAGCTGGAAGACCGACATTTAGCGAGGCCATAAGATGTGGCGCAGAAGTTTTTCAATCTCTTAAAAAAACACTCAGTAAAAAAGGCTTCTCAACAACCGTGGGTGACGAAGGTGGTTTTGCACCAAACCTTCCATCTAATGAGTCTGCTATACAGATGATTATGGAAGCAATCTCACAAGCTGGATATGAGCCAGGTCGTGATGTGTATCTTGGACTTGATTGTGCAAGCACTGAATTTTATAAAGATGGTAAGTATCATCTTGCTTCTGAAAATTTATCTTTATCAGGCGAGCAATTTACTGATTATCTAGCTACATGGTGTGACAAATATCCAATCATCAGTATTGAAGATGGCATGAGTGAGTTCGATTGGGATGGATGGCATGTCCTGACACAAAGACTAGGTAAACATATTCAGCTGGTAGGTGATGATCTTTTTGTAACCAATCCAAAAATTTTAGATGAAGGTATTAAGCGTAAGGTAGCTAACTCTGTTTTAATTAAAGTGAATCAAATTGGCACACTCACTGAAACGTTTGAGACGATTGCAATGGCAAAAAAAGCAGGTTATACCGCAGTCATTTCTCATCGCTCTGGTGAAACAGAAGATACGACAATTGCTGATATAGCAGTTGCTACAAATGCAATGCAAATTAAGACGGGCTCACTTTCAAGATCTGAACGTATTGCAAAATACAATCAATTGCTTCGTATTGAAGAAGAGCTTGGGAGTGCCTCATCTTATGCAGGCCTTGCTTGTTTTTATCAATTGAGTAAATAATCTTATATGAAATCTTTAACTATCATTTTTGTGGTGCTAGTTGCTTTAATGCAGTACCCGTTATGGTTCGGTAAAGGAAGTTGGTTTCGTGTATGGAGTTTAAATCAGCAAATTGAAATTCAAAAGAAAACAAATAATGATAATCAGATAAGAAATAATGTGCTCAATGCAGAAGTCAGCGATCTTAAGCAAGGTTTTTCAGCTATTGAAGAAAGAGCGCGCAATGAACTTGGCATGACCAAGCAAGACGAAATATTTTTCCAAGTTACAAATCCAGAAAAAGATAAAAAAGAGACTGAAGTTCTGAATAATACAAAAGCTAAGAACTAATCAAAGATTTTTCTCTCTTCAGGGTTTATTTCAATTAAATAATTTTTAATATATAGCGCTTCATGCGCCTGATCTACTCTTAGTTCAATCAGCATATTTGTTTTACTATTATTTTCTCGTGCGGATCGAACAAGCTGACCTATTACTTCTTTTTTTTCATTTAAGATTTGGTCGCCAGGCGTCAAAACATCTTGCGATTCAATAAAACCTCGGTACATTCGTCTTTTAACTTTACCTAAGTAGTGCGTTCGTGCAACAATTTCTTGCCCTGTATAGCAACCCTTTTTGAAATTAACACCATCAATAAGGTCCATATTTAATGACTGTGGAATGAACGCTTCCTGTGTGGTCGGATAAATATCAGGAACCCCATCTAAAATATTTAAATTATTCCAAGACTCAATACTCATAGATGTATATTCAGGTAATTGAAGTTGCATAAATGACTTTACTTTGGATGCTTCACCCATTAATTGAAAGCGTTCAGTATCTTTTCCTACACGCATAATCATCACGTCATGTGACCGAACAATATCTAGGTAGCTTTTTGGTGGCTGAATACCTTGCTCTAGAAGAGCTTTGAATCCGATAAACCCTATGCATGTAAATTGATCGCCTAGTAAACTCATAGAAACTTTAGAGCGAAGCACATACATTTTAAGACGCTTAAGAAAAGACTCCTCAATGGAGCTATCTATTTGTATGTGAATTGATGCTTGATCCATATAACACAACATAAAAGCTAGGACTCTTCCTTTAGGATTGCAGAAGCCAGCAAATAAAGCTTTATCAAGTGTGATGAGGTTGATGTCTTGCGTGAGTTGGCCTTGTAAGAATTGGATGCGATCATCACCCTCAACTTTGACCGTTGAATGTGTATTAAGATGAATGAATTTACTTTCTACGTTTAATGACATATTGCTTTATGTGTTTTATCGAAATAAATCGAAGGCTAAAAATGATTCCTGCGAGAGAAGCAAAAAACCACTTAAGATGAAAATCTGCTGTATCTTGCCAAGCAGGTTTTTGTTTTTTCATGGCACTTAAAATATTAAGTACAGAATCACCCCTTACATAGATACCATCAATTTGTTTAGTAATATCTTTTAAGTAGGCTTCATCAAGTTTGGATATATAGCGGTCACTTTCACCACCCGCTACAACATTATCTCGTGTGCCAAGATTAGCTTCAGAGATTTGTGCAATACCTGGTTGCAATCCAAAGCTATCACTAGACCAATATCCGATTAATTGATTCTTACCGTCAAGTTTGGGAATGGGAGCGCCTTTAAGGCTGCCGACACCTACAATAACCCAGTCATTACCTCCTTGGAATTGGCCAAGATCTCTTGTATTAAATGTATGAAGTTTAGGTGCTTCTTCGCCATCTGTAAAATAAACCACTTGAGAGTTTTCAGGGAAACTTCTAATGAGGCGGGCTAGATTGAAAAAAGATTCTCTTATACGAGAATTGCCAGACCAGCCCGACCGCCAATCTAAATGATCGA
>Ga0208951_1001184_pt1 | contig 11638 bp, 1 predicted proteins | sample GreLakmeMI27MSRF_FD_187702 | JGI IMG/M metagenome (GOLD analysis project Ga0208951, IMG submission 187702) | Freshwater lentic microbial communities from great Laurentian Lakes, MI, USA - Great Lakes metaG MI27MSRF (SPAdes) | ecosystem: Environmental > Aquatic > Freshwater > Lake | place: Great... | reverse complement strand
GACACGCGGTACAAGTAGTAGCACCCGAATTCGAATATTGGCCTGGAAGACACGAAGTACAGGAAGTAGCTCCGAGATTCGACCGAGCACCGAGATTAGTAACCTGATTCTCATATTGGCCTGCAGGACACGTGGTACAAGAAGCAGCACCGACGGTCGAAGAATATGTGCCGTCAGGACACGCGGTACAAGTAGTAGCACCCGAATTCGAATATTGGCCTGGAAGACACGAAGTACAGGAAGTAGCTCCGAGATTCGACCGAGCACCGAGATTAGTAACCTGATTCTCATATTGGCCTGCAGGGCACGTGGTACAAGAAGCAGCACCGGCGGTCGAAGAATATGTGCCCTCAGGACACGCGGTACAAGAAACAGAACCACGACTCGAAGTTTGTCCAGCTTGACAGTTCACACAGCTTCCACCAGCGTTGTCTCTTGTGCCAGCCGGACAAGCAAGCAAATCTTAGGCCACTTCGGGGGGGTCCCTTTGGGTCGTTTTGATAATTGTAACCTGGAGAACAAGAAGAATGCGAGGAGCTTGCGGTGACCTTGGAGAGGAGTAACAGAGATAGGAGAACGAGGTTGGGCATTCTTTGAGGTTCAGCCTGAGACAACCGCACGTTAACCAGCTCACACAGGAGTGTGCATGAGTCGTGCCTCGCCGCGCGACGCCACACTTGCCTCGCAACTTCCGCGCCAAGGTGCAGGGATGTCAACACACCCGCACCAAGAGCTGAACGAACACCTGCAGACGCAAAGGTGCAGTCAGACATTTCTCTATCTCTAAGTCATGGTCACGCTGGGTAAGTGCTTCCCAGGATGCCACGAGCCCCGATCCAGCCGCTGCCAGCCCAATCCCACCGGGCGCAAGCATCCTGAGAGCCAGCGCAACTGCCGGCGCGCCACCAGAGCCAGTGCACACACACCAACCGCTCGCTGGAGTGTACACCCGCCCCGCCCCGCCCGCCCCGGACACAGCCGCGCCGAGTCCGAATGAGCCGCACCGAGCCGCAGGCACACCCAGGCACGCGCCGCACCTTTCACACGCCGCGCGGACCACCAGAAACCGAAGCGGAGCGCCTTGGCAAGGTGCAGTTGGCCAGTTGTTGCAGGCAAGGTGCAAGGGAGCAAGGGAGCTCCCTTCTTCGAGTTGCCACGTCACCACCGATCGAAGAAAGAAAAGAACCAGGGGCCTGAATTGCACAACTCAGCGTAAGGCTACGCAACGCGCGCCCGCAATCATGAACCAGCAGCAGCAAATCGTGTTCCATGGAAGAAGGACGAAGGCGGTGAAGCAGCACTCGCGCGGGCCACCCTTTCTGTCAAGGCTGCGCGAGGTGGAGCGCAGCAGGGCACGCGCGTTGCATTGCACGCGCGTGTGTCCGTTGTGATTGCTCAGAACCAGGGCGCCCAGTCGATGGGGCACCGGCACAGGTTGCTGGGGTTGAGCGCCGCAGCCACCAGCCCCGACGCGCCGCGCTGCACGCTGGGGCACGCCCCGTCCGGCGCGATGAGCTGCTGCTGCGGTCGCGGCGCCAGCTGGTTGACCCGGCCCAGGGTCTCCTCCACGTTGCGCTGTGCGATGCTGAGCAGCTCGCCCTCCCCCAGCGCCCTGCGCCACGGAAACAGCTGCACCGCGTCCCTGAAGTACAGAGCCAGCTGCGCGTCCAGGCAGCTCCTGGGCGCGGCGCTGGCCTGCGCGGCGGAAGTGAGGGCGGTGACGAAGCAGCCCTCGATGGCAAATGGGGTCAAGAACGTGCTCAGGTTGCGCGTCACTCGGAAGGGCACCGGCTCGCCAGAGTCGCACAGCTGCGTGTTGGGGTCGAAGGAGGGGGAGAAATCCAGCTGCACCAGGCGCCCCGTGTGGCGGCTGAAGAGGACCTTTTGTGGGGTGCGCCCGCCGATGCGGAGCAGCGCGGAGGCGAAGGCGCTTAGCGCCAGCTGGCTGCAAAAGGAGCGCTTGAACGCCCACAGGTGGTTTGGCGCCGGCAGCGTCTTGTAGACGTACTGGGAGAAGAGGTTCTCGGACACCAGGCTGCTGCACACCTCGGTGTACGTCTGCAGGCGCAGGTCCAGCACCGCGTCGCCCACCAGGTCCCCCCGTGCGGCGGGGTTGAGGCGCTCCTTGAAGAGCAGCAGCGGCGCGTCCGGGTCTCGGGAGTGGCGCGCGCACGCGCTGGCGTAGGGCGTCTGCAGGGGCACCAGCGAGCAGTCGTCCTCCAGCAGCCGCACCTGGGGCCACAGCGGGATGAGGTGGGGGCAGTGGAACTGCAGGCCCCGGCGGCGCGTCTCCGGGTGGCCGTCCAGCAGCTGGTTGACGCCGCGCAGCAGCTGCAGCAGCCGCTCCTCTCCGCGCGCCGCGGGGGTGACGCCGCCGAAGGGGGTCACCAGAAACTGGCGCTGGCGGCCGTCCACCGCCACGAAGGTGAGGCGGCGGTGGGAGGCGCCGCCGCGGCGAACAACCTCCACGTCCGGGCCCAGCCGGGCCAGGCGCAGCGCCGGCGTCGTGCCGCAGCTGCCCTCCGCGCCCCCGAACGCGCCGCCGGGCAGCTCAGCCTCCTGGGGCCTGAATGCGGCCAGCAGCGGGCTCATGGTCTCCAGGCGCAGCGGCCCCGGCAGCGACGACTCGACAGCCTCGCTCAGCCGCTCGCGCCAGCCCCGCAGCGCGTCCGTCAGCCCGCCCAGCGTGGCCGGGAACTCCGGCCCGTCCGGCTCCAGCATGCGCTCAAAGTCCGGGCGGTAGGCGGCCACGAAGCCCGGGTGCTTGGCGGCCGTGTCGGCGCCCCAGCAGGCGCGTCCAATGCCCGCCAGCTCCTTGCGCAGCGACGCGGGCACCTCGCCGTCCGTGGGCGCAGGGTAGCGGAAGCAGCGCTGCAGCAGCGCCACCACCACGGCCAGCAGTCGCTCCTCCGGCGTGCTCAGGAAGCGAGTGCCCAGCTCGGACAGCATCGCCTCCAGCTCCGACACCAGGCCCGGGTGGCGCGCGCGCAGGCGCTCGCGCACGCCCTTGGCCGCGTCCACCGCGAAGGACAGGCGCTGCAGGTTGGGCGGGGGCTGCTGCGGCGCGCCGTCGGGCGCCGGGGCTGCGAGCTGGCGCGACAGGCTCTCTCGCCGCTCCAGCAGGTACGCTCGCAGCGCGAAGTAGGAGGCGTGCGGCGCCGCCACGGCCACGCGGCCCAGCAGCGCGCTCAGCTGCGGCCCCTCCGCGCGCTCCAGAGCCAGCAGCAGCTGCGGCAACCAAGCGACCCAAGGGGCCACTGGCGCGCTGCCCGCGCACCGCTCCAGCGCCGCCGCGGCGCTGAACCCCTGGCTGCCGCCGCTGCCGGCCGCGGCGAGCACGCGGGCGGCGGCTCGGCGGTAGCGGGGCAGGGCGGCGCCGTGGCGCAGCGTCTGCATGTAGCATGTGACGGCGTGGGCGATCCAGTCCGGGGTGGGCGCCGCCTGGGGCGCCGCTTGCGCCTCATCAGGTGGCCCCTCCACGGGCGGCAGCGCGGGCGCGGCGGCGGCGGCGGCGGCGGCGGCGGCGGCTTGCTGTTCGCAGAACTCGCCCCAGCAGAGCCACAGCTCCGGGCTGGTGCGGCACTGCTGCGCGGCTGCGCTGAAGGATGCGTGCGCGCCCTGCGCGTCGCCCGACTGCGCCAGCAGGCCGCCGCGCAGGCGCAGCAGCTCGCAGCGGTGCAGCGGCGGCGCAACCGCACACAGGTCCAGGCACTGCAGCGTCGCCAGGCCGGACATGGCCTGCTCGCAGCCGCCTAGCTCCTGCGTGGCCTCCAGCAGCTGCACGGTGCGCGAGAAGGCCTCGGCCGCGTCGGCGGCGGGGGGCGCCTGCGCCGCGTGGAGCAGCTGCAGCGCCAGCCCGGGCTGCTGCTGTGTGCGCGCTGCGGCGGCGGTGTGGGTGAGCAGCCAGGCGCGCTCGCGGGCGGCCAGCTGCGCCACGCCGCCCTGCGCCTGCGCCACGGCGGCGAAGACGGCGCTCCTCCAGCCAGCGACGTCGTGCCAGCAGTGGAGGGGCTCCCAGTCGCCGGGCACCCGGCCCCGCCACGTCTCCACCAGCTGGCGCACCTCGCCCAGCGCGGCGCCCGGGTTCCCTCCGCCCGCCTGCTGCTGCGAGTGGCGGCCCTGCGGCGCGCCGGCGTTGAGCGCGCCCAGCACCCGGCCAGCCTCGGCAACCTCCATGAGCGCCTGGAAGCTCTGCAGCAGCGGTCCGTGCGCCAGGCCGCCCGTGTCCGGCAGGCGGGCCCAACCCGCTAGGCCGGCGCGCACCGCGCTGGCGCTGGCCGCCTCCGCCTCGCCGCTGGCGCCCTGCAGCAGCGCGCACTGCGCGCGCAGCAGCGACGCGGCGAGCACGTCCTCCTGCGGCGCGCGCTGGCAGTGCTCCCAGACGGCGCGCCAGTGGCCCTGGCGGGCGCACGCCTCGGCGGCCACGCCCGCGTGGTCAACCTGCACGGACCACTCCTGTAGGCACTCCCACTGGGCCAGCTGGCGGCAGCAGGCGAGCCACTGCGACTCCCAGAGCGCCATCTCCGACTTTGTGACGGGCGCGGTGGCGTATCCCCCGCGCACCGCGCGCGACGCAGCCGCCAGCCACACCTCCTGGGCCTCCTGCTGGAAGCCGTGCTGCTGCAGCGCCAGCCCCGCGCGCGTTGCGTCCGCGTGGCAGCGCTGGCGCCACAGCCCGAACAGCGCGTCCTCCTCGCCCAGCAGCTGGTACAGCGCCGCCAGCGCATCGAAGCACCGAGGCTCCTGGGGAAACAGCATCACGTGGCTCTCCAGCAGCGGCACGGCCACGTGCCAGGCGTTGAAGGTGCGCCCCAGGTACTTGACCAGCTCGGAGGGGATCTTGGGCTGCGGGTGGGACAGGGACACGCCCTCCAGCAGCGCCTGCACGCAGTTGACGCGCGTGCCCGCCTGGCGGCCGTGGAAGTCCCGGCTCAGCAGGCTGATGAGGGGCTTGGCCAACCCGATCTGGTCCTCCTTGGCCAGCGTTGTCCACACGATGGGAAACAGGATGACCCACACGTGCGCGCAGATGGCGGGCTCGCTCCAGCACAACGCCCGCAGGGGTGACAGGAGGCTCTCCATGTGGCACGACGCGGTGGCGCTCATCCAGGCTGCGTGCTGCTCGCAGAAGGCTGCGAGCTGCGCGTGCTCTGGGGAGGCCTCCACCGCCTGCAGCGCCTGCTGTGGGGCGGGGAGCAGAGAGGGGAAGCGCGCTGCGTTGGGCGCCAGCAGCAGCGGCTGCGCGCCCGCCAGCGAGGTGAACAGCAGCTCCAGCGCGTGGCGCAGCCAGAAGCTGTCGCCGGCCCCTTCCCACTCAGCCTCGGAGACGATGAAGCGCAGGCGCTCCGCCAGGCCGGCGCCCACGGCCGCGTTGTGCATGTCGAAGAAGCGCCTGCGGGTGTCCGGGTCCCGCGCCCGCGCGCCAACCAGGAACGCGCTCTCAACCTTGGGCCACACCTCGGCCCGCCAGCCGTCGTGCGGGCACGTCAGGGCCGCGTAAAGCGCGTCCAGCAGCGGCACCTCCCAGGCGAGCGCAGCCGCGTTTTGAGACACCGAGGCGCCGCTGGAGGCCAGCGCACCCTCGGGGCGGCTGATGGCCGCGCAACGCCGCAGCAGCTCCGCCGCCTCGCGGGCCGACAGGCTGCCTGCGGGCGGCGCCGGGGCGGTTGCCGCGGCGACCCATGCGCAGGTGGCTGTCAGCGCGGCTGAGAGGAGCGCGTGCGAGGCGTTGCGGTCGCTAAGCAGCTGCGCCAGCATGCGCAGCGTGGCCTGGCGGTGCTCGGGGGATGCGTTGGGGATTGTGGTGCGGCACAGCAGCGTCAGCAGGGTGGCCGCCAGGGGAGGCGCAGCCGCAGAGTCCTCCCCGGAGGCGCCGCCGGGCTGCGCCGACCCGGCGGGCGTCTCTCGCACGGTGCGGGCGAGGAGCTTGAGTAAAGCGGGCGCGTGGGGCTCCACCGACGAGATTGCCACGTCGGCCAGCGCGCCCAGCACGCTCAGCGCCGACGCCAGGCTCGCGCCGCCAGCCGCCAGGCTGGATGCCGCCGCCAGGGCACCCACCGTGCGGGCGGCGGAGGCTGCCAGGCGGGCGGCGAGGGGCGCGCTGTCGGGCGCGGAGGCGAGCGAGAGGGCGGTGAGCTGCGAGAGCTGCTCGCCCGACGCGCCCCTGAACTGCGGCGCCAGCGCCGCGTCCACCACGCCGCACAGCACCTCCGTTCCGCCGGATGCCAGAAATGAGGCACCCTGTCCCCCGGCGAGCACCCGCGGGAGCAGCTGCAGCGCCGTGCCCACCGCGCCAGCCACGTCCGCCGGCCCGCCAGCGAGCAGCTTCTCCACGTACCCCAGCCGCACGATGTAGCAGTCCCACAGCGCCAGCGCCTCGGACACGAGCGCGTAGCACTTGGTCTGGAGGGCCAGCAGCGAGGGGTCCTTGCCAGCCTCGCTGCCCAGCATGAAGCACAGGCGGCACAGGAAGTTGACCAGCATCTCGCACGTCTGCGCGGTGGGGCTCCACTCCTCGGGGCTGGCCTCGCCGGGCGAGGGGGCCGCCTGGGTCGGGGACAGCCTGGCCGCTTTGGACTCACCCTTTTCCAGTGAGCCGCCCTGGCGCTTCGCGCGCCCGCCCACCGGCGCCGCCGACTCGACAGGCGAGTCGGCAAACTCCGGCGGCGGTGCAGATGCTGCGTCGCGGCGCTGCTTTTCCCACGAGACGATGGTGGCGAGCATGTCCACCGCCAGCGCCTTGTTTTCGGAGCTGCCGCCGCCGGGGTGCGCCAGCCGCGCCAGGGAGGTGACCATGTGGGGCACGAAGAGCGCCCGGTGGGGGTAGAACATCGCCTGGTGTCGTACCACGAGCGACCAGAGGTGCGCCACGTGTGGCGTGCTGTGGCCCTCTTCCTGCAAGATGCGGCGGATATAGCGAACCCAAATGGGCACGGGCGCCTGGGACGTCCCCGCGGGCGCCACGTCATCGGGCAGGCGGCGCGGAAGCGCGGGCAGGAGCACGTCCAGCGCGGCTCTGACCAGGGCGCGGCTGTCCGGGGCGGCGGCCCTCAACAGCGCCACGTAGACCTGGAGGATGATCTTGTCGGGCGCCGTGAAGGCGTCCAGGAAGGTGGCCACGTTGAGGAAGGCCCACCAGCGCGGGGGGCCCTCGCTCTTGAGGTTGCGCCACCCGGCGCTGATCAGCTCCTTGCGGTGCGGCTGCAGCGACTCGGTGTTGCTCTTCAGCAGCAGGGTGCTCAGCTGCAGGAGCTCGCAGCGCAGGGGCTCGGTGAATGTGGTGGCCAGGGGCGCGGGCGGGTCCAGCACAGTTGCCACCAGCGACGCAGCCAGCGTGCCGTCAGCCTCCAGCACGCCCGCGCACGCCTCGGCGCCGCCGCGCGCGAAGAGCGCACTCAGGGCGGGCGTGAGGCGCACCTGGAGGCCGACGGCGAGGCGCTCCTGCACAGCCAGGGAGGGGCTGTGCTGCAGCTGCGTGAAGTCGGCCACAGCCTCCACCAGCAGCGCGCGCACGCCCTGGGCGGTGGCCACGCCCGCCGCCTCGGCGAAGAAGCAGTGCGCGGCGGTGAGGTCCAGCAGTGGCGGGCCGCAGAAGGCGTGCAGCAGCGCCCTGGGCAGGCTGAGGTCGCCCGGGCGCTGCTTGGCCGCCGCCACCAGCAGCTTCGCCAGGCGCTTGCTTTCGCGGCTCAGCGGCGACGCGCGCGCGCGCTGCAGGCGGCCGGGCCCGGTGAAGAGCGCCGCCAGGGTGGCCACCAGAGCGTCGCAGGCGGGGCTGCCCAGAAACGCAGCGTCCAGCGACGCCAGCGTGCACAGCAGCGCCAGCGCGCCGTCGCACGACGCGCACGCGGGCGCGCATTCGCCCGCGTCGCCCGCGGGCGGCTCGGTAGGCGCCGGGGGCGCGGGGGCTGGCGCCTCGGGGGGTGCAACCTCTTCCCTGGCCACCCCGCCCCGGCGGCGCCCCCTGCTCGCCGCGGCGGTCTTCTCCGCGCCGGGTGGCTCCGCCTTGACGGGCGCGGGCGGCGGCGGCGGCGGCGCGTCGCCCGCGGGAGGGTCGGCCTGGGCGGCGAGCAGCGGCAGCAGAGACTGCAGCCGCGCAACCAGCGAAGCCACCAGCGGCCCCCCCGCGCCGCCAGCCTTGGCCGCCCGCCGGTAGCGCCGCACCGCCGCCGCGTCGCTCAGCCTGGATGCCACGTCATCGGAGAGCAGCCAGGCGGCCGCCTCGCCCGCGTGCCGCTCCAGGAAGGCTGCAACCGGCACGTCTAAGCTGCACCCGCCGGGCACCAGCGCCCCTTCCGCGCCGGCGCAGAAGCACAGCTCCAGCTGCGCCGCCACGGTGACCAGGTCGGGCAGGAAGCGGGCGGCGGCGTCGGGCAGAAGCGGGAAGAGGTCCAGGATGGCGCCGCACAGCGCCACGTCCTCCGCGCCGCCCCGCCGCGCAGGCAGCCCCTCCTGTGGCGCGTCGGTGGGACCCGCGTAGCGGCGCAGGTGCTCCAGCAGCTTCTCTGCCAGCGTCTGGTTGAAGAAGCCCGCCAGCAGCGACAGCAGTCGCCGCAGGCCAGCCACCAGCGGTAGGCTCAGGTTCTTGGGGTGTGCCAGCTGCTGCAGCACCGGGCGCAGGCAGTCGGTGAGCAGCTGCTTGGGCAGGCGCGAGGTGAGCGTGATTGCGCGGATGGCCAGCGACGCGCTCGCAGTGCGCTCCGCGTGCTGCTTGGCGGCCGTCAGCGTCTTGAAGAAGAGCGCCACCGTGCGTGTGCGGACGAGCGCGGACGCGGCGGTGGCGCCGTCGCGGACGGTGGGCAGCGCCAGGGCGGCGGCAAGGAAGGCTGTGGCGGCGGAGAGCAGCGCGCAGGCGGGGCCGCCCGCGGGGGTGATGCACTCCGCGTCCGCCTCGCAGAGGGCGAGCGCCTCCTCGATGCGCTGCAGGAAGGGCTCGTCGGGGGGCAGCAGCTGCGCCTCAGTGGCAAAGCAAAGCGAGCACAGCACCTGCGCCTGCGTCACCAGCGGGCGCCCCGCCAGCGGGCGCGCCGCCAGCCCCCCCCACAGCTGCGCCACCAGAGGCGTCAGCAGCGACGCCGCGGTGGTGGAGGTGGCTGCGGCGACGGCATTCAGCGCCTGCTGCGCCGCGCTCCTGGCGTGCGCGCAGCTCTGCGCGGACGCCAGCTCCAGGGCGCACACGCCCACCAGAGACTGTTCGGGAGGCTCGTCGGGCTGCTGGTCGGGAGCGGGGGCGGCGGCGGGGGACTGCGACAGGGACAGCAGCGTCTCGGTGCCCGTCGCGATGCCCTCCACGCACTGCTCCGGCAGCGAGCGCAGCGCCGCCAGGATGGCCAGCGCCACGTCCGCCGCCAGCGATGGCGACAGGTAGGCTTGCGGAAGAGCCTTGAGCGTGCCCGAGAGCGCCTCAAGCCCGCCCAGCAGGCCGCCCCAGGCGACGCCGTGGCAGGCGTGCAAGAGCCTCTGGAACAGCGCCAGCAGCTGCGGGGGGAAGGGCGGCTGCGCGGCGGCGTCGGGCGCCTCTCGGGCGTCGCCCTTCTGAACGCCCTTTGCCTTGGTGGCCTTGGGGCCGCGCGGGGGGGCGCCCGCGCCTGGCGCAGCGGCGGCGCGCGCAGCCACCAGCATGACCGCCGTCTCATAGAAGGCCGCCACGTGCTGCGCCGCGACGGACGACTGCGTGCGACTGCCCTCGCACAGCGCCTCCAGCAGCGCGTCAAACACCAGCGAGGGCGTCAACAGACGCACCGCCGGCACCTCAGCAGGCGCAGAGGAGCCCTCCTGGTGCGCCGCGTCCGCGGCGGCCGTGACCAGCAGAGCCGCAGCATGTCGCACGACGTGCATGGCAAAGTCGTCGCTCTCTGAGCGCAGGCTCGCCTCGCTTTGCGCCCAGACCAGCGTGCAGAGCTGCTGGCGCAGCACCGCCTGCTCGGCTGCGAGCTGCGCGCCGGTTTTGGCGCCGCAGTCCATGGTGGGCAGTGGCTGGACTGCGCGCACCGTGTCCGCGCCCGCGCCCAGCAGCGAAGCGGCCAGCGCCTCCGCGCTGGTGGCGCCCACGCCCATCACGCCGGTTAGGCCGGCCCTGGCCAGCTGCACGGCCGCGGCGCGCTGCTGGGCGTGTTCGGGCGCGTGGGCGGCGTTGAGCACCGCAGCCTTGGCCCATCCGGCGACGCGGTCCAGGGGCACCAGGAAGGTTGTGCTGGGCGAGAAGGTGAGCACCGCGCGCAGGCCCTGCTCTGCGGAGGGGCGCCACTCACAGGCGGGGTCCTCCCGGAGGGCGCAGCGGCCGCGCGACCCCAGCTTGCCCAGCAGCTGCAGCGCGCGGATGGCGTTGCCCTGCGGGTTGGCGGCGCCCTGGGGCGTCCCGCCCGCGCCGGGGGTGCCGCCGCGCAGGAGGGACCACAGGGGCGCGAAGAGCTGCGGCTGGAAGGGCGCAAGCACCGGCTCCAGGTACTCGGGCGCCAGGTTGTCCACCCAGCTCTCCAGCTTGCGCATGGCCACCATCTGCAGCTCGCTGCTGGGCGCGCCGCCGCAGCAGCCGGGGCTGCCCTGCGGCAGCGGGGTTGCGTAGTAGCCGCCCTTGAGCGCCAGGCACAGCGCCGGCATCACCCGCGGCAGGTGCGGCAGCAGCGTGCTCAGCCGCGCCGGCAGCGACAGGATGAGCTCCAGCAGGCTGTCGTAGACGGCGGGCCGCAGTTCGGGGCCCGCCAGGAGCTGCGTAAGGCTCTCCAGAGTGGACACCAGGATGGGCTGCAGCTCCTTTGTGCACCCCTCCAGCTGCGCGTGGCCAAGCGCGCGAAACAGGTAGCGCAGTAGGCGCACCGCCTGGCTGGGGTCGGGCGCGCTGCGCACGGTGGCGAGGCATGCTGTGACGACTCCGCAGAGCTGCGGCCGCAGGCACTGCTCGCACGCCTGCGACTTGGTCACCACGTGCAGCACCAGCGACCATAGCTTCATGCTGCCGGTGCAGAGCGGCGACTCGGGGTGGCCCAGGCTCTTGAGGCTGTCCGGGCGGGTGACCAGCTGCACCAGCACCGCGCAGGTGGGGCCCGCCGTGTTTGGATGGCTCAGCAGCGCGTGGGGCAGGGCCAGCAGCTGGGGCGTCTGCGCCAGGGCGGGCAGGAGCACGGCGGGGAGGCGGCTGGAGAGGGCCTCGTGCAGGGACTGCCTGTGCAGGGGCGACAGCGCGCCCGCCAGCAGCTCGCAGCTCTCAGGCAGCAGCTGTGGGTGGATGGCGGTGAGGAGCACCCGGGAGACGGAGTGCAGCAGGTCGGGGGGCAGTGGGAAGGGTGGGGTGGGCGGGGCGGTGCCGCCCGCAGACCCCCCGGGGGGCGGCGCGAAGTGGGACAAGGACCACAGGACCGTCTTGAGCGCGCCCAGGCAGCTCTTGAGCAGCGCCTTGGCCTCCGCCAGGTTCAGCGCGGGGTCAGCCTCCCTTTGCTCCCGCGCCCCAGAGCACGCTGCCACGCCCGCCCGCCCCCCGCCCAGGCCGCCCGCGCCCTCACTGCCCGACAGCAGCGCCGGCAGCTGCGCGTGCAGCGCCGCGGTGCGCTGGCAGAGCAGCTGCGCGATGGTGGCCAGAAGGGTTTGGCACAGCGCTGCATCCACCGCCCGCCGCGAGGGGCTGTACAGGGGCTCCACCAGCGCC
>Ga0208951_1001182_pt1 | contig 11650 bp, 10 predicted proteins | sample GreLakmeMI27MSRF_FD_187702 | JGI IMG/M metagenome (GOLD analysis project Ga0208951, IMG submission 187702) | Freshwater lentic microbial communities from great Laurentian Lakes, MI, USA - Great Lakes metaG MI27MSRF (SPAdes) | ecosystem: Environmental > Aquatic > Freshwater > Lake | place: Great... | reverse complement strand
GTCAAGAGGAAAAGAGGAGCCGCCATCGTCGTTGTCGCATCAGCGCATCACGCCTTACACCCCTGAGCCAGAATGCAGCTCCGCGCCCGGACCACCGCCCGGCATGCTCAAAAGAGCGCGATGATGACGTCATCAGCAGGCACACTTCACTTCACGTCGCCTCGCTCGTGTATGCTGTCCTGCCCTTCTCCGTGCCGCCCCGCGCCTCTGCGCCGCCGCGTCGCAATGTCCGCCTCTTCGAAGCCCGTGGGCTTCGTTGGCCTCGGTATCATGGGAGCACCAATGGCTCGCAACCTGCTGAAGTTGGGCCAGGGCGTGGTGGTATGGAATCGCAGCGCCGACAAGTGCGGCCCGCTGGTGGCGGAGGGCTGCGTGGCGGTGGCCACGCCGGCGGAGGTTGTGGCGCGGTGCGACCTCACCTTTGCGATGCTAAGCGACCCAGAGGTAGCGGCAGCGGTGGCACTGGGCCCGGACGGCGTGCTGGCTGGAATCACGGCTGGCAAGGGCTACATCGACATGAGCACAGGCGCGGGTTGCCGCCCAGCCTTTGCGAGCTGTGGAGCCGAAAGCAGGCCATGTTGCTCCGTGGCACCTCTCAACCTCACGCTTCCCTCTCCCTGCGCGCCCAGTGGACGCTGACACCTCCCGCAAGATCTGCGAGGCTGTGACCGCAAAGGGTGGACGCTTCCTAGAGGCCCCGGTCTCTGGGAGCAAGCAGCCTGCAATAGGTGCGCTTCACCCTCCACCGTCGCTCCTCGCTCCTTGCTCACGCGGCGCAGACGGTCAGCTGGTGATCCTGGCCGCGGGTGATGCGTCGCTGTACGAGGAGGCTGCGTCGGCCTTTGCGCTGCTAGGCAAAAAGTCCTTCTATCTGGGCGAGGCTGGCTCCGGAGCACACATGGTGCGAGCCTGTTCACTCATTGCCTAACGCCGTTGACGTTGGCGTCCACCCTACAGAAACTGGTGGTGAACATGATAATGGGCAGCATGATGGCCGCCTTCTCAGAGGGCGTCACGCTAGCTGAGGCTGCGGGGCTGTCAGGCACAGATCTGCTGTCTGTGTTAGAACTGGGCGCTATTGCGAACCCGATGTTCAAGATGAAGGGCCCCGGAATGCTCAAGGGGGGACCCTATCCGCCTGCCTTCCCCCTGAAGCACCAGCAGAAGGACCTGCGCCTGGCGCTGGCGCTGGGGGACCAGCTGGATGCGCCCTTGCCGCTGGCGGCAGCTGCCAACGAGGCCTACAAGCGCGCAAGGGCGGAGGGGCACGGGGACGAGGACTTTGCAAGCGTGCACTCGAGCATCAACACTCGGCTGGCGCGCAAGCTGTAAGCTGTTTTCAATCCGTTTTTTTAACAGTTTACACATACACTCCATTGGGCTGCCGGCTCAGGCCTTTACGGTCGGCGGGTGCGCCTTGAGCTTCTGCATCAGCGCCCTGAACTTGGTCAGATCGGTCTTGCTCTTCACCTGGGACCCCTCAGTCAACGCGGCAGCCTTCTCCCACATGGTGGCGCCCTGCACGCGCAGCGCCTCCGCCTCCGCCTTCTGAGCCGCCCGGCGCGTCGCCGCAGTCGCCTCAATGGCCTTTGCACGCTGGCTGTAGAAGAGCTGGCGCTCGGCCTCAGCCTCCTCCACCACGTTACGCTTCTCGTTGGCCTCGTGCTCGCGGCGGGCAGCCAGCGTGGCCGCGTTGGATGCGTTCCAAGCGGCGCGCACCTCCGCCAGCGCCTTTTCGCGCTTCTCGTCAGCCATGGCGGCGCGGCGCGCGCGGTCAGCCGCCGCCTGCGCCGCCGGGTTGAGCGCCAGCTGCAGGCCCGCTGGGGGCGCCTCTGCGGGTGCCGGTGCGGGTGCCGGCGCGGGCGCTGGGGCGGGTGCCGGCGGCGGTGGGGCCACCGCCGCGGGCGCCTCCGGCTCTGGCGCCCACTCCTGCTGTGCGGGCGGCGGCGGCGGCGCTACCGCGAGGCCCTCCGCCTCCGCTGCGCCAGCCTCCACCCCCTCGAAGCCCTCGAAGCCGGGCGCAGCCACCGACGCAGACGCGAAAGAGTGAGCCTCTGTGAACACGGGCGTCGGCGCGGTCGCAGCGTCTGCGCCAACAGCACAGCGCGCGCGGAGAGTCAGACTTCAAGCGTGTTTCCACGCACGCCCGGACCGCCACGCAGCGCAGCGCGCAGGCCACGCACCAGCCATCGTGTCGAAGCCGAACTGGTCGGCCGCGGCGGAGACGGGCGGGGGCGCGGGAGGCGGGGCGGGCGCATCTGCATTTGGGGGCGTTAAGGAGCCACGGTCAGCGCACAACTGCCGAGGGGGCCTCTCGCGGCGTGCGCACTGCGGGCGCGCCGCAGCAGCTGAGGAGGGCTGCCGCGTGCGGCTGCTACCGCAGGCCGGCGAGTGCGAGCGGGCGGAGAGTGCTGGGCAGGACTCACAGATGCCCGACTCGCCACGCGAACCGCACCGGCCGCCCGCCGCGCGCGGCATGCAGCGAGCCTCGCAGCTGCTAGCCGCACACTGCGCCCATGTGCGCAGCGGTCCGGAGGGCACGCACCGAACTGGAAACCGTCGCTGGGCGGAGCGGGCGGTGCGATCGCGCCGTCGTCGAAGAAGTCGGACATTTGCTGTTGGCGAGGTGATGAGAGACGCGGAGGGAGGTGGTCTGGCGCACTGCGCGCCAAGCAACGAGACAAAAAAAGCAGATTGCGACGAGTGCGCCTGCGTGCGCGTGCAAGCGAGTGCTCGCGAAGGCGTCGTTGAACCGCTCTCGCATGCGTAAGGCCGGTGAATCGAGACAAGCGCCGGAGACGGCTTCATCAAGGGTCCTCGGCCGCGCCCTCCTTCTCGCCAGTCCTTTCTATTTTCTCGGTTTCGTCGCTGCTTGAAGGCTGCTGTTCATCACGCCCAGCCAGCCAGGCAGCCAGGGCGCACAGTATAAGGCCAAAGGCGATGCGGTCGTAAAGCGCATAGCTGCTGGAAGGCACTCCTCCGCCTCCGCTGGCCAGCGTGGCCGCAATCGCGGGGTCCAGGGCGGCAGCCGCAGATGCGCGGCGCAGGCGCGCCGACGAGGGTCTCGACGGTGCGATGTGCCCGCGGGTGGTCGCAGGTGGACGAGGGGCGCGAGGGGCGCGGGGCGCGCGGGCAGAGTAGCCCGCGGGCGGCGCACGGGTGGGGAGAAGGGCCATCGCACGGGAGAGCCACGCACACGGCGGGGGGAAAGGGGGGGGCTCAGCTCTCCTTTTTCTCGTCGGTGGTGCCGCCGCCCCCGCCGCCGCTCCACCGTCGCGCCACCGCGCGCAGCCTCCCCGCCCGCGTGGGCGCCCCCCCTGCCGCCGCGCGCGCAGCCTCTATGCGCGCCTCCGCCTTGAGCGCTCTGTGCGCCAGCCCTGGTCGCTCCGTCAGCGCGGACAGCAGCGAGGCGTGCAGCAGCGCCACGCAGGTGCACACGAAGCACACGACGTTGAAGGGCATGCTGGCGTCCGGGCTGGGCAGCGGCAGCAGCAGGCCGGAGGTGTACAGCACAACCCGTTTGGGGAGGGACCCTGCTTCAGAATATTCCCCCACCCACTGGTGCGCGTCGCCGCTGCCCGGCCGCCCCCCGGCCAGCGCGCACAGCAGCGGGCTGAGCGCCGCCTGCGCCTCGCTGCACGCGGCGGCGGCGGCGGCGCTGTGCGTGACGACGGCGAAGCGGGCCGGGGCGAGGTCCGCGCCTCGCTGCGCGTCAGCCGGGAAGTCGTCCAGGCGGCCGTGCGCCACCTGGAACTGCAGGCTCAGGCGCAGGTGCCTGAATGCGGGTGCCAGGCTGAGCTGCAGGTCCAGCAGGCCCGGCGCCCGCATCCGCGGAGGCACAACTTGGGACTGGGCGCCCAGCCCCGCTGGGGCGCCGTCCACAGACACGCGCAGCGTGTGGAAGCGAGGGCGGCACCAGTGCGGCAGGATCTGCAGCAGGGTGACGGTGAGGTTGTTGCCGGGTGTGTCGCCGTCGTCGCCGTGGTCCAACTCTGTGCGAAACAGCTCCAGCACCAGCCCGCGCGCCGAGTCCCCCCGCCCGCTCAGGTGGGATGCCGCCCGCCAGGCGCCGGGCGGGGCCGCTGACCAGCGCGGCACGCCCAGGGGTGGGGCTGCCGCCCCTGTGCGTGTGGTGGAGGGTGCGCCGGGCAGTGAGAGACGCAGGTGTGCCAGGCTCGCGTTGCCGCTCAGCGACGCGTCGTATGAAAGCAGGCGCTCCCAGGCGCCCCGCTGCAGCTGGCTGAGGGGCTGCTGCTGCTGCTGGGGGGGCGCCCAGCCGGAGGATGTGGGCACCGCAAAGTGCACCCTCGACCGCTCCGCCGCCACGCAGGGCCGCCACGGCGCGCTCCCGCGGCCCAGGCGCGCCAGGCTGGCCAGCGACAGGGTGCTGTGGCTGTGGCGGGGCGGAGCCAGCACCAGGGACAGCGTGTGCTGCAGCCTGGGCTGCGCCGCCTGTGCGTCGGCGCCGTCGCCGCCTCCTGCGTCCGCCCGCAGCGCCAGCGAGAAGTATCGCGCCCCGAGGCTCACGCCGCGCTCGCGCAGCAGCTGCGCCAGGCCGGCGGCGTCGGCGCAGGGCAGCGCCGCCAGCCAGGGCGCCAGGTTTTCCGTGCACACCGGCTCCCGGGGCAGCTGGCCGAAGCGCCGCGTGCCGGCGCCCCCCAGCGAGGCGCGGGGCGAGAAGGCCTCGCCAGGCTGCGCCAGCTGGCCCAGGGAGGCGCAGAAGAGACCCCCCAGGCCGTGGGTGAGCGCTTGCCAGCCCTCCTGCACAGCCGCCTCGCTCTCCCCAGCGTGCCACACCGCGCTCACCGCACCCCCCGGCGGCGCCGGCGCCGGCGGCTCGCCCCAGCTGTCAGGCTCCCAGGTGCCCCGCCCCAGCGTGAGTGCGAAAGAGGACGCCCTCGACTCCGACAGCACCTCCGCCACGCGTCGCGGGAACCCGCGCGAGTGCAGTGCGGCGTGGTCCACGCCACCAGCGCGGCTCACGCTGAGGAAGTGGAAGTGCAGCAACACGTGGCCGTCGGGGAGTGGACGCACCAACAATTCTTCTCCGAAGCCATCCTCCTGCTCAGCCTGTGCACGTGCGGCGCAGAAGAGCAGCAGCAGCAGCGATAGGCGCATTGGCTTGAGGAGGGAGCACGAAGTGCGCAATCTTTGGCCGATTGGCCCATTGGCCATTGGCCGGTGTCCATCCGTCGTGCGTGGAGGACCCGCCTGGCGCCAAATACGCCACGCGCGGGTCCTGTGCGGTGTGCTCTTTCAGTAATGTCGCTGACGTGCGGGCACGGCGTGCTGTGCGCAGGGCAGGGACGGCGATGCGCACCTCGCTGGCCGACAGCCCGCTGCTGTGCGAGCTCCCAGGCTGGCGCTGAGGCCAGCACGCTTGCGCGGCGCGCAGTGCTCCTCTCCGCCTCCACGTTGCTGCTCTCGCGGGTCGAGTCTGCACGCGCGCTGCCTCTGGCACCGCTGGGCCCGCCCGTGAGGCAGCCCAGCAGCACCGGCAAGCGCACAGGTTTGTCGGATGCGCAAGCTTTGGAGGTGCTCGCGCGCTCGCTGAGCGAAGGGCGATACTTCGTCAATGCGGAAGGCATGCCCACTGAGCTCTTCGCGGACGACTGTCGCTTTCGGGACCCGACCAACGACATAGTGGGCCTCAAGCGCTATGTCACGGCACTAGGACTCCTGTTCGAGCCGGCCAGCTCTGACGTACAGCTGCTGGACATTGCCGTCTCTGCGCCGCGCCAGGTTACGGCCAGGTGGACGCTGGGCTGCTACCTGAAGCTACCGTGGCATCCATATGTGCCGCCCTTTGAGGGCAAGGCTGTCTATACTTTAAATGATGAAGGTCTGGTGGTCTTGCAGGACGAGAGCTGGAGCATCAGCCCGCTGGAGGCGCTGCGCGAGACCTTCACGCCAACACAAGGCCCTTCGCTGTGATGCCGGCGATGATCCGGAAGCGGCTCCCTGCCATCCACGCCTGGCGGGTCACGCCGATGGATGCTGCGTAAAAGGAGCGATGTGCCACCTCCGCGCGGTCACATGAAGCTGTCCTCCGCTTCCTCCACGCTGCTGAACTTTGCGGCCATCTCGGTGTTTGTGAGCATCTTGTCTGTGTCCTGAATCCAGCTGGACCTGTAGCTGCGCTTGTCAGCCAGTCGTGCCCGCTCCCTCTCCGTCTCCAACTCCTCCTTGCGCCTCGTGCGGTCGGCCTCTTTGCGCTCTTGCCGCACCGCAGCCTCGAACGCCTCACGCTCCGCCGACAGGTTTGGGAAACGCTCCACCCGCGTCTTCACCAGCCGGTTAAGCACCTCCGCGTTCCGCGACGCAGAGGACTTGAGCACCGTCTTTTCGTCGTGGAAGCCAACCTGGCCCACGGCCATGCTGACGCGAAAGTCAGCGAGAGCGTTGTGAGCAGGCTCAAAGCCTTCGACGCACTCGTTGCCTTTCCGTAGGTTGGCCCACGGCGTGTAGACGATAGCAACGTTGGAAGCTTTATGGCCCTGAATGGAGTTCGCCTTGACCAGCTGACAGCAGTCTTCCAGCTCCTGAGGGACGCGTGTGAGCAGCAGTCGGCAAGAAAGGCTTTTACGCGCAGCACGGCGGCCAGGAGAACGGCCGTGCGCTAGAGCCGTCGCACGGCTTGGGCCTCGTGCCTCCTTGGCGATGTCCGCTATTGTCTGCCCCCTCGCCAGGCGCAGGTACACGTGCGCACTGCTAAGCGCGTCCACGTGAAACCAGACGTCGTGGGGAAGGCCCCAGCGGATGAGCTCCTCGTTTTCAACCTTGTCCTCGCCCACGTAGATGGTGTGCCCGCTCACGTCTGCGCCCCGCGGCGTGTAGAAGAAGACCATACCGAGTGGGCTCGCGAAGTAAAGTGTCGGTCGAAGAGCAGTCGAACACGGCGTCAAAAGCTGCGCCCCTCGCCTCCTGGCGTCGGCCGGGCGGGCGCCATGCGCGCCGCCGCGGAGCCCGCCTCGCCCCCTATGGGCGGCGTGCTGTCTCAGTCGCCCAGCGCGCCCGGGTGGTCCCTTCAGACGCCTTTGGGCGCGCGTCGCGGGCCCTGGGGCTGTCGCCCCGACCCCGCCAGCACCAGCTACGAGAGCATTGCCGCGCTGCCGCGCGAGGTGTGGCCTGCGGACGCCGCCGGGCGCGGCGCGCGACGGCGGGGCGCGCTCGCCGTGCTCGCGGTGGCGGCGCTCTCGCCCGCAGCAGTGTGCGGCTTCGACGCAGCTTCAGCTTGGCCTAGCGACGCACGAGGCGCGCAGCGGGCGCTGAGCACGCTGGGCGTGGTGGTTGGCGCAGTCACGGCGGGCGCCGTGGCCGACGCATTCGGGCGGCAACGCGCGCTATGCCTCACGGACGTGCTGCTTGTGTTTGGACCCCTACTCACGCTGGCGCGCTCGCCCGCCGCGACGGTGGCCGCACAGCTTGTGCGGTGCTGTGCGCTGGGCAGCACCCTCACTGCTGTGCCACTGTATCTGGCCGAGACTGCCAGTTCCAGGCACAGAGGCGCCGCCGCCGCCGCTGCACTGCCCGCCTTGGCGCTGGGCGCAGCCTGCGGCTGCGGCTCTCCCTCTGCACTGCGTTGGCTGGCTCTGGGCTGGGCCGCCTGCGCGCTGGGCGTCACAGCCGTGCTGCTGCCAGACACGCCGCGCTGGCTGGCTCGACAGGGGGCGCTGCGCGCGGCGGAGGACGTGCTGTCCGCGCTCAGAGCGCCCGAGGAGGCTGCCCAGGAAGCTGCGGAGCTTGCGCTGTTAGCAGAGGAGGAGGAGGCGGGCGGCCCCCCTCCTGGCGGCGCGCACGCCCGCCTGCTCAAGGCGGCCCAGCTGGCTCGCGGCGCGGGCGCCTCGCTGCTTGCAGCTGCGGCGTGCGCAGTCGCCGCCTCGCCCAGCGCCTCGCTCGCGCTGCTGGCAGCGTGCGGTCGCTCGCCAGCATCCAGCGATGGCGCCTGGGGCCCGCTGGCCTTGCAGAGCCTGGCATGCGCCGCAGGCGGCGCGGTGGGAGCCGCCTGCGTTGACCGCCTGGGGCGGCGCCGCACGCTGCTAGCGGGCGCTGCGGGCGCCTCAGCCGCTGCTCTGGCGCTCTCAGCGGCGCTGCTCCTCTCAGACGCGCGCTCGCAGCCCGCCAGCGTGCCCTACGGCCCCCTGGGCTGCGCGTCGGCCGTGCGCTCCTGCGCAGCATGCATCCGCGCGCGCTGCGCCTTCTGCCCGGGGGCGCGCACAGACGAGTCCTACGGCAGCGACGCTGCGCAGTGGCTGGGCAGCCCCTCGCAGGGCGCGTGCTTCAGCTTGTACGACGCAGAGGCGTCCGCAGACGCCTGCGCATCCTCCGGCGGCTCGCAGCTCTACGCCCGAGGCTGCCCCAGCGCCGGCCCGCTGCTGCTGGCGCGCGCGTGCCTGGCCGCGCTCGCCTTCTGCGCGTGCGCGGGGCCGGGCGCCGTGGCGCTGGCGCTCAACGCCGAGACGCACGCCCAGGCGGGCAGGGGCGTCGCCGTCGGCGGCTGCCTTGCGCTGGGCCTGCTCTGCGCGCGCGCCGTCGGCGCCGCGGTGGCGCGTGCGGCGGCCACGTCCGCGGCGGCCGCCGCCGGCGCGGCGCTGCTGCTGGGGGGGGGGGTGCTGCTGGGCGGGGCGCTGCTGCTGGCGTCGCCGCTGCGGGAGACGGCGGGGCTGAGCCACGCGCAGGTGGGCGCCGCGATGGAGGGCCGGGTGGAGGCGCTGCGAGAGCCGCTGCTGGGGTCGCCCCGCGGCGGACGAGGGTCGCTGCTGCAGCCCTCCCCCGGCGGCAGCCCTCCCCCGGCCCCCCGCCCCCACCGCCGGGGCGAGAGCGCGCTCTCCGCTGCGCTGCGGGCGGCAGCGGCCAGCGCGGCTGGGGTGGGAGCGCAGCAGATAGCAGACGCAGGGGGTGCCTCCTCGGTGGACGAGTCGCCCACGCCGTCGCTTCGAGGCCTCGTGGCTGGCGCGCCAAGGGTGCTTCCCAAGGAAGGGACGCTTGCTGTGAGCGTCCCTTCCGGCGCTGCTGTGAGCGTCTCGCTCGACGCGGAGCAGGCGGCGCGCGACGCGGCCGAGGACGCAGCCACCTTCCCGGGATTCCAGAACCTGGTGCTGCCAGACCCCACAGGAGGGGCACCCAAACGCAAAGGACGAAGGTCCTAAACTCACACCATGTCACACCATGCTTTGCGCTTTTGCCACCACGTTTAGTCTTCGACCAACGTCAACAATGCACGCTCGCGCCTTCGCCTTCGCTGTACGCGCGTCTCTGACTCACGCGTCGCGCAGAACACGCGTGCTCTCTCGCTGCCAAGCGCAGAACAGCATGGACGACGAGCAGCTCAAGGCTGTGCGCACGGAGGCCGCTGCGCGCCACGCCGCCGCCGCTGTCGCGAGCGCAGCGCACGCGCCACAGGCGCAGGCGGTGCGCACGTGCGAGGAGTCTCAGGCGGGCGTGCACTCAGTGGGCGCTGCGCCACCGCGGGTGCCCGAAGTCCCGCCGCCGGCTGACAGCGACGACGACGAGTTGGTCATCACGGGCGAGGTGCCTGCCAGCAAGCCTTCTGCCCAGGCGCTGCGGGCAGCAGAAGATGACGACCTTGCCAGTGCCGCCCTCGCCCGTGCCCTGGAGCGTGAGCAAGCGAACGAGGCGCAGAAGGGAAAGCGTCCGCGCGTGGAGCCGCAGCCGCAGCGCGCCCCAGCCTTTGCGGACGGTCTGGGCTTCAAGCTCTCAGCCATCCGCGACGTCCAGCCAGGCGACCTCCTCACCAATCGCAACGCCATCAGCCTGCGCGACATTTTCCGGGTGCCAGGAAACATCCGGTGGTGCTTAGCCAGCAACTACCTGTGGAATTTGCAGTGGCTATCGGTGGCGCTGCCGGAGCTTTTCCAAGTGCCAAAGGTGTTTGCGGTGATGGACCGTAGAAACAGCGATGAGGCTACAATCCAGGCGGCCAAAGCGCTGGGCTGGACGGTTCACGCGCCTTACACGCCGCAGTATGGGGTCATGCACACCAAGCTGTTCCTCATCCATTTCCAGGACGCGCAAGGCCGCCAGTGGCTGCGCGTGGTGGTGCACACCGGCAACCTGGTGCCGTCGGACTGGACAAACTTGACGGAGGGGGTGTGGATGCAGGACTTTCCAGGACAAGCTCCCGGGGAGGGCGACGCGCCAGACAGCCCGTTCGGGCGCCAGCTCGCATTATACCTTGGCAGCGCCTACGTGGGCGGCAGCGGGGCCCCGGAGGCGACCTGGCCGGGGGGGACCGTGCCGGGTCTGGGCTGGGTGGATGCGAGCTTTCTGCGTCGCTTCGACTTTCGTGACGCCAAAGTGAAGTTGGTCTTCTCCACACCCGGGTGCTTTAAGGGCGACAAACTGCGGCGCTCGGGCAAGCCCAGCATCGAGGACGCGCTGAAGAAGGAGGTTTTTCACCCCCGCTTTGCGGAGCGCTCCCAGCTGGCCTTCCAGTACACCAGCCAGGGCGCCGCCACGAGCGCTATAGCTGAGCCCGACCGCTGGCTCAACGAGGTGCGCAACACGTTCAGCGCCGGCCTCAACGCAGCCACAGGCAGGCCGCTGGGCATCCCCACCGTGAGCGAGGTGGCTCTCGTTTGGCCCACCGTCGAGGAAGTGCGCACCAGCCTGGACGGCTGGGCCGCGGGCGATTCCATTCCCGGCAAAAGAAAGAATGTGGACCAGCAACCCCTCAAAGACCGCCGCCACCGCTGGTCTGCGGCTGAGCTTGGGCGCCACCCGGAGGGGCGGCAGCGTGCGCTGCCGCACATCAAGACTTTTGTGCGCTTTAAGGACCAGCACGTGGCGTGGCTTTACCTGGGCAGCCACAACATGACCAAGGCAGCGCTGGGCGAGGGGCAGGTGCCGGTGACCAAAGGCACCAATGGGACGACTATCTACAGTCAGTTTTACTGGTGCGTGTGTGGCGGTGCCCCTCGCACGCCGCTGCGCTGACGCGTGTTGACAGCGGTAGCTACGAGGTGGGGGTGCTCTTCGTGCCCAGCCTGCTGAGCTCAGAGGGCGCCGCGCCTGTCGAGCTGGTCACCACCATGATGCCCGGGTGCGCCGTCGCGGGCATGGTGGATGGCGACAAGCTGGCGCTGCCGCTGCCCTACGCACTCCCGCCCGTGCGCTACGCAGGCACGGACACGCCCTGGATCAGCAGTGATGAGTAGAAGCGAAAGCAAGACGTGCACGGCTAGAGCACCTGAGTGGGACGCTGACGGTTTCTGAAAGGAAAGAGAAAGAAGGAGAGAACAAAGGAGAGACGTAGTTCGCTGAGTGAATCTGCAGAACTCGCTCACCTGCATCAAGCATCGTCCTCGCCCGCACCCGCAGCCAGCTCGGCGTAGAGCTTACGAAGGCGCATGCGCCGCGCCTCCGCTTCGCGCGCCGCCGCCTCAAACAGCTCGGCGGGCGGCGACTGAGAATGCGAGTCCATAGGAGGCTCGTGCGCGTACAGTGGCACTGCCGCGCCGTCCCAGCCGTACGGAAACGGAGCAGCGGAGGGCACAGCGGACAGCACCGCCGCCGTGCGGCTTGCGTGCAGCTGGGCAGCCACGGCCCAGGCATCAAGCTGCGCTCCAACCTGGCCTGCTGTGGCGGACCGAGGTGCCGCAGCCGGAATGGCCGGCCCCCGCAGCTGTTG
>Ga0208951_1001181_pt1 | contig 11650 bp, 11 predicted proteins | sample GreLakmeMI27MSRF_FD_187702 | JGI IMG/M metagenome (GOLD analysis project Ga0208951, IMG submission 187702) | Freshwater lentic microbial communities from great Laurentian Lakes, MI, USA - Great Lakes metaG MI27MSRF (SPAdes) | ecosystem: Environmental > Aquatic > Freshwater > Lake | place: Great... | reverse complement strand
GTTTAGGCAGATGGAAACCATAGAAATGAAAGGAGAAACATGGCTACGGTCTGTTCTAGCAGAAAATTTACATTTTGATACTGCGGTTGAGGCTATTTCCACCAAAGAGCAGCGGGAACAGGTCACAGCCAACTTTCACAAGGCCGCTGTTATTCTTGACGCGGTATATGAATCTGGGGATGTGAAGATAACTCCAATTGGTCTTTATTCATTAAAATGGGGCTGGAACAACAGTGCTATAAATTACGAAGCTGCCGCAGTCCAGAGCATCGGTGACTTCGTCTGGGCAGTCGAGGCGGACGAGGGTGGAAGAGAAATCTACACGCTGAGCTGTTATTCTAAGAAAAAACATGGTCTCATCTGGCGTAACAAAACGTCTATCGGGCCCTATCTCTGTGTGAAAGACGGGACCTGCTATGTGGTGGAGGCGACGGCCGAACTTCGCTATGGCCGATGCGCGAGTCTAGATGCCAAGACCGGCAAAGAGCGTCGGCTCCTGTTTACCGAGGAGTCGCTGGAAAACAACCTCTCACTCATTGCTGGAGAGAATGGGTGTATCTTTCTAGAGTCAGATAACAGCGGAACGAAGGCCCTCTACGTTATAGATGGGGATAATGTGACCCGTGTTGGAGAGGAGTGTGTTTCATTTTCCCCTGTTGGATATGGCCCCGACTCCAAAGACGTATGTTTCTTCGGACGTGTAAACTCACTTGCATCACCGTGGTCAGCATTTGGCACAGCTTTGAGCTACAGCATTCCTGTTGCTCTGCGCCGCAACGGCATTGACCTCTTCTCTCTGAAACATGACATCTTAGTTACATCGGCAGGTGGTGTGCGTCACGTGTATCGGTGCTCTAGAGGTGTGGCGCCACAAAAGATTGATAAAGTTGTTGGCACTCTAGGATATGATATGTATGGTCTCTGGGAAGGGAGAGATACTCTGAGACTAGTATACACGATACCTGGTGAAACACCCAGTATATATCATATTAATAATACAGTAAAGGCTGTGACAAAGGGCCAGCTCTATGCAAGACATACGGTTCTAAAAGCGAAGAGCAAGGACGGAACGGATGTTCCCTATGTTCTGGTGCAGAAGGGGCGTGCTGTAAGAGGACTCATGGTTGTTGTGTATGGGGCCTATGGAATCCCTACGGGCCTAGGAACCAGCCGCTGGAAACCGTATCTAGATGCCGACTGGGCCATCGTCTTTGGTCTCATACGGGGCGGCGGCGACTTCGGAGATGCGTGGGCGGATGCTGCCCGCACCTACAAGAAGTGGAAGTCGATTGAAGATACAATTGCTGTTATTCAGGCTGCACAGAAACGGACAGGGATAGACTGGAAGCGGACATGTATCTACGGTCGTTCGGCGGGCGGATATACGCTGGGGGCCATCGTAGCACATCACGGATCTGGGGGCCTCGTGGGCGCGGCCTATGCTGAAGTGCCATTTGTCGATGTTCTGCGGACAACAAGCACACCCTCTCTTCCACTGACCGTCTTAGAATATAACGAATTTGGAAATCCTGCAGAGAATCCTAGAGACTTAAAAACAATCCGTGAGCTTTCTCCCGTTGACGCTCTTCCGGCAGAGGGTGCTCCTGGCATCTTTGTTGTTGCACGCACATCGCTCAATGATCGTGAAGTACTTCCGAATGAAACGGTAAAATGGATTCGGCGGTTACGTGGCTCTCCTGGAGATGAAAAGTATCTTTCGCTTACGGGTGGCCACGGGCATTTTGTTGGAGGTGCTACGGGCGATAGACAGAAAGCCGAGGATTTTCTTCTGTTGAATGGCTGGTTAAATGCGTATAAAAAATCGCCAGTCTGAATATAGAAATGGCCGAATGCTACAATGCCAACGGTAACCTCGATGCTACCCAATATGTGAATGCCAACGGTGTCTGCGTGCAGGCTGGTGGCCGTCGCCGCAGCACCCGCCGCCAGAACGTCGCGATGCGCCGCAACAGCCGCCAGAACGTCGCGATGCGCCGCAACAGCCGCCAGAACGTTGCGATGCGCCGCAACAGTCGCCAGAACGTCGCGATGCGCCGCAACAGCCGCCAGAATGCGACCCGCCGCCGCCGCAACAACGGCACGGGCATGCGTCGTAACTATTAGATAGCTCTTTAGTCATCCTCAACAAACATATATGTGTCAGTGTTTCCGCCGCATACGTGTTCCTCCCCGAGCAGCTTCCGCAAGAAGAGTCGCCGGTGCTGTACGTCCTTCCCATGCTTCAGAATGCCATCACGGTGCTTCTTGGTTCCATACCCCTTACACTTCAGAATATCATAGTTCTCGGCAAGTGTCGCATCAACCATACAGAACGCCTCTATAATATCGTCGTGTGCCTCCTTCGCAAGAATAGAAGCAGCAGCCACCGCGATATACTTATTGTCCGCCTCTGGCTCAACCACCTGCTCCTTTGCAGTTTCCAGGCTCAGAATCCCGTCAATCAGAAGACGGTCAGGTTCAGTGGACAAGTAGCGAACCGCCCTCTGAAATGCCATCTTATTCGCCACTGTCATGCCGATCTCATCAATCTCTTTCGCATCCACACGCCCAATTGCAAATGCGACGGCCATCTTCTCAATCTCCTCTCGGAGCTTCCGCCTCTTCTTGGGCGCAATCTTCTTGCTGTCCTTGATTTGTTCCGAGACGACCCGTTGTTCAGCCGTCCACGAAGCCTCAGGTGGCCATATAACAGCTGCAGCAATAAGAGGCCCCCACAAGCATCCTCTTCCTGCCTCATCAATACCAGCCTCTAAGAGTGTGTCGTCTTTGTAACGTGGCTGGAGCATACTCTATTTGGAGGTGACGCGACCTCCAAATTTATCTTGGTCTAAACTTCAAGAGACTACCCCCTCTAGATGTGGTCTCTTCTAAGTAGCTTATTTTTAAGTATAAGTTTCATCGCAGAGCCAATTCTTTTCCTTTTACACTTCATACGAATAGGGTGTTATAGTATACAAAACGACGAAGATAAAATTAAGAAGGTCCTTCGGCATCTTGAGAAAAATACAATTTCCACGCGCACATCATATCAACATGGAAAAGTGTATCCATCTGGAAGTTTTATAGGCTGGGAGTGTATTGGTTACTATATCATTGATGATCGCAATGATGGGACATCGTCTTCAATCCACATTTTCACATCTCGTGCTTTTTTCGATAAACTTATCGCAAATGAGGAAATTGTGCGAAATGTTCCAACTACCCAGCCTCTTAAAAATAAAGAGTCAATTACCCTCTATGGCAGAGTAGGAAGCTATATGTCACTTTATTATACAAAACGAACGCTCGATGTCAGTGATTTAGTGCCACGGGGAGACCAGACTCAAATTCTTTCTGATATTACGTCAATCTTTGAGAAGAATGGTCGCGCAACAATCTTTATTCATGGAATCTGTGGTGCTGGAAAAAGCACACTTGGTCTTCTTCTCGCAAAAAAACTAAAGGGTTCTTTTTGTCATACATTTAATCCAACAAATCCCGGCGATTCACTCCACAGTCTTGTGCGCGAAACTGAATATGATGATGATGATAAGAAGCCTCTTGTTATTGTAATTGAAGAGGTGGACACAGTTATTCGTCAAGTTCACGCGAATGAAATTGCCCTTCATAAAAATGTACAAACGTCTATTTATAATAAAAGCACATACAATACATTTATGGATGATATGATGCTTTATCAAAACGTAGTCTTGATACTTACATCAAATGAGAGTGCCGAGCAGATATCTGCACTTGATCCCTGTTATCTAAGAAAGGGTCGCGTGGATGCGTGTTATTCAATGATGAATGAGATATAATTTATAGATATCACGGTACCGTCGTGACTAAAAAGTAAGGAAGTTACAACTTCCTTACTTTTTATGTCATACGACAGATTAACCGATGAATCTTAAAATTAAGGAAGCTCAAGGAGCTTCCTTAATTTTGAGTTCATATGGTAGATGCGTGTTCTTATCGCGATATGTCTACTAATACTAATAGTCTGTATCTTCTATTTTCCACTAGAAGGCTTTCAAGTCATGACGCGAGAGAGTGCAATTAAAGCAGTTGCTAATCCGACCCCTCCACTTACTCTCATAGACAACTCTGGAAATCTTCTACCCACACCCACTATAGCCAAGAATCTTGGAGACCTACTGAAGGCTATCAAACCCGAACTCACAATACGACCTGTTGAACCAGACTTTACTGCCACGGATCCTAAACTAGTAGCACCTCTTTTAAGATCTGATTTAAGAGCGGATGTATTACGCGAAGTTCGGGCGGCTGTATCGCCTATGCTTATCCAGGGTAATGAAATGTTGCGGAAAGTTATCGTCTAATAATCGTTGGACAGCTCGTCCAGAGGACGAGCGCTCAGCAGCATCACCGCAGGCGGTGATGCTGACATTAATTTTAATGAAGCAATTGCTTCCTTAAAATTAAGTCACGACGTTAAGGTGGTGAATGGGCTTCCTTAATTTTAAGTTCATATTGTAGATGAAGGATATCTTCTTTTGGGTTCTTGGCATAGTCATAGTTGTAAGTATACTCTATGTATCACAATTTAATATTGACGGATTTCAACCCAAGATGAATATTCCTGTGACGAATCCTCCTCGCGAGAGTCTAACAAGCGGTGATTTTAAGGCATATGCACCGCCGACCTTTTCGCTTCTCGCCCCCCCTCCCGGTGGCGTAGCGAGTGTAAATGCTCTTCCTCGCATCGACCCCTCCATGGAGAAGAGTCCTTATATCCGCATCAAGGAGGTGCTTGAGTCTGCGAACGGATTTATCCAGAACGAGGCTCCGCGCATGGCCGAGATGAGCGACCCGTCGGTCCAGCTGCCTCTCACAACGCTGAAGGCCGATATTAACCGCCTCACTGACGAAGACCTTGTTCTCCAGCGCAACCCTGGCATTGAGTCAACCCTTACGCAGAACGATGTTGATGGTATGCAGGCCAACCTCGTCTATCTCCAGAAGAAATGGAGAGATACGGCAAACAGCACGTCTGGTCTCCTAGAGGGGTTTGCGGATGCTTCGGGCAATACAGACGCTTCGGGCAACAAGACACCGGCAACTCTCGCCCAACTCAACGACCTTATTATACGCATCACGGTTGAAATGAGCCGTCTGTCTGGAAGCGCCACGACTAACCCGATCACCACTGCAAGAATAAAGACGCTGACTACAATCAAGGCATCAGTCCAGGCAATTATTGACAAGGTAAATGCGAAGATTATGTTAGCGAGCGATATACCTATTCGGCAATCTGAATACAAGGAATTCCTGCCGATTCTAGGGACGGACGGCACACTGCCAACCCTTCTTCAGAGCGCTAATATGCCGGCAAGCCTCTCCAGTCTCTTCCCCGCTTCGCTTGGTGATATTTCTGGTGCTGCTATTGCACAGTATCTCTTTAATAACTATGCTGAAACCTTCTTCAAGGGTCTCTCTTGGGACATGAGTTACACAAGCGAGCGGTCTTTGGATATCGCGAACGCGAAGACCGCCTTTGCCAATGCTGCGAAGTCAGCGCTTGACGCCTCTGGTGGCAACGTAGACGCGGCAGGTTCAGGTGATACTGCATATGGTGCCGCAGCCAATACCGAGTATAGAGGGAACTTTGCGAATCAGACTGGTGCAGGTGCAGGTGGAGGTGCAGCGGGCTCTACCGTAACAGCTGGCCCCCCTGCCAGATTCGACTGGAAAGAGCGGTCGATTGCAATTTGCGACGCGGTTCAGAAGCGCGGCTATAATCCCGGTGATTTTGGCTGTGTTGCAGATATCAAGAGTGTTGGACCCAACTTTTCTTGGAGAGGATACTCTAAGATGGTCTGCTCTCGTATTGCAACCATTTATGATACAGGTGCCCCCGAAGCGTGTGGCTGCCCCCCTGTCAACTGGGCCGGCTGGAGGTCTTAGATAAAAACATACTTAATGTTACCATCGTGACTAAAAATTAAGGAAGTTAAAACTTCCTTAATTTTTATGTCATACGACAGATTAACCGATGAATCTTATTTTTAAGGGAGCTCTTTGAGCTTCCTTAAAAATAAGTTCATATGGTAGAAAGAGGTATGCGCTTAACAGTGTTTCAAACAGGAATCATTTTCCTTGTCGGTCTTCTCATAGGGTATATGCTAAAGGGTACCAACGAGGGATTCGTCACGGTTCCGTCTACGCCCGCGACTCCCCAGTGCTCCACATGCGGAGGTCTGACGCCGTGTAGTAGCCACCCCCAAGACAGGGGTCAGTGCCCACTGTGCCCTGCCTACCCCGATATGAGTAAGTATACGCTGAAGAGCTCAATTCCTCCGTGCCCCTCCGTCCCGGACATGAGCCACTATATGCTAAAGACGGAGTGCCCGCCTGTCCCCGATCTCAGCCAGTATGTGCTCAAATCCAGCATCCCCAAGCAGCAGCCTATCATTGTAGACAGCAGTGCCTGTAAAGGACAATGCGGCGACTGCCCGCCGTGCCCGCGCCCTCGCTGCCCCGATGTGAAGTGCCCTGCGCCGACTGTGTGCCCTAAGTGCCCGCCCTGCGAGCGCCAGGCCTGCCCTGAGCCGAAGATGAAGTGCAAGGTTGAGGATACCACGCCGTCGCGTGTCCGCCCCTTCCTTGCGCCTCTCTCAGGTTCATTTGGTAGTTTCTAAACGTGTCTACCAGTAGAAGATGGACACCCGATTTTGGGGGCCCTCAGGCTGGAGATTATTACATCTTATAACGTTTGCGTATGAACCTGAACGTGATAAGAAGAATGTGTGTAAGTTTTTGCATATGCTGCCCTACGTGCTTCCTTGTAAGTTTTGCCGAGCCTCTCTCAGCGAATATATACTAGAGGACCCGATAGACGATGCATGCGCCTCACCAGAGAAGCTTCAGCGATGGCTCTGGCGAATTCACAATAAAGTGACCGCGAAGCTTCGTGCTGCTCACCTCACACGAGCCGAGGACCCGCCGTTTAGCGCAGTAGCGAAGATGTATAAGGAGAAGCTGGACCAAGGATGCAGTCGCACTGTCTTTGATGGGTGGGAATTCCTTTTCTCGGTCGCTGAGAATCATCCACTCTCCAGATCTGGGCGATCCAGCGTTCCGCTCCCTGGAGCCCCTCCAGCTGAGCAGCTCGACACGCCACTTCTGCGAAATCGCTGGAATGTGATGGGGCCCGAGGAGCGTATGGAGTTCTACCTGGACTTCTGGGAGGCGCTGCCCCATGTCCTCCCCTTCCCCGAATGGAGACATGGCTGGTTGCAGTATACAAGAGGGCAGTGGGATTCGCGCAAGGATGCGCTGGCGACCCTCTGGAAAATCCGGTCTTCGCTGGAGAAGGAGCTGGACCTTCTAAATCGGACGGACTTTTCTTCTCTCTGCAAGGTTCTACAGAATGTGCGGAGTGGCTGCTCAGTTTCTAGTCGTTCTAAGACTTGTAGGAGAAAACGTTAATGTCGTCTGAACAAACAAAAAGAAGAGACAACAGTACCGTCGTGACTAAAAATTAAGGAAGTTAAAACTTCCTTAATTTTTATGTCCTACGACAGATTAACCGATAAATCTTAAAATTAAGGAAGCTCAATGAGCTTCCTTAATTTTCAGTTTATATGGTAGTGTATGCCTGAAAGCAAAGCACCTCTGGACGTCTTCCAACCTGGTCTCATTCGTGGAGCGGCAAGCCTGGCATTCGCCCCGCACAAGCGCTATTTCTATGTAGAGCATCCTGAAGAAGGCTGGCGGGTCTATCTTCGCGCTGGAACCTTCATTCACGAAATGGGCAAGCCCTTTGATGCGGCGCGCTTTCTTGTTGTAAAGACGACAGGCGCGGATCCGAAAGGGAAGAGCTGGGAACCACCCAAGGGACAGATGGAAGGGAAGGACACAAATCCTAGAAAGGATATCTACCACAATCTTCTTGAGAATGTTCACCGCGAAGTTGAGGAGGAGGCGAAGATTAAGAATCTACGGTCTCTCCATCACACAGGCATTGTGTATCAAAACAGGGAGAAGGATTATCCTCCGAACACCTATTTCCAGTATCACATCTTTCAGGCGTTCATCGCGCCAGCCGAGCTTGAGAAGGCACACGAGGAGTTTGCCTGGATCGCCGAGCACCCTCTCGCCTTTGCCCGTTTCAAGAAGGATAAGCGGGAGAAGGATGCGCTGACCTGGTATAATGGTAGGGAGACACGCATGATGGGTCGCTGGTCGCCCTCCATCGTCAAGATGTATATGGAAAGATTTAACCGCTCTTAATAGGATGGTAGCAAGAAAGACACGCAGACGGAAGCAAAAAGGTGGACATCGTCGTGTGAAAGTAACACTCGACGACGTCGTAAAAGAGGGTAGACTTTACGGTATAGACAAAGAGACAGGGAACTACGTAGTTGCTTTGGGCAATAAATTAGTGACTGTAGAGCCGGCCGCTGTAGAGTTTCTCAATGCGAGCGCAAAGGGTGCTCTCAACAAGACGTGTGCAACGTGTGGGCTGAATCCACAACGTCTAACGGAGAAGGCTCTTCTTGAGAGAAGTATGAACTTGGCGAAAGCACGGTCTGGCCTCCATGTGCCTCAAGGCGCTTTCACTATAAAGCCACTCGAAACACCTATCTTGACATATGGGCTTGCAACCTGTACAGGTGTCAGCATGGTCATTGGAACGAAGCGCTTTCTTGCGCATATTGATGCTGAGACAGATGTGATGCCTATGATTCTCGCAATTGTAGAGACAATCAAGGCGGAAAAGGTGAGACCGACCGACGTGAAAGTCTGGATAGGCCTCGGCGGCTCTTCAAATAATGCAGACTCCTTACTGAAAAATTCGCCATCCTTTTATTCATTTCAGAATGTGCAGCGTATTTTGAGTGTTTTACATATTGAGTCTGTCACTTTGGAGGATACTTGTTTTGCGGAGGTTGTTGGTCTTTAGTAGCAGGGGCCATTGGAGCAGTTCTCACACCAGCTCTCCAACGGAGGCAGGTTACCCTCCAGTGGGGGCATGTAACCCTCCAGCGGAGGCATCTCGTCATCATCGTCATCCATCTTCACAAACGACGTCTTCAGCGTAAACTGAATCATACTCTGAAGACGCTGGCGCAGACTCTCATAGCCAAGATCTGCCACACTCAGCATGATACAGGGGAAGGCAGGGAAGTTCACCTGCACCGAGACAAACGGATCCGTGTCATAGGACATTACGTGGAAGAGTGAGATGAAGTAGTGACAGAGCTGGTCATCCGTCATACGAATCTCGTGCTTGCTCTTGGCCTCGGAATCCTGGTAGCGAAGCTGGACAACGCCCTCAACGCCAGTAGAACGAATCAGAATCTTGTCATCGCGCTTGCTGTTGTTGTTGTCGCGGACCAGCACAATCGTAACGCTCTTGTGAGTCTTAGAGAAGGAAGACATCTGGTATATGATAGTATCTACCTCCTCCTGGAGTCGGTGGAGCCGTCAATTTTTGGACGCGGCGTCAAATCGCCTCCACCTTCACGGCAATGACAGGCGAGCTCAAATAGCGCTCCAGCTGTTTCTTGCCCTCTGCCTTATAGTCAAAGTCGCACCCATGTTCTGTCTCATATCGGTGCTTACTGCAGAAATACTTCTCACACTTACAGCGAATACTTGTAAGTGTGAGCTTTACACGGCACTGAGGATGCTGGCAGCGACTGGGCATCTGCGGCTTTGAGTCTGCCATCTTCCTGGATTTTAGGAGGGTGGGGTCCTAGCATCAATTTTCACACCGTAAAAAGAGCGGGATTCTTCTCTACGCGCTCTTTCAGGTCCTGAACTGCGTCGCGATACGTAATTTCGCAACTGGAGTAATAATCAACAAGAAGGTCGCGTGCCTCCGCAGCAATAGCCTCAATTGCGGCCATGCCCCCCGTTTCTACAGCTGGGTGGAGGAGTATAGGCTTGGTGGGAGTTATCACGAAAAGCTTCTTCAGTATATTCATTACCTTTTCCGTGTGCTTGAGCTGCTTAGAAAGAAGGGTGGCCGCAGATGAGCGCAGACTGCTAATTGCGTCTTGATCGGTCAAAGTGTATGCTCCACTTTTTCTGCTGCAGAGGGGGTTCTGAATGTTTGTTATCGTTGTCATACCTTCGGTGCTATTTGTTGCAGTCGTCTCCTCCTGGTAGACGGCGCGCATCATCTTTACAAACTCCCTGTATTTGGGGAGCGTTTGTTGGGAGATTATTGGTGTCGCCTTATCCAGAGTATCATAAAAGAGTAAATACAAGCTCATAATCGAGGCCGAGGTTGTAATGGCCTCCTTAGGCTTGGGGAGGCTTCCCTTTCCAAGAAGTGTGAAGCTTGTATCACAGATTTGTGTGCGGGCCGCGCTACCGTCGCGACTATAGAAAATGGATTCGGGTGATAAAAGCTGGAGAGCGCGCGCAACACAGTATGCCTTTGGAGGAGTTTTGAGAGCGTCCAAGATTCCAGTTACTTGGAAATTGGAACTAATCTCTTTGGACACTTTATTAAGATTTGAGCGGCGCGTGATTCGTCTATCATTTGTGTTTTTGCTCTCTCCAACTGCGTCCTGTATTTTATACATGAGATAATCTGGAATCTTTTTATTGTTCCACGAATAATGAGAACCATCATAACTAAGAGTATCGGTGCTTACAGTTTCATACTCGCGCGGCGACGTTATACCAACTGTAATTTGAAGAGTTGGAGGCGGCCCACCCTTCTTCTCAAATGTAAAGTATCCCTCTATATCTATAGGTTTAGAGGGCTTATTGCCATTCTTTGTGGGTTTGGTGTAGCTGTATGTAAATTTGGGATTTATAGTGTCCTTTGGTATTAAGCTATTTGCATATAAATAGAGAGTTCTGTATTTATCAAAATAATAATAACCCATCTGGCGGTCAAATGAAATATACTGGTTCAATACTTCATACTGTGTGTTTCTACCAACATAAAACCGCTCATACTCTACGACCGCCGGTAAATTGGGAATCGCACCACCGACCTGTCCCGTTCTAAGAAAAGGTATACTTCTAATACTCTCCTCTCGGATGCGCCCCTTTAGAGATGGATCCCGTTTACCTATCTCATTCAACGTGCGGTTATCTTGTGGAATCTCCATATCTATGATGGTAAGGGAGAGTGCCGAAAAAATATGAAGAATGCGTATAAAAAAGCGCGAGAGTCTCAGACAATTCTCTTTGTGCTTTTCGCCCGTCTTGCCTGAAAGTTTTTTGAGAGTATACAGATCCTGGAAATAGAGGGTGCCGTCTTTTGTCTGTGCGGGGGACATCTGAATTTTCTTAAAAAAGCTGTCTAGCGATTCGGCAGTAAACACCGCATAATCGTCGCACCGCTTATCGGATGCCAGCGCATACATATCTAGAAGGTCGGATTCAGACAGCATGAATTGTAGAATACCATTCAGAATAGTTTTTGTTTTATTTGTTTCTGATGTTAGGGTTTCCCTAGAGGGCAAGGAACTACCTGCTCCCATTCTATTATACTTTGATAAATTCTTTCAGTATATCGGCCGCCGCCTCTAATTTGCGCAAGCACTTGACGAGAGTCCCTTCGCTGACGCCACAGACACTGGCAATCCGCTCATTCGTAATCTCGGCGTGGCCGGCCCTAGGGAGCACGAAGGCGAGAACACCCGCTGCCAGGCTCGGC
>Ga0208951_1001177_pt1 | contig 11661 bp, 10 predicted proteins | sample GreLakmeMI27MSRF_FD_187702 | JGI IMG/M metagenome (GOLD analysis project Ga0208951, IMG submission 187702) | Freshwater lentic microbial communities from great Laurentian Lakes, MI, USA - Great Lakes metaG MI27MSRF (SPAdes) | ecosystem: Environmental > Aquatic > Freshwater > Lake | place: Great... | reverse complement strand
CAATCACAGCCAGCGTGCTGTTCAGAGTTGTCGTGTTAGCCACTTCAAGCGTGCCGTTCACCGCGAGGGGAGTCCCAGTCCCATGGGCGCCCTGCAGCAACAGTACGGCCAGCAGTGCGCCGAAGCGCAACCTGCGCACACAGTCATGCGTAATTGGATGAAAACAGAGGAATGCACGTGACTTAGGACTCTAGGCCCCTCTTGCGTTCCGCCGTTTGCTATTTTGCCCACAGCTCGCGCGTGCACGCACCAGCTGGGGCCACTGTGCCGCCGCAGTCCGCGCCGGGTACAGCCCTGCAGGCGTAGTCGCAGCGCCAGAACGTCAGGGTTTGGGGCTATAGCATGGCATTCCAGCGCTTCCCAGACAGCTTGTCACACAAGAAAGACAGCAGCGAGCGCTTGTGAGACGCACCTGATAGCTCACCAGCGTGGTTTTGGGCTCGGGAGCAGCAAGCATCGCACTGCTCTTGCAGTTGGTGCCTCCCCTGCCCACGGCAAAGGCTCAGCGTGCGCGCACACGTGCTGCGGCACTCCCAAGACGGGGCGCGGCAGGTGGCTACAAACGCGCTCGCCAGCCGGCCTCGCTCGCTTTTTGCTCCTCCGCCTGCGCCCGCCTCCGACGCAGGTTTATGTAAGGAAAGCTGCGTGCCCGCCGAGCGCGCCGAGCTCGCCGAGCGAGAGGTTGTGAACGTTGTGTTAAGTATGTTCGACGAGTTCGAGAGTTGTTGGACTGTTCGCGCCCTTGTATTGGCTGTCGTACAACCCGCTGCGTGGCAAAGGGTGACGCGGTTGTGCGTGCGAGTGCGCGCGAAGGGCGCACTCTGCTGATCATGCTCCATGTTCCTAGCACTATCTATGTTTCACAGTCCGTCCTTGTGCAGCTTGCGCTCTTTTACTGCGGTGCTCGTCTAATGCACCCTGCTCCTTTCGTCCCAGTCCCCCCCCGCCACGTGCAGCATGCGCTCAGAGCACGGGCCCCATCACCGCCGCAATCTCTGCATCGCTGAGGCGCAGTGCGGCGGCGGAGCACGAGTCGGCGGTGTGCGCGGCAGTGCGCGCCCCCGGGATGAGCAGCACGCGCGCGCCCAGCTGCGCCGCGCGGCCCAGCATCGCGACCAAGCAGACCGCTTGCGGCGATGCGCCGTGCTTGCCCGCCAACCCGCCCAGGACGGGCTGCTTGGTCGCCACGCTGCGCTCGCCGCGGCGAGCCTTGAGGCCGCCCAGAGGGCTGTGCGCAACGAAGACGATGTCCCGCTGAGCGCAAATCCGAAGCATGCCCTTCTTGCTACTTGCGGCGGCTGTGGGCGGGCGCTGCTGCTCCGCCTCGCGACAGAACAGGCTCCACTCGTTCTGCACGCACAGCAGGGGCGTCACAGACAGCGCACGCTCCACCAGCAGGCCCGTGGCGTTGCACAGGCCGATGTGCAGCAGCAGGCCCTCCTTCACGCACGTGACAGCTTCAGCCAGGGCATCCTCCAGAGCGCCGGGCGCGGCGTAGCCGTCCGCGTTGTGTAGCGACCACAGGAAGAGCGGAGTGCCGGTCGGACACAGCGCCTTCTGCGCCTCCTCGATGCTCTTGCGCACAGCGCCCGCGGGAGTGGAGCGAGGGCGCCAGCCACTGCTTTCGTCGTTCATACGCTTCATGCCACTCTTGGTGCTCACCACGGGAGCCCGGGCCATGCCAGCGCTGCCCAGGGCCAGCTCGCGCTCCAGCGCATGCAGCGCCGAGAACGGGTGACAGTCTACGAAGGGGCTTAGAGGCGTGCGAGCTTTGGTTGCAGCGCTACGCACAGGTGTCCGCGGTGTCCACGACGAGCCGGTGGGGGCCGCAGGCGGCTGCGGCCGCGTGCAGCATCTCGTGGAACACCTTGGCCGTGGGACGCGAGTGCGGCTCGGGGTATGCAACGCCTGCAGGCAGCGTGCCGAGGCCCACGGCGTTAACGGTGACGCCGGCGAGGTCGACGCTGCACAGCTCCTGGCGCTCAGTCGCCTCAGTGCGCGCCTTCTTAGACGCCGGCGCCTCCGTGTGGTCAGCTGACTCCATCACAAGGAGTAAAGGAGACACGGAGGGGAGGGCTCGCTTCTGACTGGACGAAGGACGATGACGTCATCATCGAAGCTGCCCTGTCCTGTCTTGTACGTCGATCTCAAGCTAAAGCGAGCTGCCAGTCCGTGCCGCTACTAGCAGCACTAACAGCAGCGCAGCCGCGAGCGCCGCACTCGCGAGCCCTGCCGCGTTGCCCTTCGCCGGCGGCGCTGGCGTTCCAGGCCTTAGCGCGACGCGCGCTGAGATTGCGCCATCCGCATCGTAGTCCTCCAGCATCCTGCGCGCAAAGGGAGGCACGTGCGCAGCCGCCTGCGCCTGCGGGTAGTTGCGCCGGGTGTGGAGGATGTTGCGGATTGTATGGTACTCAATGCTGTAGCGCGCAAACTCGAGCTGCGAGAGAGGGGCGCGTCAGGTGCACGTTTCCGGCCCCACAGATTGCACGCACTCCCTTGGGCCCAACGGCGGTCAGCACAGTGGCCAGCGCCTCGCCCACCCAGCGCGGCGCCGGCTGCTGCGCCCCCCCCAGCGCGGCTCTGTCGTCCGCCATCACCGTCTCGGTGACCAGCGGGCGGCGGTCGCCGGAGGAGGCGGTGGGCGACATCAAGAGGCGGTCGCCGGCGGCGCGCAGCAGCGCCTGGCCGCGTGAGTTGCGCACAGTGAGGTACTGCGTGTGAGCCGTCATCTCCACGCCCAGCTCAACAGGCACGCCCATGTATCCAACCACCAAGTCTGCGAGCCCGTTGGTGTAGTCGAAGCAGGAGAGGCAGGAGGGGGCGATGACGCCCTGGCTGAGCTCGTCGGCGGGTAGGCAAAAGTATGGGATCTTCTCGTACCGAGCAGGCTCGCCCCGGTGCTTGATGTGCACTCGGTAGTCCTGCATGAACTCATAGCCGGCCACCGTGCTGGGCTCGTCGGAGACGAGGGAGATGAATTTCTCGAAGCCGCTCTGCCGTCCGTTGTCGGTGCAGTTAGTGCCCATCACGTACAGCGCCTCCAGGCCCAGGTATTGCTCCACCGAGCGCAGCGCCTGCACCGCGCAGCCGACGCCGATGAAGAGCAGGCGCTTGACGCCGCGCGCCTCAACCTCCGCCAGCACGTTGAGGTTGGGAGACAGCATCGGTTTGACTCCTCTGCTTGCTAGGATGTCCGCCTCAGTGAGCGCCAACATGGGCCTGGGCTTGAGCGGGTTCTCTTGGTCCGCGCCCACGCAGACCACCGCGTCCACGAGGCCCTCCTGCAGTGCAGCGCAGGCGACGGTGGTAACCACGCCCGTCCACTGCGACCCCTCCACAGCGGGCACAGCTTTGACGTAGCGCAGCGCCTCGTGCACCCCAAACTGCAGCTCGTCGCCCTCCAGACGGCGCTGGCGCCCGTGCACGCGCTCCTCCAGCGCGGGGAGGCGGCCCATGCCGTCTCCCAGGAAGGCGCAGGCCTCCTTGACGTGCGCGACGAAGTACGTGTCACACAGACCGCACTGGCTGCAGTTCTCCTTGGCGGGATAAGCGCTGCCAGGCGCGATAGGCCGAGCCTTACGCCAGTCTTGCGAGACAGAGCAACGTGCTGCCTGCTGCCGCCGGCTGCGCCCCGCGTGCGCAGCGGGCGCGGCGCTGAGCAGCATGCAGGCTCTCAACAAGCACACAAGTGCGTTCAGAAGCAACTTCGTTCGCGGGCGGAGGGAGGGCGGAGGGCTTGGACGGCCAGTCGAACGCGGCGGTCGAACACTGACAAATGAGTCACGCACGCTCGCTAGCCCTGATTTTGCTATAGATGTGCAGCAGAGCCGCACACCAAGGGCCCGCATGTAGCGTGAGCGCGCCGCGGAGAATAGCCAAATTGCAGGCTCAGCCGCCACGGCCTCGACGAGCCTTGCACACTCCGCGGGCGCTGGCGGCAGACAGCGGCGGGGCTGCTCCCGTGCCTGCTCCGCCGTCTGCCGTCGCGCCGCGCCCCATCAAGCTGCAGCTGACACAGGCGCGCTGGTCGCCCGACCCAACGTCGCTCGTTCTCACCCAGCCTTCCGGCGCAGTCTCGCGCCAAGCCGACGCTGTCGCTGGGCCAGCACTTCCTGGTGCGTGCGCGCCGTTGCCTGCCGCCTGCTCGCGCCTGACGCGGCGGCGTGCGCAGCAAGACATGTCGGTGGTGGACGCCGCCATAGCCGCCGCTGCCGTCTCGCCCGGCGACCGCGTGCTAGAGATTGGGCCCGGCACGGGCGTGCTCACCCGCGCGCTGCTGGCTGCGGGCGCGTCGGTGGTGGCGCTGGAGAAGGACGAGCGTCTGGCGCACCAGCTGGTGGAGAACAACCCGGAGCTGGTGCGCTCCGGCGCGCTCACCGTGGTTCACGACGACGTGCTGCGCTGGCTGCGCGGCCAGGGGTCGCGGGAGGACTTCCCCGAAGAGCGGGCGTCGCCTGATGGCTCCATGTCTGGCACCTCTGGCGCCACCCGCCGCGCAAAGGTGGTGGCAAACATCCCGTACGGCATCACCACCGAGCTGCTGTCGCTGCTGCTGCCTCGCGGCGCAGCCTTCAGCGCCTGCACGCTGCTGGTGCAGGAGGAGCTGGCGCAGCGGCTGGTGCTGGGCGGGCCCGGCGCCTCGGACGCGCGCGAGATGAGCATCCGGGTGCGCTTCTACGCGCCCAGGGCACGCTACGTGCGCTTCGTGCCCCGCGCAGCCTTCGCGCCGCCGCCGCGCGTGGACAGCGCCGTGGTGCGCTTCGACCTGGACACACCCGCCAGCTGGCCGCTGCCCGCCGCCCAGGTGGCGCCCTTCTTCGCCCTCGTGCGCGCTGCATTCAACGCGCGCCGCAAAATGCTGCGCAACACGCTGCCGGGTGCAGAGGCTGCGCTTCTGGCGCTGGCCATCAAGCCGGACGCGCGACCGCAGGAGCTCTCCATGACCGAGTACGTGGGGCTCTTCACGCATCTGCGCGGCACGGGCGGCGCCGAGCAGGGGCAGGAGGACGAATCGAGTCGTGGATGATTGATCTGGACGAACCGGTCAGACAACACCACAAAACAAACGCCCTCTCGCCGCGCATGGACTTCAACTCAATGCCGTGTTTGTGACCCAGCTGCTTCAGGCAACGAGGGTGAAAATTGACACCAGGTGCTCAAGCCGGCCTGCCACCTGCCCGGGCCTCGCTTACAGTGGTACCGTGCCGAGACGGCACACGAGCAGAGCTCAAAAGCCGCTTCAAATGCAACCAACATTATTTGCGAGTTCATCCACCTTCCCGCCGATGCCAAAGTCACCGTCTACTGCACGTGCTGCTCGACGAAGTGCGAGCACGCCGCCAACACGACCCTCCCTGCCCCCGCGAAGCACGCATCTCACCGCGCCTTCCCCCCCTTTGCCGCCGCTGCCGCCGCCGCCTGCTCAACCTTGGGCGGCCTCTCCAGGGTGCCGAAGAGGCGGTCGAAGAAGATGGTGTAGTGCCCGTAGTTGTGCTTGTACGTGGTGTGGTGGATGGTGTGGTAGGCTGCGCCCATGATGGGCTCGCACTCGCCGTCGATGCAGTCGTGGATGTTGGCCGTCCACACGCCCGTGCAGAACAGCAAAATCTCGTGCGTGAAGTAGTGCATGGGCGTCAGGAACAGCGTCCACACGTACGGCACAGCCTGCATGAGCCCGTCCAGCGGGTGGAACGCCAGCCCTGCAAACGGGCTCAGCGTGTGCTCCTTGTTGTAGATGTGGTGCACCCGGTGCAGCCACTGCATCAGCCACTTCACCTCGTGCAGCTTGCGGTGCTGCCAGTACACCCCGAACTCCACGGACAGCATGTACAGCGCCACGTGCGCCAGGTAGGCTGGCACGCCCACGGTGCTTATGCGCCCGTAGGCGCGCGTGTAGCCGGACAGGATCAGGTGCTCGCTCAGCGGCGGCAGCAGCGTGTACAGCGGGATGGCGCGGCAGCTGACCAGCATCTGGGCGCGCATGGCGCTCCAACTGGGGTGCTTGCCCACCAGCTGGCGGTTGGGGTACCCTGCGGAGAGCGTGAGCGCGGGCGCAGGCGGCTGCGCAGCGCTATGGCGCACATTTGTAGACCCAGAGCGCCCAGAGGCTGCCAGAGAGGAAGTACTCGAAGTAGCAGAGGATGCCGTTTGCCAGCCAGGACTGCAGGAAGAGCGGCAGCTGCGCCACCCACCGCGGCAGCATCCACAGCGCCAGGCTGTTCTTCCAGTGCACCTGGAGCGCGCGGGGGGTGAGGCGCGGAGCGGAAGCGGGGGCGCGTGGATGGAGTTGTGCGCAGCGAGAGGTGCTCGTCTCTCGCGAAGCCCACGACAGGTCCTGACGGCCCCGCGCAGCCGCGCTCGCCTAGCCGCAAGCGCACCGTCTTCAGGATGTGCGCCAGCTCCTCCGCCTGTTGCGGGTCCTTCACGGGTCTCGGGTCCGCGAGGAAGCGCGAGGCGAGCGCCAACGCCGCATTGCTGGAATGCCGGAACCTGTCGGCCCCAACAGGCGCCTGCGGAGCGAGGGCACGTGCGTGAGGCTGGGCCCAGGCGCGCCTAGCCGCGGCGAGACGCGGAAGGGGAGCGGCCGGTCAAGAGTCGTGGCACTTCGGTAGACGCACCGAGACGGAGGCTTGCACAACCACCGCCACAGCCGCTAGCACTGCCAGCACCGCGGCTGCGCGTGCCCAGCGACGCGACATGCCAGAGGAAGAAAGCGCCTAGGGGGCCTCAGTGGTGCGTTTCGTTTGGTCAGCGATGACGTCACCACGGTCGCACGGACGCGTACCTGACGTAGGTGCGTCGCGGGCTAGGGGCTACTCCGGTCAGTCACTCTCTCCCTCAGTTTCTGGCTGAGACACAGGCTTGCTGAGCGGAGGCGGGCTGGGCAGGGGTGCGAGACACAGTGACACACAAAGAGGAAAGACGCTTGCCGGCTTGCGTGAGGCCCGTTGTGCTCCGATGGAGGCGTGCACCGCCGTGGTCTTTGACCTTGACGGGTTGCTTTTGGACACGGAGAGGTTGGTGGACGAGGTCTGCACCGCCGTCTGTGGGCGACTCGGGGCCGAGTACACGCCCGCACACGCTGCTCTGGGACGTGGCCTGAGGCCTCTGGAGGCGTGCCAAGCCGTGGTTGCCGCTCTCTCGCTGCCGGTCACCGCCGAGGCGCTGTACGCCCTGACGGACGCGGAGCTGTCCCTGCGCTGGCACGAGGTGGAGCTCATGCCTGGTGCTGCCCGCCTGCTGCGCCACCTGGCGGCTGCGCGCGTGCCTCTGGCGCTCGCAACCAGTACACCGCGTTCCGTGCTGGAGGTCAAGATGGCTGGGCTGGGTGAGCTCTTTGCGTTGTTTCGCTGCGTGGTCACGGGCGACGACGTTAGCAGAGGCAAGCCGGCACCAGACGCGTACTCGCAGGCGTGCGTGGGCCTGGGCATCGCTCCTGAGCACTGTCTCGCCATTGAGGACGCGCCGAGCGGCGTCACGTCAGCACGTACCGCCGGCTGCTTTGTGCTGGCCGTGCCCAGCCTTCTTGACCGCAGCGCCTATGTGGGCGAGCGCACCACGGTCCTCTCCTCACTGCTGGACATCAAGCCGGAGGTCTGGGGCTTCCCTCCTCTCTGCGACTGGGTGGAGCGCACACTGCCCCTGTGCACGCCGATGCGGCTCAAGGGCGCCGTGGTGCGCGGCTTCGGGCGGGGCAGCAGGGTGCTGGGCATCCCCACCGCCAACCTGGACGTCAATACGCTGGGGGCTGCGCTGAGCCATTCTGCTGTCACGGGCATCTATGCAGCCTGGGCCTCGCTGGGACCGCTCGTGGACGGCGCCCCACCGCGCGTCTACAAGGCTGTTATGAGCATAGGGTGGAACCCGTTCTTCAAGGGGAGCAAGAAGACTGTGGAGCCCTGGCTGCTGCACGACTTTGAGGGGCGAGACTTCTACGGCGAGGAGCTGAGATTGGTGGTGTGCGGCTACCTGCGCCCCGAGGCGGACTTCGTTAGCCTTGAGGCGCTGGTGCAGCAAATTCATGGCGATGCGGACGTGGCGCGCGCGGCGCTGGAGGTTCAGCCGTACGCGCTGCTCAGAGGTGACCCCTTCCTGCTCGGCTGACAGGCGCACGGTTTGAGCAGTCAAGTGAATATGGCGGCGTGGTATTGCACTCGCCCGTGTGCTGCTCGCCATGCCGCCCATAGAAAATGGCGGCGGATGACGGAATGTTTCCTGCGTCCCGCCGCCTCAGCGTGTGTTGTTTGTGTCCCTTGGTGCGCCCGCGCGCGCAGAGGGCACGCCCGCATTTCGCGGTGAGTGCCTCGCGCGCCTCGTGCGCAGTTTGTGCCGCTCCCTCCTCCTCGGCCCGTGTAAGCGCGCCCCGCCCCCCGGCGTCTGCGCGCGCAGCGTCTCCCTCGCTACGCGCAGCAGTCCCGCCCGGCTCGCCTCACGTCCTCCCTCCCGTTCCCAGACCCCCCAGCAGCTCCCGCAGTTTACAGCCGTACAGCGTGCCCCCTGGTCGCGCTCAGAAGTCCTCGTTCAGGCTGAACGTGCTACCCCCGTTGCCAGTGAGCGAGTTCATGACGCCGCTCTTCTGGTACTCGCCCACGCGCTTCTCGAAGAAGTTCGTCTTACCCTGCAGGCTGATCAGCTCCATCCAGTCAAACGGGTTGGCGGTGTTGTAGATCTTGGCGTAGCCCAGCGTGCTCATCAGGTGGTCCGCAACGTAGTTGATGTAGTCCCGCATCAGCTCCGCGTTCATGCCAACCAGGCTCACCGGCAGCGCCTCGCACACAAACTCCTGCTCAATGCTCACCGCGTCCATGATGATGCTCCGCACAACCGCCTCGTCGCACTTGTGGTTCAGGTGCGTGTACAGCAGGCAGGCAAAGTCGCGGTGCAGGCCCTCATCGCGGCTGATGAGCTCGTTGCTGAACGTCAGACCGGGCATCAGGCCGCGCTTCTTCAGCCAGTAGATGGCGCAGAAGCTGGGGCAGGGCGGCGTGAGAGAGCTGAGGCGATACACATGGCGGGGAGCGCAAGCAGAATTGCAGCAAGGCGCCTGCTCTCGCACCTGCCCGAGAAGAAGATGCCCTCCACGCACGCGAAGGCCAGCAGGCGCTCCGCGAAGCTGGCGCCACTGCGGAGGGGAGGGCGCGGCGCGGTGAGCCGGCTGGGCAGACTAGGGCACACACTTCGGGACGGCTGGCGACGCGCCTGCCGATCCACTTGATGGCCCAGTCAGCCTTCTTCTTGATGGCCGGGATGTTGTCGATGGCGTGGAAGAGGTGGTGCTTCTCCACGGGGTCCTTGATGTAGCTCTCCAGCAGAAGGCTGTACATCTCTGACAAGCAGCAGCCACGCGCGCGTCAGTCCCTCAGCCGCGCCGTGCCGGCCATGCGCGGGCGCACCTGAGTGGATGTTCTCAATGGCAATTTGGAAGCCGTAGAAGGCGCGGGCCTGGGTGCGAGTGGGTGCGAGTGGGTACAAGGCGCGGTTCAAACGAGGGCGGCGGCCACGAGCGCGCCCGCCAGTCGCAGCGCCTCACGCACCTCCGGGACCTGCAGCTCCTTCATGAAACGCACGGCCAGGTTCTCGAGCACGATGCCGTCGCTGGCGGCAAAGAAGGCGAGCACGTGGGAGATGAAGTGCTTCTCGTCCGCCGACAGCTTCTCCCAGTGCTTCTGGTCGTCGCCCAGGTCCACCTCCTCGGCTGCGGGGCGCGGGCGGGCGGCGTGAGGCGCTGACGGGCCGTGGCGTTGCCAGGCCGGACGAGCTGTCCGAGAGCTTGAACTGCTTCCCGCGCGCGCCCAAACGCACGCCAGGGGCGTACCGGTCCAGAAGCTCGCCTCCGCCTTCTTGTACATCTCCCAGATGTCCGGGTCTGGCACGCGCGGCGCGGCGCGTCAGCACAGACCAGGCGACGTGTCAGCTGTTGCTTACACTTGATGGGAAACATGGTGAAGCGCTCGTTGTTCTCAGCCAGCAGCGGCTCGTCCGCGAAGGGGTCCACGCGAGTCACGGCGGAAGACATGGCGCGTATGGGGGAGGCGGGCGGGGCAAGTTTGGCACAATGGCGTTGTCGTACGACGGCTCGACCGACCTCGACCACGGTAGCTCTGGTGCGAACTATGCAACTATCTACAAAGCGTGTTTGGCGTGCGCGATGGCAATGACTCAGGACGTGGAAGAGTTACGCCAAGAACGATGGCTGCAGGGAGCGAGACGTCGTCGGTCGACGCGACTCCGTCTCACACAACTCCGCCTCGCAGCCTGCTTATGGCGCCTCACTATCGCCGCTGATGCCCTCTCGGCGCGAAGGCACGCCACTACTTGCGGCTGGCGAGCACCCGGCTCCCTGCCTCGTCCCAGCGCCTGACGAGGTCGATGCGCGAAGACGAGCCTCCGCCCGGCGCATCCAGCGGCGCGTGCGCGTCTTCCTGGATGCCAAGCGCACGCAGAGACGCACGTGCGTGTCCCCGCGAGATTCCTCTGGAAATAGGCCCTGACGCCCAGTCTCACTTGGCAGCGCCGCTGTGCGCATCCAGCGTGCCCTGCGCGCCTTTGCCTCGCGCAAGCGCTTCCGCCCCTCTGCAGCACCGCCCGCCACGCGGCTGGACAGCGCGGCGCGACTGCGCGTGGGCGCCCTGATTTGCGCCTGGTACTCGCTCTCCGTCTGTCTGAGCCTCTTCAACAAGCACCTGCTGGGCCGCGGGCGCGGCCACTTCCCCGCGCCGCTGCTGATGACGGGCATCCAGTTCGGGGCGCAGTGGGCGGTGGTGGCTGCGCTGCTGCGGTGGCCTGCGCACGCACAGCTGCGGCCAGCGCCGATGTCGCTTCCCGACTGGGCGCGCTCGGTGCTCCCCGTGGGCCTCTCCACCGCCGCAGACGTGGGCCTGAGCAACATGAGCCTCATCTACATCACGGCGCGTGCGCGTGCTCAACCACAGCCCGCTGCCGCCCCTCACGCCCCCACAGCTCACCTTCTACACCATGTGCAAGAGCATCACCCCCCTCTTCCTGCTCGCCTTCGCGATTGCGCTGGGGCTAGAGCGCGCCAGCCTGCGTCTGTGTTGCAGCATCGGCGCCATCGTGGCTGGCGTGACGTGCGCCGTTGCTGGAGAGACAGCCTTCAACGCCACCGGCTTCGCGCTCGTCCTCTGCGCTGCCGCGGTGAGCGGCATGCGGTGGGCGCTGACGCAGCGGCTGATGCGCAGGCACTGCGACAGCGGTCTGGGGCACCCCTTAGGCCTCATGTACCGCCTTCTGCCAATCATGTGCGCCGCCTCCCTCCTGACCAGCCTGGCCTGTGAGCGCCTGGCGGCGGTGCTGCCGCGCTCGCCCTTCTTCCACAGCCGCGGCGCCGCGTGCGAGACGTTGGCGCTCATCTGCTGCGCCGCGCTGCTTGCATTCGGCATGACGCTGGCCGAGTTCAGCCTCATGCGCCTCACGAGCGCGGTGACGCTGAGCGTGGCGGGCACTGTGAAGGAGGCTGTGAGCGTGCTGGTCTACATGCTCATCGACGGGGACCGTGTTGGGCCACTCAACGCGCTGGGGCTGGCGCTGGTGCTGGCGGGGGTCGGGGCATACAACAGCGCGCGCGCGCACGACCGGGAGGCGCACAAAGCGGAGCAGGCCGTGGAGGGCGGGGCGGGGGGGGGGGGGGGGGAAGGGGGGGGG
>Ga0208951_1001176_pt1 | contig 11670 bp, 12 predicted proteins | sample GreLakmeMI27MSRF_FD_187702 | JGI IMG/M metagenome (GOLD analysis project Ga0208951, IMG submission 187702) | Freshwater lentic microbial communities from great Laurentian Lakes, MI, USA - Great Lakes metaG MI27MSRF (SPAdes) | ecosystem: Environmental > Aquatic > Freshwater > Lake | place: Great... | reverse complement strand
CATAATCATAATTAGTAATGTCTAAATCCATTTTATTTTAGTAATATTATAAATATACTATTTATAATGTTTATAATATTAATTCATTACAAATATTAAATATTATTATAATATATAAATGACTTCGCGGCAATTACAAGATTTAACGCCACAAGAGTTGGTTGACCACGCGCGTATGGTAGGAAGGGAATCATCGCGCAATTGGAATAAGGTGGCGGCGGAGGCGATGGCGTGGGCGGAGGCGGTTAGGCGGCGAGAGTTGCCGGTGGTGAGGGCGGTGGAGAGGGCGCATATGGACCGGGTGACAGCAGCGTCGGATGCAACGACGATGGCAAAACAGGCACACGATGCGGCGGTGGGGGGCGCGGAGGCAGCGGCGGAGACTGAGGCGGCGAAGGCGGTGTTGGGGGCAGCATTAGAGACAGCAGTGGCAAGGGCTGCGGCGGCATCGACGGGACTCCCTGCGGCGGAAAGGGCAGTAGTGATGGAGGCAGCAGTAGAGGCAGCAGAGACTGGACCGGAGGCAAGGGCGGTGGCGAGGGCGGCGGAAAAATCTGTTATCTCGAGGACGGCAGCATTAGCCTATTTAGATATAGCACATAAAGAACAAATACTGGGACAATGGCCAGTCCAGACACAGGAAGACATGGTCTCGGCAGCAAAGCACAAAGCCTTAGATCTTTTTAAAAAACAAAAAGAAAAACAACACGAAGAAGACAAAGTTAAAAAACATATGGGTTCTATGTTAGGAGACTGGGACAAAGCTGGTAAGTTATCTAAACGACGCATAAAAAAAAATATTAGGAAAACAAAAAGAAGACGGCAAAAAATTACAAAAAGAAGAAGAAAATAATATAATACTTATAATATTTATAATATTATTTCATTACAAATATTACTATAATATATAAATGAGTTCGCGACAATTAAAAGATTTAACACCACAAGAGTTGCTTCACTACGCGCAAGCGGATGCTGAAGAAGCAGAGGCAAGAGCAAGGGTCATGACAAGGGCGAATACAATAGCAGAGGCAGCGAGAGCGAGAACGAAGACTACTTGTTTGAGGTGCGCAGAGGAGGCTGTGGAGGCGGTGGTGAGGGAGGAGGCGGCGAATGTGGTGATGGACGCGGTGGTCGAGGCAGCGGTGGCACGGGCGGCGGTGGCATCGACGGGACTCCCTGCGGCGGAAAGGGCAGTAGTGATGGATGCTGCGGTCGAGGCAGCGGAGGAGAACGAGGAGACACGACTATGGGCGAGGGCGGCGATAAAATCTGCTTTCTTGAGAACGGCAACATTGGCATATCTTGATATAGCACATAAAGAACGAATGCTGGGAGAATGGCCACTCCAGATACAGAGAGAGGCGGTGATAGCAGCAAAGCGAGAAGCATTAGATCTTTTGGAAAAACAAGCAAACGAACAATACGAAAAAAGCAAAGTTAAAAAACATATGGGTTCTATGTTAGGAGACTGGGACAAAGCTGGTAAATTATCTAAACGACGCATTAAAAAAAATATTAGGAAAACAAAAAGAAGACGGCAAAAAATTACAAAAAGAAGAAGAAAATAATATACTATTTATCAATCCTCTTCTTTTATATAACTACTTGTGCAAAGTTTCTTTATTATTTTTTCTTCGTTATTTTCTTTATTATTTGCTATTGCTACTAGTGTATGTGTATAATAATTTTGCTTAGTTTCATTGTTTTGAAAATCAGGATTTTCTTTTGTCCATTTACTTAAAGCACAAAATTGCTTTGTTGATACATCTTTAATTGCCTTCTTTATTTTTTCTTTATTTACATCTTTTTCCCAATTATCATCATCTTTTATATATAATGATTCACGCTTTATATCCGTACAATGAATAGGACGTTGATATAATCCCAATTTATTCATATTTTCAATTATTACATTACTCAGTCCATTTACTAATCCGTTTTGCTTTGTATAATCTAGTTGTTGTAAACTTACTTGTATTGATTTTATAAAATCACTCATATTTATTGCATCTTTGCATCGTTCATTTAAAAATACTTGTATGTTAAATTTATTATTTTGTATATTATTATTATTGTTATTACCTACTTTGGGTATTAATTCACTAATCTGATTTTGTTGCTTCATCATATGATCTTGTTGCTTAACGATTATTTCTCTCATTTCTTTATTATCATTCAGTAATTTCATTATTAAATCGTTTGTAAGTGTAACTTCTTTACTAGAATTTTCGCAAGTAATTTCATCTGTGCGCTTTTTTGCGCTTTTTTCATTTTTAAAATCACATTTTTTCTTGTGATTATGTAAAGAACTCCTATATGGATACGATTTTCCACATTCACAAGAAAAAAACGACACGATGCTATTTATTTTTGCGCTTTTTGTTGTATAATGTTGTATAAATGTTGTATTTTTATGCTTAGGTGTCGATACATGTCTGTTATAATCAGATTTTTTGCTCGTGGTGTATTGACATTTTTCACATACAAATAAAAAAGCGCTTTTTTGCGCTTTTTCGGTTGTCATTTGTTGTATATTTATACAACAAAAAAACTCCTAAATCCTTTTTTTTTTATAATAATTTTTTATGGTAAGGTGTTTTTTTTATATAAATTACACTCTTGAAACGATTATGCTTTATAAAGTAAAAAATATGTGTTTTTTAACGATTTTTTATAAAAGCTTCAAACAATGTAAAATTGGACATTTATAAATGTCCATTTCTCAAAAAAATTACGAAATTTATTTTCCAAAAATTTGCACAACTTATACTTTTTATAGTATTTATTCTTATTTAATGTTATAAAAAAAATATATATATACTAAATGGAGTCATATCTTTAAATATGCCCTAGTCCTCCCATAATACTTTTAAAAAATATAAACTATAAATAAAATATATAAAAATATATATATTAATATAAATTATAATGAGCGAAACATTGAACGAAGGAACTTTAAAAACAAAATGCGAAGCATTAGAACACAAGGAACTGATTGTAATAAAATTTACTGCTGATTGGTGTGGTCCTTGTAAAACAATAAAGTCCATGTGTCTTGACTTTGAAAAGAATAAACCAAGTTCTATTCAATATTATGAAATAAACATTGACGAATCAATTGAGTTATATATGAAATTAAAAAAGATGAAAATGGTAAATGGAATTCCAGCACTATTGGCCTATAAAGGTGGAACAAAAGAATATTGGTATATACCAGACGAAGTTCATTTAGGTTCAGATAAGAAAGGACTGGCAGTATTTTTTAACAATTGTATAAAGTATGTGTCTTAATTCATAATTCATTAATTTATAATTCATTAATTATGAATTATAAATTTTTACTCATGAAAGATATTGTAATATTATAATAATTTTAATATTTTCTCATTGAAGTCTAGAATATTCATTCTAGGAAAATGAACGTGCCCTTCGTAAAAATATTTGCAAAAAGCATAAATAATTTCATAATTTGTAGCGTAATGGTCTTTGTACTCTTTTAGTAAATAATTATGAATCTTCTCTGGCAATAGATTTAAACTATTTAGAGGTAATACATAGGATAATAATAATTTGTCATTTAAAATATTATAGTTTTCTTGCATTACAAACTCACTATTAAAATATGGAATATAAGCATATAAATCACATAATAATGGAGGGTAATTATATTTAAAATATAAAGTCCAATTTTTACATTGCGATGAATAATAATAATAAACCCATTGTAAAGTTTCTAGGTAATTTGTACATAATGATTCTATTTTTTCAGGATAGTCATTTTTTCTTGAGTCAATGGCACATAAACTATAATAATATCTGTGTTGCCAATCTTCCTCATAAGGATTAATAAAATTCTCAACGTTTCTTTCCCAAGATGGCATACATGAGAACTTATATTCTATGTCTTCATTGCTATTTTCCGGATAGAATTTTTTTGATTGCTTATCTCTGATAGTATAAATTTCTTTAATAAAAGTCTCTTCATGTTCAGCAATATTTTTAATATATTTTTTAAAATTATTCCAATTAATTGAATTATTAATTATTAAGAATTCATTTGAATTAAATAATTTTTTATATAACTCTAATAAGACAGTAAATCCATTCATTCTAATATTTAATGCTGGAAAATGCGGTAAAAAGTCATTACCCAATAAGAAACATATGAAAATATAATCTTCTATTTTATTATAATAGTTGGTGTTATATGATTTTTTTGAGTGCTCAACTAACATATCATTGGTCAACTCATTATATATAATATTACCTAAATAATTAATATTAATAATATATTTTTCATTAGGATCAAGAGATCTATCTAGTTGGTTAATAAACAATGGAGTCTCTCTATATAAATATATATCTTGTGTATATTTCAAATGATTTAATGATAACATAAATAAATCAGCATCCATTCCATATATTACATTATTTTTATGCGAAATATCTAATGACTCTCTAATATAATTAAATAATTTATGTTCGCCTTCTCCATGTTCGCTTGATAAACTTACAATTATATTTACTTGCTTATTTTGCGAATTAAAGAATTTTTTTGTAAAATGACTAGCAATAGCATCGTTCAATTTGGTCATAAACAGCGTTCCAGGAGTAATAGCACAAGTATCCCATAGAATAGTTTTATTAAATATATGATTTTGATATGCCGATTTATAGCGCCGATTTTTTTGCTGATTAATCTTGGCAAAAGGCGGAACCCCATCAAACGCAATATAAATATTTTCACTAGGATTAATAATATTTACAATCTCTTCTATTTTAATTATTACATTTTTAATAATATAATTTTCAAACTGAGATGAATCTTCAAATTCTTTATAATTAATACTATCATATATGAGAGAATTGCTATCTATGAATAAATTATGAATATTAAGTAAAGCATTAAGTTTTGATATAATAGTGCTATGATTTTTTATTAAATAACTAAAATAGTAAGGAATGCCCATTATAGCAAATAATATTATAATATAATATTTATAAGTTATTATATCAATTTTACATAAAATAAATTGTCTTATAATATAATACGTTATTATATTATATAAATATATAATATATAATATAGGTTATATTCAATGAGTATTTATGAAGATAAAATAGAATGTTTTAGAACAGTAATAGATGATATAATAAGAGGAATAAATTATTATAATAGTTTAAATATTATAACAATTAATGAATATAATAATGCACAAGAAGGATTAGAGAAAACAGTAAATTTAATAAATACTATAAATTATGACAATATTATTAATGACTTGCAATATATCAATAATAATATATCATCGTTAATAAAAATTCATGGATGTTTTAATTTTGAAAATATAATAAATATATGTTTATCAAGTAATTTTGCTAAAAAAAATTTTCAAAACGAATTATTTTTAAAATATAAATTACTTGAGAAATACCTACATCCTATAAATTATAAAATTATAAATTGGAATAATAAGACATTAAAAATTAGTAAGGAAATATCAAAAAATAAAATGCTTGATGACAAATCTATATTGGAAAGCAATACATTGGAATGTTTTGATCTGGCAAAAAGTGCTAGTAATTTTATAAGTAGAGTATATGGTATAAAAGTAATAATCCATGATTATACAAATAAAAAAACACTAGTAATAGATAATATATGTGATGAAACACTATTGAAAAATAATAGCAATGATTATTTAGTAAATAAAAAAAACAATATCAATAAATATATTAATGAAAATGGAGCAATAAACAATACATTATTCAATAAGCAAATATGGATCAATTTCAGTAATAATTTATTACTGAAAGAATTATTAATTTATAGCAATCAAGAAATATATAACAAATATATTTTTATTATAACTCAAGTAAATTCATATAATCAGAAAACATTAGAAAATTTAGTGCAAGAGTTTATAACAAGTGATTTATATAATCAACGCACTATATTAATACAGTTATTATTATCTGATGATAATCTAGAGAATTTATATATAGCTAATTTATTATATGATTTATTATCTGACGATAAACTGAATAATGAGAGCAATGAGCAAAAAAAAATTTATAATAGTTTAAATTGGAGTTGCAAAAAACATTTTAAAAATGCATTACAAAAAACTGTAGAATATAGTAATGAGTTATTAAACTTCGAATCATCAAAAATTCCATTAGAACAACAAATATGTTTAATGAAAGCAAATGTAAATATAAAGGAAAAAGCAATGCAAAAACTAAAAGAATTAAAATCAAAATCAGAAGATTCGGGATCTAAAGCAAGACAATACTTAGATGGATTATTAAAGATTCCATTTAATATTTATAAAGAAGAAGATATATTGAAAATTAAAAATGAAATTAACAATTCAGTAAATAATTTACTAATTCCATTAAAAAGTAATAAAATAACTATTACTAATACAAATGTTAGTATAATATTAAATGAATTAAATAGTATAGATAGCACGAATAATATTAAAAATATCATTACAATAAAAAAAATAAAAAATAACAGTTCATTAATAGTAAATGAATTATTAACATTAATAGTAAACTATGTTGAAAAAAATAAAAAAAAAATAACTGTAATATTAGTAAAATCTATAAAAAATTTACACATTGAATATGGTTTAGATTACAGTATTAAATTGACAAAAAAAAATATATTACATTTTCTTAAATCTATTAATCTCAATACATTAGTAGAAGATAAAAACAATGAATACAAAAATTTACAATATTTACACGAACTGATATTATTATTTAAACAATTAGTCAATAGCGATTATTTTAATTATTTGTTAACAATTGAAAAAAGTGTTAATGAAATAACTAGAAAAAATGATGAAATAGTGAAATACATAAATACATTTAATAGTATATTAGATGGTGCTGTATATGGTCATAAAAATGCAAAATTACAAATAGAGAGAATATTAGGTCAATGGATAAATGGTGAATCATGTGGTTATTGTTTTGGGTTTGAGGGATTACCTGGTGTAGGAAAAACTAGTTTGGCAAAAAAAGGAATAGCAAATTGTTTAAAAGATAAGAATAATAATCCAAGACCTTTTTCTATGATTGCTTTAGGTGGTTCATCTAATGGAAGCATATTAGATGGACACAACTATACTTATGTAGGTTCCACTTGGGGTAAAATAGTTGACATATTAATAGAACATAAATGTATGAATCCTATTATATTTATAGATGAATTAGATAAAGTTAGTAAAACAGAGCACGGTAAAGAAATTATTGGAATATTAACACATTTAGTTGATAGTACTCAAAATACAAATTTTCAAGACAAGTATTTCAGCAATATTGATTTAGATTTATCAAAAGCTCTATTTATATTTTCTTATAATGATGTAGAATTAATAGACAAAATTTTATTAGATAGAATCCATAGAATTAAATTTGATACATTAACGTTAGATGATAAATTAATCATTGTAAAAGATTATATATTGCCTGAATTATATACAAAATTTAGATTAAATAATGTGCTAATATTTCAAGATTGCGAAATTCAATTTATAATAGAACATTACACAAATGAGTCAGGTGTTAGAAAATTAAAAGAAGTATTATTTGAAATAATATCTTCTATAAATTTAGAATTATTAAAAGATAAATTTATACATGAATTACCATATATAATAAGTAATGAATATATTGAAGAAATATTACAAACCAGGCATAAAATAAGGCATCTGACTATAAATAAAAATGCTGAAATAGGCATAATTAATGGTTTATGGGCAAACGTTTTTGGTAATAGCGGTATTTTACATATCGAATGTAAGTTTTTCCATAGTTCTACATTTTTAGATTTAAAATTAACAGGATTGCAAGGGGAAGTTATGAAAGAAAGTATGACCGTAGCGAAAACATTAGCAATAAGTTTATTGACAAATGATGAGTTGAAACTAATTACAAAAGAATTAGAAGAAAGTAAATTACAAGGAATACATATTCATGTTCCTGAAGGTGCAACCCCTAAAGATGGACCTTCGGCTGGAGCAGCAATAACAATTGTTTTATATAGTTTATTAACTAAAAGAAAAATTAGAAATAACATAGCAATAACAGGAGAAATATGTTTACAAGGAAAAATAACATCAATAGGAGGATTAGATTTGAAAATAATTGGTGGAATGCGTGCTGGTGTTACTACATTTTATTATCCAAAAACCAATTCTAAAGATTTTGAAAATTTTTGTAAAAAATATAATAAAGATTTAAGTAATTATTCATTTATAGAAGTAGAAAATATTATAACTGCTATGAAAGATATTATTATATCATAAAAATATGAAATACAAAATACAAAATATAAAATACAAAATACAAAATATAAAATATCATATTAATCTAATTGACTAGTATGGCTCAACTAAGACAACCAATCCCAATCCAAAATCAAGTCCCAAATCCAGTCCCAATGACTTTAACAAACTTATTTCAATATGTTTCTTTCACTGCTCCAATTCTAGTAATATTTTTTATAACTTTATTTTCAATCATGCAAAATAATATAGAAAAAGGATTAATATTTAATATAGGAATAGTTATACTTTCATTTGTGGTATGGATAGTAAAAAATGTTCTTAAATCTAAACAAAATCCTAATGCATCTCCTTTTTGTAATGTAATGCCGTGGCCATTTGCTGTAGTTTCAAGTGGTGGTTTAGTATATGATGCTCCTTCGCTCAGCATTGCCATATTATCTTTTGCATCTGCATATTTAATTTATCCTATGATGAATAATAATCAACAAAATTATCCACTAATAGTATTTTTGGTTGCAATTACAACTATAAATGCAGTTGTAGTAGGACACCAACAATGCTCTAATATGATGGGAATAATATCTGGTATATTAATAGGTGTTCTTCTAGGTATAGGATATTATTGTTTATTATATATATCTAAACAAAGTAATTTAGTATATTTTAGCGATACAGTAAGCAACAATGTTCAATGTAGTAGACCATCTAGACAAAATTTTAAATGTGAGGTTTATAAAAACGGAGAAACCATATCAGGATAATTTTTAGTTATTGTTAAATTATATTAGATCGCTTCTTATAGCATTGAGTGCTTCTTGAATTTTAGGAAAAGATAGAGTTTTATGGAAACTAGAAGACATTAGTTGTGGGATGTTTGTATTAGAAGTATATATAATATATAAATTATTATGTAGAGCATCAAAATTTATATTTTGATATTTATTATCCAAACTGTCATAGCTAAATTGCGGTTTTTTTAATTTTATATTAATAGCATTATGAAAATTAAACAAAAACATTTTGAGGTCATTCTTGTTTTTAATAGTATTAAAATCTATTTTATTTAACATTAAAGTAGCGTCTTTACTGCAATCAGGACAAGGCAACGTATTACATATAGTTTTAATAATAAAAAAAATGTTTTTTTTATGAAATTCAAATTTATCTTCTCTAATTTTATGCGCTATTGAATGAAATAAATACCAAATGTTATTACCCCAAGTTTCTTTAGAAAATGACATTTAATAATATTAAATAATAAAATAATTTAAATTTAAATACATAATTTAAATAAATAATCTAATTTATTTAAATGAGCACAAAAGACATATTTTTAAATTATTTAAACGAAAATAATGAAAATAATGAAAATAATGAAAATAACGAAACATGTTTAATTAGCAATGAATTACTGGCAATTAATTATATAACTTTAGAATGTAACCATAAATTCAACTATTTAGAATTATATAATGAAGTAGTAGAACAAAAAACAAAAAAAACGTTAGATAATTCTAAATTAAAACTAAATGAAGTTAAATGTCCATATTGTAGACATATAACAAAAAACATATTGCCATATTTAAAATATTATAATACTAAAGTGATTAAAGGCGTAAATTATCCGTCAGATTTATCAATAAAATTAAATGAATGTCAATATATAGAAAAAGATTCCAAGTTATGTAAGAAAAATGCTTGTACAACAAAATTTGGAAATTTATGTAATAACCATATAAAATATAATATAAAAGAAGAAGAAATAATTACTAATATAAGTAATGATGTTTTGAAACTTTATAAAAAGAAAACAATTCAAGACTTAAAAAAAGAACTTAGAGAACATAATATTAAATTATCTGGTAAAAAAGAAGAATTGATCAATAGACTAATAATTTATTATGAAACTATAGAACACTTAGATTTAAAGATTTAAAGATTTAAAGATTTAAAGAGTTAAAGATTTAAATATATAAAATGAATTAATGTAAAAATTAGTTAATATTTTAATTAATTAAATAATATGGGAGATCAAAAACAATTATTAATAAATACAATTAGAGAATGGGTTTCTATAAATTCAAAAGAATTAGTTTTGCAAAAGCAAATAAAGGAATTAAAAGCATCTAAAAAGCAACTATCAGATACATTAATTAAAGTAATGGAAAATAATGAAATAGACAGATTTGACATAAATAACGGAAAATTATTATATAAAAAAAACAAAGTTAAAGCACCTATTAATAAGGAGTATTTATTAAAAATGTTAGAAAACTATTTCAAAGATAATCCAGAAATAGATACTTCCCATGTAAGCGAATTTTTATTAGAAAATAGACCAATAAAAGAGAAAAGTATATTAGTTATTAAACAAAATAAATAACATTATATATTAAATATATAATGAATAATTCTACTTTATCATTTTTAGGTATGATTATATTAATATTTTCTGGATATGTAATGGGTAAATTTTTTGATATAGGTTTAGAATATTATATGCCATTTTTGTTATGGTTCTTGGCATTATGTGTATTTAATATGGTTTTAGATAAACAACATGTAAACATATATTTAAAAGATATGAAAAATGTAGAATCAAAAAAAGGGACAATAATGACACAAGCGATGAATTCAATGAAAGCAATAAAAGATAGAATGTTTGCTAAGAGGACCAAAATTATAGAACCTACTACAATTATAGAACCTACCAAAATTATACAACCTACCAAAATTATACAACCTACCAAAATTATAGAACCTACTAAAATTATAGAACCTACCAAAATTGTAAACTCTATTGATCGGATATAGTTTATCATTTTATTTTATTCATTTGTTTATTTTTACTTTATAATTTTGTGCTTATTTAGTATTGTTGTTTTTAACTTGGTTCGGTATCAAAATATCATTAATATTTGTGTAATCTAATTTTATTTCTTGTCTTTGCTTTTCATTATAAACTTTAAGAATACTATACATTGATTCGCTTGAAAAATAATATAAATATCCTTTGAACATTTTAAATACTATAATAATAACATATGTAAAAAATACTATTTTATTACTAAATAAATTACTAATTATATTAAATCATAGGCAGAATCACTATATTCAATGAATGAACCACTTGAGTTAACTCTTTCTATTGATTTATATTCAAATTTATCTGGATAAAATATAACCAATAAATATTGAAATAGATTAGTAAATAATTCTGTGAACATTTATTATATAATGCTTTATAAGTTTATATAATAAATTATAAAAATCAATTTTTTATAGACAAATACTATATATTTTAATCCAGTAATAAATTTGTAATAAAATTATTTCTATAATTAATAATTTCTGGTTTAGAGCA
>Ga0208951_1001175_pt1 | contig 11678 bp, 8 predicted proteins | sample GreLakmeMI27MSRF_FD_187702 | JGI IMG/M metagenome (GOLD analysis project Ga0208951, IMG submission 187702) | Freshwater lentic microbial communities from great Laurentian Lakes, MI, USA - Great Lakes metaG MI27MSRF (SPAdes) | ecosystem: Environmental > Aquatic > Freshwater > Lake | place: Great... | reverse complement strand
GACGTCCACGGGCACGCGCAGCGGCGCCACGCCGCCGCCGGGAGGCTGCATCTCAAAGAGGAGGTGGATGGCCATGGAATCGGCGCCCGGGGGCACGCTGCCGGTCTGTGGGGCGAGGCAGAGGCCCTTGAAGGTTGCGCGATGCGCGGCGCCCTCGAATCCGCACAGCAGCTCGCCCTTGGCCTCCAGCTGGGGCAGCTGCGCGGGCGGGGCCGGCCCAGGGCCCTGCGCCCAGGCCAGCGAGGCGCGCACGGCTGCGCCGGGCGGATTGCCCGCCACCGCATTGCCGTGCACATCTCGCACTTCCACCGCCGCACGCTCCAGCAGCAGCCGCTCGCAGCCCGCGCCGCCGCACACCGCCGACAGGCGCGCCCCTTCACCCAGCGTGACCAGGAAAAGGGTGGCTGCGGGGCCGGGGGCGACGCTCAGCGCCCCGTCCATGCTGCAACTGCATCGCCGCTCCTCGCCCCGCAGCAGGGCCGCCAGCTGGGCACGCGTCTCCCGGTATTCGGCGTGCAGGCTGTAGTCGCCCGCCGCGAGAAGGGGCTCGGGGCTACAGAAGGCTACGGAGAGCGCACCCCCAGCTTCCCCGCCCTCGTCGGGCTCCTCGTCTGCGCCTCGCCCCACATCGTCCACGCGCGCCAGCTCCAGCTTGCCTGCGGGCGGCTGCGCGGCCGCGCCGGTGGCCCGCGCCGGGGGCAGCGCCCATACGGAGAGGCCGTCGAGCGCCTCTCGGGGCAGGGGGCACCCGTCCTCCGTCTCCAACGCCACGCGGCAGCGCAGGTGCTCGCCCGCGCGCAGCGCATCGCCGCCGTCCGGCAGCGTCAGACTGAGGGCGTGCACCCGGTTGAGGGGCTGCACGCTGAGCACCAGCGTGGCGGGGGCAAGCTCCAGGGTGGTCCCGCCTGCGCCGCCCTTGGCGCGATGCAAAGAGAGGCCCGCCCGGAGCAGGTAGCGCCCCGCGCCGGGCGCGCTCACCTTGACGTCTCCGAAGCAGGCCAGCCCCGCGTCGTCGCAGCGCCGCTGCAGCGCGCGCCCCACCACGGGCTGCACGCTGGCGCTGGGGCGCTGCCCCGGCGCCACCTCGCCCGCATCGCCAACCGCACCCGCGTCCAGCGCGGCGGCGGTGGCGCTGAGGGCCACCTCGACGCCCGGCTCGCCCGCGGAGCCCGCGGCTGCTGCGTTGCCGTGCGCGTCCACCAGCTGCACCTGCAGCGCGGGGAGCAGGCTGCGCGCGGCGCAGGGGAAGGCGCCCCCGGGCCCGGCGCGCGCAGCCTCCGCCACGCGGCCCGCAAAGGCCAGCCTCACCGCCGGCCCCGGCGCCAGCTCCAGCGTCATCGACTCCTCCTTCAGCAGCCCCCCGGCATCGCTGGCGAAGAGCGTGATGTCGCCCGCGGGGCCGCGCAGGCGCACGCGGCGCGTGAAGAGGTCCTCGGGGCCCCATGCCGCTGCCGGCTGCTGCGCATCCTCCTCCTCCCCCCCCTCCTCCCCCTCGCCGCCCAACAGCCGCAGCTCGCCCCCCTCGCCGTCGCAGGCGCGAAGGCGCGGCGGCGGCAGGCCCAGCTGCGCTGCGGGGCATCGGTTGCCATGCTCGTCCCAGGCGTCTACGGCGAGGAGGAAGGGGGCGTCGCAGGCGACGCTCTGCAGGTCGATGAGCCCCGACGCGGACGCGGAGGAGGAGGGGCGCCCGGGCAGAGGCAGCGCCGCCAGGTGCCAGGCGTATGGCTCGCCGGGGCAGGGCAGCAGCACCACGTCAGCCTCCACGGGGGCTGTGTCGGGGTCGTCGGGCGTGAAGCGCAGGTAGTGGCCCGCGTGCGCCACGCCCGCGTCGCATGGCACCGTCAGCGGAGGCAGCTGACAGGCGGCCGTCTCCGTGAACGTGAACTCGCGGTCAGCAGCCGCCACCGCTGCTGCGGCTGCGGCTGCGGCTGCGCCCGCGCCGCGTCGGGCGCGCGCGTCCCCGGCCGGGCGCGGCGCCCAGGAGACGCGCATCGTGCCCGTCACAGCAGCGCAGGGGGCGCCCGAGGCGTCTACCAGCGCCACGGACAGCTCGCTGAGCTGTTCGCCCGCAACAACGTCATCCCCCTCCAACTGCAGCACGCTGCGCACGGCGCCCCCCGGGCCGCGGCAGTCCACCGCGCACACGTCCCGACCGCCCAGCTGCAGCGTGAAGCGGGCGGGCGCGCGGGTGACGGTGACGGCCAGGGTGAGGGCCAGGGAGGGGGGTGCGGGCAGGGCCGATGGCGGCGTCGGCGCCACCAAAGCACCCTCCGCCTCCTCATCCACGTCGGCGGCGGCGGTAACGCTTGCGTTGGGCTGCGGCGGCTGGCCGTCCAGCCCGCCATCCTCCCAGACAACGGTCAGGGTGAGGGGCAGGTGCACCGGCGCGGCGCCGGGCGCGCCGGCGGCTACGACGCGCAGCGGGTGAGATGCGCGGGCGCCGTCAGCTATGCCCTGCTCGTCGAAGCGCAGCATCACCGGCCCGCCGCCATGCAGCGCCTCGCCCGCAGCCAGGAGGTGCCACCCCGGGCGTTGACCGACCAGGGGAGCGGTGGGGTTTCCCCATGCGTCCAGGCAGCGCACGCGCAGCGGCGGCGCCAGCGCCCCCCCCGTGGCGCGCGGCACACGAGGTTGTCCGGAGGCGTCTGAGGAGAAGCCCCCCTGGCCGCAGTCCAGCAGCTCCAGGGATGCGGGCAGGCCGGGCAGCAGCGGCTGCGCCCACGAGTGGCTGCGCGTGCCGCCGGTGGCGCTGGCGGCGACGTTCCCCAGCACCGCCGTCGCCGCGCTGGCGGCGCCCAGGAAGGCGGCCATGCCGCCGTGGCCGCTGCCGCTGAAGCGCAGCTGCGTGAGGTGCACGGTGCCCGGGTCGGCGGCGTCGCGAGAGGCCTTGCAGCTGGCGGTGACGCCACCTGTGCAGCGCAGCACCGGCTTTGGGTAGCCCCTCGCCAGCCTGCCGGTGGCCGGGTTGCCGAAGGCGTCCGCGTAGCGCACGCTCACGCGCGGCGCGGCGGCGCCTAGGCGCACGGCCCCAATCTGGCTACCCCCTTCCCCCCCAAAGGGCTCGCCCAGGGAGCCCAGCTCGCAGGCACAGCCCGGCTGCACTTGGAAGTGCACCGAGTGCGTCAGCGTGGCGTTCGCGTTGCCCAGCGCCGGCTGGGCGCTGAAGCGCAGCTCGTAGGAGCCGGCGCGCGCCATGGCGGGCTGCTGCTGCCCGCTTGGGCTGGGCAGCACCGACAGCTCCCGGAAGATGAAGCAGGCGCCAGCCAGCGGCGTGCTGTTGGCGGTGCAACTGACCACCTCCTCCAGGGGGCGCTCCTTGGTGCCCCGGTACAGCAGGCGCTGCGTGACCACCACCGGGCGGGTCTCTCCGCGCAGAGTGAAGGTCTTCAGAGCCTTGCCGCCGCCGCTGCGCACCAGCACCTTCATCTCCGGCAGGCTGGCCTGGCCAGCCGCGAAGGCGGCCATGCCCTCCAGCCCGCACGCCCAGGCCAGCGGCTCCGTCACCACAACCTCCTCCGGCGCCTTCTTCAGCTCCTCAGCCTCCGCGGCAGCTGCGGCCGCCGCGTCCAGGCGCTTCTCCACGCGGCGCAGGGACAGGGAGCGCAGGAAGTCGCCGTGCATCGCCGCCGGCTGCTGCACGAACAGCACCTCCCCGCCGCTGCACTTGTAGGGACCGGCTGCTGCGGCTGCTTTGAGGTCCATGGCGAGCGGGGCCAAAAAGCCAACCACTTTGGCGGTGATGAGCGAGCGGTCGCGCAGCTGCAGCAGGTCGCCCTTGCTGAGCTTGGCGGCTGGGTCGGTGCGCAGCACGCCCGTGGCGGTCTCGTAGACGGTGATGTGGTCGTTATCCAGCGCCAGGCGCGCCTTGGCCTGCATGCTGGAAGGGGCGAGCTTGGCAAACCTGTCGCGTGCGTCAGCGAGGGGGCGGAGCAGCGCAAGAGCAGCGCACGCACTCGGTGCCCCGGTCCAGCGAGGCGTGGCAGCGCAGCAGCCACTCCTTGAAGCGTCGTTCCAGCGCCCGCTCCTGAACCGGCTCCGCCTGCGCCAGCGCGGCGGGCAGGTTGGTGGCGAAAGAGAGCTTGTTGCGCGTGGGCTTGAATGCAGCGCTGAAGAACAGCTGCCCGCGCAGACGGCGGCGACAGCAGTCCGGCAGCGCATCCTTGTCCGCCGCGCTGCGCGTGCGCGCGAAGGCGGCTGCGATGAAGGGCAGCGCGGGGGCGCTGGTCTCCGGGATGAGGCGACCTTGCCAGAACGTCTCAAACATCCCGCCCTCCTCTTCCTCATCCTCCTCGCCGTCGCCCTCAGCCTCCTCCTCCTCCTCCTCCCCGCCGCCAGCGGCGGCAGCCTCGCGGCGGGCTGCTACGCGCGCGCGGCGTCGCTGTGCTCTGTCCTGGGGCAGCGTCTCGAGGTCGCCCAGGCGGGGATAGTAAGCGAGGGTGCCGAACACCACCGCCGGCGCGTCGGGGGGCGCGCCGCTGCGCCCCGCCGCCTCCAGGGCGTGCGGCGGCACGGCGACTCGGAAGTGGAACTCGGCGCGTGCGGCGCGCAGCAGCAGCGTCTCCTGGCAGTCCTCAACCTGCGACAGGGGCCTGCGCAGCCTGCACTCCCCGCCCCACCACTCCTCCACGCTCACATGCGGCGCAGCGGCTGAAGGTGACGGGCCCTCGCTGCCCCGCCCGCCGGCCCCACGCGGGGCAGGGCCTGTGTCGGGCACCAGCGCCGGCGCCCCAGCCTCGTGGTTGCCGCCCTCACCGTGCACGTAATAGTGAAACACGTGCGCCAGCTCGCGGCACAGCAGCTCCACCCCCCCTGGATAGGAGAGCGCGGCGAAGACGGCCGGGTTGAGGTCCCCAATGGTGAGGCGCGTGAAGCTCTCTGCCGCCTCCGGTTCGTCTCCCGCCGCGCCATCGCCGCCGCCCTCCTCCTCCACCCAGCGCTGCAAGGGCTGCGGGTGGCGCAGCTCGTGGGGCAGGAGGGTGGATGGGCAGCGGAGGGGGCGGTGGCGAACGACGTCCTCATACGCCGTGTTGCGATTCGCCTCCCACCGCTCAGTCAACGCCTTGCTCTCGATGCACAGCTCGTGCACGTAGGCCTCGCCGGGTGCGTGGGTCACCACCTTGACGTGGCTTCCCAGGAAGAAAGCAGCCTGCTTGGACCCGACGCCATACCATGACAGCCCGCTGTTCAGATAGCGCGACGACTGCATCTCGCCGCCCTCGCCCGAATTGGGCCGTCCAGACAGGCGCGCGCGGTCGGCCAGCGTGAGGCTCATCACGGCCCTGCAGGCACAGGAAGCGAGAGGGCACACGTCAGCTTGCAAAGCGGGAACGGGCTCAGCACGCGCCATTGCTTCAGCTCCTCGCACGTCATCGCGCAGCCGTTGTCATTGACGCTAAGCAGGGACTCCGCGGCGTTGCGGCCGCGCACAAAGGCGACGGTGATGTTTCGCGGCCGTCCCGTAGCTGCGTTGTGCAATGTGGCCGCGAGTGCGTTGTCCACGAGGTCAGACAGCGCAAAAGCCACCGGAGCCTTGCCTGACTTTTCCACGTAGTCACCGCTGTCTAGCATCACGTTGGGGTGGGGCGCGAAGAGGCAGAGCTCACTCAGCCGGGCCTGCGCGCCAGGCGGACAGATGTGCAAAACCTCTCCCGAACGCAGCGCGGCGGCCTGCTCGTCGCTGGTCACGTCCGCCACGGCTGCTGTGGAGAGCGTGAAGGCGCCGCGCAGGCCCAGTGCGGCGGCCACGGCCGATCGAAGTGCAGCACAGCTTGCAGCAGGCGGCACGTCCACCGTCGTCTGGCGCTCCGGTGCTCCGCTCGCGTCGTAATTTGTTACTGTAAAGCGCGCCATCGCGGGGACAAGCACAGGCTGCTCGGGGCGTGGAAAAGTGGCAAATCGACTTCTTCTGTCTCACTTCTGTCCGCCGGGTTCGTCGCCTCCATCGCGCTTTTCTAGTTAGCACCTCCTCGCTATAGCTGTGTCAATCTGGGCGTTTGTGTTATAGTAACCCACGTCCGAGCACTTCTTCTGTCCGTCGTCATCATCAGTCGCAACGCAGCAACGAACGCGCCTCTAAAGGCCCCAACGGGGGCGATTGACAGAGACTCATCAGTCGAAACAACACGGCGCGGAATGTCCGTCGCCACAAGTAGAGCTCTAGCACGCAGCTCTCCCCCCCCCCGCCCCCAGCTCACTCACTCACTCAGCCTTCGGCACCGGGTGCGGCTTGATGTCCCAGATCTCGGCCGCGTACTGCGAAATGGTGCGGTCGGATGAGAAGAAGCCAGAGCCGGCGGTGTTCATGATGGACTTGCGCGTCCAGAGGGCCTGGTTCTTGTAGGCTGCGTCAACCTCAGCCTGGCTGTCCACGTAGGAGGGGAAGTCCACGCCCACGCAGAAGTAGTCACCGCGGCCGAAGCCCTCGTCGCCCTCCAGTGAGCTCAGGAGCTCGGAGAAGTCGCCAAAAGCGCCGCTCTTGATGTAATCCATCGTCTCCGTGAAGCGCGCATCCGGCACGAACTGGCCCGTCGCGCGCTCGGCGCGAATGCGGGGGATGTCCTCGGTGAGGGCGCCGAAGAGAAAGAAGTTGTCATGGCCCACGCAGTCGCGGATCTCCACGTTTGCGCCGTCCAGGGTGCCGATAATCAAGCAACCGTTCATGCAGAACTTCATGTTGCTGGTGCCGCTCGCCTCCGTGCCTGCGGTGCTGATGTGCTGCGACAGCTCGGAGGCTGGGATGAGCTTCTCGGCGACGCTCACTGGCAGGAGGGCGCGTGAGTGGGCGACAGCAGTGCGCGTGCACAGGCAACGCACCGTTGTAGTTAGGGATGAAGAGCACCTTGAGGAGGTCTCCGATCTCGGGGTCGCTGTTCACCACCGCGCCAACCGCGTTGACCAGCTTCACAATGCGCTTGGCCTGCAGGTAGGTTGCGTATGCCTTACCGCCCACCATGCAGACGCGGGGCACGCAGGCAGCGCGCTGTGCGGGGGTCATGGCCTTCATCTGCTTGTAGCGGTAGACAATGCCCAGGATGTTGAGCAGCTGGCGCTTGTACTCGTGGATGCGCTTCACCTGGATGTCCCACATCACGTCTGGGCTCACCGTCACGCCCGTCTGCGCCTTGATGTAGGCCACCTGGGCCACCTTGTTGGCGCGCTTGGCGGCAGCCCACTGCGCCTGCAGCTCGGGGTCGTCTGCGTGCTTGGCCAGGCCGGCCAGCAGGTCCAGATCGCCCACCCAGGCGTCGCTGCCCAGGCGCTGCGTGATGACCGCGGAGAGGGCGGGGTTGCACAGCTCCAGCCAGCGGCGGGGGGTGACGCCGTTGGTCTGCAAGGGGAGAGCTCAGCACACAGCGGCGCCAGCTCTCTCTCACGAGCACACGCACCTTGTTTTGGAACTTGTGAGGCCACAGCTTGTAGAAGTCGTTGAACACGTCAGCCTTCACAATCTCGCTGTGGATGGCCGCCACGCCGTTCACGCTGTGGCCCGCGATGACGCACAGGTTGGCCATGCGCACCATGGCGGGCGGCGCGGAGACGAGCGGCGCCGCAGCCTCCTCCTCCTTCTCCGCAGCAGCGACAGCCTTCTTCTCCGCAGCCTCTGGGTGCTCGTAGTTCTCCAGGATGACCATCTTGGAAAGAGTGGCTGCAAGCGCCTCGGGCGCCATGCCCGAGTACTGCTTCTTGACGGTTGCGATGAAGCGGGCGTCAATCTGCTTGATCAGCTCCACGTGGCGCGGCAGCAGCTCCTCCAGCAGCTCCAGCGGCCACTTCTCCAGCGCCTCGGGCATCACGGTGTGGTTGGTGTAGGCGACAGCCTTGGAGGTGATGGCCCAGGCGGCGTCGTAGGACATGCCGTGGGTGTCGATGAGCAGGCGCATGAGCTCGGGGGCGGCAAGGGTGGGGTGGGTGTCGTTCATCTGGATGGCAACCTTGGAGGCCAGGTCCGCCCAGTTGGGGCGCCCGCCCGCGCGCTCCGCAAAGCGCGTCAGGATGTCCTGCAGCGACGCGCTGCACAGCATGTACTGCTGCTTCACGCGCAGCGCTTTGCCCTCGCGCGTGCCGTCGCCCGGGTAGAGGACGGCGCAGAGCTCAAAGGCGAGGGTGGCGGGGCCCACGCTGGTGGCGTAGTCGCTGGCATTGTGCGCCGCCAGGTCAAACTGGCCTGCGCTCACCTCCGCGTTCCACAGGCGCAGCGAGATGGTGTTGGCGGTGCGGTAGCCCGGGATGGGCGTGTCGTACGCAACAGCCTGCGGCGTCGGGGCGCGTCAGACACGCACGCAGCTCCCGGCCTGGCCAGCCAGCGCGACGCACCTTGACCGTCTGCCCGCCCACCCAGCTCTTCTTGCCGTCGCTGCCGGTCTCCACGGAGCCGCCGAAGCGCACCGTGTACGCCACGTCATTGCGCCGCAGCTCCCACGGGTTGCCGCTCTCCAGCCAGTCGTCCGCAGCCTCCAGCTGGCCGCCGTCAGCGCCGATGCTCTGCTTGAACAAGCCGTACTTGTAGCGCAAACCGTAGCCCCAGCCGGGCAGGTTCAGCGTGGCGATCGAGTCCAGGAAGCACGACGCCAGGCGACCCAATCCGCCGTTGCCCAGGCCCGCGTCCTGCTCCGTCTCGACCATGTCCTCCAGGCTGTACCCGTGCTCCTTCAGCGCAGCCGCGTATTCGCCAGCCAGGCCCATGTTGCCCACTGCGTTCAGCAGTGCGCGACCCTGCGCACACGCACCTCTCAGCGCGTGGCCGGAACGCGCGCGCGTGCCCGCAGCGCACCTGGAGGTACTCCATGGAGAGGTAGTAGATCATTTTGGGGTTCTCGGCCGTAAAGTGCGCGTACGTCTCATCCCACCGCTCCATCAGCCGCTCGCGCACGGAGGCGGCAGTGGCGCGGTACACCTGGCGTGAAGAATGCGGGGTGGCGTGAGGCAGGCGATGAGGTTGAGGGGCCGCGGGTGAGGAGCAAGAGAGAGGCGGTGGAAGGTGGTTAGAACCCTCGGGCGCGCTCTTCGAGGCACACCTTCGCCTTGCTCACGGTCAGGCTCGTCGTCTCGGTGCTGAACTCGGAGTGGTAGCTGGCAGCGGCGGGCGGGCGCTTTTGTGAGCGAGAGCGAGGCAGGCGAGGGGCGAGCTCGCAGGAAAGGGCAGGTGTGCACGCACGCTATGTTCTTAGCCAGCACCGACGCGTCGTTGGGCAGGAACTGCGCGAGGCCCTTGCCGTACACGCGCTTCTTGCCGCCCGACAGCACTGCGCCCACGCCAGCGCCCGTGACGGCGGCGATGAGGGCAACCGGAACGACGCCTGCCCGAGAGCCGGCTCCCGTCAGTTGCGCGACGTCGCGCGAAGCAGTAGCCGTGCTATGCGTCTACACGCGCGCCGCGCACCGTTCGCCTTGACAGACGGCCCGGCTGCCAGCTCCGCCACGGGAGCAGCTCCGACAGAGCTCACGTGACGCGCCGCCGGCGTCGCCGCCGGGCGCACGCTCGGCACATTGGAGGTGGCTGGCAACATTGCGCGCGTAGGGCGACGCAGAGTTGACTCCCGAACTCAGCGCAGTACGGGACAAAACGGGACGCACAGCCGTACGACAGCGAGCGTATCGCAACTGACAGCGCTTACCTCATATCATCACTCGGTGCCCTCTGCCCTTTCACGCTCCACGCACTGCTCCTCCTCCGCAGGCGCGCCCCGCTGCGCGCGCGCTGCCGCCAGCCGGCCCTGCAGCGCCTGCTCGTCCGCCTGCAGCGTGCCCGCGATGCCCAGCAGCAGCACGGCGCACAGGAACCAAAGGCTGATTGCGGTGTTGAAGGCGCGCAGACGGCCCCTGCGCGCGATGAGCGCCGCCACCGCTGCGGGGCCAAGCCCCTTGCCCAGCGAGTCCGTGAGACTGAACACCGCAAAGCAGGTGCCCCTCGTCTCCGGAGCGTTCACGCCCAGAAGCACTGCGCGCACGTTGGTGCCCGTCACACACGACAGACCGCCAGCCAGAAATGCCAACACGCTGGTTGCGCCCCCTGGCGCCGAGTTGATGAGCAGCAACAGCGGAATGGCGCCCAGAGCGGTGGTGACGCCCATCAGCACGCCCAGCGCGCCCGGTTTGGCGTTGTACAGCGCCTGCCCCCCCAGCCCGCCAGCCACGTTGCCCACCACACTGCCCACCCCAAACACGGCCACCATGCTGGTAGCAGAGGCAACGCCCATGCCCATGTCCGTGGCCATGTAGTCTGCAAAAAAAGTGTTCATCACGCCCCAGGGGATGCAGCCCGGCACGCCCTGAGCAAAAGCTAGCAGGTTGGTGCGGATGGTGAAGATGCCGCGCACTTTTCGCCACTCGATGCGCTCCTGGTACTCTCCGCCCAGCCCGCCATCGCCGGCGCCGGCTGCGGTCAGCGCTGGCTCCTGCGCGCCTCGCCGCGGCTCTTCTACGCAGAGCAGCACGAGGAGGGCGAGGGTGAGCGCAGGCAGCGCGACAACAACGAAGGGGAGGCGCCAGCCGTGGCGTGCGCCCAGGTATCCCGCCAGGATCTGGCCCACCGCGATGCCCGCCCCCTGCGCGATGCCCACGCCCGCGGACACGGCGCTGCGCCTGGAGGGGGGCACCAGGTCGCCCAGCAGGGAATACAGCAGCGGCACGCAGCCGCCCACGCTCACGCCCGTAAGCGCACGCGCGGCGAACAGCTGCCCGTAGGTGCGGATGTATGCGGTGGCCAGGCAGGGTCCCTCGCCTAGCAGCACAACCTGGGCCGGCGGTAAGCTCAATCAAGACCACCAAGCTCGTTGCGCACGCACCGCCACAAACAGGTTGCGCCGGTTAAACGTGTCCGTCAGGTAGCCCACCAGCAGCGAGACTGGCGCTCCAAGGAGGAAGAACGCGACTGCAATGTTGCCTAGACCACAAGCGTCAGTGGTGTGCTTCCGCGGCAGAGGGGCCTTCAGCGCACCGCCCAGCTTCTGGTCACGCTCCTCGTCGCTCATGCCAAACTCGCGCGCAATGGCGCTCAGATTGGGCGCCTGCGCGAGCGTGGGCTGTCAGCTCCTCGAGCACAGCCGTAGGGGCGCCCGTGCCATCAGGTTCTGGTCCGCGAACACAAACATGGTGGTGAGCGACAGCAGGATGATGGTGGCGTATGGCGTGGCGGCGTAGACGCGACTGCTGATGGCAGACTCTGCGGGAGGCGTTGGCTGCTGCGACAGCAACCCAGCCCTCTCCTCTTCCTCCCTGTCCACCGCCGCAGCTTCAGAGCCGCCGGAGGAGCTGCGCCTCAGCACAGCCGAGCTGCGCGGTGAGGTGGGTTGCAGCTCAACGTCCCGCATCTCGCCCCACTTCCGTCACCGTTGCTGGAGGTGCACTCGTCTCCGCATGGCACAGGCGGGTGTGGGCGCGAAGCCAACGCGAATAGGAGAGCGCAAGAAGTACGCCACGCGAGACTGTCGTTGTCGTCGTCGTTGCAGCGTCGGTCGTACGACCGCCTGTGCTGCATTTTGCCTCCCTGGTCTCCCTGTGGTGCATGTTGGCGGTGTCCGCGTGTGAGTGAGTGAGGCTGAGCGTGTGTGTTTTTAGGCAGCGAACAGATGTTGGCTTGGCGTGGCTTGGCGCTACTGCAGGCTCGCGAGACGCGGCGCGGTGGGCACAGGGCGCCGATGGCGCGCAGAGGAGGACAGTGCGCTGCTGCTGCGGCCCTC
>Ga0208951_1001169_pt1 | contig 11707 bp, 13 predicted proteins | sample GreLakmeMI27MSRF_FD_187702 | JGI IMG/M metagenome (GOLD analysis project Ga0208951, IMG submission 187702) | Freshwater lentic microbial communities from great Laurentian Lakes, MI, USA - Great Lakes metaG MI27MSRF (SPAdes) | ecosystem: Environmental > Aquatic > Freshwater > Lake | place: Great... | reverse complement strand
GAAATAGAGCGCGGCCGGGCCCACGTGCGCCCCTTGAGCTAAGAAATAGAGAGGCTCTCCCCAAATCCTGCTTTCTTGCAGGTGGGCCCACCCTGTACGAGTCCTTCGTTTGCGGCCCCTCCGCTCGTCCCATGTCTCTTTCCCTGTATCGCGTGGTGGCGCGGGCAGCAGGCAGCTGCAGACCCCGCCCCGGCGCGTCTTTCCGCCGCGTGCGCCCGCGCCCGCGCTGCTGCGCTGCGCACAGCTCCCTTGGCGTGCTGCACCGTGCGTTCCAGGTGCCCAGCCTCAAGTCCCCGCCCCCATACGACACGGTGCACGTCACGGTGCTCTACCCTCAACCGGAGACAGAGGAGGAGGAGGCTGCGCCGCGCCCAGCGCCGGTGGTTGTTCTGCTGGGCGCCGCAAACGTGCCCGCAAGCTGCTACACGTGGCTTGGGGCGAGGCTGGTGGACGCTGGCTACGTGGCGGTGCTTCCCTGCGGCTGTTTCCGCTACGGCACGGAAGGCGTCACTCTGGCGCTGCCGTACGACGTCGCCGCGCTGGACTTGTGGGAGCACTACCGGGAGGGCGGGCCCTCCGCACAGGGGCTGGCCGCCCTGCTGGTGGAGCTGGAGGAGCTGAACGAAGCGCCAGGCAGCCCGCTGCGTGGCGCGCTGGACCTCCAGCGAGTGGCCGTGGGTGGCCACGCCACAGGCGGCCGCGCGGCGCTGGAAACCGTGTGCTACAGCGCCCGCACCTTCCCCTCCGTCGCCGCGTGCTTCTCCTACGGCGCCTCGCTGGACAACGAGCCGCGCCGCAAAGCTCTGGAGCGGCCCGGACGCGAGGGGGTGATGCGCCCGTTCCAGCCACACGCCCCGCCCATGCTGCTGCTTGGCGGCGAATTGGACACATCTCTGGGTTCACTGGGCACGCAGGGCGAAGGGTGCACCGCTGGCCTGCGCCGCGTGCTGAGTCAGGGCGTAGACGGCTTGGCAGGCGAGTCAGAGGACGACGGGGAGGTTGGCAGCGGAGGGACCATGGGCGGGGCCGTTCTGGCGGTGCTCCGTGGCGCGTCGTACGGCACACCATGCTTCCCTCTGGACATCGCCGCCGCCGCCAGCGACGCCGATTTCGCGCAAGCACTCACAGAAGAGCCCGCAGAGGCGTCTGCTCGTCGAGACGCGTTATCGGAGCTGCTCATCCACTTTATGGACGCCATGGTCGCCCCGCCGGGGTGGCTGCCGGAGGACGAAGCAGGCCCACAGGCTGAGCCGTCGCGCATTCGGGAGACGGAGGGGGGGCCGCAGGCGGAGGGCCTGGGACGCGCGGTGTTCAGCAGCCGCGCGGCGCGCGCGCTGGCGTGGCCGCCAGAGCCGGAGAGCTACCCGCTCTCTGAGCTGGCGTTTTCGTGGCCCTCCGCAGACGCTCTGAAGACGCTCTGAAGATTATTATGAGACCATGCTTCGTGCTATCATTCCGCGTGTGGTGCTCTCAGCTGTCGTTGAAGTGGATGCCTCCAGCCTGGATGACCACGTAGAAGGTTGAGAGCATGAGCGCCGTGATTGTGGTGAAGGACACGAAGATGATCACTTGAGCGAGAGTAGGCTTGAACGGCTCCGGGGCGGCAAGCGGCAGCGGCGCGTTGCGCTGCTGTGTCGCTGGCGCCTTGGCAGCCGCGAACGGTGAGGCTGGTGGCGCGGACGCTGCTCCAAAGGGCGACACGGTCTTTGCCGAAGCGCCAAACGGGCTGGAGGAAGGGCTGCCCGGCTGCGTGGGCACCGCCTTGGCGGTGGCGCCGAAGGGGGAGCTCGGCGCTGCGCTGGGCGGGGGCGCTGCACGGGGCGGGGCGAAGGGCGAGGGAGGAGGAGGCGCTGCGCCACCGCTGTGAAGAGCACGCAGCGTGGGACGCGTCAGCCTCGCCGCTTCCAGCCCGCCGTGCAAGGCGCCAGGGCGCGCCTGTCTGCACCGAAGGCTGCGCCGAAGTCGGAGGGCAGGGGCTTGGGGGCAAAGGGGGCGCGCTGCGCGCGCAGGCTCTCACGCGCCTCGTCCGCCTTTTTGCTCCTGCGCACGGCGTCAACACGCCAAGCGCCGCCAATAGCGCAGGGCACGCACGCGTCTCCGAAGGCGCTCGGCAGCGGCGTGAGCCTGCGCGGAGTGGGCGCTTCTTCACCCTGCAAGGAGCGCCGTATCTCATTCAGCATAGTCGCTTCACTCACTCGCCAGGTGCCTAACCGGCTGCCAGGCTCGCCCCGTGCGGCGCGTCACGGCACGCGCCTGGGCAGCAGCAACCGGCGGGCACGCACGCCGGCTGCGCCGACAAGAGGAAGTGCAGCCTCTTGGTCGACCAGCGCGCGCAAAGGAACTGCTCAGGGGCGCTGAACCCACTGCGCTCTGAAGCGCGTGCATGGCCACGGGACACGGGATGCACCAGGAGGCGGAGGAAGCACGCTGTTGCGTTGGTAGACATTTGACGGCCGCCTCCGTATTCTTTGATCTCCCAGTGCTCCTCCCTCCGCAAAGCCTGTGCGTGCGAGGAGCCAGAGCCAGCGCCCAAGCGGCTGCTTCTGAGCTGCGCAGGGCGGGTCATGGCGCTTATGCGCTCGCTCGCGCTGCTGCTGCTCGCCAGCTGCGCGGCAGCCGTGGAGCTCATGGTGGAGAGGCGCGTGCTGCTGTTGCGTGCCTGGAGGCCGCGCTGCGTGGAGTGAGCTTTGCGGTGCTGAGACGCCACGTTGGGTGCCGCCCACAGAAGCACGCCACGCTGTGTGACGGAGACGCTGCACGCGCAGGGAATCGTGCTCATCAACTGGGAGGCTGACGGCAAAGTGGCGCTCAAGGCGCGCTCCAACGCGCCACCGAGATCGCTGCGCACCGCTTTCAGTGGTTCCTCGCCTCACGCGTTGCTCACGCGCTGCTGCCGCGCAGGTGTATTACCCCAACGGAACGCTTTGGCATGACGTGGCCGCGGTGGCGAAGGACCACCTGGGGTTCCAGGCGCGTTAGGGGGAAAGTTCTTCACTTCACATGCTCCCCCGTTCTTGCGCTTGAGCGCTGACGTGGCTTGCGCGGCGTCAGGCGAAGGAGGAAGGGGACTATAAGGCCTGCTTTGAGGCCGCCCCGCTCGAGCCAGTGGTTGCGGCGACGCCGCCCGCGGAGGGCGCTGAGACGCTCACCGAGGCCCCGACTCCCCCCGCGGGCGCACCCGGTGCGTGCGCTCAGCCCGGCAAGAGAGCGCCTTAGCCACTCACGCGGAGGCTAACAATCTTCCTTCCAGCCGGCCCCCTACGCGTGCGCATCGACTGGCTGACGGGCGTGGGCGCGCGCGACTGGGCGGAGGTTGCCAAGAAGGACCACCTGCTTGAGGTGAGCGCCACGCTGGTCGAGCTGGAGGCTGAAATGGCGTCTGTGTACGGCGAGATGCTGAAGATGCGCACCCGCGAGGAGGAGATGCGAAACACCAGCGAGCGGGTCAACGCCAAGGTGGCGTGGATGTCCGTGTGCTCGCTGGCGGTCAGCTGCAGCCTGGCCGCGTGGCAGGTGGTGGCCATGAAGGCATTCTTCACCAAGAAGAAGCTCATTTGATATACTGTGCAATGCATGCTGAGACAAGAGGTTGTGCAACGCTTGACAAGGCGCTGGCTCGCCTAAACGACTGCAGCGAGCCATCTGCCAGTGGCAGGCAAGATATGGCAAGCCCCGCCCACCACCGGCCGAAAATGTGCTTGCCTTCTCGTCGCCCCCGCCACTCGTTTCGAGCCTTTCCAGCATGTCGGACTTCTCAGAGCTGCCCCATGGAGTGCTGTTGAGGGTGTTCAGCAGCTTAAAGTTTCCGAACCCGCACAGCGTGCGCGACCTCTGCGCCGTCGCCTCTGTCTGCCCCAGCTGGCGCGAGGCGGCCAAGGAGTCCAGTCTGTGGCGCGTGCTGGTCGTGACCACGGCGCCGCTGAACGCGCGGCTGACTGGGCCTCGCCTGCAAAACCTGGTCGCTCGCTCCTGCAACACACTCTCGGCTCGGGCTGAATGGCTGCCCGCTCGTGATCGACGCAGCGCTGACACTATCGCTACAGCAGCAGCCCTGCCTGATCTACGTTCACGTCACAGACTGTGCCCTGATCACCTTCCCCAGCCTGGTCTACGCTCTCTGCTACCGCGAAGACTTCCAGGGCGTCGTGGCGCAGCTCGACGGCCCTCTCCAGTCTGCCACGGACGCGCAGCGCTGCTGCGTGGCCCTGTGCACGCTGCTAGCTAAGGAGGACAAGGAAGCAACTCTCGCAGAGGCACAAGCGGCTGGTACGCTGGACGCTCTGCTGCGCTGTGTCGTACTGCACGCTGCGCACGCGGGCGTGCAGGCTGCGTGCTGCAATACGCTGTCAGAGCACGTTTACGTTGCCCAGCGCACCGAGGTTGCCTCCTACCCTCCTATCTTCCAGGCGACCGTGGCTGCGCTTAAGGCACATCCATCGGATGTGGAGGTACAGCGAGCCGCATTGGGAGCCCTGCAAAACGCCTGCTGCTTTGGCCTTGTGGGGACGCCCGGTGTTCCTGCCCTGCTGGATGCCATCCCGCCTGTCCTGGCTGCACTGCGCGCCTTCCCGACTGATCTGACCGTGCAAATGAACAGCTGTGACTCGCTGACGAAGATGTGCGGAATGGACGCCTCTGTGGCTGAGGCTGTGGCTGCTGCCGGCGCAATGGGCCTCTTCTGCAAAACGCTGAACCTCGACTTTACTTCCGATAATGCACGCGTCGCGGCAGTGGAGGCCATCGGAGCCATCGCTCTGTCAAAGACCGCTTTACCCCAGGCCTCTGCTGGCATTGACGCAGTGGTGCGCGCCCTGCGGCGTCACGAGAAGAACAGCGGATTGGCGGAGGCTGCATGCAAAACGCTGGGCATCTACATGCAGTGCTCCGCCACGCGCGACCAGGCGCTGCGGGTCGGCGCCGACTTTGCGATCAAGGTGACAATGGCGGCACACAGGACCGACGCAAAAGTCCGGAAGGCTGCCAAGTAAGCGCTCCTGGATCCGCAGGCATGAAGCTGGGCATCATTCCGTCTCAAGGCAGAGGGTGAAGCACACCCAAGACGACACCGACCGGATGGGGCCGATGTTATCATCCCAGCTCGAGAGCTCGTCGCTAACACGGACGCCAGCCTTGTCGCGAGGCAGCCAGCCTCTGTCACCGCTGAGCTTGCTCGAACGCCTGCACGCCATGCAGGCGGCCATCCTGATGCAGGCGCAGGAGCATGCCGCAGCTGTCCAAGCCGCTGCCTATGTGGCACTCGAGGCCCCGCAGGCATGAGCCCGGGCACGTATGAACTTTAGCTTCTGCTCATCGTAGTCACGCTCTCTCTCTATTCACACGCCAGCGAGTGTCCCGCCAAGCCTCATGATGTGGCGGCGCTGGGCCGCAGCGAGAGCGCCGGCGGCGCCCAGCGTCCGCTGTTATAGGGGGAAGCCCCCGGAACCCACCCAGGCACGTGCTGCATCAGCTTCCCCTCGGCCACAAGCGCAGCCTGTCGAGCCGCGATGTACCGCCGGTCCTCCTCCGCCTGCAGCACGGGCACCAGCGCCAGGCGGGCGGCGTGCTTCTCAGCCTTGAGTTCTCTGTGCGATACAGGTGCGGAGACAACGCGTGAGCACGCGTGAGCACCTCGCGGCGCAGCCGTCACGCACCGCCGCTTGTGGTTTCCCTTACCCACCTGAAGCGCAGCGGAGCGGGAGCATGGAGGTAAGCACAGAAGGCAAAATCAACCCTAGCGTCCACTGCAGGCGCCTGCGCACGCAGGAGGAGCGCACGGATGGCGCCAGAGCCCGCTACGAGACGAATGCACGCGCGTGGGTGCGTGCGCGTGGTGCGCGCGCGGGGGTGCGTGCGCGTGGGAGCGGGCTCGTGCCTTGTAGAAGCCGTAGGCAATGACCAGAGCAGACACGCCGAAGATGGCCGTCCCCGTCGGACCCGTGTTCGGAATGCGCCGCCCAAAGCGCACCGACGGAAAGCCACCTGGAGTGGGCGCGTCAGCGCAGCGTAAGGTACACACTGAAGCGCATGAAAAACAGTGTAAGCGGTGGCGCAGCTCCTCACCTGGAGGTGGCATGTCTTGCAGCACCTTCATGTCCTGCGCCGAGCGCATGCCCGGCACCCCGCGCACCAGCGTCTCCGTCATGGCGGAGACGCGCACGGGCAGCAAAGCGCACAACGTGTGACCGCAGTCGTACAACTCGAACGCCGTTCGAACACTCTGAGACCACAGTGCGCGAGCGCCGCTACGCGAGTGCGTGCGTGACCACTAGCAGGTGCGACACGAGCGGCTGGTCAGCGGTGAGTGGGGGAAGCATTAGGGCATCACGGCCTTCAACTACCCTTCTGTCCTGCGCACCCTACGCACACGGGCGGGGTGCACGACAGCCGGCGGAGTCGCGCGCCTCACCCGTCGCTCGCGCGCGGCTGGCCTGTCGCTCGGGGCGCAGCTTGGAGCAGCGCGACTGCAAGCCGAGCGCTGATGCTTCCCCCCCTTTGCTCCTGCAGCGCGCGCGATGTCCGACCCTGTGGACATGAAGGAGGAGGTGTGCCTTGCGGGGCGCGGAGAAGCTGGCTAGGGCGCTGGGCGACGGTGCGCACAGCTCTTCAGATCCCCTCTTACGCTTCGCCGCAGGTTGAGGAGAGCTGCAAGCCTCAGTGCGTCAAGGCGCTGCTGGCTTACCAGGCGCGTGCGACCGCTTTGCGCTATTGCTGGCCCGCGCTCAGCAGTTCCCAACCCGCAGGCTTGCTCCGAGCGCGTCAAGGCTGACGCCACGGGCATGGCCCACTGCACGGGGCAGTACTTTGACTACTGGAGTTGCATTGACAAGTGCGCGGCGCCCAAGCTGTTTGCGCGATTGAAGTGAGCTCTAGAGGTTTCATTCACAGCTTCTTGCGGTCCAGCAGCGAGTAGATGTCTCCTCTTCGCTGACTCGCCAGCGGGATGGCTCTGCGCCTGTCCTGAATATGCTGAAAGTCTAGCGTCGCGTACACCGTGCCCGGCTGCTCATCCGTGGTGGCCAGTATTTCAGCAAAGGGTCCGATCGCACTGGAGTGCCCCCACGCCTGGTAGGACGCGCCCGGGGAGCGCGCAGGGCTGCACGTGAGCACGAAGCACTGACAGTCCACTGCTCTTGCCCTTTGGAGGAGCTCCCAGTGTAAAGGGCCAGTCACGGTGTTGAACGCCCCCGGAAACACCAGCACTTGTGCCCCGCGGTTGGCCATCGCCAGCGACAGCTCCGGAAAGCGAATGTCGAAGCAGATGCCGATGCCCAGGCGACCCACAGACGTGTCCACCACTGTGGCGTCGTCTCCAGGGGACAGAGTGTCCGACTCGCGGAAGGAGATGCCGCCAGGGATGTCCACGTCGAATAGGTGCACCTTGCGGTGTTTGGCGAGGAGCTGTCCTTGCGCGTCAAACACCAGGCAGGTGTTAAAGAGCTTGTCGCCGTCACGCTCGGGCAGAGAGCCGCCCACGAGGACCACCTGGGCGTCCTTGGCCGCCTGGGCCAGCGCAGAAGCGCTTGGCGCACAGCTCAGCGCCGCGCCTGTGAAGCCCCGGAGGTCCTCAGCCAACTCGGCGAACCTGGCGGTGTCGTACGGGCCGTTCCAGCACTCTGGCAACACCACCAGCTGCGCCCCTTGCGCAGCTGCGTCGCGGATGGCGACCCGCGCGCTCGCGATGTTGGCAGCCTTGTCAACGCCCACGCTCAGCTGGCAAAGTGCAGCCTTGACGGGCTCACTAGGCCAAGTGGGAGGGCTCACGGGCGCGGGTTGGCGCGCTGCGCTGGCGGAGGCGCTGCAAAGGCGAAACAGAGAAGAACGACGGCGCATCGCCCAGGTCAGACCAGCGGCGCCAGCAAGCGTGATGGCCAACCGATGGCCTGGTCGCAAACTGATGGACAACCGAACTGTGGACATAGCACAGCGGATGGGTCGCCGCACCGTTAACAGTGCACTCTCGCACAATCGAGTGACGTGACGTGTAATCAGCCCTCCACCTGTCATAGCACAGCGGAGGAGAACTCGATTCCACCGCGGCCCCGCATCCCGTGCCTTCTTACCCTGCCTTTGCGTCTCCCCCGCTCAGCGCGTATCGGGCCCACTCTACAGCTGTCCAGCATGGACTACGCTTCAACCCTGCCCCGCGAAATGCTGCTGAAGATCTTCAGCGGTTTGGCGCCTCCAAGCGCGGACAGCGTGCGCAACCTTTGTGCCGCCGCCTCCGTCTGCCCCAGCTGGCGCGAGGCGGCCAGGGAGCCCTGCCTGTGGCGCGTGCTGTGGGTGACCAACGCGCCGCTGAACGAGCGGCTGACTGGGTCTCGCCTGCGCAACCTCGTCGCTCGCTCACACAACACACTCACTCGGCTCTGGCTGGATGAATGTCCACTGGTGAACGACGCAGTGCTGTCGCGTGCGGTGCAGCAGCAGCCCTACCTTGTGAACGTTTCTGTCAAAGACTGTGCCCTGGTCACCCGCGCCGGCCTGGCCTACGCTCTGTGCGACGCTGAGGACTTCCTGGAGATCGTGGCGCAGCTCAACGACCCTCGCCAGTCTGTCGCAGATGCGCAACGCTGCTGCGTGGCCTTGCACACGCTGCTAGAGGCTGAGGAAGAGGAAGCAACTCTCGCAGAAGCACAAGCGGCTGCTACCCTGAACGCTCTGCTGCGCTGTGCCGCGCTGCACGCAGCACACGCGGGCGTGCAGGCTGCGTGCTGCTATACGCTTACGCAATACGTTTACCGTGCCCAGCTCACCGAGGTTGCCTCCTACCCTCCTGTCTTCCAGGCTGCTGTGGCTGCGCTTGAGGCGCATCCTTTGGTTGTAGATGTGCAGCGAGCCGCATTGTTAGCCCTGCTCAACGCCTGCTGCTTTGGCCTGGAGGGGACGCCTGGTGTTCCTGCCCTGCTGGAAGCCATCCCGCTTGTCCTGGCTGCACTGCGCGCCTTCCCAACTGATCTGGGTGTGCAGCGATACGGCTGCAGATCACTGACGAATATGAGCGAAATGGACGCCTTCGTGGCTGAGGCTGCGGCTGCTGCTGGCGCAATGGGCGTCTTCCTCAAAGCGCTGAACCTCGTCATCACCGACGACAGTACGCCCGTCGCAGCAGTATATGCCATTGGAGCTATCGCTCTGGCTTCTGCCGCTTTGCCCCAGGCCTCTGCTGGCATCGTTGCTGTGATTTGCGCCCTGCGGCGTCACGAAAATAGCGGGTTTGCAGAGGCTGCATGCAAGACTCTAGGCACCTACTTGCGGTGCGCGGCCACGCGCGACCGAGCGCGGCGTCTGAGCGCCGATTTCGTGATCAAGGGGACAGCGGCGGCACACAACACCAACGCAAAGGTCAAGAAGGCTGCTGAGGACGCGCTCAAGGCCGCACAGGCATGAGCCCGGGCATCAATACATCTCAAGGAAGGAGCGCGAAGTACCCAAGATGACGTCGGGGCGACGGGGCCAGTTTTGCAATCCAAGCTCAGCGCTCACGCACCACCGCAAGTTTGGATATGAGCCTGTCTCTGTCATCGTTCAGCTAACATGGACCCGCTCGCCTCTGTGGGTCGTCGACTGCGTGTCATCGTCCGCCGCCGCCCCGGGAGCCCCGCATTTTATTCACAGCGCGCCACTGCACTTCCCTATGCGCCTCGCCTGCGCGCCCTGTCTGGCTCTCACCTCCTCGCTGTTGCGTCGTCCCTCCGTTCGCAGCCCGAGAGTCCAGGCGCGCGCGCGCGGCCGCTGCGCCGCCGCCGGTCCTCCGTTTGCGCCCGAGTTTCTGGTGGTTGACGCCACGCCGCTGCTGTACGCGGGCCACTTCGCGTTCGAGGCTCGCCCGTTCGGGGAGCGCCTGCGCACGAGCAACGGGGTAGACACCTCCGTGGTGTACGCTCTCCTGCGCTCCCTCCTCTCTTTGCTGCGCCGCTCGCCCAGCCACCTGTGCGTGGTGTTCGACCCCCCAGGGGAGGGCCTGGGCGCGGACGGGGCTCCTCCGCCTGGATGGACCGCGCCGTGGCGGCCCTCCTCAAGTACGCTCCTCCCGTCCTCTAGCACAGTCTCCGCCCACCACCGCACGTGGCGACACCACCTGTTCCCGGACTACAAGGCGCAGCGCCAAGCGCCGCCCCAGGCCGTCATCGACGCGCTGCCGGTGGTGCAGCGGCTGCTTGACGCATGCGCGCTGCCCTGGCTTTGCGTGGCTGGAGTGGAGGCTGACGACGTGATCGCCACGCTGGCTGCCCGTGGCGCACAGGCTGGGCTGCACACCTGCGTGGCCTCACTGGACAAGGACTTTCAACAGTTGGTGTCTCCAGGACTGACGTTGCTGCGGCCTCGCCGAGGCCTCCAACCCCTCGACGAGGCGCCTGCTTCCTCGCTCTACACGACCTTCACGTACCAGGACTTCCTGGAGAAGTACGGGGGGTTAGAGCCGAAGCGCTTCCCTGAACTCCAGGCACGTGCCCGAAAGGCTCGTGCTGTGCCCGCCGCGCTGAGTTGTTGCACATATCCACAGGCACTGGTGGGCGACGCCAGCGACAACATCCCCGGCGTGGCCGGCATCGGCGCCAAAACTGCGCCGCAGCTGCTGCTGCAGCACGGCAGCCTCGACGCGCTGTTTGCAAACGTGCAGACCGTGCTGCCCCCCCGCGCGCGCAAGTGCCTAGAGCACGCCGACGCGGAGCGCATGGCGCGGCTGTCGCTGCAGCTGGCGGTGCTGCGGGATGACGTGGACGTTCCGCAGCTGATGCAGGATGCGGACGCGTGGCGACGGGCAGAGCCGCTGGATGAGTACGCGGCCAAGGCTGTGCTGGCGCAGCTGGAGATTTTGCTGAGGAGCGCGGAAATGGACATGCTTTTCTCCAGGGCGTGAGCTCTGCTGGTGCATCATATGTTGTGCTCGCGTTTGGTCAGTTTCTTGGACCGCTTGCTATCCTCTCTTCAGCCGCTCCCAGGCCATGTCGCAGCTTCAACGCATGTTTATGATGGCGTTCGCCGCAGTGACGGGGGGGGACAGGGAGGCACGCGGTGGGCGACGCCTCGAGAGCTGTGCCTCTGCCCGAGCACCCCTTGCTACCAGGCCTCACCCCAACCGCCTCACAAGGGGGAAGCCCGCGACGTCTCTCGTTCGACCACGATACGGTGCACGTGACCAAGCCGCGCGTCGCGCAGCCAGAGGAGCCGGACACGGAGCCTGCGTTGGTGCCTCGCGCTGAGTACGAGCCCTTGCTGGATGACCTCCTCCAGGCGGTGAGCGCCGACACCGCTCACCGCCTGGAGCGCCTGGACCGCCTGGACAGGCGCCTCACACTCCCCCAGCCCCGGGCTGCTGTTGACCCGGAGGCGGCTGGCGCTGATTCCGCTGGTGAAGACCACGCCGTTGTTTGCTTGAGAAGGGCGGAACGCCGCATGAGCTGTGACCTGGAGCGGGTCCGGGCTCTGGCTATGGACATGCTGGCGGATGCGGCTGTGCAGGCGGCGTTGCTGCCTCACGCGCACCGAGCAGCCCTGCAAGAAGCGGAGTTCCTGAGCGATGCATCTCTGGCTGGGTGCGTCGACCCTAGGGTGCGCGATGAGGCAGCTTTAGCATCCCTGTACGCGCACGCGGCGCACATTCCGCTGCATGCGCGCATCGCAGCCGGCAGCGCCCTCCGAGACGCAGCCTCCCGCCTGCTGGTTGAGGCTGCGTTCGACCGGGACCGCCACTGCCACCGCCACG
>Ga0208951_1001167_pt1 | contig 11723 bp, 12 predicted proteins | sample GreLakmeMI27MSRF_FD_187702 | JGI IMG/M metagenome (GOLD analysis project Ga0208951, IMG submission 187702) | Freshwater lentic microbial communities from great Laurentian Lakes, MI, USA - Great Lakes metaG MI27MSRF (SPAdes) | ecosystem: Environmental > Aquatic > Freshwater > Lake | place: Great... | reverse complement strand
GGGCACCAGGCCATCCGCTTTTGCCACCCTGTCACAGCCCGCATCAGCACGAGAACGTCTGGCAGAAGACCCGCGAAGACCCCGAGCGCTTCATGGTCAAGTGGTGTTCTGCGTGTTCTGGCAATGATTTAAATACGCGGCAGCCCAAGACGGAGCACTCAGCTCGACTCTTCCGGTTTCCAATCTCCCTCCTCCTCAGCTGCCCAGCACCGTCACACGCTGCGGCGCGCAGCCTCCGCGCCCCCCCCCAGCCACCCAGGCTGCACGCGCGCGCGCCTGCGCAGCACACAGAAAGCCAGCGCGGCGGTGGCCACAACCCCAAACACCGCCAGAGGGGCCACCGCGCCCCCGCCCCCAACGCCAGGGCGCAGCACCTTGCGCGGCGTCGCCACGCCGGCTGGCGGCGACGTGGCAACCGGCAGCGGCGGCGCGCCCTGCGCAGAGGGCTGCGGGTGCAGCGCCACGTGCTCCGCCAGCAACAGGAAGTTCTGCACCCAGCCGGCCACCACGGCGCGGTAGGAGCCCGCGCTGTCCGGGTTAAACATCGAGAGGCAGGAGAGCGCGGAGCTGGCTGTCAAGCGCCGGCCGGCGGCTGCGTTTGAAGCCTCCGTGAGTCCCTCGACTGCTGTGGCGGGCAGCGACCAGCTGTCCGGTCGGTGCCCCTCCTCATTGCTGCCGTACAGCTCGAAGGTCAGGGAGTACGGCACATGCAGCTCTGCGAGGCGACGCGCGTGCGTGAGTGCTCCACTCTCCAGTGTGCAGGAACAGTCGCACACGTCCTCTGCTTCTGCCGCGCGCACCTTGCCACATCCAGTCCATGGATGTGCCGTACGCCAGGTAATTGCTGGCTGCTCCGCCTGCGCCGCGGGTGCACTTGCAGTGCGTGTTGAGCTGCTCCAGCAGCTGCGGCGTATCCGTCGGCAGGCCCAGCGCCAACGCACGCTTGTGGTCCCAAGGCACGTAGACGGCCCACTCGCCGGAGTGCACGTTGGCGTAGGCTGTAGGCAGCAGCTGCTGCGCCAACTGGCGCAGCGCCTGGGACTGTGGCTCGGAGAAGGGCTGCGCGCCGCCGTACTCATCCTCTCCGCGCCCGGCGTCCGCACGCCACGCGGTGGCCCAGTTGCGGTTGAGGTCCACCTCAGCCATGGTCTTCCGGCGACACAGCTGCCCGGACTCTACCGCGCGGCGGGAGGAGGGCACCTGCGAGGCGGCATAGGAAGAGCCGGACCGAGGTGACGTGTCAGCTCTCACGCTTGCGCGTCCTCGCGCACCGGGGCGCGCACCTCCACGGGGACGACCACCAGCGTGACCTGCGCCAGCAGCGCGCGCGCCCAGGCGGACAGGGACAGCCCCACGCTGTCTGCGTGCTGGCGCCGAGTAGCTGCCGAGGCGGCCACAGCCTCCGGCCACGCCTCCAGCTCGCTGGTCTCATCTGGGCTCTCGGCAGCGTGAGCGCGCACACGCGCGCGGCGTTCTGCACGGCGGGGCGCACCCACGAGGACACGGGCCAACCACAGCGCGGTGTCGCTGGTGATCACCTCACGCGCGTGCTCGCCGAACACCAGCAGCAGCCGCGGGCGCGCCTGGAACGCAGCCTGCGCCTGCGGGTCGCTGCCGCGCAGGCCGAAGGTTGCGACGCCGAGGCGCAGCGAGCCTGTCGCTTCGCTCGCCGGCGACCAGCTGAGGAGGTCCGGATGCCGCTGCGCGAGCGCGGCGAACTCGCCCAGGATGCTGTCCGTGCTGTGGTAGAGCGACGCGTACGGCTCGGGCAACAAGCAGCGCACTGGAGAACAGGGAGAGTGAGCGCTACGAGCTCCTCCAGACAACGGCAAGCTGCCAGCGCACCGGGCACAACCAGAGCCAGCAGCACACAGAGCACGGTCATCCTCCTCGCCGCCGCACCGTGCATGGCGCCGTGCGGCGAGGGAATTCGCCAAGGGCCCGGGCTCCAGCGACACGGTGTCGTTGCGCCACCGACGTCGCTGCAAGTATACAGGCAGACCACCTCTGGCGTCGTGTTTGTAGGTAGTAGAGATGAGGCTCTCTGTTTATAAACAGCCGTTGTACGACGACCGACGACCAAAGCGCCAGGTGATGACATTATTGGCAGCCGGCAATCTCTGGTGAAATTTGGCTTTTCACTCCGGCACCACGGCTGCAGCTCAAGTTCAGGCACCAAAATACAATCGCGCGCTCTACATCGCGATTCGGTGATTGAGGCTATTCTGCGCTACACGCGTGTGCTGTCTCTTGGCAGCTTGTTTGTCGCATCTTCACGCCTCTCACCTCTCACCTCACGTTCACGCCTGATGCCCACTCACTGAATGGTGTTGCGCAGCTTCGCCGTCAGCTCTTCGGCGTTGAGGAACTCCATCGGGTCCCCCTCTTCGCCCATCTCCTTCGCCTGCTCTCGCGCCCATGCCTGCTCCATCGGACTCCCGACGGAGCCTAACGATGCGAGGCAGATGCTGCTGGCTTCGGCCTCCTCGGCGCGCTCACCCGCCTCCTCGTACATGGTCCACACCGTGTCGAGCGCCGCGTCCATGTTGGCGTTGGCCACCTCGCGTGCAGCGGGCAGCATCTCCTCGTCGGCGATGGCCTTGAGCTCCTTGGAAACGGGAGCTATCCGCGACAGCAGCGAAGCCTCCGCCGCGCGCGCCTGGGCGGCGATGATGAGCTGGTGGCTCTCCGCGTGCGTGCCCTGGGCCTCAATGCCGTCCGGGAGGTCCAGTTCCTCACTGAACGCCGCAGCAGCCACGCCGTGGTTTCTCAGCAGCACGCGCAGAACCGCGGAGGAGTCGCAGTCGGCGCCCACGCTCGGGGCAGCCATCGCGTATGCTGGAGTCTGTGATGGAGCGAGGAGAGGGACACAAATTGACCTTGACCTTTCTGACTGACGGTACCGTCGCGACTACAGTCGGACGAAACGACGACCTAGCTACATGCGTCCCGCTCCCCGACCGTATATCGCAGTTCCACTTTCACCAATATGGCTGTCGCAGGTCTGAGAGAAGCCAGCTAGCGCTTCTGGCAGGCTTGCGGTAGCGATGCTGCGCCGCCGGGGCCCCCGGGCGTCTCTGGCCGAGCGCCCGTGGTGTCACCTGGTGCGTGTGTCTGCCACGGCACGCGAGATAGCCGCTGTGACTGACGCATCGCTTCGTGCAGCCCCGTCTGCTGTGCTGCGGCTGCTTCCTCGTCTTGCTGCAGCTGCTTCGCGCGCAGCTGCGTGCGCCACGCCTCGCAGTCGCGCCAGACGCGCGGGAGGTGGCCGCGGGAGGCGTGTGCGTTGCTTGGAGAGCCACTCAGTGCGGCTCTCAGTACTCGTTCCGTCTCCCTTTGGAGGACCTGCCCTGCTCTGCCACCATCCACCCGTCCGCCAAGCGACTCTCGGGCACGTCGCAGCGCTCCGGACGCTCTGCGCTGCGCGAGTGCCGCTCACGTTGACGCGCATCTCTGAGGCGCGCCTCTCCTTTAGGCTACTGCGAGTGCGCGGACCAACGGCTCCACAAGGCCGAGGTTGCGTTGCTGTGCGGCAAGGGCCTGGGGGCGGAGTGGACGCGAGGCGCGTCTGCTAGCTGGCTTTTCGTTGCACTCGCTCACCACACATGCATGTGCAGCTCGCATGAAGCCCTTCACCTGCCTGGACGCCTGCGAGGACAAGTGGCGCCGTCACGGGCCGTCGCAGCGGGAGGACCCCCTGGTTGGCTGCGAGCTGCTTCCTGCGGAGGCGTCTTTGCCCGGTGGTCGCGACTGGCACAGCGTCGCTCCGCCACCGCTGGCTGACGCGCAGAAGAGCGCGGTGCGGGAGCTGTGGCAGGCGCTGGATGATGCGTTGGTGGTGCGCAGCGCATGGCGGCGCCCATAACGTGCGCTCACCTGAAACACGCCCCCCCTCCCAGAATGCGGACGGTTTGTCGGTGGTACTGCCTCCCGGCGCGCGTGGCTTCGGCGGCGGGCCTGACGTTGATTTCGTGGCGGCGGGGATGCGCATGAGTGCTGCGGAGGTCACGCGAGCGCGAGCCCAGTGGAGAGCCTTTGCAGCCGCCCTGCCAGCCTACCCCACGCCCGCCTTCGCAGGCCGCGGCATCGTCATCGTGGGCGGAGGCCTGCAGTACCTGCCTCCAGCCTGGGTGGCGGTGCACGCGCTGCGGCGCACAGGCTGCACGCTGCCCATCGAGATGTGGTTTCAGACGACAGAGATGCCTGACTCGGGGCTTGCGGCGGCGCTGCTGCGTCTGGGCGTGGCGGTGCGCAGCGCTGATGCCGTGGCAGGCGGCGAGGGGGGAGGAGGGTTTGCTTTGAAGGTGCTCGCGGTGCTGTTCTCGCGCTTCGAGGAGGTGCTGTACCTGGACAGCGACAACGTGGCGCTGTTCGACCCCACCAGCGTGTTCGCCTGGCCGCCCTACCGCGCCGCGGGACTGCTGCTGTGGCCTGACTTTTGGGCTGCGTCTGTGGCGCCGGATGCGTTCGCCATCGCGCCCGAGGCCCGCGCGCGCCTGGCCAGCAACGCAAGCAGCGGCAGCGTCGAGTCCGGCCAGCTGCTGCTGCACAAGCGGCTGGCCTGGCGGACGCTGCTTCTGACCTGGTTCCTCAACGCCCAGGCGCCCCTCTACTACCGCCTGCTGTGCTCCTACATGGGCACCGGCGACAAGGAAACCTGGGCATTCGCCGCCGCGCTGGCTGGCGGCGCGCCGCCGGCGAGAGCGCCGCACCCCGCGGGCAGTGCGGGCGTGCGGGGGACACGGCACCCGGCGCAGCTGCTCAGCAACACAATGGTGCGTGGCACAGTCATGCACTGCTCGACCATCGGCGCCGCTGAGACGCCACGCAGGTGCAGCACCGCCCGGTTGACGGGGCGCCCCTGTTTGCGCACTGCAACTTGTTCAAGTGGACTCTGGACGTGCCCACCCAACTGAGCCTCTACCGGCGGCGCTGGGAGGTGGTCACACCGCCGGGGTGGTCAGCCTCGTCCCTGTCCCACGGCGGGCCGGCCCCGGCGATCCTCCCCGCGCCGGCGCAGCTGCAGGACGCGGAGCGGGCCGCCTGGCAGGCCCTGCGCGCGCTGCGCTGCGCCCCCTGGTTTGGCGCATACCTGCAGCGCCGGAGGGTGCGTCACGGGGAGGTGCATCCGGATGCGTTTGACTCGTCCAAGCCGCCCCTCTATCGGGGCATGCTGCTCTCGGAGCACGCGGGGGGCTTTTATCTCAAGCAGTGGGCCTGGGAGTGGAGCTGGTGGAGAGGACCCGTTTGGCACCGAGTTGCCAGTTGATGTGGCAGACATGCTTGCGCCGCCCTAGACACAGCGTGCAACCAACAGCGGGCATGCGTTAGTATGTCGCCGAAGTGGTCGTACCACGAGGCTCGTACGCGCGTTTTACGTGCATCTTGCGCCCCTCGCGTCTTCCGTGCACTGCGTGCCATCACTCACTGCCGCATGTCATAGCCCCGTCCGCTGCGATATGCCTCCCAAGGCGGCGGCCGTGAAGGCGGCACCGGTGGACCCGGAAACTCTGGTGCGAAGGCCGCCTCTGCCTGTTATGCGCGCTCTGACCCGCGGCGCAGGCAAAGGAGCTGCAGTTCCTGCGAGTCAGCTTGGAGCAGACGCGCGCGCAGAAGCAGGAGGACGCGTGCGCCCACGTGTCGCGCGAGTACTCCTCCGCGCAAGCTCTGGCGGACTTGATAGACGTTCTGAGCCACTCCAGGACACTGGAGCGACAGCACGCAGCGCACGCCGCGCAGCTTGAGGCACGCACGCTGCTCCAAATGCAGGTCAACTTCGCCCTCTGACGTCTCCTCTCTTCTGCCCAGGCGCACGTCGCTGAGCTCACGGGCCACGTGGCCGCGCGTGACGCGGACCTCGCGCGCCTGCGCGGCGAGGCCGCTGCTGCCTCTGTGAAGCTGGCGGAGCGCGAGCGGCTCCTGGCGCAAGTCGCTCTGATGGACTCTGTCGCACGCCAGCAAGGCGAACTGCTCAGCACGCAAGCCGCCGAGGCTGCTGCTCTGGTGTTGGCGTCCGCCGCGCTGGAGACGAAGCTGGCGAGCGCGAGCGAGCGGGTGGAGGAGCTGACATTGCACACGCAGGGTGGCTCACGCATGGTGGTGTTGGGCGCTCAACCATGTTTGGTCACGCGCAGTCTAAGAAAACTGACGGGCAGCGCGCCGTTGGACCGTCGCGGCGCGAGCTGGAGCAGTTTGGGAAGCGACTGGGGCATCTACTGCGGGGGTGAGGAGCGGTCGAGCAACAGCAACGGACAGCAGTCTGCGGATGCGGTCAGCGAGGCGCCGCCGTTGGGCGAGGCGTATGCGCTGAACCTGAGCACGCACGCGTGGGTGAAGGTGCCCGGCGGCAAACAGGCGGCCCGCACTCGACACTCTTTGGCGACGCTGCAGTGCTCCCCGGCCGCCATGCTCGTCCTGGGCGGTCGCGGCGGCGCGCAGCGCATGCTGATGGCGGATGCGGCGCTGATGGTGGCGCCCAGCGAGGAGGAGGGAGGGGCAGCACCACGATGGGCGGCGGCTTCGCTCGCGCTGGAGGCGAGTGCGGGCGCGTGCGCGCGGGAGCAGGCTGGCGCGTGTGCGTCTGCACAGCGAGCCTTCATGCTTGGCGGGAGGGACGCAGCCGGCGGGGCGCCTGCGAGTGACGTGGTGTGCCTGGATGCCACCCTCCCGCACTCGCTGGCCGGCCTGCCCCACCCCGCCGCCGCCGTCGCGCAGCACCACTCGGGGCTGCGGCCGCGCACTAGCGCCGCGTGCGCTGCCGACGCAGACGGGCGGCGTGTGTGGCTGTTCGGTGGGCGCGCGCTCGCACCTGACGGCGCAGGCGGCGCGCTGCTGCACGATTTGCTCACCTACGACGCCGACACCGGCGCTTGGACGGGGCGGGAGGCTGCGCCGGGAGACGCCCCCTGCGCGCGCGAGGGCGCAGCCGCCGCGGTGGCGGGTGAGTTCCTCCTTCTCGCCGGCGGCTTCTCCGCCGCCGGCGGGCCGCTGACGGACCTCTGGGCGCTGCACACCGAGGCGATGGCCTGGACCTGCCTGCAGCCCAGCGAGCAGGCGCCGCCGCCAGCCCTCACGGCGCAGCAGAGCGGCGGCGCGTACGCCTCGTTTCAGGGCACCACGCTGCGCGTTCTGCGCCCAGGCCGAGACGGGCGCCTCAGCGCCCTGGAGACGCTGCACGTCGTTCTCCCATCCGCCGTGCAGGATGCTGTGGATGAGGCGCAGGGCGCAGCCGCGGCTGCGGCCGACGGCGCCATCGTCACCGCCAGCACGCTGCGCCTGTGGCCCACCCAGAGAGACAGCGCCTCTCTGGAGCTGGCGTGGCGCCCGCCGGCGCGCAACGCGGATCGCATCACGGGCTACACGCTGCTCATGACCCCCGCAGGCGGGACCACCTCAGCCGCCGTGTACAGAGGCAAGGAGGAGAAGGCTGTGGTGGTTGGCCTGAGAACCGCTTGTGCCTACATCTTCAGCTTGCGGGCTGCCTATGACGACGGCATGCACACGTGGAGTGACACGCTGTCAGTGAGCACGCTGCGCTCGCAGGAGCCGCGGAGGGCACAGGAGCCCGAAGCACTGCCGGCGCTGCGGCCAAGAGCCGTCAAGGCGACGGAGCAGCTCTGCACAGAGGAGGTGCATGGTGTAGCGCCGCCGGAAGCCTCCCCGCATGAGCTCTTTGCGCTAGCGGAGGAGGAGGAGGAGTTATGAAGGCCGAAGGCTGAAGGCTGGTGGCTGAAGGCTGAAACAGGGCGCATGTTGGCGTTGACCCCTGCACCTGTTTTAGAGGATGCGGGACACCGCTGGGACCCCTGTGCTCTGTCCTCAAAACACCACCCCTCGCAGGCCGACAGCCGTCGCACGCTGCACGTGTCCTCTCCCGGCGCTCTGCTGAGCCATCCTCTGCTAACTGCCCTGGCCGACATGGAGCCAGCAGGCTCGGAGGGTGCGTACCGCCCGCGCCTCCCGCGCGCGCAGCCGTGTGCCTCTGTTGCGCAGCGCGGGCTGGCAGCCGAGTGGCTGTCCGGCTTGCCGCCGCTGAGCCGCCGCTCTAGGGCCCTAGCCTGAAAAGTGCCCGGGAACTCGCGCGCCGCCACGCCGAGCCGCGCCCACTCCTCCTGTCACCGCCTGACGCCTCCCTGCGCGTGCAGGCGCGCACGCGTCACCCGCGGCTCCAGCGACCGGCTTCTACTCCACTCTGCTCACCAGCCCCCTCTTGGTCGCTCCTTCTGCAGCCGCCGCGCCTGACGCCAGCGGGGGGCATTTACAGCACCAGGTGGCCCCTCCCGCGAGCCTGGATGCCTCCCTGCCCGGGCGCACGGACGCCGGCTGCGACGGTGGTGACGCGACAGATGATGCGGCGGTGGCTGCGCTGGCTGGCATGGGCTTTGATACCCACGGCGCAGGCGATGCGGAGCCGGAGGAGGAGGAGCAGGAGAGCGGGCGCGGTGGGCGCAAGCGGCGAGCGCCCAAGCACTTTGGAGATGACGAGGATGACGGCTTTGCGCCTCGACAGCGCACCCTCAAGCCCAGCGCCACCACCCAGCCACGCTTTCGATACGTCCCAGTCGCTGGAACCGACGCCATCACAGCCGCTGCGGTTGTTGCCGCCGCCATGCCGCCGGTGGTGCGTCGCTCAGACGGGTCAGTGCCACGCTACACGGGCTCTCGCGCACGCTTCACGCCGGAGGCTAAGGCTGTGTTGGCCAAGGCTGTGGCTGAGAACCGAGGGGTGCGTATTGCGCGGCCTGTGCGCGTGTGGCTCCAGGCACTTCTGACGTCGTCTGCAGCCCAAGACTGGCAAGAAGAGCGGCATTCGCTGGACGCAGATCAGGCACCGCGCGCTGGCGGGAGAGTACCCGGAGCTGCTGCCTCACCTGCAGACGGCCAACTCAAAGTGCCTGGAGAAGCATTGGTATCAGTTTGAAGGGGCCGGGGACCTGCTCAACAAGAACCGCGTGTGGCGGTGACCCCCGCCGGGGGCGCGGCTATTTGCATGGAGTTGTTGAAAATCGGATTGCTTTGAATTGACAGGCTCCGTGGTGGCTCAACTCACTCCCGTTCGCTGGTGAGCAGCCGCAAAGCCACCGTGTTGGCGCCAGCAGTGACGCGCCACAGCGCGCAGCTGAGCAGGCCGAAGCGGGCGCGCAGTGGCTCTGCGCAGCGTTGCGCGTGCGCGTGCACTCGCGCAAACGCCTCCAGTACTGCCAGCGCGCGGGCTCGCTCGTCGCCCTCGCAGGGCACACACGCAAACGTGCCCAGACACGCCTCCACGATGCGCACGAGGAAGTACGCCTGAAAGGGCGGCGTAAAGCACGCAGGCAGTGAGTCAAGATGAGGATCACCGCACCACTCGTCTAAAGCCTCTCGCTCACGCTCACGCTAGGATCACGCACCGTCTCGTACTGGCGCTGCGCATCTGCCTCCGCCTCCGCCTCCTCCGCTGCGATCGGTGCAGCGAAGGGTCGCGACGCGGCTACGCGGACGACGCAGGCACAGGCCTCTGCTGCGTCCCGCAGTTTCTCCGCTGCGGCCAGCAGCAGCGCTCCGCTGCCGCCGCGCGCCGCAGGCTGTCTGGCGAGCCTGCAGAGCACCCGGCAGATGCAGACGGCGCTGTCGCGCTGCGCCAGGAGAGCGCAGAGCTCCTCCGAAGCAGCCGTGATGGGCGACCGACCGCCCACTGGCACGCTGCAGGCGCAGAGGTAGCGGAAGGCAGCGTCCAGGAACGCCTGCGCGTGCTTGGGCGGCTCCTCGGCCCCCTGGTGCGAGTGAGCGAAGGAGGGGTCAGCAGGAGGGGATCAGGCCCGACCAGGGTCAACGACACCGCACAGATTCGCACCATTGATGCGAGGAGTTGCACCGCAACGTCTATGACCTCGGCGGGCGCGGCGCGGCCCGCAACGGGGCGGGGCACAGACGCAGCACCGGTGGAGAGGGCTCGCACAGCCTGCACCACGCGGACTGCCGTGACTGCCGTCAGAGCGCGCTGGGTGCATGTATCGCCTTTGTGTCACCTTGGCGCAGAAAAGATGCGTGGGAGCACGCGTCGTCTGCCAGCGGCCGGCAGACACGTGACACCGCGTCCAGCGCTTCGCGCGCCCCCTCCGGCGCTCGCTCAACCTCCAGCTGCGCCAACACCTCTTCACGCAGCGTGCTCGCCTGCGTCTCCGCAGCCAGCGCGCGCGCCTGCCACGCCGCCGCTTCAGCCATGGCGCCAGCCTTCGCCTTCACTATGGCGCCCGCCAGCGCGTCGCGCAGCAGCGCGCGCGCCTCCGGCGACAGCTGAACGGACGCCATCGCACGCAGAAAACGGGCGCGCAGCAGAACTGCACTTTTGCACTCTTCAGGCTTCTTCTTCGCGCTCGGGTGACTCACGCGACGCTTGGCTCCAATCCGCGACGATTGGCTCCTCCCAGCCAACGCGCTCCATGAGAAAGTCTAAGCGTGCTTGGTCTGAGACGTAGAGGTAGCCGATGAGGACCTCCAGGCTAGTTGCGTCCCTGTAGACGCCTCCGTTGGCGCGCAGGCGCTCAGGCACTTTGCCGGTCTGCGCGTTGCGTCCCCACTTGACGATGGCGCGCTCTGAGTCGCTCAGGTGACCACCGTCGGCTAGCGCGTGCACAACCGCAGCCTGCGCCTCCGCGCGCGTGCAGTGCGACACCTTGGTCACGTAGGTGGCGTGCAGCCGTGCAGGCGCGAAGAAGTAACGCCGCGCGTAGAGCTTAAGAAGAGGGCCGAAGGAGCAAGTGAGTTGAGTGAGTTGAGGACGCGCAACAGTTCAGTTCGACGCTACGAGGCTCTCACCTCCCACACAGTGTCGCCCATGAAGGCCAGCGCGGCGGGCGACCAGGCCCTGGGCGGCGCGCCGCGCAGGTCTGGCGGGGTGGGGAGCCAGCGCGGGAGCAGCGAGCGGGGCGAGGACAGAACAGCTGGCCCGGGCAGCGCCGCCCCGTTCTCGTCCCTCACGCCCTGCGCAGCGCCGCACAGCACGCGCGCAGCGCGGCTGCGGGTGCGCTGCTGGTGCGCACGCCCAGATGAGCTCGTCGGGGCCCCCACATCAAGGCAGCCTCGCAGGCTGCAGCTGCGCATCACAGACACACGCGCGCACGCGCGAGCCGAGGGCTGGAGCTGTGACAATATGAATGCAGAACAAAAATTGCTTAGCACAACGAACGTGACAAACTGGAAACGGTCACTCTGCAGGCGCCGGGCTGTCCGGCCCCGCCTGCGCATCCTCTTCCTCCTCCTTCTGACGTGGCGGCATGCATACATCCTTGAGGAAAGCCCGCGGGTCGCCTTGCCCGTCGGGGTCAAACTGGATGAGCGCCTGCACCATCGCCGCAAAGCGCTGCGTACGCGCCCCCATCTGCGCGTCTGCGCGCACCGGCACAGGGCGCCCCGCCTGCTGCGCCGCGGCCACCTCCGCGGCGCGCGCGAGCACGGAGGGCGGCACATGCGCCAGCTTGGCGCAGTGCAGGCCGTAGGAGGAAGCCGCGTGGCCCGACGTTAGCCTGAATAGGAAGGTAATGTCGTCCGAAGAGGTTGCAGCCGCCCCAGTGGCGCCCTTCGCCACCGTCAGCACGGTCATGACGTGGAATGCCAGCGCCGGGTGGCGCGCCAGCACAGCCGGATCCGCACACTCTGTAAAGTGCGTCGCGACGAAGGTGCGCGGAGGCACCTCTCGCGCCAGCAGGTTCTCCATGGTGGCGCACAGTAACCCGGTGCCATCG
>Ga0208951_1001166_pt1 | contig 11724 bp, 5 predicted proteins | sample GreLakmeMI27MSRF_FD_187702 | JGI IMG/M metagenome (GOLD analysis project Ga0208951, IMG submission 187702) | Freshwater lentic microbial communities from great Laurentian Lakes, MI, USA - Great Lakes metaG MI27MSRF (SPAdes) | ecosystem: Environmental > Aquatic > Freshwater > Lake | place: Great... | reverse complement strand
ATCTTGTCGAAGCTCACCGCTTCAGAACTCCCGTCTCGCTTGACGACGAACATCGGGCACGTGTGGATTGGCGCTGCCACCAGCCTTAAAAAGGCAAGCGGAGTTGGAACGGAGTTGTCGGTTTTGACAGTCCTTCGTCTTCACCTGCTTCCGGACTCACCATCCAGCATCAAATTCTGTCAAATTGCTTCCATTCCATCTTAGTCAACTCAACATCAATGCTATATGACACGTCATCGCCTCAGCACCCTTACCCACCAGCCGCACATTCTCGGTGTAGTTCAGCAGCCTGCGACACCGGTGAGCCCTTCTCGCCCTTACGTCGTCTGAGTCGTAGAAGCAAAAAACTGAAACGCCACAACTCTCCCCTTCGCAGCCCCCGCACCAACCTCCTGGGTCATCCACCGCATTCTCCGCCCGCGGCAGCAGATCTGCGTGTAGACGAGTCTGCCCAGCCAGCAGTTGTCTGGCTGGGCAGGTTCTGCCAGAGGTGCGTATCGCACATCCGTGGCGGCGCAGCAGCCTGCACGGAGCGAGGCCCACGTGCTGCGCGCGGCAGAGGCTGCGCTGCGGTGTGGCGCGCGCGGGGGCGAAGCCAGTTGGACTGCAAAGCTGCTTGGTTGCCTCCAGCTCAGCAACTCACCGCAGCGCGCATCGCCCCCGTCGCGCAGGCGAAGCCCGCCAGATGGCGAGCACGCCCGCGTCGGTGCGTCAGCAGGCCGCGCGCGCGCGCGCGTGCGAGAAGAGAGCTTGGTTTTGACAACCCTTGTTTGCTCTCCTCCGCGCCTTGCAGGCATCCGGCCGGTCGCAGCGAGCACGCAAGGCTCCGGTGCGCTACGACGCTGATCTCGGGTACCCGGTACGCGCCCATCATAAGCTGTGCAGATCTCCAGTCTGACCTCTAAAGTCTCAGGTACAACAAACTCGCAGCCCGCCCAAGCCCAACAAGCGCAGCCGCCAGGTGCGCGTGATGCGCATGTGCAGCGCATTGACTGCGACGCACCAGCTGCATCGTGTCTGTGACTCACCAACTGCATCGCACTCTGTCAGCCCGGGCCGCCCACGACAGCGAGCACCCGCCGAGGCTCGGGTGGTGAAGGGCTGCCTGTCCAGCCCTCCTCCGACTCGCTGCCCAAGAAGCAAGCGAGGAGGTCAAAGGCAAGTAGGGGCTCCACCCAGGACGTGCGCTGCGACACGATCCCCAACGGGCCGAGAGCCTGGCATCGCGCTCGCGCGCAAGCGACAGCCGCAGCTGCAGCAGCAGGCGGTGGGCTGAACCTGGCTGCTCAGCTCGCCCAGGTGGCAGCACCATCCCGCCCACCTGCGCCCGAGCGCTGGCGGGAGTCCAACGAGTGGCAACGGCGCGTGGACCCCGGGCCGCTTGAGCGCGCCAGGGAGCGGGAGCGCACGAGCGCTGCCTCCTTCGTGGAGGCCTCAGCGCAGAGGCGCTTGGCGAGGCACGAGAAGGCGGTGAAGCTGCGCAGCGAGCGCCCCGGCACCGCTGAGCCCGAGACGGGCGCTGGCACGGCGGACACACCTGGCCAACGGCTGGGCCTCGCGCTTGACCTGCGCCGCTTCTGGTCTGCGCAGAGGTGTGAGTCTCTGTTGACAGACCAGCGCCGCCCAGTCCCTCGGCCCCTGCAGGTACGCTCCCGGCGCAGCAGCGCAGCAGCGCCACGCTGACACACGCGCCTCCCTGCCAGGCGGCTTCTCTGAGCTTGACCACCACTGTGACAGGAGAGCAGGGCCCTGACGGCCGCACTCACACAGTTGTGACGTCGCCCAACGCCGAGGGGAAGAAGGAGCAGCGCCTGTGGGATGCCAAGCACCGCGCGGCAGTGCAGGCGGCGCGCGCGCTGGAGGCTCAGGCCGCCGCTCGTCAGCGGCGGCAGGAGGAGGAGGATCCGGAGGAGGGCACCCCGCCTGCGACCACCGTCCTCCCCACCCCTTCTGCGGCTGCCCGCGCTGTCAAAGCAGCCCCCCCTGGGCAACCCCATGTCACGCAGCAGCCGCTGGGGCCGGATGTGTCCGCCGCGTTTCGCCCAGGCTGGACGAGCGCAGTCCCCGTGCCAGCCTTTGCCGAGAAGGAGAAGCACTCCGAGCACACGCTGCCCTGGGGCGCGAAGCCGCTTCCTGCCAACTGCGTGCTGCGGTCACTGTGCATGAGACTGTACACCACGCCGACAAAGGCGAAGTTCCTGGATGACTTCCACGCCGCCCACCGCGCAGCCTACAGCGCCTGCGCCAAGCAGATCAACCTCAACCGCGACGAGGCTGTGCGCTCTGGCGGCATGGAGAAGCAGACGCCGCTGACGGAGCTGCGCGCCGTGGTAAAGAAGCTGAGCGTCAAAGACCCGCGCGTGGGAAGCCAGCCTGACAAGGTAAGGGACTACGCAGCTGAAGCCGCCTTCAAGGCTGCGGGGGCCTGCCACGCCACCGACAAGAAGCGCAGACAGGCCGGCAAGCCAGGGCTGGACTGGCGCCTGAAGCCGCAGACAAGCAGGGACAGCAGCGTCATCGACTGTCCGAGCCGGGCCAACGGTGGTCCTATTGGGCTCTTCACGGCGTCTTTTGGGCGCCGCACGCGGGTTCAGCAGCAGGCGGCGCAGCGGGTGGCGGGCGCTTGTCGTGCGTGGGCGAGTGTGGACCTCTTCCCGAATGCTGGCGGTGAGCAGCCATCTCAGGCGGTGATCGACGCGCGCGTCGCTGCAGGGATGACACGCCAGCACGCCACGAGAGGCCTGGTCTACCAGGGGCGCGATTTCCTGCTCTGCGACAAGCCTGATAAAATTGCCTGGCTGGTTGGGCAGTTTTCGAAGGGCAGGAAGGGCATGGGAGAAGACGGCAAGGAGAAGGGCTGCCTCGCGCACGGCTTCAAGTTACTGCGCGACCGCGCTGGCAAGCACTTCCTCGTCGTGGTGACTGAGGAGGCCGAGGAGCAGCTCTCCCCCGAGCAGGCTGCCAATTCAACGGTGGCTTCAGTGGACACTGGCGTCAAGGTCTTGGCCACCGTGACTGGGCCTGGCGGCGAGAGTGTTGAGTGTGCTGTGGACTGTGGGAGGGTGGTCAGCGAGTTTGCTGCAAGAAGCCAGTGGCTCAAAAAGAAGATGGAGGGCGCCAAGCAGGCTCGCACTAAGGAGAATGAGGACCTGCGCATGCTGCAGGTGAGCCAGCCGGGCGCCACGCGCTGCCAGCTCCCATACTTCCACCCTGGCAAAAGCGCCTTCAGCAGACAGCGCCGCCTGGAGCACCGTTTGGCCGCCCACTCCCTCAAGCAGCAGAGATGGATGAAGTGCATCCACTACTGGGTGATCAACCTGCTGTTTGCACAGTACGACATTCTGCTGTGGCCCTGGCTGCGCACGCAGCAGATGATCAGCCGCAAGGGTGTGCTTGCCAAGGGCACCAAGGCGCTCTGCAAAGCCCAGTCGCACTACCAGTTCATGCGCCGCCTCCACGACAAGGCGCAGATCACGCCAGACAAGGCGGTGCTGTTCGTCGCAGAGCCCGGCACCTCAAAGACCTGCGGCGTCTGCGGCGCTATCAACGTCTTCCTGAGCGGCCTTGGGCTCTTCGACTGCAACCCAGAGCGCGGCGGCTGCGGCAACTGCGTGCTGCGCGACTGGCAAGGTGCAGCCAACAACGGCGTGGCTGGAGCGCTGCACGTGAACCCTTCTCAGGGGTGCGCCAGTTCACTGGTGCTTCTGCGCTCCCCTGTGCTGACTCGCGCGTCGCTGCCCACGCTCCAGCCCCCCAGAGCAGCCAGACCGCGAGCTGGTGCGCTTGCGGCAGCCTTAGAAGAACAAAACAAGGGGGCACGCTGAACCTCCCGTCTCACTGAGACAAAGTGCGTGCTGCAAGGCGCTCTGTCGTGCACCAGCCAACTAACTCCACTCGTCACGCGCACAGGGCAGAGGGCGAGGTCCTACACCGCATCCGCGTGGCGAGTTCACTACGATGCTTGGTGGAGTGGAGGGACAACCCTGAAAAAGGCCATAGACTTGGGTTGAGGACCCCGGTCGACAGCGGTGCGCATCCCGCTTGCTCGCCCTGCTGCGCAAGCACTGACACTACCTTTTGCGCTACCATTTGCATTTTTGGCATGTTAGCGCTAGCGACTCGGCTAGCGACAGTTGCACACACGTTTGACGCGCCGTGGCGTGTTGAGTCTGTTCGTGTACGTTCGACTTTCGCACGGGCCGTACGGGCCACACTGTGGCGGTGGGCGGAGTCGCGTCCCAACCTGCCGTCACCCTGTTAGTCTTTGGTTTTAGACTTGTTCGACTTTCATATCGTGAGCCCCCTCCGGAACGGGCGTGGGTCCACATGGACGATGTGGCGGTGCTGCGCGAGCGCGTGAACGCTCTGGAAGCTGCGCTTGAGACACAGCAAGCGAAGGTGCGCTCCACGCACGCGTTGCGTGTGCCGCGCCCTCGCCTGGTCTGCTGCCGCGTCTTGGCGTCGCGCCCAGTGGGCCCTTGGCGCTTATTGGCGCGGCGTAGCGCAGCAGCAAGCGACACTCGCTGCACACACATGCTCACGCACGGACGCCGCAGGCTGAAGCCGCACTCATCAACGCGGAGCAGGCGAGCCAGGGGTTGGAGCAGCGTTACACGGCGCTGTCAGATGAGCACGCGAAGGCGCGTGTATGTGGCTTGGCTGTGCGGCGAGAGAACAACCCTAAGCTCCCCGTGCGGCCTGTACAGGTGCTCGCCGAGCGGGAGCGGCTCTCGACGCAGCTGGCGCAGGCGAGCGCTGCGCTGGCGGGGAGCCGTTCGGCGAGCGCGAGCGCGGACGCGGCGCGACTGGAGGCTTCGGCTGCGACTGAACGCTTGAAGGCTCGTGCCCGTCTCTCACCAGGCTTCCCCGGCGCTGACGCGCGCTCCCCAGGCGGAAGTGCGCGCTCTGCAGGCTGACAAGCGCGAGCTGGTTGAGCGAGCGGATCAGCGCGCCACCGAGCTGCAGGAGAGGAGCAGCAGCGCTCGGGCCCACCTGGAGCGTGTGGTGTCGCTCACGGAGGAGCGGGGGGCACTGGAGGCGCGCTGCGGCGACGCGGAGGCGAAAGCCGCGGGCTGCGAGGCTCGCTGCGTGCGCCTCGCCGCCGAGAAGCAGCTGGCGGAGCAGCACGCAACCTGGCTGGGGGAGGAGCTACAGGCGCGCTCCGGCGACCTGCTGGCCGAGCGGCGCCGCGCGAGCGCGCAGCAGGGTGAGCTCAGCGCAGCGCTGGCCGCCGCCGAGACGGACGCGGCAGCGCAGCGCGCAGAGGCTGCCCGCGCGCAACAGCGCGCCGAGGAGCTGCACGCCTCCCTGGACGCAACCTCCACCCAGCTGCGCGACGCGCGCGCGCACGCCGCGGCTGTAGAGACGCACTTTGAGCGAGAGCTGGCCGCCGCAAAGCGACTCGCAGAGCTGCACGCGGCCGGATGCAGCGACTCACAAGCCAAGGTGACTGAACTCCAGGGTGTGCTCACCGAGATGCAGACCCACATGGGCGAGATGCGGGGCCAGCACGCCCGCGCGCTTGACGCCGCCGATGCGGCGAGGCGCAGCGCTGAGGCAGACGCGCAACAGCGCACCGCCGCCCTGCAGCGTGCGCTGGCGGCTGCTGCACAGGGCGGCAACCCATCTGCTGCTGCGGGTGCCGAGTTCACCTCGCCCGGCGCGCTGGGCGCGCTGTCTCCCAGCGCGCAGTTGCTGTCGGGCAGCCCGGGCAGCATGCCTGTGGGCCTAGGTGCTCTGTCCGGCAGCGAGCTGTACGGCAAGTACGCGCAGGCGGCTGACGCGCTGCGTCTGGAGCAGCAGGAGCGTCGTCGGGTGCAGAGCTTCCTGGACGCCATCATGGGCGAGCTGGAGGCCAAGGCGCCCCTCATCGCGGAGCAGCGTCGCGAGTATGAGCGCGCCCTGGAGGCGCACGCCCAGCTGGCCCAGCGCCTCGACGCAGCTCAGCGGGACGCGCTCAGCAGAGACGCGGAGACGGCGGCGGCGCGGTCAGACGCGCAGCGCGCAGCCAGAGAGGTTGCCGCCGCTGAGAGCACTCGCGCAGACCTCTCTCGGCAAGTGGTCCTGCTCCTGCTGGAAGTGGAGACACTCAAGCGCGGCTCATCCACCGTGTTCCGCACTGAAGCCGTCGCAGCCACAGCAACCTCTGCTGCGGGCAGCGCGGGGGCGGTCATCTCGCAGCAGCTGGTGGACATCAGCAGCGTCGTCGAGCTTCAGTCGCAGAACGTCGCGCTGCGCGCCTCCCTGCGCCGCCTGGCTGAGGATCAAGAGGCTGGGGAGCGCCAGCTGAGCCGCAGCTTCGAGGCGCGCCTGGCGGAGGCTACGGCGGGCGCTATGAAAGAGCTGGACGACATCCGGGCGCAGCGGGAGCGTCAGGCTGCGCTGGTGCAGAGCATCGTGCGTCAGAGGGACATGTACAAGACGCTGCTGGACTCTGCGTCTGCGGCGGGGCCCGCGGGCGGCGCAGCAGCGCGCGTCGACCCGGCGGCTGTGGCTGCGGTGGCCGCCTCCAGCCGCGAGGTCGCCTCGGCGGACGCGCAGCGCAGCGGCGGCGATGGCGGCGACTCGGCGCTGGCCCTGGCTGCTGCTCGCGAAGAGCTGGCCAACGCGCGCGCAGACGCCGAGGCTCACGTCGCCGCGCTGCGGTCCGCCGCCGAGGCTGCGCGCGAGGAGGCTGCGGTTGCGCGCGGCGAGCGGGGCGCTGCGCTGGCCGAGGCGTCCTTCGAGCGGGAGCGCTACGGGCGCCTGGTGGAGGCTGCGTCCGCCTCCCGCCGGGACGTGGAGCAGCTGGGCGAGCGCGTGGGCGCGCTCAGCCGCCTGGTTGCCGCCCAGGAGAAGGCGGCCCGTGACGCCGCCGCGCAGAGGGACGCGGCGGAGGACGGGCTGCGCGCCGCGCAGCGACAGGCGGCCGCCCTGACTGCCGAAAAGGCTGTGCTCTCAGCCGCCGAGGCTGGGGCCAGCCGCGAGGCCCAGGCGGCCACCAGCGAGCGCCACCGCCTGGCGGGCGAGCTGGCCGCCCAGAAGGACATCGCCGCCGCCGCGCGGGAGGAGGCTGCCCGCGAGCTGCGGCGCGGAGGCGAGGCGCTGGCGGCTGCCCGCCGGGACTGGGCGCAGGCGGCGCAGGCGCTGGAGGAGGAGCGCGCGCGCTCCCGCGACGCCGCCGCCGCGCTGCGCTGTGCGGACGCGGGCGCGGCAGCAGCCGCGCTGGCCGCAGCCGGCTGCGAGGCTGCTGTGCGCGCAGACGCCGCGGAGCAGCGCGCGCGCGCAGACGCGGCCGCCGCGCGCGCGGCAGCGCTGGAGCAGCAGCTGGCGCGCGCAGAGGAGAGCCTGCGCGGCGCCATCGCCGCGGGATCGCACGGCGGCGGCGGCGGCGGCGGAGCGCCCGGCAGCGTGGAGCGAGAGCAGGAGCTGCTTGCAGCCGCGCTGGGTGCTCGGGAGGAAGCATCCGCTGCCCAAGAGGCGGCCGCCGCCGCCGCCGGTCATGCGGCTCAGTACCGCGCCATTGCGGCGAGCGCGGAGGAAGCCCTAGCGAGCATGACCGCCGCCTACGACGCCTACAAGGCTGGCACCGCCCGTGAGCGAGAGGAGTTTGCGGGCCGCGTGCAGGCCGCCGAGCTTGCTGCCGCGCAGGCGCAGGAGGCTGCCGGCGCGTGGGAGGCGCGCGCGGCTGCGGCCGCGCAGGAGCGAGACGCAGCTGCCGGCGCTACCGCTGAGGAGCTCTCCTCGCTGCGCGCCGCCGCGCAGGGCGCGCAGGCCGCCGCCGCCGCCGCGCAGCAGCGCTGCGAGAGCCTCTCCTCTGACGTGGCGCAGCACCACGCGGCGTGGCGGGCGGCGCAGTCCTCCTACGAGCGAGAGGTTGTGGCGCACGCGGCGAACATCCAGAAGCTATCCGCCGAAGAGTCCGCCCGCGCCGCCGCGGAGACGATTGCCCGAGCGGAGCGCGACGCGGCTGCCTCCGCGCGCGCCGGCGCCGCTGAGGCTGCGGCTGCTGCTGCGGCTGAGCGCACGCAGCTTCTGTCTGGCTTGTCTGACGCGCAGGCCAAGAGCCGCCAGCTGGAGGAGCACAGCGCCGCGCTGGCGGAGCGGCTGGAGGCGCGCGCGGGCGCGGCTGTCGCTGCGGGCGGCGGTGGCGGCGAGGGGGAGGGTCAGGCGTGCGAGAGCGACCTGGCCGAGGTTGTGCGCTACCTGCGCCGCGAGAAGGAGGCGGCCGAGTGCAGCCTGGCAGTGGCGAGCGGCGAGCGGGAGCGCTGGCGGCGCAGCGCGGAAGAGTCGCGGCGCGGGGCAGAGGAGGCGCGGGCGCGCGCGCAGCAGCTTGAGCAGCAGGCTGCTGCCCACGAGGCTGGCGCGGAGGCGCACCAGCAGCTCATGCGCCAGCTGGAGCAGCTGAACAGCCTGCGCGGCAGCAACGCGGCGCTGCTGGAGGAGCGGGACCGCGCAGCGCAGGCTGAGCGCGCGGCGCGACTGCGCGCAGACGCGGCGGAGCAGGCCGCCACGCCGCTGCGCGAGCAGCTGGCGCGCGCCGCGGCGGCGGCGGAGGCGGCGGAGGCGAGCCGCGCGGCGGCGCGGGAGGAGGCGCACCGCTGGGAGCAGAGGTACGCTGCGCAGCAGCAGCGCTACGGCAGCGTGGACCTGGCCGAGCACACGCGCGTCAAGAACGAGGCGGCGGAGGCACAGCGGCGCGCAGCGGATGCGGAGGTGCGGCTCCAGGAGGCTGTGGCTGCTGAGGCGCAGCCCCTGAGGGACGCGCTGGAGAAGGACCGCAGCCAGCTGGCCATTGCGCGCAAGCACATCCGCGCCTACAACCCCACCAACCTCACCGTCAAGGCCTGGGAGGCTGACCAGGCGGCCAGGGCTGCGCGCTGCAAGCAGCTGGAGGAGCGCGCGGCTGCCGCCGAGGCGGCTGCGGCTGCAGCGTCGGCGGGCACGGCTGACGCCATCGACGCCGCAGCAGCAGCAGCCTCCGCCGCCGCAGCGGGGCCCAGCGCCGCTGCGCTGGCTGACCTGCAGGAGCAGGTGAGCGCTGCTGGCGCTGCGCGCGAGGCTGTGCAGGAGAAGCTCGCGGCGCGCGAGGCGAGCCTGGGGGCGCTGCTGGCCAAGTTCAAGGAGTCGCAGCGCCTCACGCAGCAGCTCAAGGGGGAGCTGCAGCCCGCCAAGCAGATGTTGGCGCAGGGCGAGGCTGAGCGCGCAGCCACGGCTGCGCAGTGCGAGCTGCTCACCAGGGAGCGGGATGCGCTGCTGCAGCAGCTGCAGGTGGCCTCCGCGCGAGTGGAGGTGTTCGAGATGGAGCGACGAGGGGGCGCGGCTGCTGCTGCCACCGCTGCGGCTGTGGCAGTGGCGCCGCCCCAGCCCCCGCCCGCGGCGCCGCAGCCCACGCCGCAGGCGGGGGACAAAGAGCTGGAGCTGGACGAGCCCGAGGCGGCTGAGCCGGAGGCGGAGGCGGCTGCCAACGCTGCGGAGGCGGCTGCGGCGGTGCAGCAACGCCGCGTTCAGGCGCAGGCCACCGCTCGCGCCGCGCCCAAGCGCCCGCTGGCAGAGGAGCCCCCGCCCGCAGCGGCAGCGCCCGCGGACGCGCCAGAGCCAGCCGTGGCCGCCGACGAGGATGCGCCGCTCGCAGACGAGGACCCCGCCGAAGCCGCTGCTGCGCCGCCGCCCCCTGCCAAGCGCTCCCGCCTGAGCCCATCCGCGCCCGCCTTCGCGCCCACGCCGCCGCAGCAGCAGCAGGCGGAGGATGCGTCGATGGGCGATGCGGAGCCCGAGGCCGAGGCTGAGGCAGCTGAGCTGGAGCCGCCGCAGGAGGGGCTGCCCGAGGAGGACTTTGCGGATGTTCCCGAAGAGGGCCAAGCCGAGCCGGCGGATGCGCAGCCGCACAGCGTCACAGACGCGGGCGCGCAGGAGGAGGGCGAGGGCGAGGGCGAAGAGGGGGAGCTGCCTTGCGACGAAGAAGCCGCTGACGCTGCAGATGCCGCAGAGGAGGAAGAGGAGCGCGACGAAGAGCCAGAGCCAGAGCCGGAGCTGGAGCCGCCGCGACGCGCGTCGGACGCGCAGGCTGGCGCTGCAGCGGCGGAGGGCGCAGGCGGCGGTGGGGCTCAGAAGAGCACCATCCGCCGACTGCCCGTGGGCTCGAACGCGCCCGCCCCGCCCGCCCCTGGCCGCGCACAGGCGCGGGGCGGGCGCGTCAGCGGGCTGGCTGCGCGCGCGCTGGGCGCGGCGGCTGCTGCTGCGGCCGTGCCCGAGCGCGGGGCCGCGGCTGGGCGGGGCGCCGCCGCCGCCGAGCGCGGGCGCGGCCGTGGGCGGGCCGCCAAGCGACGCGAAGGCCGCGGCGGCGGGCGGCGCCAGGGCGGCGCGAGCGAGGGACAGTGAGGCGGGATGGGACGTGCAAAGTGTTGCGAGCGGCTTCTCATTACACCGCGACTGTTACTCCTTCACGCCTCCTCCTTCCATCCACTCCCGCAGGCGTTTCACGCCGACGCGGGCTACTTCAGCTCCTCGACGCGGGCGATGACGCCCTCCTTGAGCGTGTACACTCCTTTGCAAGCGGAAGGCGCGTCAGCGAGAGCCAACCAGCCTCTCTGACACGCCGCCGCAGGCGCACCCGGCGTATCGATGTGATAGTCGTAGAAGGGCACGCTGTCGCAATTGTCCCACTCATTGGCGTCGAGCAGGCGGTTGGAGATGCAGAACGAGGCGGTGCGGGGCAGGAGGGCAACCTTGGGCCAGTCCGCGACCGACTTGGTGTCCGTCTGGCACAGGGTGCCGAACTCCACGTCCTCGTAATCGGCGCTGGGCGGAGGGGCGGGGCGGGCAGGGCCGTCAGCCGCAGCTTTAGGGTCAACAGCCACCGCAGACCGCGCACCCGTCCATGGTGCGCACGTGCACGACAGGCGAGGTCCACGCGGTGCTGTAGAACAGCACGATACGCTCGCCGGCGAGGGTGGAGACCTCGTCGTGAAGCATGCACTCCCCGTGGTTGTCCGCCTCCACGGGGGCGCGCTCGGGCGCCGTGGCCGTGGGCGCGACAGCCGTGGGCGCGACAGCCGTGGGCGCCTTGGGCGCCGGCGTGGCCACCAGGATGTTGGGAGAGTACTGGGAGATGGAGGCGGGCACGAGCGACACCGAAGAGTCCACGGACGTCTTCTCTCCTGGCGCCTCGCTGCCGCCGCCTCGGGCCACCAGGCGCGCGCGCGCGACTGGCACGCGGCGCGCCGGCGATAGCTTCGCGGCGCGCAGGGGCGACGCGGCCAGGGTGAGTGCACGCATGACGGAGGAGCGGGGGCGTGAAAAGAATGCACAGCGAGGCGGAGGGCTTTGATCCGCAGTCTGGTTCCCTCCGTCCGGGCGTTATGCCGTCCTCGGGCGTTGGCGACGCCGACGAGGGCTCCGCGGGTGGCGCTATCGCTTGCGGCGAGGAGGTTGAGGCGTCGAAGGCGCTGGTGCTCACCGTGGCCTCCGCCTTCCTGCGCGGTGTCCTGAAGGTCTGCGACCCGGAGAAGGCGATCGGCGCCCTTTGGGTGGCCCTGTGCGAGGTGCGCGGCGCCTCCTGCGCTGGTCGGCCTATAGAGCTGGAGAGGCACGGAGGTACGCCAACCTTGAGACTCGCTGACGCGTCCTGCGTAGGTTTCCACCGCGGAGGGTGGCGCCGCGTGCGTGCAGCTGCTGGAGAGGTGCGCGCGCGCGCAGCGTTGGAGAGAGAGAGAGTGAGAGAGACGCGCCCCGAGCACTCTCGCC
>Ga0208951_1001165_pt1 | contig 11730 bp, 10 predicted proteins | sample GreLakmeMI27MSRF_FD_187702 | JGI IMG/M metagenome (GOLD analysis project Ga0208951, IMG submission 187702) | Freshwater lentic microbial communities from great Laurentian Lakes, MI, USA - Great Lakes metaG MI27MSRF (SPAdes) | ecosystem: Environmental > Aquatic > Freshwater > Lake | place: Great... | reverse complement strand
CTGCCCTCCGCTGGAGGGCTAGTGGGCGGGCTGCGCATCGAAGTCACTTCTGCTACTGAAGTGCCTGCCGGGGCTGGCGGCGCGTAACGTTTGTAAAATACTTCTCTCTCAAATTTTCAAGCTTGAATAGAGTTTCCCCTAAATCCCCTAAATAGGGTCTTTTCCCCTAAATAGGGTCTGTCAGTTCGAACATAGATTTAGGGTTTCGAACACTCGATGGGATTTTTCAACTGTCCGGACACCGAGTTCGGCGCTTTCGAGTCCCTCACGAGTCTAGGAACCTAAACCTGCTCCCTAGGCCTGAAACCTGAACCTGCTCCTAAACCTGCTCCCTAGGCCTGAAACCTGAACCTACTCCTACACCTAGGAGCCTAAACCTGCGCCTGAGAACCTGAGCCTGCTCCCTAAGCCTGAAAACATGCTCCTGCACCTAGGAACCTAAACCGAGCCTAAGAACCTGAACCTGAGCCCTGCACCTAGTCCCTAAGCCCGCTCCCTGCTCATGCTCCTGATCCAAAACAGAGGACATAAGAGTGCACTGAAGCGTCAGTTTTGGGGGCCGCCCACAAGGCGGCACGGCGAAGGGCCCTTTTTCGAGGCGCCCCTAGCGCCGAGACGAGCGACGTGGCGTCGTGCGAGCGTTTTTCGGTGTCGGACGATCAAAAGAGCGGTCAAAGCGCGCCGAAACGCGGCAAAAATGGTCAAAACTCGCGGATCGCACGCGCAATCTGGTCAAAGAGCGCTCAATCTGGTCTTAAGAGTGTTCTATCGGAGTGTTCTACTCACTCATGTGGAAAAACAACGAAGACATTTGGCATCTCTTGGCGCGCTTCATCGTCCGATTCCGCTTTGTACTCATGTGGAAGAACAACTGGCCGCGGCTGTTCGTCTCCGAGCTCGCCAGCAGCCTGGCTGCTCGCGGGCGAGTTGCTACGAAAAGGCGCCACGGCGATTAGCGCCAGCAGCGGGCACGGTGCGCAGCGCTACATCTACGCACCCCGCTGCACCTCTCTGCAGCCTCTGACCGCGTCGGGTGCTTCTCCGAGCTCTTTTACAGCCTGGTTATTCGCGGGCGCGTTGCGGACGAAAGATGTTGCGGGGGCGTTGCGGTGCAAAGGCGTCGCTGTGCCACGAGCAAGCGCTCTTGCCGCTGCCGCCAGCACATCCATGCGCCGCCGCCTGCCCTTGTGCCTACGACACACGCGCAACTGAGGGAACTCAGCCACCTCCCCGGTGTACGCCAAGGTAGCTGCCCCGCCAACACCGTCGAAACCGCTCCTGCCCATGCATACACGCTACTCCCCATCAGCTTGCTCCTCCGGCGGGTGCACGTCCCGCCGCGGCGCCGCGTTCTTCTCCAGCAGCCCCCTGCAGGGGATGTAGCCACCCGCGGCGTCGGGCCCGAGGAAAAGGAGGTAGGTGAATGGGTGCTGCACCGGCTCCAGCCCCTCTCCGGCGCGCAGGTTCTCCTCGGCGACGTAGAGCACGGCAGCCTCACCCAGCTCGTCAGCACACGGCAGCACCGTGTAGAAGGGCTGCTCCCTGTTAACCAGCGCCTCTTGCTCCTGGCACCTGCGGTCCACGCCCGCGACCACGCCCGTCCAGCCGTGCCGCACGTGCGTAACGCGCTGCCCCAGCGCGAAAGCGAGTGGCTCAGAGGCAGAGGCTGCGGCACCGCGAGCACGCAGCACGCCCAGGTCCGCGTCTGCGAGCGCGTCGCGAAGCGCAGCCGCGTCGGCGTAGCGCTCCTCAGCGACGGCGGCGCCGAGCTGGCTGCGCAGCACCGCAGCGCGCGCCTGCCGGGAGGTGAGCTCAGCCTCTGCATCTGCCGCAGACAGCTTGCCGCCTCGCCCGCGCTTCAGCGCGTCACCAAGCTCCTCCAGCCTGGACGAGATGAGCTTCACAACCTCGAACTTGTCTTCGTTCAACGCACGCTGCCTTCGCTGCTGCAGCTCCTCCGTGTAGAAAAATACGAGGAGGTCCTCGTTGGCGCGCTCGCTCTGCTCGCTGCGCCAGGCGTCCGCCTCCTCCTCGCTCGGCTCGCTGCCGCTGCCCTCCTCCACCCTCGCGCGCAGCCGCAACCGCCTCGAGCGCTTGGCGGCACGCGGAGACACGCTTTCCCTGCAACGCCGACTGCACGCCACAGTCAGCGACTGAGTTAACAGCATTGACTGCCCGCAGGAGCGGAGGCGCGCTGCAAGATGACAGCGACTCGTACGACCTACCGTCGGCTACACTGTACGACCAAGACCAACCGATCCCGAGTTCCCCCGCACGCTGTATGGCGCTGCACAACGAAGATCCTTCAGCCTTCGTGGACGAGCTGCTGGAAGGCTATGTGCTGTCGCACGCTGGGCTGTGCTTCGAGCGCGCAGAGGACGCACGCGTGGTGCTGCGCCGGCAGCCCTCGCCTACTGGCATCGTGGCGCTCGTCTCCGGCGGCGGCAGCGGCCACGAGCCTGCGCATGCGGGCTTCGTGGGCGACGGTTGCCTGTCTGCTGCCGTCTGCGGCAACACATTCGCGTCTCCCAGCGCGTCTGCAGTCCTGCGGGCTATTCTCTCGGTGTGCTCGCCTGCGGGAGTGCTCCTGGTGGTCAAGAACTACACGGGCGACCGGCTAAACTTTGGCGTGGCGCGAGAGCGAGCGCTGGCGCTCGGCTGCGCTGTTGAGACGGTGCTTGTGGGGGACGACGTCGCTTTAAGTGTCAACCCGGTTGTTGGCCGCCGCGGCCTGGCCGGGGCTCTCTTCGTGCACAAGGTTGCTGGCGCAGCCGCAGCCGCGGGCCTGCCCCTCGCTCTGGTCGCTGAGGAGGCGCTTGCCATCTCACGAGCGTTAGCCACTGTGAACTGCGCGCTTAGCCTCGCTTCCCTGCCTGGCTCCACCTGCTCACACCGCACTCCGCCCGGCACGCTGGACTTTGGCGGCGGCATCCACGGTGAAACTGGCGCCCAACAGCTGCCGCTCCAGCCTGCCGACGCCGTTGTTGCACAAATGCTGGCGCGCCTGCTCAACAACGACTTCGTCTCTTTCCCGCCTGGCTGTGGCGTTGCTCTGCTGGTGAGCAGCCTGGGCGGCACCCCCTTGGGCGAGGTGGCGATCGTGTGCAGAGCTGCGGTGGCGGGCCTGCGAGCAGCCGGCCGGCGCGTCCGCCGTGTCTATTCTGGCGCGTTGATGACCTCCCTGGACGCGCGAGGCGTGTCGCTCACCCTGCTACGCATTGACAGCGACGCGCTGCTGGCGCGACTGGATGCGCCTACCGATGCCCCAGCCTGGCCACGCTTTTGTGGAATGCCTGACGAGCTACCTGCTGCGCCCACACTGCTGGCGGCGGCGCCAGCCACGGATTCCGTGCTGCTTCCGCCCGGCGCAATCGTGAGAGACCATCCACTTGGCAATGCTATCCGCGCTGCTGCGTCTAGGCTCGTCGCACTCGAGGCGCAGCTGGATGCATGGGACGCCGTCGCGGGCGACGGAGACTGCGGCGCAACGCTCGCCAAGGGCGCTGCGGCGGTGCTTGCAGACCTTGGGCGCTACAGACTGGAGTGCCCGGCGGACACGCTCGCTGGGCTGGCGGCCAGCGTGCGGCGCTCTGTCGGCGGGACATCTGGCGTACTCTTCGACATATTGTTCAGCGCGGCGGAGGCGCACGTGCGTGCGACTGGCAACTGCGATTGGCTCGCCACCGCCGAGTCAGGCGTGGCAGCGGTGATGCGCTACGGTGGCGCTCAGCCCGGCATGCGCACGATGCTGGACGCCTGGGTTCCCGCCCTGGAGGCTGCGCGGGGAGCAGGCGGCTGGAAGGCGCTCGAAGCCGCAGCTGCGGCGGCGGAGCAGGGCGCAGAGGCGACAAAGGAGATGCAGGCACGCGCAGGCCGCTCAAGCTACATTGCACCTGCAGCGCTGCGCGACACACCGGATCCGGGGGCAATGGCGGTCGCCGCGCTGCTTCGCGCAGCCGCAGACAGTAGACTAGAGCGGGAATGGATGAACTGAACTACGTGAACTACGTGAATGAACGATGTTGAACGATTCAGCAGTCACAGGTGCATACGTGCGCGAGCGCGCTACGCAGAAGCGTCTCTGCGTGCGCAATCACCAGTCCCGCCAGCGCCTCCGCATTCGCTCCGGGCGCCAGTGCCGCGCGCAGCAGCTTTTGCCGGTCCGGCTGCAGTGTTGCGACGCCCCAGAGCAGCAGCAGGCTAGACGAGTTGACAGAGCGCATCAGCCTCTCGTTCAACGAGGCGCCATCCACCCCGTGTTGAGGCGCGCCGTGCAGCCCGAACTCGGCGAGGCCGCCGTCGCAGCTGACTTTGAAGCGCGTGTCGGCGGACAAGCGCGCTGCGAAGGCAGTGGTCTCCGCCACCCCACCCTCGGTCGCAGTCTGGATGGTGCGCAGGCCGTCGCAGAGCGCCAGCAACGCCGCCCTATCTGTGCCAATGAGCACCAGCTCAGTGCCTGGCTCCCCCTCCCATTCCCCCTCATCCAGCAACACCGTGCGCCGGGCGCCGCTGAGCTGCAGCACGCAGCGCCGGCGTCGGCGCTGCGCCAGCCAGACGTGCCCTTTCGCGCGCAGCAGGCCGCGCGCGGGCAAGGCGGCCTGCAGCAGCCAGGCAGTGAGCGCGGCGGCGCACAACGGCGCTTCTGCGCTGCGCCAGGTGATGCTCGTCACGCGCATCAGCTCAAACACGTGCCGCGCCGCCACGCCAACCTCACCGCCCTCCTCCTCGCGCCGCTGTCGCACGCCCAGCCCGCCGCGCGCCTCCGTGGCGGGCGCGAGCTGCAAGATGCCCTGCGAGCTGGCCGATTCGTGTGAGATGAAGCCACTGCCGCCTGGCGTGCTCGGAGATGAAGCCACTGCCTGCACGTCCAGGATGGCTGACAGCGGCACGCAGCCGTGGCGGCAGCGCAGCGTGCGCGCTCTTGTGAGCCGCGACACCGCATCCTCCGCGTCTGCGACGGCGCCCAGGCTGGCCAGGTCCACCTTGTTGAGCAGCACCAGGTCCGCTGTGCGCAGCTGCTGGCGGGCCGTGTCGCTCTCTAGCAGGCTCGCGTGCAGCGACTCAACGTCCACCACGACCACCACGCAGTCAAGGCGCACGCCGCAGCTCGCCAGCGCCTCGGCGACTGGCAGCGGGTCCGCCACGCCGCTTGTTTCCACAATGAGCGCGTCCACGGTGGTGCACAGCACCTGTCGGACCGCGGAGCGCAGCGCAGCGAGGCCTGCGCAGCAGGCGCAGCCGTCGGGGAGCGAGAGCAAGGGCAGGCCGCTCGCCGCGTTGGCTCCAGCCGCGCCCAACAGAGCGCTGTCGATGTCTGCCGCAGCAAGCTCGTTAACCAGGACAGCGAATCGCAGGTTGCCGCGCTCGCGCAGTAGACTGCGCACGAGGCTCGTCTTGCCCGCACCCAGCGCGCCACAGACGAGCACGGCGGGCACGCAGCGCGAGGAACCAGTGCGTAAGGCCAGCAGCTGCGCCTCAAAGGTGCGCGAAAGATTCAGAGACGCCTCCATCGCTGCGCTCACTCCTCCTCGTCCAGGCGCTTGCCGAACAGGCTCACGCGTGGGCGAGCTGAGAGCGTGGAAGCCTGGAACTCTGGCTTACGCTTCAGCCGCTGCATATCCCACAGCAGGGCGCCAGACCACAGCAGAATCACGCCTGCAGCCACGGCGCGCTTGTCCATGCACCACGCGCTGACAGGAAGGGCGAGGGTCAGCGCGTACGAAAGTATTGTGTACATGTGTGTGTGTTTAGATGCTCAGCGCGTCTGCTGCCCTCCGCTGGAGGGCTAGTGGGCGGGCTGCGCATCGAAGTCACTTCTGCTACTGAAGTGCCTGCCGGGGCTGGCGGCGCGTAACGTTTGTAAAATACTTCTCTCTCTCTGTACATGTGTACGAAAGTATTATGAACGAAATGACGCGTGACGACTATAGATAGAAGACGACAACGCTTGCATGCTGCATCGCTGGAAGGCATGTCGGCATCGTTCATCGCTACACAGCCATCAGTCCTCCTCATCGCTGCCAGCGCTGATGGGCTCGCCGGCGAAGCGATAGTGATACAGCGGGCGTTTGCCGTCACTTGCCCAGCCGTACGACGCTGCGTGCTCCGCAATCAGCGCGCCGCGCTGCGTATAGCGCAGCTCTGCCACGACAAACACGTGGGAGCCTGCAGAACGTGGAGTGAGCGCACGCCGTGCTAGGACAGAGGACAACGCACCGGGTGCCAGCTCGCGGTCCAGCTTCAGCTCCATGGCTCGCTCCAGCGCGCGACTAAACACCAGGTTGTGGGAGAACACAACCTGCACGTCCGCCAGAGGCACCAGGAGCAGGTCCCCGCACACAAGCGTGACGTTGCGAGGTGCTGCTCGTCGCGGGAGCAGTCAGGTGGAAAGCGGAAGGGGCAGAGAGCGTTTCTCACCGTCGGCGCCCAGCTTCTCCAGCGCAGAAGACGCCACTGCGGCGCGTTCGGGAGCGTTCTCTACGCCCAGCGAGCTCTGAAACAGCCAGCCGGCGGCGATGCTCAGCTTTCCAAGCCCAGAGCCAAGGTCCGCGAAGTTCAGAGAGCGTGGGCAGCTAACCTGGAGGCGGGAACAGTGGTGAGCGAGCCAGCAGGCGCGGATCAACCACTCACCTGCGCCGCAAGGAGTGTGATATCTGCGGTCGCTATCTCGCCGTACGTCTGGCTGTCGTTGTACGTGCTAAGCTCTTTGTCGCACTCGTAGCCGCCTGGAAGCGCGGCATAAAGAGCCTCTAGCGCTTCAACCCGCTCAGCAACCTCAGCTTCCGCCCCGGATGGCGCGCAGTCTGACATATCGGCACGTGTTCAGACCATGACACGCAGACAGGAGAGCAACGATACATTGAGGGCGGGGGGACGAGTGGATCAGCGACCAGATCCGAGCCGGCGGCGCGGACCGACAACGCGACGAGCGTCCGCTCGACTCTCCTCCCGCAGCAGCACGCCTCCCCCCACCACGCGTGGGTTACGCAAGATTGACGGATTCGCGCATTAGTGGCAAGTCAAGAAGCAAGCAGTTCCTGAGGTGCCGCCTTGCCACCCTCTGGCTCAACCTCCGTCATCCCAACGTCCGCCGCCGCCGCCGGCTGCGCAGCCAGCGGGACTGTGATGCGCGCGTGCGCTAGCGACCGGTCCCTGTTTGTGCTCTGCTGAATGTCGGGCGCGAAGGTGAGGTAGTCGATGCGCGCCTCACGCAGCGGGGCCCCTTCCGGCGCAGGGTGCACCGACGCGAGCACCACGTGCTTGCTGGGAGGCGCAGGCTGCTCAGGGCGTGAGGCGCACGCGATGGCGCTGGGGGCGCACCGTGCCGCATGGGCCATGCGCGTCGCCGCCGCCAGCGCCAGCGGGTGCTGCGGCGCGTCGTGGTGCACGCAGCGCACGGTGTACTGCGCGTGGTACAGCACCGGGTCGCCCGGGTAGGCCAGGTAGTCGCCGCCAAACTTTGCGCCGCTCGTCATTGTGTACCTGCGCGTAGCCGGATCAGCCTCCGCGGCCAGGCTGACGCTGTCGCAGCCGCACCCGCGCTCGTGCAGGTCCAGGAATACGCGGTAGCGCAGCGCCTCAGCCGCCGTGGCTGGGTGAGTCCACACAGGCGGCGGCTGCAGCGGCTTGGCAGCCTTGCCCGCGCACGGCGCGGCAGTGGTGACTGCCACAAGCACCTTGCCGTCGGCGGAGGCCAGCTTCTGTAGAGGCGGCGGAAGAGTGAGTGTGGCAAGAGCGAACACATGGCCCGCAGAGCGCGCCTTCCACGGCTTCTCCTCCAGCTCCCTGCCCGCGCCACGCGCCAGGTCCGCGCTCTCGATGGCGGCGGCGGTGCTCTTGCGCAGCGCCAGGCTGTTCCAGGAGACAGAAGTCTTGGCCTTCTTGCCGCTGCTGATGCTCTTAGGCGCGACCACCACCGCGGGCGGCTTCTCGTCCGGCGGCTCGGGCGGCGCGGCACTGGTGAGCGTGACCCAGCCTGCGGGAGAGCGAGAGCGTGAGCGCGAGAAACCAGAGTGCCTGCCGCCTCCGTGCGCACCGCGCTCCATCGCCAGCGTTATCTCGTCTGCACTGAGCTGCAGCGGCAGGCCGTGCACCGCGTCCTGTTGCCGGAAGCCAGCAAGAGCGCCCACCATGGCGCCCACTAGGCGGCAGCTCTCACGAAGCCGCCGGGCCGCTGCGGATGCCTCAGCAGGGCGCCCGTGTGACGCAGCTGCAGGCGGCCACGCACCTGCAGCGTCCCACACGAAGCCGGTGGTGCCGGAGACGTGCACGACAACGGGCTCTGAGGGTCCGCTGACCGGCAGCGGCGTCTGCCCAACAACGACTGCAGCAGCCTCCATCGAAAGAGCAACGCAGAGCGACACACACTCAGGCGGCACACGCTGAGGCGGCAACACAGAGCGAGCGAGGTAGGGTGTCTCAGCTGTCGTACGGACAAAAGCGTCGTGGTGCGTGGTTCTCTCACAAAAGCGTCGGCGACGCACTGGTTACACGACCACCGGGCTGGACAGTCAAGATGCGATTACAGTCTTGGCTGACCCGAAATGGCGCACAGTGCCTGCGCGTGGGGCTGTGGCAGCGCGCCCAGCAGCGCTCGGAGCTGCGTGCCGTCAGGTGAGGCGAGGATGGCTGCAAGCGTGGCACCAATGTTGCGCAGCACGGCGTCCCTCGCGGCAGCCTCGTCATCGCCCGCTGGCTCTACTGCCAGCGCGCCAAACAGCTGCACTATGCGCGGCGTGAAGGGGGCGAGGTGCGCCTGTTGGCGGCGCAGCAGCTCGCAGAGGCCGCCGTAGACGGTGCCCAGCTCCTCCAGATCCTCGCGCAGCGGCAGCGCGGCGAGGAGGGCGTGCAACAGCTCGCGCTCCGGCAGCGGCGCCGGGGGCGCCAGGAGCAGGCGGCAGGCGGTGGCGGCTGCGTTGTCGCGCACCGCGCCATCCGCCTCGCCCTCGCCCAGCAGGGGCAGCAGCGCGGCGAGCAGCGCGGACAGCTGCGGCGCCGAGGCCCCACCCGTGTGCGTGGCGAGAATGCCCGCTAGGAAGACCGCGTTGCGGCGGTTGCCGCCGCAGGAGCAGCCCATCTCGCGCAGAGCAAATGGCATGGCGAGCGGCACACAGGGGGCGGCTGCGGGGCCCAGCGCGCGCACCACCTCCACCAGCGTCGCCGCCACTTCCGCGCGTTCCCCCTCCGGCGCGCCCGCGCTGCCGCGCCGCATGAGCGCGTTGAAGTGCTCGCCGAAGAGAGGCACGAAGGCTGCGGCGCCCATGGTAGTGGCCAGGGCGGGCAGCAGCTCCGAGATGGCCGCCAGGAGGATCTCCTCGGCCGCCTCCTCGTTGCACTCGTCGTCCGTGCCAGCTTCGCTGTCAGTGTCCTCAGCCTCCGCCTGGCAGGGCGCGCGGCGGGCGAGCACAGCGAGCACCGCGTCCGCCAGGCGCCGCGTGTGCTGCTGCACAGCGGGGGCGCTGCCCGCAGAGCGCAGCACGAGGGCGGCGGACTCGATAGCCGCCGCAGCCGCCTCCTTGTCATCCTCGCCCTCTGCACCCACGGCCAGCGCGGATAGGATGCCATCCAGCGCGTCCGGCGAGGGCGCCACCCCGCAGGCGCAGGCGCAGGCCACACACTGCGCCAGCGCCTGGTAGGCCTGCGTGCGCACCTGCTCATGGAAGTAGCGCGACATGCGCAGCAGCACGGGCAGAACAGCCTCCAGGTGCGGCAGGAAGGCTGGCCCACAGTGCTTGGCGTACTCGCCCAGGGCGCAGCTAGCAGCAGATTTTTCATCCAGTACTCCCGTACGCACAGAAAACTGTCGCGCGCGGCCCTCGTCGCCCTCGTCGCCTTCCTCCTCCTCCTCGCTCTCCCCACCGCTGCTGTCGTCCTCGAACGACATGCCGTCGTCCAGCGCCAGGCTCGCGAGCGCCTGGGCCACCACGCCAGCCAGCCAGGGCGCCAGCTGCGGGCCCACAGCCTGCGCGGCGGCGGCGTAGAAGCCGTGCCCGTATTCGCGTAACTCAGAGTAGTCCAGGCTGAAGCCGGCTGCGGCGGCGTCCATGGAGGCTGGCAACAGCGCCGCAAACGCCTCGCGACCCCCTTTCGCCACCAGCAGCGTGCCCAGGCATTCCAGCGCCCTTGCGCGTACGGGCAGCCCCGCGTCGTGGACATAGCCAAGGCAGCGCGTGAGGCGGGGCATCAGGGCGTGCAGGAAGGGGTGGAAGGCGCGCCCCGAGCTCGCTGCGGCGCTAGCGGCTGCGCTCAGCGCCGTCTCCTGCAGCTGGGCGGGCGCGCCGGGGGCGTCCAGCAGCGCAATGACGTACTCGAGGAAGCGGGGCAGGTGCGCCTCCAGGTCCTCTCCCTCTAGAGAGCCCATCCATTCATCAACGGCGTACAGCACCCGCTCAGCGGTGGCGGCCGCGGGGTCGCCCAGCGCGTCCATGAGCAGTGGCAGGGCGGTGTGGTGCAGCGCCAGCACGTCTGGGCTCAGGTGCTCGCAGAACTGGCCCAGGCAAAAGGCTGCGGCAGCGCGCACCTCCGGCTCCGGGTCGCGCAGCCCCGCGGCCACGGGCGGCACCAGCGCGGCCACCTTGGGGCGCATCGCGGCGGCGCAGCCCTCGGCGGCATAGGCGAGCGCGGTGAGCGCCGCGCGTCGGTCAGCGGCGGATGCTGAGCCCAGCGCCACGCTGGCGAAGCTGAGCACCACGGGCGCCACGTGCTTGGCGGGCAGCTTGGTTGCGAGGACGTCCACGATCCGGCAGGCGATGCAGTGCAGCTCGCGCTCGAGGGACTCCTCCTCCTCCTCCTCCTCGCCAGCCTCTGACTCAGCGCACAGCGGGCACACCGCGCGCAGCAGCGGCTCCAGCAGGCGGTGCTTGACCAGCGAGCGGGGTTTGTAGTTGGCCACCCACGCCGCCAGGCCGAGCGCAGAGGCGCGCACGCCCGCCGCCCGGCTCGTCTGCGTTGCCACGCCCACGCACAGCTCCAGCAGCGCCGGCAAGTGCCCCTGCAGCAGCGGCGTGGGCGACTCCACCAGCTCGTCGAGCACGCTGAAGAGCAGCACGGCGCCCTCATCGTCGTCGCTCTGCAGGGAGGCCGCTCCTGCAGCAAGCATGGCGGGCACCAGGCGAGAGACCAGGCTCGCCTCCGCGTCGCTCTCCACCCAGCCGGACAGTGCGGCGACGGCGCGGAGGGCGCCGGCGCGGACGGTGGCGCTGGAATCGGCCAGAGCGTGCGCGAAGACGGCTGCGAGCGACTGCAGGTGCGGCCGCAGCACCTCCGGCACCGTCTCCGTCAGCGACAGGAAGACGGTCAGCGCCAGCTCGCGGTGCAGCTCCTCGGAGCTCTGGCTCTGTGCCGGGGCGGCGGTCAGTGGAGAGTGAGAGTAGAGAGCGGAGAGAGTGGAGAGTGCAGAGCGGCGGCTGGCGGCGGCTATGGGTCGGGCCGCTCACCTGTGCGTGCAGATAAGGCAGGAGCGCAGGCCATTCGTTTTGAGGCAGCGTCAGGTTGGCAACCACCGAGATGACGTCGCAGCAGGCGCGGCGAACGGTGGAGCTGAGAGGCGACAGGAGGCGAGTGAGACCGGAGGCGAGACGGAGGAGGGCAGGCGCACGCACGCTGGCTCTAGCGCCAGCGCGTCCAACAGCGCAGTCTTTAACGCCTCGCGCGTCGCGGCAGGAAGGCTGGGCCAGTGCGCCGCAATCCTCCGGCGAAGCAAAATGGCCGCGAGATGACGCTCCGTTGGCT
>Ga0208951_1001164_pt1 | contig 11739 bp, 12 predicted proteins | sample GreLakmeMI27MSRF_FD_187702 | JGI IMG/M metagenome (GOLD analysis project Ga0208951, IMG submission 187702) | Freshwater lentic microbial communities from great Laurentian Lakes, MI, USA - Great Lakes metaG MI27MSRF (SPAdes) | ecosystem: Environmental > Aquatic > Freshwater > Lake | place: Great... | reverse complement strand
ACGACGCACCACGCGTCTGTCGTATCGTGCGTCGGTCCCTCAATCGTCGCCGTCTGGCGGAGCGCGCTTCGCGACAGCCTATCATCCTCCGAGTGGGTGCTGCCGGTACATCATTCACGTTCGTATGGCCCTCGGTTGTCATTCCTCCATGGCTTCCTCTTCCTCCTCCTCTCCCGCGCCCTGCTCCGCCGCAAGCGCAGTCTGCATCTGCGGCGGCTCCGGGTCTCCGTTGTTGCGGTGGATTGTGAGGTGCTGCTTGAGCTTGTACTGGAACGTGTAACTCTTCTTGCACCCCGGATGAGGGCAGTCAAAGGAGTGCGGGCTCTCATGCATCTTCATGTGCGCAGAATAGTGCGCCAGCGTGGTGAAGATGCGCCCGCAGCCGGGCTGTGTACACACCAAGCCTCTGGTGGCATCATGCACACTCTGGTGGCGTTTAAGCTTTGTAGCGTCTCCGAAAGCTTTGCCACAACCGGGCTCCGGGCAGAGGAAGGTTTTCTCGCGGTGCGTGAGAGTGTGTCGCTTCATCTGGGCGGCCGTCTCGAAACTGCGCCCGCAGCCCGGCACGTCGCACAGCAGCCAGCCGGGCGGGGCGGGCAACAGCGACGAGGGCACCTTGGGCTTGGCGGAGGACTTTTTGACCGCTGCGGCTGAAGGGGAGGCGCCTTCAGGCAGAGAGGCGACTCCACCAGCCTCGCCCCCCTCCTCTGCGCCCCCAGCGCCGCCCTCGCCTCGAAATGCGCCGGGCGAGCCAGCAACGGTCTCCAGCGCCTGCAGGGCGCGGCGGCGGGAGGCGCCCAGGGTGGTGGTGTCCGCCCAGGGGGGCAGCCGAGGCTCGTCGGGCGGCACCGCGTCTGCGCGGGGGGCCACCGCGCCGCCCCATCCCGGCGGCGCAGCGCCGCTAGGCGCCGCCGGGTCGCCGGCTGCGCAGACCGTGCGGGCAAAGGCGATAGTCAGAAGGGCTGCAGTGGGTAAACGGTGGAGAGGGCCAAACAGCCACCGCAGGACGGCACTGCGCACCTGGCACCCAGCGTAACACCCAGCAGGCGCCGTCGCCCACCACGGTCGGCTGCGTCACCCTGCGAGCGCCCCGTTTCGGATGAGCACGGTCGAGGACACGCCGACGAGACGCGAGCGAGCGCACCATTGCCGAGTCCACTTGCGGGGCCGCTGCCCGGGCTCCACGGGCAGCTTGAAGCCCAGCACGCCGTGCGGAGGCACCGCCTTGTCGTAAGGCTCGATCTCGGGCAGCGAGTCCAGCACCGAAGCGGCTGCGGCTGCGGGCGCGGTGGAGCCCCGGTTGCGAGGCGCCGCTTTGCTCTCGCCGGGCGGCCTGTTGACCAGGCAGGCGCGCTTGGAGCTGGGGGCCAAACAGTTCTTGCACTGGCCGCACTTCTGCACGCGTCCAGCAAAGACTCGCATGCGCTTCTTGGGCGCATCGCCCGGAGGGCTGCTCTCCATCGCACGTCAGCGGGCGGTGCACAGAAGGCGAGGAAAGGCGCGGCGCCGGAATGGTCGGACGACAGGAGCACAACTAACACAACAAATTGTTGCGACGACCCAAAGGGTCTTTGATGCAAAACCCAAGCCCCTCCCTCCGAGTCTCCCACGCGCATCCGCTCGCTGCTCTGCTCGCCGTTCCATTCGGCATGGCTGCCGTGTGCCGTCCCGGCGTGGGCTGCATCGCGGCCGGCGGCGGGTTAGGGCTCAGCTCAGTGGGGTCACCCTTCTCGCCTTTCACACCCGGCCTGGGCAACGCATTCTCCAGCGTGGGTGCCGGCCTGGGCGCGCTCACTTACTGGCCTTGGAGCGGCGGTTATTGCTCCAACGGAGGATACTACGTCAACGGCGTGTGCGCGCCGCCCTTCGCAGAGGTGGGCGCCGGGTACGGACTGCTTTCGTACGGGCAGTGTACCGGCAATTCCGTGCTCTTCGCGGGAGCGTGTGCTCCCGCGCTGGGCATCGCTTACTCGCCCTTCCTCCTCGCTGCGCTTGCCACGTCCAACCAGGCGGTCCGCCCGCTTCGCTTGGCTGGCGCAGTGGTTTCAGGCCGACTGTGGGAGGCGCAGCAGGCTGCGATGGAGCGCACAACACCTCCCAGCGCAGATCGCATCTCGGAGGTTGACGCCCGCGACTCTGGCACCGCGCGCCTGCGCTCATCCGTGGACGCGGCGATGCAGGCGTTTTTCACGGCGCGCGCGTGTCCCCTGTTCGCGGATGCCAGCCCCGTGCGCGGAGGCCTCTCTGCCTCTTTGGCGGCAACGGCACCGCGATGTTCCACTGCCACGTCCCGCGAGGACCTCTGCGCGTGTCTCGCCGACGCAGAGCTGTCGCTCGCCGCCGCAGCAGTGCAGGCGGTGCAGCTGAACCAGTCGTTGGCGCGTGCGTTGTCCGACGCAGCAGTGCAGGCAGCGTGCGGCAAAGCTGCGGTGGAGCATCTGCTCGCCCTGGGCGTGCCACGAGCAAACATGGTGCGCGGATGGCACGCGATGCGCGCGCGAAATGCGTGGCAGTCCCTGACGTCGCTTCCATCTGGTTGGTTCTTCGTTGGTTGGGGACGGACGCAGGATGCTGCGGGTGCACAGTGCGGCGACCACGCCGCGCGCACGTGCTCACTGCGTGAGGCGCACGTGGCGCCGATGGTGGATGGCGGGTGCCGCGCAGCATTGACTGAGGGGGCGCGACGAGGATCTATGGGAGCGTACCAGGAGCAGTATTGCGACGCGTGCTTCTGGTCGCTCATCGGCGTGGCGTTGAACCAGACGGCGCTGCCGGACGAGACGTGGTGCGCGGCGCGACGCGCCGCTGCGAAGGCGGGCGGCGGCGACGGCGACGAGGCCCGAGGTCTGTTGGGCGCGCTGCTGGGCCAACAGGCTTTTCTGGGCTCTCTGCTTTGTGCGCAGGCGTCCGCCCGTCGCCTGCTGCAGCGCGACGTGCTGGTGGAGGCCCCGATGAACCCGCAGCGGTGCTGGGCGAGCGAGGGAGCCGCCGGGGCGAGCGCCAAGGGGCGCTCTCAGCGCCTGTTGACCCCGGAGCTCCAGCGCCGCGTCTCGGCGCTGCAGTGCGCGCGCGCGTGAGGAGAATGCCAGCCGTTATTTTCATCAAGTAAGGGGGGTTGTACAGAGGTTTTTTGTGTCGCGCGACGTACAGCAGCAGAAAGGGTACTGGCACCTACACCTACAGGAAGTACTGCCCCTCCGCAATCCCCCCCCGGAAGTAGTCCGGCAGCCGCCTGAGCTGCGTCTTCTGAGCCGTATCCACGCTCTTGTCGTACTGCTCAAACTGCAGAAACGCCCGACGCATCCCCTCGTCAACCTCCAAGATGGCCGCAAGGTTGCCGCAACGGAAGCAGTAGTTTGGCGCGCTAAACACCGTCACCACAGCGTGGTCGTGTACCCACTCGAACCCCTCCTGCACCAGTTGGTGCGCGCGCGCGATCATGTTCAAACCGTTGCCGTGGTTGAACTGCTCGCTGATGTCCTGCCCGAATGTGAACCCCGCGCCCCGGGGGGACACGCCCCATCCTGTGCGGTCGTCTGGGTCGCTCCACAACAAGTCGCACATGGGCCCTTCGTGGGGCACTTCTTGACGTCGGTCCAGGCTGCGAATGTTGTCCAGGCTGTCCAGGCTGGGCGACAGGCCGCCGTGCGGGCAGAAGATCTGGTTCTCAACCGTCGCCGCAAGCGGCAGGTAGTCGAACGCATCCGTGATGTACTGCCACACGCGCGCGCTGCCGTACTTGCGCAAACACTCGTCGTAGAAGCCGTACACCTGCGCACAGCGGGCGTGAGGCGCGGAGTGGCGAGCGAGTGAAGAAGGGGAGGCGCAGATTTAGGGCGCATTGCCGGGTCACGCTCAGGTCCCCATCCCCAGAGAGAGGAGAGGAAAGGACTGCACCGCACCTGCGTGATCTGTCTGCTCTCGTGGTTGCCGCGCAGCAGGAAGACGCGGCTGGGCCAGCGGACTTTGAGCGCGAGCACCATGCACACGGTTTCAACAGAGTCATATCCGCGGTCCACGTAGTCGCCTGGCACGCGCGGGCGGGGTCACCTGGGCTTCAGCGCGAAAGCGGGCAAGTGCGACGCGGCGTAGGAGCGCGTGCAAGAGCGAGTGCGAGCGGATGCAAGCGGCGCTGCGCACCTAAAAACAGGTAGTTTGTGTCGGGCGCTCTTCCGCCGATGCGCATCAGCTCCAGCAGGTCCGCAAACTGGCCGTGGATGTCCCCAACCTAACACAGCACAGCAGCACTGAGTACCCGCGGCTGTTCTGTAACCCTTACACGGCCACACGCGAGCGCGCACGGCGTGCGTGCACGCACGATGGTGATTGGCGCCCGCACGGCCACCACGTTGCTCTCAGCGGTGAGGATCTCCTTCACCTTCTCGCACATGCGGCGCACGTCAGCCTCTGCAATCAGCCGTCCCACATAGAGCCCCTCCAGGTGCGCGTCCAGCTCCGCGAAGCCGTCCGCGAGCGCCATGGCGCCCCCGAGGGCGCGAGGATGACCAACGCGTACGTCGTACGAAAAAAAAGGCAGGCGCCAAGTGGGAGCGTGGCGCGTCCCCGCGTGGCGCAGCCCCGCAGGTGCCCCGCCTGGCCATGAGAGCCCGAATTTCCGCTGCTCTATTATAGAGCGGCGCGATGGCGCTCCTCACGCGCCCTGCGTGCTTGCCTGCTGCTGCTGATGCAGCGAGGTCCGCGCCAGTGTTGCGTGGCGGCCGCTTCGCTGCGCCCCTGCCGCGCCGCGCCGCGGCGTCGTCACGCCATGCCTGCGCCGCGCGCGCTGGCGCCGACGTGGCCCCGGGCTCCGTCTCGGTCGTCTTGCTCGCGGGTGCGCAACACTGACTCTCGACGCACCGCTCTGCTCGCGCCTCGCGCCTCTACGCCGCCTCACGCCTTGCCTCGCGCTCCACGCAGGCGGTGTAGGCAAGCGCATGGGCGCCAACATGCCCAAGCAGTACCTGCCTCTGCGTGGCGAGCCGATAGCGACGTACAGTCTGCGTCTGTTTGCCTCCTTGCCAGAGGTTGGCGAGGTGATAGTGGTGTGTGACCCCTCGTACCGCGAAATCTTCACCAGCTGCGCGTTGTCGCGCGCGCTGGAGCTCAAGTTTGCGCTGCCGGGAGGGGAGCGCCAAGACAGCGTCTTCAACGGCCTGCAAGCTGTGTCGCCCAGTGCCCAGCTGGTGGCCGTGCACGACTCTGCGCGCCCGCTGGTCACGCGCGCCGAGGCGGTGGCCGTCTTCCGCGACGCGCAGCAGCACGGAGCTGCTGTCCTTGGAGTGCAGACCAAAGCCACCATCAAGCAGGCCAGGGCGGACCGCTTCGTAGAGCGCACTCTGGACCGATCTGTTCTGTGGGAGATGCACACGCCGCAGGTGGTTCGCCCGCAGATCTTGCGCGACGGTTTTGCGCTTGTTGCGAAAAACAAGCTCGCTGTCACGGACGATGTGAGCATTGTGGAGGCCATGGGCCTTCCGGTGTTCATCACACAGGGGGAGTATACCAACCTGAAGGTGACCACACCGGAGGATATGTTCATTGCGGAGAGGCTGCTTGACGAAGCACAAGCAAAGGCTGCCGCTGCCGCTGGGCGGTGAGAGAGGGGCGTCCCGTGCAGCGATGCGTGTCTGTGATTTCATGTGCAAAAGGAGGCTTCCGGTTGCGGCCTAGAGCCCAGGCGTGGGCGGGGCGTTTCGTAGCCTGTTCTGTTGTGAGCCGTACACGAGCCTGCACCTCGCCTCGAAAGCGCAGATCTGGCGCTCCGCAACCTCCGCAAAGCAGCGCTCCAACAGCGGCCCGTACATCGGCGACGAGCTGGCGAAGCGTACGGTAAACTCAACAGCACAACTGCTTGGCTGCGACCCCTCCTTGAAGCGCCTGCACAGCCCGCGCGCGCGCGTGAGAGCCAGAGCACACGCACGCACGCGCGTGCGTGAGCCACGCGCCAGCTGCAGGTGAGCCAGTCGAAGATGCGGGACGGCCCAGAGGCTACGGTGACACTTTCTGGAGACACAGCCGTCACCTGATGGCAACCAAAGAGCGCGTCAGAGTGCCTCTCGTGTGGGGCGCACCCCAGTGCCTCCCGCACGCGCCTGAGAAAGGTAGCTTTCTCTGCAAGATATGATGGGAACGGAGTGTGAGAGACGCAGCAAGCAGAGGCTGGTCAACGCGCCTGAGCAGTTGGAACCCCACGGCCAGCTCCGCCTCGAAGGCGCGAGGGGTGAGGCGGCGCGTGACGCGCGAGGCGCTGGAGGGAGGCAGGGCATGTGCAGTTTGCGTGAGGGCAGCGGAGAGCGCGCTTGGCTGCGAGGCGGGCACGCACACGCAGAATGGCACGAAGTGGGAGTACTTGTCCACGTCAGTCACCACGTCGAACAGCTGCGCCGAGGCTGTTCGCGTCAGCAGCCAGGTGCCACCAAACCACCACCGCGTCATCACGCGCCTGCTGACGCGAGAACGGAACCACCTTGCGCTGCTCGAAGGTGCGCTCCACACGACTGAGCGACGGCAGGCTGATGAAGGGGCGGGCAGCGCGCGCGGCGACGCGACGCGCGGTACGCAAGGCGAGACTCGTCATCTTAGGTGACTGCAAGGGGGTGCCATGTCGCCTCACACGCCGCGTCTGGGCTTCCAGACACGAGCCTGGCGGAGAGACGCGTTGTGGCGTGTTGTACGGTTTGAATGCCACGTCAGCACACAGGAGGAAAAGCGAACGCCCTCCGCCTGAGTCGTTGCAGTGACCTCAACACCCACCAGCTCGCCTGCCAGCTCCCGCACCCGCGCCTGCTGGTTGGCCCGGCGCCATGTACCCCGCGCCGCAACGCCACAACGCGTGCCTGGGTCCTGGCGTGGTGCCCGCCGGGTGTTTGCCTTTGGACGCCTTCCCGCACGCGCACGCCGGCCCCGCTGTGATCCAGCCCAGCGCGGGTGGGCCCGGTTTCACTGTGGCGCCGTCAGCGCCCAACACACACACGCAGTGCGCGCCCAGCGGACAGCGCTGTTAACAACCCTAGCGTGTCCATGCTTACGGGCACGGCCTGCTTCTGCCCAGGTACCCCTACGTCACCGGCACCTCCGTGCTGGCCGTCAAGTTCGCGGACGGGGTGATGATGGCTAGCGACATGCTTGGTGCGTGAGCTGCGGCTTCTCGAGACCTTTGCGCCCTGTCGCCTCGCAACCGCTCAATGCACGCGCCACTCCTCCTCTGCCAGGCGCCTACGGCGCTACCAAGCGCTACAAGAGCGTGGAGCGCATGAAGGCGCGTCGCAACCTCCCAGCGTAGGCGCAGTGACTGCACTTGCTTACCCAACCGGCACCCGCAGGCGGTGGGAAAGCACGCGTTGGTGGGTGCCAGCGGCGAGATCAGCGACTACAATTACATCTTGACGTTGTTGGACGAGCTCATGACCGCCGAGTCGTGCGCGGACGACGGGCACACGATGGCGCCTGCCGAGATGTTCGCCTACCTCACCCGCGTGCTCTACAACCGGCGCAACAAGTTCGACCCGCTGTGGAACAGCCTGGTGGTTGCGGGAGTGGACCCGGTGAGCGGGCAGTCCTTCCTAGGCACGGTGGGGATGATTGGGAGCGCATACACGGATGCCCACGTGGCAACCGGCTTCGGCGCGCACTTGGCGCGTCCGCTGTTCCGTGAGAAGCACCGTGAGGACATGAGCGCGTCGGAGGCTCGCGGCCTGTTGGAGGAGGCGCTGCGGGTGTGCTACTACCGCGACAAGAACAGCATCAACAAATTCCAGGTTGCCACAATCACGCCGCAGGGGGCTGTGGTGTCCGAACCCTTCGCGCTGGCCACCGAGTGGGGGCTCAAGGCGTACGACAACCCAAGCGGTACCACGCCCGGCACGTGGTGAGCAAGGCCGGGGCTCCACGCGCGGGAGGACACGCAACTGCGCACGGGTGTCACACAGACTCGCAGACACGCAGGCCGTGGGCAGCGTCTTTTGTCTCAGTGAGCACGCGATTGACGTCCAGCGGGATGCGCAGAGGAGGACGCTTGTTGCGTCTGGAGCGCTTCTGCGCTCGCCCAACCGCGTCTTGCCGATGGCGGCGCGCTGCTCAGCGTGCGCACGGCGCGCGTGCAGCAGGGGAGGTTAAAGAGGGGTGCTTTGCCCTAGGCGCTGCACAACCCGTCAAGGCTGAGAGCGCAGGTAGCTGCGCACGGCGGTGACGAAGGGCTCGCTGGTGAAGGGCCGCCCTGGCGCGTGCAGCGGGCACTTCTGGACCAGCTCCACGTAGAAGGCGCCGTAGATGTGGCGCAGGCACTCGCGCAGGTCGCCCGCGCCAGGGTCGGTGGTCAACACCAGCTGCACGCCGGAGGGGAGCTCCAGGTAGTGCAGCTTATACGCGCTGGTCTTGTAGCTGTGGAAGCCCGTGCGGCGGGGCGCGCCAGCACCGCCACCCGCACTGCCCGGCCCTGTAGGGTCCACACGGGCCACGAACGAGTTGAGCGAGAACAGCAGGCCGAACATCATCTTGGCGTCGTCTGCGCTATTCTGGACGGCGCGAGGGCGGGTCCACTCCACGTACTGAAGGCACTCGCCCGCGCGGTTGAACAGGTACAGGCTGTAGGGCGTGAACCCCATGGCCAGCGACCAAGCGAGGCGGGAGGTCGGGCTTGCGGAGGGCGCGAGGCGCGAGTGACCTGGTAGCGAAACGTACGACCACCACCACCACGCATGCATAGTATGAAAGGGTGAGGCCAGGCGGCCGCTGTTGGTTGCACGCAGTGTCTAGGGCGGCGCAGTCATATGTTCTAAGCGTGTGTGATGCATCTGCGATTCTTCTCCTCGTTCTCCGCCTGGATGCGCTGGCACTCCACCTTGTGCGTGCCTGTTGTCCACGCCTGAGCCAGGCACGCTGTGCTGCAGAACGCCGCGGACCCACATGCCGAGCACGCGCGGAGGCGCTTGTCGGAGGCGCCGCAGCCGGCGCACAGGAGCGGCGCAGGGCCACCGCCGCGGCACTCCAGTAACTCGATCAGCTCCTGGTTGCCAGGGTGGCACTCCTTCGCAATATCCAGCGCCGTGCGCCCACCATGTGCAGCAGCAGCAGGATCAGCGCCGGCAGCGAGGAGCGCGGCGCAGCAGTAGCGGTGACCATTCTTCGCTGCCATGAAGAGCGGAGTGCGCCCCAGCGAGTCGCGCGCGTCAATATCCGCGGCGCTCATCTTTTGGTTGTCAGGTCGCCCGATGAGCAGCGTCACACACGCCAGATGACCGTTCTGAGCGGCGATATGGAGGCAGGAGAACGAATTGTTGTTGTGCAAGGTCCGCGAGGCCCCTGCAGCCAGGAGGGCCTTCACCATGGCGTGATGACCACCCTGACATGCGAGTATTAATGGCGTGAAGTTGTACGGGTCGTCAGGGTCAGCCGGAGGGCGTGGCTTGATGGTGCGCACGTCGATGTTGTCCGCAAAGTGGGGCAGCAGCAGCTTGAAGATCTCGGGCTGGTTGTGGATGATGCTGGTATGCAGCAAATTGTTGCCATCGGCACTGAAGATGCGCAGGTCCGTGCGCGGGATCAGCTCGTGTGTGCAAGCGAGCTGGCCGTGGAAGATTGCAGCTTGGAGAGGCGTGTGTCCCAAGTTGGAAAGGCTGTTGGCGTCAGCTCCAGCCTCCAGCAAGACGCGCAGCACGTCGATCGATCCATGACCAGCGGCCACGTATAGCAGCGACTGACCAGCATCGATGGTGTTGGGAGAGAGGCCGTCGGCAAGCTGGAGTCGCACCAGCGCGGCGTGGTTGTCAATCGTATCGTTGAAGAGCCACTTCACTTTCTCTGCGTGTGTGCGGGTGCGCAGGAAGGCTGCGAACAGGGATGCCTCGCGAGGGTTGGCCGCACAGCGACCATCGATGGCCGCCCACTCGGCATCGTACTCGGCACGCAAAGCAGCTTCGGACATTCTTGAGCGGAGAGTGGCTCGCACAGGCGTCGCGCGGCAGCGCAGCAGGGCGAGAAGGCGTGTGCGAAGCGGAGACGGTGTCTCGCCGCAGACGAGAGTTGGCGCTCAGTTCAGCCCGCGCAGCCTGCGCCCACAGCGAAGAGCAGCGAGCACCACGGCAGCCCTACGGCACCCAAAGGCTGCCGCGATACGCGGGGGGCGGAGGCACAGCGGTGGCGGCCCAAAAGCGAGTGATGTTTGTTTGACAGCACGACTCGCCACCACCTCTCGTCAACCACCCGTGAGACACAAAAACTGCGCCGCGTTCCGGCTCATGAGCATAGGCTGCGCATGCCCATGTGTGTCCCCTGCCGCGCCGCTGCCACCAGGTTGCGCACGGCCACGGCGCCCGTTGCGAGCGTGCTGACGGCAATCACCGCCGCGATGATGAGCATCACCACGGCAGTGCGCCCCGTGACGACGATGACGCGCTCAGCCGCCGCCTGACCCACCGCGGTAGCTGCGAACGCTGTGAGCGCCAGAGGCGCGCCGTGGCTGGCTGGGAGCAAACCCATCAACGCGTATTGGGTCACAACGGAGGTGTCTGCCAGGAGCACAAGGAAGGCGCCCGTGGCTGCGACGCCCCTGGGCTCCACGCCCAGCTCCAGCAGCAGCGGGCCAACCAACATGCCGCCTCCGATGCCCAGCACGCCCGCCGCCACGCCGGCGCCGAAGCTGGCCAGCGGCACGTGGCGCGTGCGGGCGCGAGTCCACCGCGGCGGATCCAGCAGACGCGTCGTCGCTGCGTCGTCACACTCGCCCTCGTCAGCCGCGTCGCACTCGGAAGGCGCAGCGAGCAGGAGGTTGTCCCGCACGGAGATTGTGAGCCCAGCCAGCGCAGCCCAGGCGAGCAGGAAGAGGCACCAATAGAGGGCGCTCCCGCATGTTACACCGCCCTTCAGCACGCTCGGAGCTCCGTGGCCGCCCCTCGCCAGTGCAGACAGCAGCACCACCGTCCACGAGGCGCCTGCGTAGCCCAGCGCGTGTCGAGGAAAGAGGGGAGGCAGGGGCGAGTTGGAGCGGCTGCGACGCTGCGAGTGGTCGCTGTTCTCCCGACTGCGTTCAACCACGTCACCGCTGCTGCGCTCACACTCCAGCCTCGCAGCCTCGGCTGCCAGCGCGCGGCCCTGGGCTCGCCAAGTGGACAGGCCCTTGTGAGTGGTGCGCACTGCGAGTGCGCTGAGCACGCAGAACAGCAAACACACGATGAGCCACTCCGGCAACACGGCGTCCAGCACCGCGCCCAACATGGTGCCCATTAGCAGCGGCGGAAGCACCAGCAGCGCTGCGCTGTAGTCGACCAGAGGCGCGTTGTCCGAGCGCCTCCGCTGGCTGTACGCGAGATAGTTGGCCACTGCCCCCCCAGCGATGGCGCACACAGACAGCGGCGTAGCCGAGGAGGGCGCAACGGCGGAGACGAGGAGGAAGATGGGGACCAGGAGGCCTCCACCACCGAGGCCCCCACCCGCCGCGAGCATTTTAGCAAGGAAGACCAGGAGGTAGGTGGCGACCACATGGCGCATGCGAAGAGGCGGGAGGACAGGATTGCGGAGGGAGCGAGGCGCGAATGAGGTGGCAGCGAAACGTACGACCACGCCCCGGCCGGCGGCAGCGGATGCAGGCATACGTGAAGTGGTCAGGGAACGCTGTTCATTGCACGCAGTGTCTTTTTAGGGCGCACGCGTGACGACTGTGAACTCGCAAATGGTGATGCGGCTACGAGCCTTCTCCTCGTTGGCCGCCTGGATGCGCTGGCACTCCGCCTTGTGCGTGCCCGT
>Ga0208951_1001154_pt1 | contig 11812 bp, 8 predicted proteins | sample GreLakmeMI27MSRF_FD_187702 | JGI IMG/M metagenome (GOLD analysis project Ga0208951, IMG submission 187702) | Freshwater lentic microbial communities from great Laurentian Lakes, MI, USA - Great Lakes metaG MI27MSRF (SPAdes) | ecosystem: Environmental > Aquatic > Freshwater > Lake | place: Great... | reverse complement strand
CGGGGCCAGGGCGGCGCGCAGGGCGGCGCTCAGCGCCCCACAGCGGCTCCACAGCGCAGCTTCCGCCTTGGCGCGCTGGGCGTCGTCCAGGCCGGCGGCGGCGGCGGCGCTGGAGCTGAGCAGCGCCGCAGCCGCGCCCAGCCCAACCGCGCGGAGCGCCACCGCCGGCGAGCCCGCCAGCACCTCCAGCGTGTCCACCGCCAGCGCCGCGTCCGTGCGCGCCGCGGCGCAGAGCAGCGACACCAGCGCCTGGCGGTGCAGCCGGGGCGGGGCTGACCAGGCTGGTCCTCCTGCGCTCCCCCCCTTTCGGCTTACCCCGACGCTCGACTGCAGCAGCTGCGCAACCTCGTCGCGCCACAGCGTGCCGCCCAGCGCCGACACAGCCTGAACCGGCGTTGCCCTTAACAGCTCGCCCACCATCAGGAGTCCTCCCAGCCGCACAGCATCCTCGCGGCTTCCAACCTCTTCGCAAAGAAGATCCACCAGCTTGCCGCGGCGCGGGGAGCGAAACAGCTGCGGCGGCGCGGCCGACATGATGGCCACCATTGCACCCATGGCAGCCTGTCGCCCGTGTGGTTTCTTTGCCCAGGCTTTGAGCAGGCCGTAGGCTGCGCAGAGTGCGGCGCCCGTGGCGTCAGCATGCGCGTTGCTGCCTCGGTTGGCGGGCGTGGCGAACCAGGCGTCAGGGCTGGCGAGTGCGGCTACGCGCAGGGCGCCGGCGAAGGCGCTCACGGCAGCACATGCGGGTCGTTGCTGCGCGCCGTGGCGCAGCGATGGGAGGAGCTGGTGTGCAATGACGTGGATGAGGCGGGCGGTGGCTGCTGCGGGGCTGTCTGAGCCGGCTGTGGAGCTCAGGGACAGGCGCCACCCAGAGGCGCAGCCCACCAGCGGCCCCGCCTCCTCCCACGCGGCAGCCTCCCCGCCCGCTGCCAGGGCGGCGGCTGCGAGGCGCGGCGCGGCCACCTCCACCAGCGAGGGCAGGCCGTGCGGGGAGAGGCGAGTGAGTGCAGACGTGCAGCCTGCGGCGCGCTCGCAGCGCCCTCCTGTGCCGCCTTGGTGGCGCGCCGCGTCCAGCAGGAAGGCGGCGTGCTGCGGGGCGGGGCGCGGCAGGAGGGGCTGGTCGTCTGGGCACGCTGGGGTGCTGAGCGGCAGGCGTCCGGCTGCCGCGCGCTGGCGCCTCTCTCCCTCCAGGGCAGCCTCGTGCAGCACCTCCACCGCGAAGGAGGCGGCGGTGTTGCGCCGCCCGCGGTCCGGGAAGGCGGAAACCAGGCACAACAGGGCGTCTGGCGTGAGCGGGAGCGGACACGAGACAGAATGCAGAACCAGGGGCATCAGTCAGAGGATGGGAGCGCACGCGCTCCCTCTGCGAGGCGCACGCACCGCACAGCTCCGGCCACTGCACCGCGTCCGAGGCTGCAAGGCGCAGCAGGAGGCGCCGCACGCGCGCCAGCTCGGCTGCGAGCTGCTTCAAGCTCAGCGCGGCAACCTGCGTCCAACGGAGCGCTCAGCGCACGCTTGCGCACGCACCGCCGCGCGCGCATGACGCCCACGCACCCGAGACAGCAGCTGCGGCGAGAGGCACAGCTCCGGCTGTGCGGTCGTTGCTGCCGCAGTGCCACGCTCGCCACACGCCTCCTGGGCCAGCAGGGCCGCAACCTGCGACGCTGCGCCGTACAGCGCACTGCGCGCCACAAAGCTGGGCGCCATGCACTGGACTGGACTGGAGAGCGAGTCAGCCTGGCGCTGCGGCGTTCAGGCACACATCGAGTGCGTTTTGCCTGCTTTACGCTGTGCAGCCCGGCTCAGCAAGGCGCACGCACGGGCACAGGATGCGAGGGCGCCAACAGTTGGAAGCTGCGCGCGTGGTGTGCGCGCCCGCTTTTGTACGACAAAACTGCGTTTGCGCCCATTCTGTGCAGAAGCGAACGGAGTGCTGAAGGTGTAGGCTTACACCGAGGGCTTACTCCGTGATAGATTCCTTGCCCGAGACGTAGCATCCGTCGAGGAACTTGCGGATGTCCTTGTTCTTCACCAGGCACGCCTGCGAGCACAGCGCCGCTGAGCGAGACACCAGCTCTAGGTCGTTGCCTTCGATGACCAGCTCGTCCTTGATCTGCGCGTTGCGGGTCACCTTGACACCCTCCAGCATGGTCACCTTGCGAACGCGCTTCTCGCCCAGGAAGTTGCGGATCTCAACGATCTTGTCGCCGCCCTCGATGTTCACGTTCACGGGGAAGTGAGCATACACCAGGCGGACCTTGTAGCGGAAGCCCTTGGTGACGCCGGTGATCATGTTCTGCACGTGCGAGCACAGGGTGCGGATGGCGGCGAGCGTGGCACGCTTGCCGAACCAGACGTCAACCTTGAGCTGCTGCTTGCCCTCCTCGTTCTGGCCAAGGTAAGCATCCACGTCCAGGTGCTTGAAGTCCTTGGTGAGTGTGCCGCGAGGTCCCTTGACGCGCACTCGCCGCCCCTTGATCTCAACCTTCACGCCCTCCGGGATGCTCAGCGTCCGAGTCGCTGACAGCAGCTTCATGGCGCCACAGCCCCGCCGGGCCTGGGAGCGGGAGGAGCAAGGGAAGCGCGTGAGAGGCAGCGAGAGCAGGTTCTAGGGTTAGCTCCTGCAAAGCGACCACCGCGGCGGCAGAGGGCCCAGTCATGCGGCCGGCCGCGCGGCGCGACGCTGCGGGCGCCTCGCGAGCGCAGGGCGACAGGAGGAGGCGGCAGCGGCTGCGGGCGAGCGAAACGGGTCGGCGGCTCGATCCGCTGCGCGCAGTCGCGCGGCCGGTCTCCACTCGCTCCCTCAACAAAGTCTGCAGCCTGCAGCCTGTCTGCACCAGCGTAGCGCACCTGCTACTACAGCGGCAGCGGGAGCGAAAAAGGCCCTGGCATTCGTTGTCGTACGAAGGCTGAAGCCAGAAAGAATGAAGATTGCTCGCCCCGCCCGCTCTCTCTTCTTTCCTGTGCTTGCACCATGTGTTTGCGACTGGCGCCTTACTGACAGTGTTGTTGCGCCAAAATGGAGAAGGTTGCCATGCTAAACGCACTGCGCCTGTGGGCGCTCGCCCTCGCGCCTGACTGGCGCCTGCTGTCGCTGCTGCTGGTGGTGGTTTGGCTGAGCTGGAAGGTGTGTGTGGCCCAATATGGCTGTGCCTATACTCCCGCCTCGGTTTGCTCACTGCGTGCGCCCACCAGGTCACCAGCCTGCGCGCTGCCGGCACGCTGCGCCGCGCGCTGGTGCGTGCCTGCTACGTCCGGCGCAGGGCAGCCGCGGCGCAGAGGCTGACGTGCCACGCCGTTCCTGCTCCTCTAGGCACGCGCCGCCTTCCACCGCCGCGCAGACGAACGCTTCGAGAGGTGTGCCCTCTCGCCGGAACGCTTACCTGCGCTGCGCTCAGCACGGGCGCGCATCGGCGGCACGGCGCACGGCGCGCACGAGAGCGTTCGCGCTCACGTCCTGACGCCAAACGCAGTGCGGAAGTAACCGGCCTCGAGTGGCTCAACACACTCCTCCGCGCCAGCTGGCAAGTTGCGCTGGAGCCCCAGTGCGCGCTGCTGGCGGCGGAGAACTTGCAGGAGGCGCTTGACAAGGCGCGTCAGTTGCTGAGCCTCGCCGGCGCCACTCTCACACCGCCTGCCCTCCACAGTCCATGCAGAAGCGGCGCGTCAAGTTCATCGAAACGGCACACGTGCACGAGTTCACACTTGGGTGCGTCCCAGCGCTACAGCGCCCGCTCCGCTCCTCACTCTGTGCCCTCTCGCCACAGCACCACGCCCCCTACGTTGCGCCTGCGCCGCTCCCGCTTCGACCCGGCGGCGCAGTACCTGCAGATGGAGTTTGAGATGACTCTTGAAACCAGCGGATTCCAAGCACTGGTGCGCCCCATTTCAGACCTGGCACTTCGCCCCTCCTCACCCCCTCCACAGATCGACACCGTCGTGCGTCCCGTACCACTCCTACCCTCCCTGCGCCTCCCTGTGGCGCTGCACGACCTGTCTCTGAGCGGCCGGCTGCTGGTAGGCTTTGCACTTTGCCCAGAGGCGCCGGGCATCTCTCGTTTGGAAACCTCCTTCGTTGACCCGCCTACCATGGACGTGCGCGTCAGTGCGCTGGGTCTGCCATTGACAGACGTTCCCGGCGTGGAGGCGTGGGCGCACAGCAGCCTTGCCAAGATGCTGGCCACTCACTTCGTGGAGCCCGGGCGCGCGTCCGTGAACGCCTGCCGTCTGTTCAGCAAGCAGACGCTGGGCAAAGCGCGGGGCGCCGGCGGCACGCTGGCGGTGGCGGTGGTGGGTGCTCAAGCGCTGAGCGCAGCGGACGATCTGCTTCCGCCCAGCGCCTTCGTCGAGTTACGCTACGGGGGCGTCGTACGGCGCACGCACGTGGCTGCCATGGCGGACAGCCCAGCCTGGGGGGCGCTGCTCACCTTTCCTGTGCCTGCGGAGTGCGCAGACCACGCGGACCTGCAGCTCACGCTCATCAACTGGGCCACGCCCGGAGAGCCTCACATCATGGGCGACGCCCAAATCCAGGTGGATGCCAGATCTCTGACAATCTCCGTGGGAGACGCCATGCACGCGCGCCAGCTGAGCCTGCCGCCCGGGGCGGGCAAGTTGTCCATCAAGCTGGCGCTGCTCAAGCCGGGCGACGAGGGCTACGCGCTGGTGCTTGCGGCGGAGGTGGCGGCGGCGCGTTGTGGCGGCGAGGCGGGTGGCGAGGGGGGAGCACGGGAGGCTGCGCACCCTTTGGTGGCTGTGCCGCGGGTACGGGTGCCTGTGGCGCCTACGCGCGACGGCTGGTCGGACGAAGACGACGGCGCCCGCGACGGCGGGTCCAGGGACGGGGGGGCGCCTCACGGTGGGGCGGTGCCGCCTCCGGAAAGCTTGACCAAGGCTGCACTGGCCAGCCTGGCCACCAGCAGCTCTTTGGTCAACCTGGCTGCAGCCATCATCCCCCGCCACCAGCACGGGCGCAGCGCTGACCTGTCTGGCGGCGCGTCCGGGGCGCTGAGCAGCGCCGCCACCGACTTCCTGAGCACGCTGGCGGCTGGCAGCGGCGCCTCCGGCGGCCGCGGCGGCGGCGGCGGCCTGCCCGGCATGGCGCAGGCGGCGGCGCGCATCGCGTCAGCGATGGTGGCAACCGCGCAGAGCGCCGCGCACGCGGAATTCGACCTGGACGACGGGGCGTCGTCTGAGGCTGCTGCGGCGCACCACTCCACGCGCCACCCCCACCACGGCCACCCGGGGCATCACCACACGCGCAGCCACAGCTCCCATGGAGGAGGCGGCCACTTCCGCTCGCCCAGCGGCGCCGCAGGCAGCGGCAGCGGCTTTGACCGACTCTTCGCAGCCGGCGCGCGGGCGGTGGACGCGGCCGTCTCGGCGGCCAACGCCAACGCGGGCGCCAACGCAAGCAGCATGCGCTCCTCCGGCGGCGCGCCGGGGGGCCACGACTCGCGCAACACATCGTGGGAAGACGTCGGACTGCCGCCGCCCGGCCGCAGGGGCTCACACCTCACCCTGGAGGCCCTCGTGCCCGCGCCGCCGGGCCATCGGCGCAGCGTGTCCGCCGGCAGCTCTCTAGACGGTCGGTTGGGGCTGATCGACGACCTGGGAAAGCTGCGTCGAACCAGTGCCGACGACGGGGGCGGGCCGGTGGCGGCCGCACACCAGCGCGGAGGCAGCAGCGAGCACGAGCTGGTGATGGAGCTCCAGCGGCGGCTGTTGGACCAGCGGGAGGCTCTGAAGGCTGCGCAGCGGCGAGTGCGCGAGCTGGAGAGCGCCGTCTCGTTGGCTGAGCAGACGCGGCAGGCTGAGGACGTGCGTGCGTTGGTCGAGGGGGCGCGCTTCCTCATGCACAGCTGTCGGGGCAGCAAGGCCCGCCTGCTGTGGTTCAATTCCAGCCGCAAGCGCCTGTGCTGGGCGTCCGGACAGGACAAGAAGACGGACGCAGCCAGCGAGCGCAGCCACTTTGTGCCGGTGGCGCTCATCGAGAGCGTGGAGCTGGGCACCGCGCTGTTCGACTCGGCCGCGCCTGGCTCCGGTGGCTCCTGGCTCTCCGGCTTCGCCGCCGCCACCACGCCTCGAGACGAGCGCGCAGCCTTCTCCATCGTCATCCGAGCCAGCAACAGGGACGCCGCGGACGCTGGCTCGGCGCAGCCCTTTCCAGCCTCGCTGCACTTTGAGTGCCCTCCGGGGGGCAATGGCCGCAGCGGCCGCGAGTGGGTGGCCGCCATTGCGACGCTGGTGAAGCGAGAGCACGAGAAACCCGGGCTCGCGCAGGGCGGTGCCGCCATGCTCACTGGGGCGCTCAATGTGGCCAGCGCAGCCCTGCGAGCCGTGTCAAGAAACGGGGAGCAAGCGACCCCCAGCAGGGGCGCCAGAGCAGCCTCTGCTGCCAAGGCGCTCATGTCTGGCTCGCACGGCCAGCGGAGCGGCAGCGACAGCGGCGTGGGCACCCCCCGACAGGGGCACAGCCCCCTGGCGTCTCGCCGTGGCTCGCCTGTGCCTCAGAGGCTGCTTGCGCGGGTGCTCAGCGACGCCGCGGGCGAGCGGGAGCTCACCACGCCCGAACAGGAGGCGGGGACGCACAGCAGCGGGGAGGCGGAAGTGCCGCGCAGGAGCCTGGTGCTCGACTCGGTGTGAGTGGCGCACCAGAAGAGACGAAGTGACGTGGCATTGGCGTATTGAAAAGCCTTTACCCCTCCGCACGTCTGTTTTGCACTCCTCGTGCACGCAGACGCCCTCGACGCCTGGCGAGCTATCCACAGTGGGAAGAAGCAGGACCAGCCCCGTGCGTGCACTGCAGCACCATGTTGTCCGCCCAAGCTCCTCCTCCTCCAGTCTGCTGTCCGGCCGCACGGCGCATGCGTCGTGGCGCCGCAACGCAGGCTGGCCGCGTGAGGCGGCCACGAGCGGTGGCGGCGGCCGCCACCCCGTCCCCTGAGCAGCGCTCCTACCAGGGGCTGACTTACTCCTCCGAGCCGCCGCCGTACGACGAGAGCGCCAGCATTGAGCGGGAGCTGATGAACGTGTCACTGGGGGTGCGCTTCAGCGCCGCCCGTGCTGGGACGCAATGCCCTAGCGCTCACACGCGCGCCCTGCTCCCAGCTCAACGAGTTGGAGCCGGAGGAGATGGAGGCTGCTGCGCTGTCTGGCGTGCGCGCGGAGTTCCAGTGGCTGCCGCGCGGTACGGACGTCGGGACACTGGTGCGCGAATCTCGGGGCGTGCCAACCTTCGACCTCCTCGCCCTGGACTACCACACTCTCCGCAGCGAGGTCACACTCAGTGCGTGCGCCGCCGGCTGCGCAGCGCACCCGTGCTGACGCTGTGCCAGACCCAGAGGAGGAGGCGGAGCTAGAGCGGCTCAGCGCCCGCTACTTTGTGGACCGAGTGTACGACCGCGCACAGATCCTGGAGCGCGTGCGTCGCATCTACGAGATGGAGCCCCAGGACCCGCGCAACGTGAACCAGGAGGCCCAAGACTTGCTGTTCAGTGCGTCCAACCGACTCACGCCTCTGAGCCGCAACTCACCTTCTCCTCACTCCCACCGCGCAGCCTTCCAGCAGATGAACGAGAACCACTTCCAGATCACTAACATGGTGGCTGCGCGCGCAGAGGAGCGCGAAACAGAGCTGGGCAAGCTCATCGCCTCCGGCCCGCCGCAGGTGGTCCCGGACAGCAGCACTCTGGCCATTGCTGACGTGGCACTGTACCTGGAGTTTGAGCGCGAGCTGCTGCTGCAGGGCGTGAAAGAGCAGGCGCAGATGCGCGACAATGCTGTCGAGGCGACACGCAAGCGCGAGCAACACCGCTACGACAGCCTGGTTGCGTTTGCGGAGACGGCGTTGCGTGAGGGGTTGAACATGCCCCAGCTGGCGGCGTTGGGCATCGATGTGTTGCACTTGCAGGCTGCGGTGAGGCGCATCGGAGGGGCAGGGGCGACGCTCCCGTTTGCGTTGGAGGAGTATCGTACTTTGGTAGCCCAAACGGGGGGCGATGCATGATTGCGGGGATAGACGTGTGAGCGTGAGTTCAAGCTCTAAGGTCCCTAGAGTAAACTAGTACTAAAGAACTAAACTGAGGGTTGTGCTCTTCAGCTCTAGAGAGCTCTACCCACCAGAAGCAACAACACGCGCGCGCAATGCGCAAGGCGTGCAAGCAAGCGCTCTCAGCCCAGCATCGCGCGCACTTTCGTCTGCGGGGACAGTGAGCGAGTCAGTGCTTGTGCGCCAAGAGCGCCACCAGCGAGAAACCGCACATTTGTGATGAGCATGATCGCGTTGGCCGGCACGGCCCGCAGCAGGCATGGCGTGACGCCTTTGTAGAACCTGGCCACGCCGCCCTCCTTGTAGAGCTGCTGGGCGGCGTCTGCGATGCCTTTATAGACGCGCTGAGACTTGGCCTGCGCGTCTGTTTGAATGGCGGATTTGAGCACATCCAGAGGATAAAAGAAGAGCCAGTATAAGAAGCCCGCGCTGCCGCCAGCCACAAACAGGTGCGCCATGGTCGGCGCCGGGTCGCCCGTGAGCTCGGGAAGCCGCAGCTTCAGCGTCTCAAACGTGTAAAAGTACACCCCCGCCGCCGGGATGTTGCGCAGCAGCGTGGCAGAGAAGCCCTGCAGAGGCCCGCCTATCACGCCGTTGCACGCCACCGACTTGCGCACGCAGTCCAACATGCCGCTGTAGCGGGGCGCCAGCCCCGGCGTCTGTGGCCGCGTTAGCACAGCCGGTATGACTGTCCGCCTGTGAGCATGTGCGCACCAGGCGCGCTTGGATGAGCTGCTTCTGCATCTGTGACTTGTAGAGGTCGATGGGGCTCTCAGCGAGAGTGGCAACGCCCCAAGCTGCAGAGCCCGCCAGCGCGTATCCAAGCAGGTTCTCCGGCCCCGCGTTGAAGAACTCCTTGGTGCGCGCCACGGAGAAGAACAACGCGGCTCTGCGGAAGCAAAGCCAAAGATAAGCCGGAAGCAGCGGAGTGGGCTGTGCCAAGCCTGTGCGTCGCGCCTGAAGAACATCTGGCCCGCCAAGGGTGCCGCCACGCCTTTGTAGAGGCCTCCGAGTCCTTCGGAAGCGACGGTTTTCTGCGGGGCTGTGCTGAGCACAGGTGGCGCGCCCGACAAGCCCCGCAGGTGGCGCCGCTCGCCGCACCTTGAAGGCGTCCACCACGCCCGTGTAGATCGGCTTGTCGCAGGGCTGGGTCTGCAGGAGCACCTTGAGCGTGTCGAAGGGGTGCCCAACCGCAACCACAGCCACTCCCGCCACCGTCCCGGCAGCTACGTCCTTAGCGAAGGTAACCCAACGCGAAGGCTCACCCTCCACAGCCGAGCAGGCTGCGAAGCTGCGACGAGTGACGCACACCGGCGCGGCGCCGCAGGAGGCGCCAGAGGCTCGTCTCAGCGCCGCAGCGGCGCCCTGCAGCAGGAACTGCTGAGGCACGGCGCACTGGGCGACGCAGGGCAGGCCGTCACGCCCCGGCATGTTGCGGCTCCTGGCACGCGCTCAGCGAGTTGGCGCGAGTTGGCACGAGTTGGCACCGACCACAGCGAGAGGAGCGAGAGGAGCGGGCGCCACCAAACAGCGTCGTTGGCCGCTGCGCGCGCGGGGTGGCGTTTTTGATGGCCCCTTCTCCACCCTCCTCGTCCTCGCTCCTCGTGACGCACGGATGGCGGTGTTTCAGGCGCTGCGCCCAGCGAGGCTGCGCTCAGCAGGCATTGTGCCGTCGCGCGTCTCCGCTCGCCGCAGTGCAGCCCGCACCGTCCCGCGCGCAGCAGCGAAGGACGACTGGGTGGCTCCTGAGCCGAGGCGCTTTTATGTGCGCCCAGACAAACTGCTGGACACGGCTACGGCCGCGGCAGGCTTTTTGTTTCGCGGGACCAGCGGCGCCTTGACCGCCGGCTACTCCGTCAAGTTGCTGCCGGACGATGGCGCTACCGGCTACGCGGTGGCGCGCGCGGGCGGCCGCATGACAGTGGAGAGTAGCGGTGTCAGTGCTTGGGCACGCCCCGCGCTTCCTCTGGAGCTGTACGAGTTTCAGGCGTGCCCCTTCTGTAAGCGCGTGCGCGAGGCGCTCACCTACTGGGACTTGGACGCCCTGGTATATCCCTGTCCGCGTGACGGGCCGACCTGGCGACCCAAGGCTGCCAGCATGAGCGGCAAAAAGCAGTTCCCCTTCCTGCGCGACCCAAACACCGGCAAAGAGATGCTTGAAAGCGTGGACATCATGAAATACCTGGCTGAGACGTACGCAGACGGGGTGGTGCCCTCCGGACTGTCGAGCCCAGTGGCGCCGCTGCTGATCGGCCTGGGGCTGTTGCCGCGCGCGGGTCGAGGTGGCAAATACCGCCCCAGCAAAGTGACAGCGGAGACACGTGCACTGACGCTGTGGGCCTATGAGGCGTCGCCCTTCTGCGTGCTTGTGCGTGAGGCTCTCACGGAGTTGGAGGTGCCGCACCTGCTCAAGTCTGTGGCACGGGGCAGCCCCAAGCGCCAGGAGCTCTTCGCACAGACGGGGCTCTTCCAGGCGCCCTACCTGGAGGACCCAAACACCGGAAAGAGCATGTTTGAGAGCGCGGAGATCCTGGAGTATCTGCAAAACCAGTACGCACTGTGAGACAGGCTCTACGCCACTCGGCGTGTGCCACATCAAGCTGTGTAATAATAGTTCTATGTAAGCGCTGCGCGTGCATGCATGACGTAGCTGCTGCTGATGACGTGGACGGTCGGACGCGGACGTCAGAACGCGACACCCCCGCATATCTATAGCGTTGCTACGTTGCTGCTGAGTCACTCTATGCGCGTGCCGTGCGCGCCGACTGCAGCGTCGTGTGCGGCGTCCGTGCGCAGTCGTGCTACACGTGCCGCAGTCACCATGCAAGCTGCCTCAGCAGCTGAGCCTGCAAGGCTGTACTACTTTCACGGCCGCGGGCGCGCGGAGCAGTCGCGGTGGGTGCTTGCTGCCGCGGAGGTGCCGTTCGTGAACATGTGCTTGTCAACGTCTGCCGAGTTTGCAGCGCTGAAGCGCCAGGGCAAGCTGATCTTCGGCCAGGTGCCGCTGCTCGAGCTGGACGGCTTGCGGCTGGTGCAGAGCCAAGCCATACTGCGTCATGTGGCACGCACGCGCAACATTGCGGGCGCGGACGAGCGAGAGCAGGCGCTAGCAGATCAGCTTGCCGAGGCGTGTAGCGACTTCCGCAGTGCGCTGCTTGGCCTGCCGTTCAACGGCAACACGCAAGCGTGCGCCTCGGCTGTGCAGCGCTACGCGCCCATCTTCGAGTCGTTGCTCTCGGAGTCGCGACAGTGGGTTGCTGCTGGCCAAGGCATGACGTACGCGGACGCGCTGCTGGCCGAGGCCGTGACGGGCTACAGTGAGCTCTTCGGAGACGCGTGGCTGAGTGAGCTGCCGCGCCTCAAGGCCCACAGGGACCGCGTGTGCGCGCTGCCTGGAGTCGCCGCGTACCTCTCCTCGCCGTTGCGCTTCCCGTTCCCGGCGGGAAAGGTGGCGGAGAAGTACGTGCAGAACGTCAGCACCGTGCTCAGCTGATGACATTCTCGGAATGCTATGCCACGTCACTACCACGTCATCCAACTCATCCTGACGTCAAGTCGCCCTATCCAGCCCTATGCTATATTGTTGCCGCGTCTACGCGTTGTTGCGCTGCGGGCCTGCTTGCCTGCCTGAGTGACTGCGAAGCATGCTCAGATAGCACTTCCGCTTCCGCCAGTGCCTGACCTGATGCAGCCGGCGAGCCTGCTGGAGCGCCACCCTGCTGCGCTCCTGCGCAGCGCTGGCGCGAGGCTTAGGCGGATGCG
>Ga0208951_1001153_pt1 | contig 11814 bp, 10 predicted proteins | sample GreLakmeMI27MSRF_FD_187702 | JGI IMG/M metagenome (GOLD analysis project Ga0208951, IMG submission 187702) | Freshwater lentic microbial communities from great Laurentian Lakes, MI, USA - Great Lakes metaG MI27MSRF (SPAdes) | ecosystem: Environmental > Aquatic > Freshwater > Lake | place: Great... | reverse complement strand
TCTCGTACGCGAGCGGATCGGTGGACTGGACGAAGGCGGCGACTTCTTCGGGTGAAGGCGGCAGGCCAGTGGCGTCGAAGGTGACACGGCGGATGAGGACCCCGCGCTCGGCTTCGCCGGAAGGGGTCAGGCCATCCTTGGCGAGGCGGGCGTCGATGAAGCGATCAATCGGATGGGCGGACTTGCCCGCGGGAACTTCGGGAAGGTTGACGGCTTGATAGGCCCACCAGCTTTTTTCCTTCTCACCGATGGTGCCAGGAAGATAGCGGCCGGCGACAGGCGCCTTGGTGCGGCTCTTGGGCCAGGTCGCCCCAGCCTTAACCCAATTTTGGAGGAGGGTGACTTCTTCTTTGGTCAGCCGATCATCTTTCGGCGGCATCATCGTATCGGGATCGGTCGAAAGAATATTCTCCAGGAAGAGGCTCTTGGATGCATCGCCGGGAATGAGAGCCGCGCCAGAGTCACCGCCCGTCGTGAGGCCGGCCAGGCTGTCCATGACCAGGCCGCCCTTATTCTTGCCGGCGGAGTGGCTGTGGCACTTGAAGCAGCGGGAATCCAAAAGAGCGACCGCCTTCTCCGCCTGATCGTTATCGCTGGCTCGGAGGGGGGCGATGCCTAGGGTGAGGACCGTCAGGGTTAAAGCAATGGACGCTGGCAGGCGCAAAGTCATCGGGGATCCCCTTTTATTTGAGGGGTGTTGATTAGGACTGCAAGCCGAGCCCAAAGGTTCCCTTAACGGGCAACCTTCTTCCAATCCGGGTAGTCCTTGCCGAGTAGGTCCCGGGCGTATTCGCCGAACCAGCCGTACCCGTTACGGCGTTCGTAACCGATGTCGGTCAGCTTGGGCTTGGGGACCCCGTCCCGATCACAGACGAAGGGGGTGCCGGTCTGTAGATCGTAGAAGCGGGCCCAGAGGGCGGGGGCCTCGGGGTCCGGGGTCATAATAAGATTGGGCCTACCGTCTGGGTCCTTTTCCGTGTCGCAACGGAGGCCAGTTACCTTGTGTGCCTCGAACCAGGCGAGGGCGCCTTCGATAGAGCTGCGAATCTCTGGCGTAGGCTTCTCGATGCTCATGAGCAAGCGGACGATACCGACGGATTCGCTACCACTGAAGGAAGGGAGTTCGTAAGAGCGGGCCTTGGCTGGGGCGAAGGTCTTCTCATCATGCTGGGCGCACCAGACGGTCGGCTTGCCCTCGACGATGATCTGACATTTCAGGATGCAGGTGATACCGAGGTCGAACGCCCGTTGGCAGGCTACGCGCGTCTTGGGGTCGAGGAACGCATAAGTCTTCTCTGTGGCGATCTCGCGCACGAGGTGCAGTATGCGGACCATGGCGCCGTCATTGAAAGTGATGTGGTCGAAGTAGCCCTTGAGCAGGGGGAAGAACTGCGGCCAGCCACCGTTCGGGTATTGCGCGGAGAGCACGTAGGCGAGCCCGCGGTCGAAGGACTGGCGGTAGGTCGCGTCCTGGGTCGCGTTGAACATGCGCGCCATGAAGCGGAGTTCATCGACGGTGGCCTTATTGTCGAAGGTCGGGATAAGTTTCGACTGATCGCCGACATAGGCCTGACTGATGGTATCGGTATTCTTCGGCCAACCGCCCGCCTCGGTCTGGAAGCTGAGGATGATGGCGGCGACCTTTTTCGCTTCGGTGGAAGTGAACCAGCTATCTGACTTTTTAAGGTAGCGGCGGGCACTTTCGTCCGCGGTGAGCAAGGGACTGAGGGCGAGGCACGCAAGGAAGAGCAGGGTGGGGCGCATGGATTGCGAAGGGGTTGGGGTAGGGATAGGGGTTGTCGCGAGTGTCAGCGGATGGCGGATGGCGGATGGGAAAGTCAGAGGAAAGAATTGAAGAAGGCCGCCACCCGCCACCTGCCACCTTGAATTGAAAGGGGGTGATAGGGATATTGGTAACCAGAGGTTAAAAGGAGTAAACGACAGAAAGCGGTGACGGCTGTTGCGATTGTCTTATTCGAATTATTCCGCTCATGTCAGGGGGTGTCGTCGCCGCTTGTCCTTATTCTCGCTTCCGCCTCGCCGCGGCGCACGGCGCTACTCCGTGAAGCGGGCATCCCTCATCGCGTCGTAGTGGCCGCGGTGACTGAGCATGAGGATCCGACGACCAATCCGGCGCAGATGGTCCTGCATAACGCCCGCCTGAAGGCCGTCGCGGTCTCCCGGCTGTATCCGGATGCGTTGGTCCTAGGGTCCGACACCACGGTGGCTCTCGGCGACCGCGCCTTGAACAAGCCGGCCGACCTCGCCGAGTCGCGCGCGATGCTCCGCAGTCTTTCCGGCCGCGAACACACGGTGCACACGGGCGTTTGCCTGCTCTGTCCCGCCCTCGGTATCGATGAGTCGCACGACGTGACCGCTTGGGTGCGCTTCCGCGACCTCTCTGAAGACGACCTCACCCGATACCAATCCTTGGTGAACACTTTGGACAAGGCCGGCGCCTATGGCATCCAGCAGGGCAAGGAGATCATCATCGCCGACTTCCAGCAGCCGATCTCGACGATCATGGGCTTGCCGGTCGAATTCGTGAAAGCCCGCCTCGCCTCGCTTGGCGTCCTGGAAAGGCTCACCGCATGAAGGCCTGGTTGCTGCTTTTGCCTGCGCTGGTGTTTGCGCAAGCCCCCGTCGTCAGCGGCGATGCCGAGATCTCCGGCACGGTCGGTGGCAGGCCGCTGGTCATTCGTACCACGAGCCGCCTCGCCGGCGCCATCGATTCGATAAAGTGGGCGGGTGTGGAATTCATCGATTCACACGACCACGGTCGCCAGCTCCAGTCGGCGCTTAACGCCGATGTCGACGGCGTCTTCCATGTCGAATGCTATAATCCGACCGAGGCGGGTTCGGTTGTGGACGCGCTCGGGCCAAAGTCCACTAGCCGTCTGGAATTCCTGTCCGCCAAGGATGATATCCTGACGACCCGCACGCGGATGGCCTTCTGGCTCGCGCCGGGTATGAAGTCGGGTGGCCACCTCGCGCAGAACACGACGCTGCTGTCAGATTATGTCCTCAATAAGCAAGTGCGCATCGGCCGCCCGGGCATGGACCACGTGCTGGATTATAAAGTGACCTTTACCGTCCCTAGCGATCGCCCGCACAAGTTCCTGCAATTCGAAGCGCTGACGGGTTACATGCCCTGGTCCTTTAGCGAGGAACTCCGTTTCGATGCGAAGACTGAGAGTCTCGTCCCGTTGCCACGCCAGGACGGCGAGCAGCGCGACCCGGTCGTGCTCTCGACGCCCTCTGGTTCACACGCCATGGGTATCTTCACGCCGGATCGTTCGCCCGCAGGTCAGCCCGAGGTCGGTTACGGTCGATTCAAGTTCGAGCATGATCAGGTCGTGAAGTGGAACTGCGTCTTCCGGCTCCGGCAGGCTGAGCCGATTAAGCCTCACCACAGTTTTCAGCTCTACGTGGTGATTGGGACCCGCGAGGACTGCCGTCGGACGATGGCTGCCCTCGCGCGGGAGTTTGCCGGTCGATAATCGGCCTCGCCTACGCTTGAAGTCGGACGGGGTCCGCCTAACTTCATCTTGTGTGGCCTAAAGAATCCATGGACCTACGGTCCGCGACGACGGCGGTCGTAGTGTCGCTTGGTCTGCACGTGCTGCTCTTCTTGGTTTTGCCGGATACCTTTCAAAAGGTCGTCCTCCTGGTCCGACCGGTGGAAGTCCTGACGGCTCCCGTCAAGATTGATGAGGCCCGCCTTCCGCCCAAGCTACGATTTGCCGAGACCAATCCCGCCGCGAATCAGGCCGTGCCTAAGGTAGCTCCATTCACCTCATCTCGCAATCAGACCGCCGCCCAACCAGTCCCTGAGAAGAAGCCGACTCATTCGGCTTTACCGAAATCCGCCGGAACCTCCGAGCAGGTCAGACTTGCGCAAGGCAAGCCCCGTTCGATCGACCAATCGGAGGCCACCCCCGCTGTTCAGCCTTCGGTTTCGATGTCCGCTCCGGTCAAAGCGGCTCCGCCTGGGCCTGGTAAGTCCACCGCCAAGCCAGCGCCTGCGCCTGTGGCGGCTAATCCCGAGCGCCCCCGGGCTTCGACGCCATCTGGCACCTACGGGCTGCTGTTGCGCCGACCCGTCGGCGTAAGTCGCGCGGGTTCCATCGCCATTGATGCACGTTTCAGCAATTACGGCGACTATACCCAGCGCATGATGGAGGCCATCCAGTCGAGCTGGTGGAGCATCATCGAGCGTTCCCGCTTCGAAGGCGTCTCTCGCGGGAGCGTGGTCGTACGGTTCCGCCTTCATCGTGACGGCACGGTGACCGATACCCAGATCCTCGGCACCGAGGTGACCCGGGTGATGAGCCTGGCTTGCAAGGATGCCGTAATGGCACCCGCCCCGTATGATATTTGGCGTGCAGATATGGTCGCCATGTATGGCGAGAGCGACACGGTCACGATCAACTTCCATTACTACTGATGACCCTGGCTACTGATTGGATCCCGTTCGGACGCGGCGTGCGCGTGGTCGCGTCTCACGAATGTGGGCTCATCGCGGTCGAGAAGCCCGACGGCATCCTGTCCCATCCCAATCCGGGTGAAGTCGCCGAGAAGGGTACCATCCTGATCACGGGCAACTACTCCCTCGACGAGGAGGCCTTCCATGTCCGCGATGGCAAGGGAGGTATTCGCCGCGTCTATCTGCTCAACCGTCTCGACTCGCCGACTAGTGGAACGTTGTTGCTCTCGCTCGACGAAGGTGTCGCCGACCTAGTCCGTAAGATGTTTGCCCGCTCGCAGGTCATGAAGCGCTACGTCGCCCTCATTCGTGGCCGCGGTCTGCGCGCTCCGCGTGGCACCTGGCAGGATCAGATGGCCAAGACCAAAGGGCCCGGCGGCGGTGTGCGTTCTGAGACGGGTGCCGGCGCTCCTGCGGTGACGGTCTACGCCTGGCAACGTTCGGCCGGCGGCTCATTGCCGCTGTCGCTCATTCAGCTCGAGCCTCGTACTGGTCGCACCCATCAGCTGCGCGTACAGACCTCCGCGCACGGCCATCCGATTCTCGGTGACCGTACCTACGGTGATTTCGAATTTAACAAGGCCGTTGGTACCGCCCGCGGCTTCAAGCGACTCTTCCTGCACGCCGAATCGACCCAACTCTCGTTCGATTGGCAGGGAGCTAAGGTCGAGTTCAAGGCGGCATCCCCGATGCCGAAGGAATTCGAGGAAGCTCTGATTGCCGATGATGAGACGCCGGGCAAGGGCCCCAAGCGCCCGCGTCGCGACGCCGGTACGCCCATCTCGCCCCGCCTGCGTATCCGGCTTTAATGGTCACTTCATTGGCGCCAGGCTGCGGATGGTCGGAGCCTGACTCGTTCAGCTCACCTCGCTCACGAACGTCTCGAACTTGCCGTTGGGCCCCGGGAGGATCCGCTCGGGGAAACTGAAGGACACCGCGAAGGGGTGGCCGAGCGAGGCGGTCAGCACCCGCGCGATTTCGGCTTGCTGCGCCGCATCGGGTCGCGGCTCGCAGATCATCTGCAGTTCGACGGCCGCGAGGCTTTTCTGGACGCATTTGAACTGGGCGACGCGCAGGCCGGGCGTTGCGACGAACGTCCGCTCGCCGAGCCGCGGGAAGCCGGTCCGTCCGTCAGGGAGCACGACCCGGTTACGGCGGCGGCCGTGCACATGGCGGATCACCGGCAGGCCACGGCCGCACGGGCAGGGCGGGCCGAACTCCGCGCAGTCGCCGATGTCGTAGCGGATGAGCGGCGTGGCGAAATTATGCAGGCTGGTGACGAGTACGCGACCGGGGACGCCGGCTTCGCAGGCTTGTCCGGCCTCGTCGACGATCTCGATGATGACGTTCTCCGCCACGACATGGAAATGGTCGTGCTCCGGGCATTGCAAGGCGAGGAAGCCGGCTTCCTCGCAGGTATACATGTCGGTGACTTTCCCGCCCCAGGTTTCCCGGAGGATGGCGCGAGAGTCGGCGGGCAGCATCTCTCCGAAGGTACGAATCTCGCCGATCGGGGGCAGCGGTTCGCCGCGGGCCTTGGCGTGGGCGGCTAGGGCGACCAGGTTGGAGGGGAGTGAGACGAGCTGCCCGGGCTTTTCCCGGCGCAGCCAGCCGATCTGATCGTCGAGGCTGCTGGCGACGTCGAGTAGCACGCCTGGCCCGGTGGGGAAAAAGGAAGCAACCGAGCTTCCCCATTGGGCCGTGCGGGCGCCGTCCGGAGCATCCGCCTCGCCCGGCTTCAGCTGCCTGATCGTGGCGATCTTGCCAAGAAAGTCCCGGCCATGCCACAGGTACTCCCGCAAAGAGCAGGCCAGCCACATCAGGCTCGTCAGGTTATCACGGCCGAAGTCGACCGGCTGGCCGGTCGAGCCGGACGTGCGGGCGAAGGTCACCGGGCCATGTTCCTTGGGGTGGCGTTGCGAGACCAGGTCGCGACCGGCCGCTTGGATGTCCGCCCGCTTGGTGATCGGCAGCGATCGTAGGAAACCGGCATCGACTTCGGCTGGTCGCCGCACCCCCGCACGGGTGAAGAGCGTCCGATAATAGGGCGTCGTCTCGAAGGCATGCGCGAGGACTATCGCGAGCTGGGCGTTTTGCTCCTCCGCCAGCCTAGCGGCCGGCCACCACTCGGAGCGCTCGAACTGGAATTGCAAGGCCAGCATACGACTGACCGGCTCGACTGTCAGGGTCGGAAAAGTCAGCTCGGCCAGGGCGGGATGAGGCATGCCGCTAACGGGATGCCGGCGGGCGACGGTCTGGCGGGCGGCTTCAGACATGGACCATGCTGACGAACGTCTCGCGTTTGCCGTTGGGTTGGGCGGGGATGTCCGCGGGGAAGGAGAAGGTAATGCGGAAGGGGTAGCCGAGGTTCTCCTGGATACTCTTGGCTAGCCGTTCCTGTTCGGTCGCATCGAGGGAGCGGCTGGCGACGATCTGCATCTCCACCATCTCGAGGCTGTGCTGGATGGCGCGGAAGCGGAAGACCGTGACCCCTTCGGCGGCTTCGGCGATCGCTTTCTCGCCGATGCGCGGGTAGTGGGTCTCGCCGTTCGGCAGGACCAGCCGGTTGCGGCTTCGCCCCAGAATACGACGGATGACCGGAAGCCCACGTCCGCAGGGGCAGGGCTCGCCCAGTTCCGCGTAGTCACCGAGGTCCATGCGGATGAGCGGCGAAGCGAAGTTGTGCAGGCTGGTGATGACCACGCGGCCGGGCGTGCCGGGCGGACAAGGGTTGTCCTGTTCATCAAGGATCTCCAGCTTCACGTTCTCCGCCTGGACGTGATAGTTGCCGTGTTCCGGGCATTCTAGGGCGAGGTAACCGGCTTCTTCGCAGCTATAAAGGTCGACGACCTTGCCGCCCCAGGCTTCGGCGATAGTCGCTCGCGCCTCGGGGCTGAGCATCTCACCGACGCTGCGCAGCCGGCCGATGCGGGGCAGGGTGCGCCCGGTGCGGTGGGCATGTTCGGCGAGGGCGAGGAAGTTCGAGGGGAAGGAGGTCAGGCGTTGCGGGCGCTCCCGCTCAATCCAGTCGAGCTGATCATCGAGGCTGGCGGCGACGTTCAGCATCACCGCGGGCCCGGTGGGGAAGGTCACGGCGATAGAATTGTTCCAGTGCGGACTCGTGACGCCATGAGGGGCTTCTGCGTGACCGACGGGCGCATAGCGGATGGCGCCGATCTTGGGGAGCGTGTCTTCGTCGTGCCAGACCAGGTCGCGCAGGGTGAAGACGCGCCAGAAGGTCATCGTGACTTCGTTCCGGGCGAAACGGAGAGGCTGGCCGGTGGAGCCGGAGGTCGTGGCGGCGACGACCTTGCCGTGCGCCTCGGGCGGACGCGCTGAAAAAAGGGACTCACCGGCTTGCTGCAGCTCGCGGCGCCGCGAGACCGGCACGCGTAGCCACGAAGCATGGTCCAGGGTGGTCGGATGGTCGTAGCCCGCCCTTGCGAAGCGTTCCCGGTAATAAGGCGTGGTCTCGCGGGCGTGGTCCAGCAGGAGGCGGAGCGTCTTGAACTGGGCCGCCTCCAGTTCTGCGCCCGTCCACCATTGCGTCCGCTCGAGCTGGAATTGCAGGGCGAGCTGCTGGCTGCCATGCCCCGAGGGCATGGCCGGGAGCCGCGTCGTCGGCAGAAGGGTGCGTGGAGACGGAAGTGGCATGAGGCGAAGGAAATTTGTGTCGTCGGCGGCAGGCAAGTCAACGCCCTGTCCATCCGATGGGGTGGGCGGCGTTTTCTCCGCCGTGCGCCGTGGCCCGGGCATCGTGCATTGACACCCGTGCGGGTTGGGCGAATTTGCAGTCATGGGAACCACGATACGTCCGGCCAAGGAAAGCGACCTGCCTGGAATCATGAAGGTGGAGGAGAGCTGGCCGGTGGCCGGTCGTGCCGGGCTAGACAAATTCCAGGCCAGGTTACGCAACTTCGGCCGAGGTTTCTTCGTGGCGACGCTCGGGCTGCCTGACGGAGGCGAGCGGATTATCGGCACGATCACCTCGATGCCTCTGGCGTATGATCCGGGACGACCGCATGCATTCAAGAGCTGGGACGCGGTCACGCACGACGGTTATCTCGGGGATTGCCGTCTCGAGGGTTGCGACGCGCTCTACATCGTCTCTGGCGTGATCGACGCCGAGCATCGCAGTCTCAATGTCTTCCCGCAGGGCGTGCTCGCCGTCGCGGGGCTCGCGCAGCAGCTCGGCCTACGCTATGTCTTGGCCGGCGCCGTCCTGCCCGGGTACCGCCGGCTCTGCGAGGAGCAAGGCGAGGTCGCGCCGTTCGACTACTGCCGGCGCCGCCGGGGCGACCGGCTCGTCGATCCGCTGCTGGCGCTCTACGAGGGCATCGGCTTCGAGGTGCCCGATGCGGATCACGTCCTGCGCGAATACTATCCAGATGATGCCAGCCGCAATCATGCGGCGCTCGTGCGTCGCGACTTCAAGGCGTGTCCTCTGACGCCGGACGAGGTTCGACCAGGCTGATGAATTCCTCGAACTTGCCCCGGGGGCCTCGTTCGATCGCTTGGTGGAAGGTATAATCGACCTCGAAGGGGTGTCCCAGGTTTTCGCGCATCTTAGCCGCGACCTTGCGTGCTTCTTCCGGCGTGAAGGCGCGGTCGGCGACCAGTTTCACTTCGATCCTACGCAGGTCGTGCTGGATGCACTGGAACTCGCGTACCTTGATTCCCGTGAGCTGCAGGATCTGGCCATGTTCGCCGAGGTAGGGGAAGACGCTTTCGCCTGACGGCAGGTGAAGGCGGTTACGCCGGCGGCCGAAGATGCGCCGTAAGACGGGGAGTCCACGCCCGCAGGCGCACGGCTCGCCAAATTCGGCATAATCCCCGATTTCGTAACGGAGGAGCGGCGTGGCGAAGTTGTTGAGACTCGAGACGATCACCCGGCCCGATCGGCCAGGGGGGCAGGGCCGCCCAGCATCGTCGATGATCTCGATCCGGACGTTTTCGGACTGCACATGGTAATGGTCGGTGCCCGGACACTGGAGGGCGAGGTAGCCGGCTTCTTCGCAGGTGTAGATATCGGCCAGCGGCGAGCCCCAGGCCTCGGTCAGGAAGCGCCTCGTCTCGGGGGAGACGGTTTCGCCGATTGTACGCAGGGACCGGATCGGCGGTAGCCGCTCGCCTTGGCGGAGGGCGTATTCAGCCAGGGCCTTGAGATTGGAAGGGAAGGACGCGAGGTAGTCGGGCTTTTCCTTCCGCAGCCAGGCGAGCTGTTCGGGGAGTGTCGCGACCACGTTGAGAATGGAGAACGGACCGCCTGGAAAAAGCCCAGCGATCGGCGGCCCCCAGTTCGCGGCGGCGCGGCCGGCGGGGGCTTCTGCTTCGCCGCGCGGCAGCCAGCGGATCGCCGAAAGTTTGCCGCCGAGGTCGCGTTTCTGCCAGAGGTGGTCTCGCAAGGCAAAGGCCTGCCACAGTACGGTGGTGGCGTTCGTGCGTCCGAAGCGGACCGCCCGGCCGGTCGAGCCGGAAGTGGTGGAGAAGGCGACCGGACCATGTTCCTTGGGCGGTTGGGTGCTAGGCCAGCTGTCACCCGCTTCCTGAAGCTGCGACCGCGTCGTGATCGGCAGTCTGGACCAGTCTTCTTCGGTGAGCATCGTCGTCGCCGCGCCGTCCAGGCCGGCGTAATGCCGCCGGTAGAAAGGACTCGTGGCGACGGCGTGACGGACGATCAGTCCGAGTTGCCGGAGCTGTTCGGTCCGCAGGCGTTCCGTCGGCCACCACTGCGATTGTTCCAGTTGGAATTGTAAGGCGAGCTGCAGTGCATTCGCGTTCGACGGCAGGGAGGGAAAGAGGCATCCGGGAACGCCGGAGAAGGGGGTCGGTAGGCTCATGACCAAGTCGTCTCCAGTTCGAGTTCGTCGAGGCTGCGCAAGGAGGAGTGCGTCCGCCAGACGTGGTGGGCCGGCGCGAGTTCGCGGATCAGCGGCAGGAACGCCTCGAGGGCCGCCCGCCCTTCCAGTCGGGCGAGCATCGAGCCGAGGCAGAAGTGCTGACCGACGCCGAAAGCCAGGTGGCGGTTCTTCGGTCGGGTGAGGTCGAAGGAATCCGGGTCCGGGAAGACCGACGGGTCACGATTGGCGGCGCCGATCATGGCGGTCATAAGGGTGCCGGCCTTGACCTGGTAATCTCCGAAGGTCGACGGCGCGTGGGTCCAACGGCTCATCTTCTGGACCGGTGAGTCAAAGCGCAACATCTCCTCCACGGCGGCGGGGATCAGCGCAGGCGTCGCCTTGAGTTCGGCCAGCAGGGCGGGCCGACGTGCCAGCGTGAGGAGTCCGCAGGCGATGAGATTCTTGGTGGTCTCATGTCCAGACATCAGCATGAAGACGAGCCCCGCCACCAGTTCGGCTGGCGTGAGCGCGAGGCCGGGGTCGTCGACGAGCATGCGGATGAGGGTGTGTTCGGGTAGTGTCCGGGCGTCGCGGACAAGGGCGGTGAAATAGTCCGTAAGTGCGATGGCGACCTCGCTTCCTTGGACGAAGCCGGCCTCGTCGGCCCGGTCGAGGGCCTTGGCGAGGTCGGCCGACCAGACGTAGAACTGGCGCAGGTCGACGTCCGGGATACCGATCAGCTCCGCGATGACCATGATCGGCAGCGGGAAGGCGAACCCGCGCAGGAACTCCGTGCGCCCTTGGCGCGGCAGGCCGCCCAGCAGTTCCTGGCAACGCCGGTGGATGAACGGCTCGGCGCGCGCGATGTTCTTCGGCGTGAACGGCGCGGCGAACGCCTTCCTTACCAAGGCGTGCCGGGGTGGGTCCATGAAGATCACCCATTTCTCGATCATGGCCTCCAGGGGAAGAGGATTGGCCTTGCGCGGCCCGAACGGACAGCCGCCCCCGGGGGCGTTACGCTTGAATCGGTCGTCGCCCAGCAAGTCCGCGCAATCGGCGTGGCGGGTGACGTAGACAACTCCGTCGGATGTGCGGAAGACCGGCGTCTCCGTCAGGAAACCGCGGTAGTGCGCGTACAGATTCTCCTGGAAGTCCGGCGTGGAAAACGCTGGGGCAAGGTCGTGAGGGGGGCGAGACATCGGGACCGAACAAGGCCTAAGGCATCCCTTGTCTTAACGAAAGGATAAAGGATAGGCCGGTCTCCTTACTTCATTATCGCGAGACCTTGGAAAGCGAAGGCTAGGCCGAGGGCGATGAGAAGATAAGAAGAGATATAAGGCGCGCGATGCGCGACGCGGCTGAACCAGCCTGACTTTTCGGCGAGCTTCTGGAAGCCCCACGAGGCGAGCACGCCGACAGAGATCATCGTGAGTGCGAGTCCGAAACTGAACGCGGCGACGATACTGAAGCCGAGGGAGAATTCTTTGA
>Ga0208951_1001144_pt1 | contig 11873 bp, 9 predicted proteins | sample GreLakmeMI27MSRF_FD_187702 | JGI IMG/M metagenome (GOLD analysis project Ga0208951, IMG submission 187702) | Freshwater lentic microbial communities from great Laurentian Lakes, MI, USA - Great Lakes metaG MI27MSRF (SPAdes) | ecosystem: Environmental > Aquatic > Freshwater > Lake | place: Great... | reverse complement strand
CTTTACCGAAGACTGCATGGACTGGGGCTACGCCCATGCCCCGTCAAGCTACTCAACATCGAACAGTCTCCATGGCTCTATTCGCAAAGCAGTATTGATATGGGCGAAGCAGGAGGGCTATGCCCCTGCATCAAACAACACATTCACCAAAATAAAATACATATTTTTAAAAAAAATTTGCTTTCCTGTATAGTTTAGCTACGCGAAAACGCCTATGCAGTATAGTAGAGGGCGTAGCCCATACACTCTACGTTTATTTGCCGATTGCGCTTTGCGCATACTCGAAAAGTAATCAATGACATGGGTGAAAAAGAACGGCACGGGCGTAGCCCCTGCCGAGGTCAAGCTACTATATACGGGCAAAAATTTGACAATAAAAAAATATGGCACGCGAAAAATTTGAACGTAAAAAACCACATGTGAATATTGGAACAATTGGACACGTTGATCACGGGAAAACAACATTAACTGCTGCAATTACTATGACACTTGCCGTTATGGGAGGATCTGTTGGAAAAAAATATGCTGATATCGATTCATCACCAGAAGAAAAAGCGCGTGGTATCACAATTAATACCTGCCACGTTGAATACGAAACAGAAAACCGCCATTATGCGCATGTGGATTGTCCTGGACACGCTGATTATGTGAAAAATATGATTACCGGTGCTGCACAGATGGACGGTGCTATTCTTGTTGTTTCTGGTGCCGATGGACCAATGCCACAAACAAAAGAGCACATTCTTCTTGCAAAACAAGTTGGTGTACCCAATGTTGTTGTTTTCTTAAATAAAGAAGACCAAGTGGATGACGCCGAACTTTTAGAACTTGTGGATATGGAAGTTCGTGAAACTTTAAGCAATTATGAATTCCCAGGGGATGAAATTCCAATCGTTCCAGGATCTGCCTTACTTGCACTTGAAGCTTTAACGGAAAATCCAAATATCGTTCGCGGCGATAATAAATGGGTTGATAAAATTTATGGCTTAATGGACGCAGTCGATTCGTATATTCCAACACCTGCACGTGAAACCGATAAACCCTTTTTAATGGCAGTTGAAGATGTTTTCTCAATTACAGGTCGTGGAACAGTAGCGACTGGACGTGTAGAACGTGGAGCTGTAAAAGTTGGTGATACTGTGGAAGTTGTAGGAATTAGAAATACACGAAATACAACGGTGACAGGCCTTGAAATGTTCCAAAAAACACTGGATGAAAGCGTTGCTGGTGATAACGTTGGTATTCTTCTTCGTGGGATCCAAAAAAATGATATTGAACGTGGGATGGTTCTTTCTGCGCCGGGTAGTATTACACCGCATAAACAATTTGAAGCCCAAGTCTATATTTTAAATAAAGAAGAAGGTGGACGCCATACCCCGTTCTTCCCTGGATATCGACCACAATTTTATGTTCGAACAACAGATGTAACTGGAAAAATTGAATCATTCCGTGCGGATGATGGTAGTGAATCTTCAATGGTTATGCCTGGTGACCGTATTAAAATGATTGTTGAACTTATTCAACCGGTTGCTATTGAAAATGGAATGCGATTTGCTATCCGTGAAGGTGGTCGAACAGTTGGTGCTGGGGTTGTATCAAAAATCATTGCGTAGTAAATTTTTTCGCAGGGCTCAGGAGTTTCGAGTTTGGCGAACGTCAATACCGAATACGGCATGGGCGAAGCCCGCGCCCCATATCCTGCCGGCGAAACTTTTTCGACGTTGGGGGCTTGGAGCGAAGCTCGTGGAGCGAAGCCGTATTGTATCGAGTATGGAATCAATGACATGGGTTGGGGCTACGCCCGTGCCCCGTCAAGCTACTCAACATCGAAGACTCGATTTCGCTTCGCGAATACAGCAGAGCCGTACAGCCTCGAGTTTAATGCAGAAATCCTATGGAATAATAGTATGGGCCCAGCCCAATCAAGCTACATGGGCTGGGGCTACGCCCGTGCCCCCACTACTCTAACTCGATTCCAACAATTCTTTTCAAAATTCCTAATATGACCAGAGTAACCCGTGGTTTTGTTGCAAAAAAACGTCGAAAAAGAGTTTTAAAACTTGCAAAAGGTTTTCGAGGTGCAAATTCAGTCCTTTTCCGTACAGCTCAACAAAGAACCTTAAGAGCTCTCTCACTTGCTTATCGTGATCGCCGTCTGTATAAACGAACGATTCGTGGTTTATGGATTCGCCGTTTAAATTCATTTCTCCATGATTCGTATTCGCAGGGCTCAGGTTGGGGCGTAGCCCCATATCCTGCCGGCGAAACTGCGAACTCGAGTTCAATGCAGGGCTCGAGCTTCGCTCCTGCCCTAACTCGATTCCGCACAACAAGCTATAGTTCTTTTATTCATAAATTAAAAAAATCAAATATTTTATTGAATAGAAAAGTATTATCACAATTAGCTATTTTTGATCCAGGAGCTTTAAATCAACTCATTCAAAAATTATAACCCATGGGTAGTATGGTAGAGCGTATGGAATGGAGTATGGGCGTAGCCCAACAATCTACTCAACACCATACACTTGCGCCCCAGCATTGTGTTTGATATTGAGTTGATTGTTGCTTTTTTGACGTTTTCACTTCGCTAAACTGCTACATTCCATACTCAATAACGAACTCCGTGCTAGGGGGTACTGAGCGTAGCTGTTGGAATCGACCAACGCCCGAACTCCAATGCTACGCGTATTCGGTATTGGATGTAGAGGGCCATATGCAGTTTCGCGAAGCAAATACGCCCATACTGCTACGCCCTACGCAACATTGATTCCATATAAGACCAACATACTCAATAACAAAGCTTGGGCTTGTAACTCAGAGGATACAGAGTGTAGGTTTCCGACACCTAATGTCGAGGGTTCGAGTCCCTCCTTGCTCGTACATTTTTTTTCCTGGAGTAGAAATGAATCGAGTTAGAGTAGTCTTGGGCTCCGCCCATACATACTATTCCTTCATCGAACTCAACTGAATACTCTAACTCAATTCGCGCCCGAATCGCGCTTGCGCGAACACTATACCGAATACAACAGAGAGTAGCCTGTGTGTTATTGACTTCAGCAATTTGCGTTCGTTATGATAGAAAGAGATCGCGGGGTAGAGCAGCCTGGTAGCTCGCAAGGCTCATAATCTTGAGGTCAGGGGTTCAAGTCCCTTCCCCGCCAAAATTCTCTAATAAAAAATAATATACGTACATATTGAATTTGGTGTTGAGTTGATTGTTGCTTGTATGGTAGAGGGCTTCGCCCATTCACTCTACTGTATACTACATTCCATACCCAATAAAAACTCGAACCTGCCGCGTACGATTTTTTAAAGTCTTACCAATAAATTGTTGCGCCTCGGCAAAGCCGTACGAACATATAAGATCTTTAAACGAAGGTGCTATGAAGGATTTGCGTGCGGCATACTGATTAGAAGAGGCCTGTATCCGCTTCGCGAAACGGCGAAGCACTAATATCTTTAAAATTGTTTTCAGGACCAGTTGAGCAAGTCACGAGTATCGAGTTTGGTAGTGTTTGGAATCGTATGGAATCACTGACTCGAGCTTCGCTGAATGGCTATACTGTAACGGCACGAATCGAGTCTGGGCATGGGCGGAGCCCTCTCCCCTACCGAAGACTGCATGGGCTGGGGCTCCGCCCGTGCCCCCACTACTCAATGATTGGGGCTATGCCCTATACCGAAAACGGTAACCCCACTGGTCCCATCTTCAGATTATTTTTTAACAACTTGAAGTCGAGCACGTGCTCGTTTAAAAGTTAAACTTGTTTCAATTTTTTCTTTTCTGCCATCTGCTTTTTCAAAAGCAGTTTGTGCTTCTAGAAAAGCCTGTTCAGCTTTTTCTGGATTAATTGAAGTGGATAATTCTGCATCATTCACAAGAATTGTGACAGTATTTTCTTGAATTAAAGCAAAGCCGCCCATTAATGCCATGGAAATCCATTCATTTTTTGATTTTTCTTCGCGAACCATCATCACACCAATGTCTAAGCCAGTAATTAGTGGTGTATGGTTTGTTAAAATCCCCATTTGACCAGTGTTCGTTGGCAGAATAATTTCTTCTGCTGTCGCGTTCCAGAAAACACGATCTGGCGCCATAATACAAACTTTTAAACTCATAATTGAATTCCTTTATATCGGCAAAGCCTTACGGGCTAGAATAGTAAAGGGCCTTATGCAGTATGATATCGAGTATGGAATCAATGACATGGGCTGGGGCTACGCCCGTGCCCCGTCAAGCTACTCAACATCGAAGACTCTTCGCAATTACGCCCATACTACTCAACTTCGAGAGGTAAATCGACGAATCTCGTATTCGGTATAGGACATAGCCCCAATCATTGGAATCGAGTTAGGGCTATGCGCGAGCTTCGCTCCTGGCATAGCCCGCGCATCGAACTCAAAGACTTCCAAACGCGAAACTGCAGGTGTCGCCGGTTCAACCGCGAAACTGTCAATTTACCAACTTGATTGGCTTTCTAAACCAATGTATTAATTTATAAGAACGAAGCTTAGGAAGTTTCGAGTTTGACGGATGTCAATACCGAACAAGGCAGTGTTTGCGCAAGCGCAATTCGCGCCCCTGCCTCTTTTATGCAGCCAGTTTTGCACCTTTTTCAACAGCTTCTTCAATTTTACCAACTAAATAGAATGATTGTTCTGGAAGAGCATCAAGTTCCCCAGTTAAAATTAGTTTAAAACCTTGGATTGTTTCGGCCAGGGATACGTATTTTCCTGGGGATCCTGTGAAGATTTCGGCAACGAAGAATGGCTGACTAAGGAAACGTTCAACTTTTCTTGCACGTGCTACAACAAGTCTATCTTCTTCACTTAGCTCATCCAGACCAAGAATGGCAATAATATCTTGAAGCTCTTTATATCTTTGCAGCGTTCGTTTTACTAATTGAGCTGTGTTATAATGATCATCTCCAACAATCCATGGTTGAAGCATCGTTGATGTTGAATCTAGAGGGTCTACCGCTGGATAAATCCCTTTTGCTGCTAAGTTTCTTGAAAGAACTGTTGTCGCATCAAGGTGAGCAAAGGTTGTTGCTGGAGCTGGGTCAGTTAAGTCATCCGCAGGAACGTATACAGCTTGAATCGATGTAATCGAACCATCTTTTGTTGAAGTAATACGTTCTTGTAATGAACCCATTTCTGTACTTAAAGTTGGTTGGTACCCTACTGCAGAAGGCATACGGCCAAGTAAGGCAGATACTTCAGAACCAGCTTGTACGAATCGGAAAATATTATCAATAAATAGAAGTACATCCTGATTGTTCACATCGCGGAAATATTCTGCCATCGTTAAAGCAGTTAAACCAACACGCATACGAGCCCCAGGTGGCTCATTCATTTGACCGTATACTAGAGCTACTTTTGATTCACCAATAGCTTCTTCGTTAATTACTTTGGATTCTTTCATTTCCATGTAAAGGTCATTCCCTTCACGAGTACGTTCGCCTACACCACCAAAAACGGATACACCACCGTGTGCTTTGGCAATATTGTTAATGAGTTCCATAATAAGCACGGTTTTTCCAACCCCAGCTCCACCAAAGAGACCAATTTTTCCACCACGACGGTATGGTGCAAGTAAATCAACAACTTTAATTCCAGTTTCAAAAATAGAAAGTTTTGTATCTAGATTCACGAAAGCTGGCGCTAATCGGTGAATAGGAAGTGTTTTTTGAACTGGAACCGGCCCCATATTATCTACAGGTTCACCAAGCACGTTAAAAATACGACCTAAAGTTGCTTGACCAACTGGAACGGTTAAAGGAGCGCCTGTATCAATTGCTCTCATTCCACGTTGTAACCCGTCAGTTTGATTTAGCGCAATTGCACGCACTTTTTGATCACCTAAAAGTTGTTGTACTTCAGCAGTAATACGAAGCGTTTCCCCGGCCTCATTTACACCTTCAATAACAACAGCGTTATAAATATTTGGTAAGTTCCCTTGCGTAAACGCAATATCCATAACTGGACCAATAATTTGCGTGATCGTTCCTTGATTTAAAGTTTTTAAACTCATAATTTTTCTGTTTTAAATGATTCTTTCGTCCTGTTTTGTATTCGGTATAGGGCTCGAGCTTCGCTCCTGCCCCTGAATCGATCTATTGGAGTTTGGAAAAGGGTTCGATGTTGAGTAGGTTGACGGGGCACGGGCGTAGCAGTTTCGCGAAGCGAACAAGCCCATGTCATTGATTCCATACAGTTTGACCGAAGGTCAATACATACCGAATACTACGAACCGCGCAAACTCGAAACTGCAGATTCGAGTTACGCTCCAACCCCGCGCGAGTTCCCGTACAGGATAAGAGTTTTGGAAAATGTTTTTTGTCAATAAATAGTCTGGGCCTATTAGCTTAAGGGGAGTTTCGCTACGCGAAAACGGCATGGGCGAAGCCCGCGCCCCACGTGGTTGGTTCTGCGGGTTCTATTTCAGCCTGCGCCAACCCAATACTACACACTAGCCCCTTCTGCAATGGCCGTATATCAAATGAAATCTGATTGACCTATTTTTAAATAATACTGATCGTATCAATAAATTTGCGATAATGCAAACTAACTAACGTATTTGGTATTGAGTTAGAGTTGTTTCGCCTCGAGTTCGATGCAGGAATCGTATGGAATAGTAGTATGGGCGCAGCCCAATCAAGCTACATGGGCTGGGGCTACGCCCGTGCCCGCACTACTCTAACTCGATTTCGTACACGAATACATTCCTGCATCAAACTCAAAACAAGACCTCTGGAAAGAGCCTTATGAAAGTTGTTCTTTTTCAATGTATAAAAAAAGCGCAGCCATAGCAATTGCCGGAAAAACAAGTCCAACAAGGGGGACTAAAATTGAAGGGAGGTATAAATTCAGCATTTCAAACTCACTTATAAATAGGTCAATAATAAACCGAACGGACTACAGTTAGTGGTGCAAGGACAGGGCTTTGCAGTTTCGAGTTTGCGCTGTTCGGTAGGATATGGAATCGAGTTAGAGTTCGATGCAGGGCATAGCCCTAACTAAATTCCTGCATCGAACTCAACGAGACTCGATTCATGCAATACGGAATACAGCGTATTCGGTATTGCGCGAACCGCAAACTCGAAACTGCTACGCTTAGTGCCCTCACTCATAGCCTAAAACACAAAATATCGATTATTCAAAATCCTTTGATTTTGGATTTCGCCCAGGGTCATTTGAAAGGAAACCAAAAATAAATAGACTCACAAAGAAAATTACTACAGTGTATACAAGAATTTTTAAAGTTAACATGGATATTGTCCTGAATTCCTTTTTTTCTTATTATACATCAAAAATTTTGCAAAAGTGAAAAAAAACGCAAAGTGCATATTCAATAGGCAGGGGCTTGGAGAGTCTTCGACCTTTGGTCGATACCATACTGGCACGAATCGAGTTTGATGCAGGAATCGTATGGAATCAATGACTCGAGCTTCGCTGAATGGCTATGCTGTAACGGCAAGAATCGAGTCTGGGCATGGGCGAAGCCCTCTCCCCTACCGAAGACTGCATGGGCTGGGGCTACGCCCGTGCCCCCACTACTCTAACCTCGAGTTCGATGCAGGGCTCGAATGGGCGGAGCCCAACACTGCCTTAACTCGATTCCGTACATACCAAGCACTGCCGAAGCTTATTCATACTAATATTTATGGCCTTCGCCAGATGGTTCGCTGGTGTGGCCTTCGAGTATGAGAGGAATATATTGAGGATGGAATAGGCTGACTATGCGGAACAGCTCTGACCAGGCCGTAAGGGAATAGACAATTCTTTTTTTTCAGTGAAGCTTTCTATCTGTTAGAATCTAGAAAGAATTCCTCAGTAGCTCAGTGGTAGAGCGCTCGACTGTTAATCGAGTGGTCGTAGGTTCGAAACCTACCTGGGGAGTTGCTATTTTGTATGGCATGGGCTGATGCTGCATAGCTTGGGAGAGCGTATGGAATCAATGACTCGAGCTTCGCTGAATGGCTATGCCGAGGTGAAGCAGGACGGTACGAATCGAGTCTGGGCATGGGCGAAGCCCTCTCCCCTACCGAAGACTGCATGGGCTGGGGCTACGCCCGTGCCCCCACCATACGCATTGACTTCATACTGGGCTTCGCCCCCCGCCCCAGCTTATTTTATTATGTTCGGGCGGATGAAGAGTATGCTAGGCCGTAGCCTAAATAGGGCCTTTGATCTTCATTTGCCTACACTCTCTACCCTCAATCATATGTTACGCCCTGCTTAAGGAACACCCTTCTTATTTAAAGATCTATTAAATTAGAGAGTTTATTCTCGAGCTTGTATGGATTTAATCTCAGGTGTGGAAATTAGGGAAGCGAATCTGTACGAATACCTAAAATAAAAGCCATACCCTAAGTTGCACAGATGTTTGAGACCGGAAGATATTTAGTATTTTTTGAACTTTATAGCGACAAATAAACCAGGGCAGGGGTAGTCCCTGCCCCCTAGTCAACTGACGGTCTGTATCTCAGCAGTGTTCGGTAGTGTAGAGTGTTCGACCTTTGGTCGATTCCATACACAGACTCTATTCGTGCCGTACATGGGCAGTATGATAGAGCGTATGGAATCACTGACTCGAGCTTCGCTGAATGGCTATGCCGAGGTCAAGCAGGACGGTACGAATCGAGTCTGGGCAAGGGCGTAGCCCCCACCATACACTCTTCGCAACAACGCCCGAATGACCTTCGGTCAAGCAACACTCTACCAAACTCGAATACGCGAATATATACCAAATAATCTGTTATCCAAATTTTCCAGCTGTTGAAGCAAGTAAGAAAGCGGCATACGTTAAAATATACCCAGCGGAGAAGTGAACTAATCCAACTAAACGAGCTTGAACAATTGAAAGGGCTACGGGTTTATCACGCCATTTCACAAGATTTGCTAATGGTGTACGTTCATGAGCCCATGCAAGAGTTTCTACAAGTTCTTGCCAATAACCACGCCAACTAATTAGGAACATGAAACCTGTTGCATAGATTAAATGCCCGAAAAGGAAAATCCACGCATAAACTGAAAGACTATTCATCCCAAAAGGATTATAACCGTTAATCAGTTGTGAAGAATTTAACCATAAGTAATCGCGTAACCAACCCATTAAATATGTCGAAGATTCGTCAAATTGACTTGGATTCCCTTGCCATAATGTAATGTGTTTAAAGTGGAAATAGAAAGTTACCCAGCCAATTGTATTTAACATCCAAAAAACCGCAAGATAGAAAGCATCCCACGCGGAAATATCACATGTACCTCCACGACCAGGACCATCACATGGGAAAGAATACCCAAAATCTTTTTTATCTGGCATTAATTTTGATCCACGTGCATCTAAAGCACCTTTCACAAGAATAAGTGTTGTTGTATGTAATCCAAGAGCAATAGCGTGATGCACAAGAAAATCCCCGGGCCCAATTGTTAAGAATAGGGAGTTTTGTGGGCTATTAATGGCATCAAGCCAACCTGGAAGCCAAATACCTTCACCAGCGGCATATGCAACTGAGGCATTATCACCAGCATTTGATAAAAGAATATCAAATCCATAGAGAGATTTTCCTTGAGCCGCTTGAATCCATTGAGCAAAAACGGGTTCAATCAAAATTTGTTTTTCAGGTGTTCCAAATGCTTGCATTACATCATTATGTACATATAGACCCAGAGTATGGAAGCCTAAAAATAATGAAGCCCAGCTTAAATGGGAAATGATAGCTTCCTTATGTTCTAACATACGAGCAAGTACATTCCCTTTATTTTGTTCTGGATCATAATCACGAATAAAGAAAATTGCTCCATGGGCAAAAGCACCACACATAATAAAGCCAGCAATATATTGGTGATGCGTATACAGAGCTGCTTGTGTTGTAAAATCTTGAGCTAAGAATGCATACGGTGGTAGTGAATACATGTGTTGTGCAACCATTGAACAAATTACACCAAGACTCGCTAAAGCTAAGCCAAGTTGGAAATGTAAAGAGTTATTGACAGTGTCAAATAAACCTTTATGGCCGGCACCTAGGCCTCCAGCTGGTGGAACATGTGCATCAAGAATTTCGCGCATGCTATGCCCAATACCGAAATTTGTACGGTACATATGACCAGCAAGAATAAAGAGTACAGCAATAGCTAAATGGTGATGAGCCATATCAGTTAGCCATAAACTTTGTGTTTGCGGATGGAAACCACCAAGGAAAGTAAGAATCGCTGTTCCAGAACCCGTTGATGTACCAAAAGCATGTGTCGGTGTATCTGGGTTTGCTGCATACGCTGACCAATTTCCTGTGAAAAATGGTGTTAATCCTTGTGGATGTGGAAGTGTTGTTAGGAAATTATCCCAACGAACGTGTTGTCCACGTGATTCTGGAATCGCTACATGCACTAAATGTCCTGTCCATGCCAGTGAACTCACTCCAAAAAGTCCAGCAAGGTGATGATTTAAACGTGATTCTGCATTTTTAAACCAAGCCACTTTTGGTTGAAATTGTGGTTGAAGGTGAAGCCATCCAGCAAAAAGGAAAACACCAGCGAGAATCAGAAGAAAAACAGAAGCATTATATAAATCTGTATTTGATCTCATCCCAATCGTGTACCACCATTGGTAAACTCCAGAATAGGCAATATTTACTGGTGTAGAAGCACCTCCACGAGTAAAAGCCTCAATTGCGGGTTGACCAAAATGTGGATCCCAAATTGCGTGAGCAATAGGGCGAACGTGAAGTGGATCTTGCCCCCATTGTTCAAAATTTCCTTGCCAAGCTACGTGGAAAAGATTACCAGATGTCCATAAAAAAATGATTGCAAGTTGACCGAAATGTGAAGCAAAAATTTTTTGATAAAGTTTTTCTTCCGTCATTCCATCATGACTTTCAAAGTCATGAGCCGTTGCAATTCCAAACCAAATACGACGAGTCGTTGGATCTTGAGCAAGTCCTTGACTAAATTTTGGGAATTGTGTTGCCATATGTTATTATTTTATTCTCCACTGCACGGGTTGGTGTTTTCGGTCTAGGGCATAGCCCCAATCATTGGAATCGAGTTAGGCCGATGCGCGAGCTTGGCTCTTGGCATAGCCCGGGCATCGAACTCAAACACTTCCAAACTCGAAACTGCGAGTATGTACAGTTTAGCGAATCGTCTTGGCCTTTTTGAACAGGGGCGTACGGAATGTACGGAATCGAGGTTAGAGGAGCTGACCTCGGCAAAGCCGTTCGGCTTCGCCTGTGTCATTAGATTTCTGCATGAAACTCGAGGCCCGGATCAAACAGGAGAGCTTAATCGCCTTTGAGAAAACTCAAAGCTTAAAAACGTTCAACTGGGGAAATTTGCGCCGCAGGGTATGTATTGAGTATGAAATGTAGTATGCAGTAGAGTGTTTGGTATCGAGTTAGTGTAGTCTTGGGCTCCGCCCATACGATTCCTGCATCGAAGACTCATGCAGGAATGTATTCGCGTACGGCTTTGCCGAGACGAAATCGAGTGCATGGTGTTGAGTAGCTTGACCTCGGCTGGGGCTACACCCGTACCGTTCTGCTTCGCAGCAGCGAAGCAGTTTCGCTTCGCTGCTGCGAAGCAGTTTCGCTTCGCGAATACAGCATAGGCATTCAGCGAAGCTCGAGTCATTGATTCCATACGCTCTACTTGGGCTCTGCCCATAACAAACAAGACTCAACATGGGCAGTGTTTGCGCAAGCGCAATTTCTGCCCCCATCAAACTTTATACTATCCTACAGCAATAATACGAGCTAAGAAGAACGACCACGTTGTAGCAATTCCACCTAATAAATAATGAGCTACACCAACTGCGCGCCCTTGGGTAATACTTAAAGCGCGTGGCTGAATTGCTGGAGCAACTTTTAATT
>Ga0208951_1001141_pt1 | contig 11879 bp, 3 predicted proteins | sample GreLakmeMI27MSRF_FD_187702 | JGI IMG/M metagenome (GOLD analysis project Ga0208951, IMG submission 187702) | Freshwater lentic microbial communities from great Laurentian Lakes, MI, USA - Great Lakes metaG MI27MSRF (SPAdes) | ecosystem: Environmental > Aquatic > Freshwater > Lake | place: Great... | reverse complement strand
CGCGGGTCGCCCGCCACGCGCGCCAGGCTCGCGAAGGCGGCGGGCAGCACGCGCTGCGCCGCGGCGGCCCCCTCCCGCGCCGCGTAGTCGGCCACGTCCCAGAGCAGGCTGACGGAGGCGAGGCTGGCGTTGAGGTCCGCCTGCTGGCTGCAGAACGCCTCCAGCAGCAGCACCACCTGGCCGTGCAGCGCCGCCGGCAGGCACGGCAGAGAGTGTTGCGCCAGCTCGGCGGCGGCGGCGAAGCCGGACGGCACCAGGCCGGTGCCGCCCTCGTCCGCAGCCGCCGCGCAGCCGGCGAGGTGCGCAAGCACCGGCCCCCACGCCTCGCCCAGCCGCTCACCCAGCCGCTGCGTCACGTCGCGCAGCGCGCCCAGCGCCGCCTCGCGCGCGTCCAGGGGCGCGTCGGGGGGCGCCGCCTGGCGCAGCGAGTCCACCAGCAGCTGAGCAAATGAGGGCTGCCCAGCCGCCGCCGCCGCCGCCGCCGCCGCGCCGCCCTCCAGCGCCTCGCGCGGCAGCGACAGCGCGCCCAGCACGCCGCCGCCGAGCGCCGCCAGCGCCTCCCGGCGGGCGGCGGGCGCGGCGCTGGAGGCTGCGCGGGCGGCGTGCGCCTGCAGGCCCGGCCACAGGGCGGCCAGGCGGCGGGGGCCGGCCAGCAGCAGGCCAGCGTGGCGGGAGAGCAGAAAGAGGTGGCGCCCGTCGCTGGCGCGGCGCGCGCCCAGCGCCGTGGCGGACACGGCCGCAGCAGCCTCAGCGTCGCCAACCTCCCTCGCCGACGCGCCCTGCAGCGCGCCCAGCAGCGCGTCCTGCACCCCGTCCGCCAGCTGCGCCGCGTCTGCCCAGAAGGCGGCCAGCGCCTGAGCCAGCGCCGCGCGCTGGCCGGGCACAGCCGCGCCACCCGGACCTGCGCCCGCTCGGTCAGCCTCCAGACCGCCGTCGATGCGCGACAGCGCCTCCATCACCATCCGCCAGCCCGTTACGCCCAGCACAGGAGCAAGGCGGGGCAGGGCGGCCAGCAGGGCGCGGGCGCAGTGCTGCGACGTGGGGACATTCACCATGGTGGGCGCGCCTGCTGCTACGAAGGAGGTGCGCGTGCCGCGTGCGCCCGGCGTGCGAGGCGTCTCACCTCCCGGGGGCGCATCGGGCGGAAGCGACGGCGTGGGCAGCTCCGCACCCGCAGCGGCGTGTGTGCAGAGGAGATACAACAGCGAGTCGCGCGCCCCATCCGCGCCCGCGGCCGTGGCAGCGCCCATCAGCGCGCACAGCGCCCCCAGCACCTCCTTTGCCAGCGCGTCGCCCTGGGCAAGCGACAGCAGCAGGTGCAGCGCTGAGCACAGGGGCTCTGCACTCGCCCCCACCGCTGCTGCGCACGCGCCCGCATCGCCACTCAGCACCTCCGCCGCCGAGCACTGCGCGGCGACGCATGCGAGCGCCAGGCACGCCGCATGCGCACGCTGCGCCTCGTCATCCTCCGCGTCTGCGGGCGACGGCGGCTCTTGACCCCGCTCCCCCGCGCGCGCCTCCGCCCAGGCCTCCAGCCCCGTCATCGCCGCCGCGGCGCCGTCGGGGGGCACGCCGGTGCCGCATGCTTCGGCCAGGATGCGTGCGCAGAGGGTGGCCGTGCGTTGCAGCAGCGCCACGCCATCCTCCACGGTCGCGTCCGCAAGCCGCTGCGCCAGGCGCGCGTCCGCGGCGCAGGCGCGCAGCGCCTCCAGCGCGGCCACGCGGCACCAGGCGGGCGCCGCGGGCGACTCCGCCGCGTCTTGCAGGCCCGCCAGCAGCAGGCGGGCCTGTGCGGGCAGCGCGGCGCAAAAGCCGCGCGCCACGCCCGCCGCGGCGCGGCAGGCGACGCGGGTGAGCGCCACGAGGGCGGGGTCCACGCCAATCTCCTCAGCCTGCGGCTGCAGCGGGCTGGAGGGGGGCTGCTGCTGCGCGGAGGGCGCCGCCACCTGCGCCAGCAAGAGCGGCACCAGCCGCTCCGCCAGCAGGTTGGCCAGGGGCGCCTGGGCGGCGAACAGGCGCGCGTGACCGCCCAGGCCCGCGTCCAGGAGGTCCAGCGCAAAGGCGCGCGGCAGGGGCGCCTGCTCCAGGTCGCCCGCCACTCGCAGCAGCTCGTGCAGCAGCTGCAGCGCGGGCACCAAGCCCTCCTCCTCGCCGGCGCGCTCCAGCAGCGCGCTGGTGCCCTGGCGCAGCGTGGCGGCGGCGGTGGCGTGCACGGCTGCGCTGCCCTGCGCGCTGGCCAGCAGCCGGAAGCACAGCGCCACCGCCACCGCCTGCGCCTGCGTCACACAGCGCCGGCACTGCAGCAGCGTGAGCGAGGTCTGCAGCGCCTTGAGGTGCGTCTGCTCCTCGTCGGTGTCGACAACCTGTCAGCGGACGCACGCGGCTCAGCCGCGACGCGCATGCCGCACGGACGCCGTTCACACACCTGCTGCAGCGCTGCGACCAGCAGGGTGGTGCCCGCCGGAGACAGCGCCTCTGCAGCCACCAGCCTTTGGAGCGTGGACAGCCCAAGGGTCGCCAGCCCGGACGAGCGCACGCACGCAGCGAGCAGGAACGGGTGCGCCACCGCCTGCCAGCAGCCAGCAGCTCAGTGCACGCGAAGCAGACGAGCAGGCGAGGCGCACCTCGGCGACGACGCTCGACGAGGAGCTTGGCTCGGGCGACGTCACGCCACCGCTCTCCTGCAGAAGCACAGCCTGGGCGGCTTGCACCGCCTCCTTGATGTCCGCGTGCTGCGCGCTGCCCATCAGCCAGCCCGTAAAGCCGCCGCCGCCTTGGCAGGCCTTTGCGAGCGCTGTCAAGGCCACACTCAGCTCTCGATCCAGGGAGCGAGCCATAGGAGGACTCACGCGCGCGGACAGCCCGAATGCGCACGCATCGGAGAGCCCTTGAGACGCAGCAAGGAAGGCGAGGGAGCGTCAGATTGCCAGGTGCCACCACCGGGCGCCGGGCGGGCCCGCTCTGCGTGTTCCCCCAAAATGGCTACCAGAGACGGCACACCATCTCGCCCTGGGAGTAATAGTGTGGCGTCTGCGCGTCTGCGCGTCGATTACGCTGGCTTGTTGCAAGAAGCAGAGCGTTGACAGTGCGCACTCGCGTGCACTTGGAACAGCGACATGGAGCCGCCGCAGGCTGCTTCAAGCAGAAAGCGCAGCCTGGAGGAGGAGGCTGGCGCGGCAGGCGCGTGTGTGTTGCGACGAGCGGTGCAGACATCTGCCGTCCGCCAATGTACTCTGTGTGCTGTTCCAGCCTGACGCGGTGCTTTTCAGATGGAGCCGAGGCAGGGCCGTCGCCGCAGAAGCGGCCTCGCGTGGTTGAGGCGCGTTCTGGCGACTCACTAGTCTTGCGACGCCCAACCCTCCCCTGAGAGTCTCCCCCTAGACCGCGGAGGAGGACCAGGAGCCTCCAGGACCGAGTGAGGAGTTGCAGGAGGTGCGTGGCGGCAGTGCCTGGCCCCTCCCGCTTTGCGACTGACTGCGGGTGGAGGCTGGCGCGGCGACGCTGGAGCTTCTCAAGCCTGGGAGCAACATCACCGTCTCCGACGTCCAGGACCTGGTGCTGCACACGCTGTTGGACATGCCCGCGCCCACGTGGGTGAAGCTGCATAAGGCGCGCCCTGAGGAGCTCACCGGCATTCTGGACACCCTGGCTGAGGCCCTCCCTCCCGCGGCGCAGAACAACGCGGAGGTGTCGCGCGTGGTGGTAGTCATGCTATGCGGCCTGGACTGGAGCCTGTTCGAGGAGCAGCGCGCCGTGCTGCCCTGCCTGCGCGACTGCTTTTCCCCACCCATGCGTGTGTATGGGGAGGGCGCCAACACGCCCACAGCCAAGGTGGTCATGAACTTCATGATGTGCAAGCAGCGCACCGCGGCCAAGGAGGGAGCCAAGGGCGACCCCACCAAGCGGCGCAGCACTGCGGTGGTGCCGCGTGCGTGCCCTGCTCCGCTCGCGCAGACTGCGTCGCGCTCTGGCTCACCCCTCCCCGTCCTGCCAGGCATAGACAAGGACCGACCCATGCCCTTCCCCCCAGCCTACTACCAGCTCACGCCCGCGGAGATGGCTGACAACAACTACCCGCTGCCGGCCGTGGACGCAGAGTCGGGCCAGCTGCGCTGCCCCCCCGGTTACGTCATCACCCAGCCCTCCGGACAGGGCATCGCGCGTTCGCCACCCATCGAGATGCTGGTGCGCCTCGCCTGCTGCATTCTGCCCCCACCCAGCCCCGCTCACCCCTCGCCCGCAGGCTCTGGATTGCGAGATGTGCTACACCGCGGCCGGTCTGGAGGTGACTCGCTGCAGCGTGGTGGACGCCAGCTGCGCGGTGGTGTACGACCAGCTGATCCTGCCCTCCACGCCCATCCTGGACTACAACACGCAACACAGCGGCATCACGGCTGAGCAGATGAGCGGCGTGAGCACCACGCTGGCTGACGTGCAGGCTGACCTGCTGGAGCTGGTGGCTGAGGAGACGCTGCTGGTGGGGCACTCGCTGGACAACGACCTGGTTGCGCTCAAGCTGGTGCACCGGGCGGCGGTGGACACGTCGCTGCTGTACCCGCACCCGCGGGGCCCGCCGTTCAAGCCGGCGCTGCGGGTGCTGACGGAGCGCCTGCTGGGGCGCCGCATCCAGGAGGGCAGCCACGACAGCGTGGCTGACGCGGCGGCCACCATGGCCCTGGCGCGCCTCAAGTTCAGCAAGGGGCCCGCGTTTGGGGAGGCGCGCAGCGAGGGGCGCCCCCTGGCGGAGGTGCTGTCGGAGGCGAGCCCCCCGCGCCGAGTGGCGCTGCTGGACCGCCCAAAGGCGCTGTCCAAGCTCGCCACCGGCGCCGCCAGCGCCATCCAGGCGGGCAGCGACTGCGAGGCCGGGGCCAAGGGGGCGCGGGAGGCGCGCAAGGGGCTGGCCCAGGGCGGGGCCCACCTGCTGTGGGCGCACCTGTCTGACCTGGGCGCGCTGCAGGAGGCGCGCGCGCAGCGGGCGCGCCGGCGCGCCGAGGTTGGCGACGCGGGGGAGGGGGAGGGGGAGGCTGCTGCGGAGGCTGAGCGCCAGCGGGAGGTGCTGGCGGGCGCAGACGCAGCCGTGGCGCAGCTGCTGGAAGCTGCGCAGCCGGGCACGCTGCTGCTGGTGGTCACGGGGCAGGGCGACGCGGCGGCGGTGCGCAGGCTGATGGAGGCCAAGTTCAGGCGCAAGGCTGGACTCAGCGGGGGCCCCTGGGACGACAGTGACGATGCGGCGCTTGCCACCGCCTCCACGCGCGCGCAGAACGGGCTCCTCTTTTTCACCATCAAGTGAAATGGAGACGCGCATTACATAGATGCCAAGCACTTAGAAGTTGCAGACTTTGCACCAGCAGATCGCATGAGACAGCAGGTGGTCCCGCCCTCCCGCCTACTAGTAGCGCCTACCCGCCTCTCAGTCTTCTTCCCTCGCGCGCTGCGTCCTCAGCCGTCCCGGGCTGGGCGCGCCCTCCGTGGCCATGTCCGCCCTGGACCAGACCGAGAAGCTGATACAGCCATCGCTGGACAAAATCGTTGCGGTGCGTGGGCGCGCACGCGGCCATGCGTCCCTGCGCTCACCCTGCGTCTCTCGCACGTGCAGGGCGCCTCGTCACGGCGACATGGGGCGCTGATTGCGGACGCCAAGGCGCTGGTGGGCGCTCTACGCGCGGTGCCGTGCGCGGTGACATCTCTTGGCGCGCCCGCTGGCGCTGGGAGGGAGGACGCCTCCGCAAGCTGCGCGCGGGAGGTGCTCAGCGAGGAGCAGATACAGCTGGTGCTGAGCGTGGCGCGGGCTGCGCAGGAGACGAAGGCGCCCAGGTACGAGGGCAAAACCTGGCTGCGCCCGCACGCACGCGGGCTCCGCCTGGCGCGCAGCCGTCTGCGCGTGCGGAGTGCGGCTCTCGCGCGGCGTCGCCCGCGCTCACGCGGCCGCCCGGCGCGCCCCCAGGGTGGTGGAGGCGTCCCTGGACCTGCTCCAGAAGCTCGTGGCGCACAACCTGCTGACCGGCAGCGCCGACGCGCTGCCGCCCAGCCCCAACGGCGAGGCTGCGGCGGTGGAGGCTGACGACCCGGAGGGCGGGGCCGCAGAGCCGGAGAGCAAGGCCAGCACAGGTACGCCAGGCGACTCCCGCGCCTCGCACACTCTTCACTCACGCCCCACCCGCCCAGTCTCCGGCTGCGTGGTGGAGCTCATGTGCCGCGGCTACGAGTTGGGCGACGAGGCTGTGGAGCTGGCGCTGCTGAAGGGACTGCTGACCGCAATCAGCTGCGCCTCCTTCCGCGTGCACGGCGAGGCGCTGCTGCGCTGCGTGCGCACCTGCTACAACGTCTTCCTGGGCAGCCGCTCGGAGGTGAACCAGTCCACGGCTAAGGCTACGCTGACGCAGGCGCTGACCATCGTGTTCCACCGCATGGAGGCTGACTCGGCGCTGGTGCCGCCGCCCGCCATCACGGTGGCGGACCTGCTGTACCCTGGCAGCGCGGAGGGGGCGGCGAGCCCGGTTGCGCAGTTCGTGCAGGGGTTTGTGACGCGCGTGCTGACGGACCTGCCCAGCTGGGCGCCCTACGCAGCGGGCGGGGCCGCCGGCTCTGAGGGCGGCGCGCTGCTGTCGGAGCGGGACGGCGCCTTCCAGAGCGACGGCGAGGAGGATGGGCTGAGCCACGGGCAACAGCCCCCGCTGCCCCTCTCCGAGGCTGTCGAGGCTGAGGGCGAGGAGCGGCTGGAGCCCCTCCACGCAGCCCCGCCCGCGGCGGAGGAGGAGGCGCTGTCCAGCGCCACGCTGGCGCTGCGACGTGACGCCTTCCTTGTCTTCCGTGCCCTCTGCAAGCTCTCCATGAAGACCCCGCCGCAGGGCGCCAGCACCGCCGCGGACCTCTTCGCGGCGCGCGGAAAGGCGCTGTCGCTGGAGCTGCTCAAGGTGCTGCTGGCCAACGCGGGGCCCGTGTTCCGCGGCTCGCCCAAGTTTGCGCACGCTATCAAGACCTACCTCTGCCGCTCTCTCCTCAAGAACTGCAACTCCGGCTTGCCGGACGCCTTCCAGCTGAGCTGCAGCATTTTCATCCGGCTGCTGGAGCGCTTCCGGCCCCACCTCAAGGCTGAGATCGGAATCTTCACGGAGGTCATCTTCCTCAAAGCGCTGGACCTGCCAGCCCCGGGCGCCACCGGCGCGCCCTACTGGCAGCGCGTCACCGTGCTGCGCTGCCTGGGCCACCAGTGCCGCGATGCTCAACTGATGGTGGACCTGTTCGTGAACTACGACTGCGACCTCAACAGCACCAACCTGTACGAGCGCCTGGTTGGCGTGCTGCTACGCCTGGTGCGCGAGGGGGCGCCGGGGGAGGTGGAGAAGGGGAGCCTCACGGCTACGCAGGAGGCTGCGATGCGGGTGGCGGGCACGCGCGCCCTCACCGACCTCACCGCAGCGCTGGCCAAGTGGATTGACAAGGAGAACAGCGCGGCGGCGGGGGCGCGCGCGGCGGCGGCGGCGGCGGCGGAGGCGGCGGCGGCGGCAGCCGAGGCTGCGGCGGAGGGGGTGCTGGCAGAGGCTGTGGCCGTGAGCCGCCAGGGCGCGCCTCTCAGCGAGGCGGAGCGCTTCGAGCAGGCCAAGACCAGCAAGGCGCTGTTCAAGGAGGGCATCGAGCTCTTCAACAAGAAGCCCAAAAAGGGCATCCAGTTCCTCCAGAAGGCCTCGCAGCTCTCCGACGCCCCCGATGAAGTGGCGCACTTTCTGCGCACAACTCCCGACCTGGACAAAACGCAGATCGGGGAGCTGCTGGGCTCCCCCGACGAGGCCGACCTGCGCGTAATGCACGCGTACATCGACTCGATGGACTTTCCGGAAATGGAGTTGGACGACGCGCTGCGCGCCTTCCTCTCCGGCTTCCGCCTGCCGGGCGAGGCGCAGAAGATCGACCGGCTGATGGAGAAGTTTGCGGAGCGCTTCTGCCGCTCCAACCCGGGCGCCTTCAAGAACGCTGACACCGCCTACGTGCTCGCCTACAGCGTCATCATGCTCAACACGGACGCGCACAACCCGATGGTGAAGCAAAAAATGAGCCGCACCGACTTTTTGAAGAACAACCGCGGCATCGACGACGGCAGCGACGTGCCTGAGGCGTACATGGGCGCGCTGTACGACCGCATCACGCGCAACGAGATCAAGATGAAGGACGCGTCGCTGGGCGCGGCCACGGCCGGGGCTGCTTCCAAGGGCGTCGCCGACGAGCTCACCAAGGTGTTCCTGAACCTCATCCCCGGTCGCAAGGCCTCCGCCGCGGCGGTGGACCCCGCCGAGGCCATCATGGAGGCTGTGCGCGACCGGGAGCGCGCCGCCACCGACTTTTTCGAGGCTGAGGACGTGGGCAACGTGCGCCCAATGTGGTCCGCCACCTGGGAGCCCCTCCTGCGCATCGTCAGCGCAGCCTTCGACGCGGCTGAGGACCGGGTCACGGTGCTGCAGTGCCTGGACTTCCTGCGCCACGGCGTGCACCTGGGTGCGGCGCTGGGCCTAGACGGTCCTCGCGACGCCTTCGTGCAGGCCCTGGCGCGCCACACCCTGCTCTCCGCGCCCGCAACCATGCGCGCCAAGCACGTGGAGGCGCTGCGCGCGCTGGTGGCTGCGGCGGAGAACGACGCCAACAACCTGGGCCCTGCCTGGGTGCACGTCCTGAGAGCCGTCTCCCGCTACGAGCACCTGCACCACCTGGGCGCCGGCTTCAACGACGCCTCGCTCTTCAACCCGGAGCTGGCGGCGGCGGAGGCGGCGGCGGCGGAGCGGGCGCGCGGGGCGAAGGGCGCCTTTGCAGCCCTCAAGCTGGGCCGCGCGCAGCCACCGCCCAAGAGGAAGACCATGCCCGCCGGCGCGCCCGGCGCCCCCCTGCCCTCCCCCGGCGGCGGCGAGGGGGAGGAGGAGCTGGTCCCCCCGCCCCGCTGGGTGCTGGATGCACTCAGCCCCGAGGAGCTCTCCAGCAAGGTGTTCCTCCGCACGCACGCCCTGGACAGCGACGCCGTGGTGAGCTTCGTGCGCGCCCTGTGCGCCGTGTCGCTGGAGGAGCTCGAGTCGCGCAGCCCGCGCGTGTACAGCCTCGCCAAGATTGTGGAGAGTGCTCACTTCAACATGGACCGCATCCGACTCGTCTGGTCCCGCATCTGGGCCGTGCTGGCCGACTTCTTCGTCACCGTGGGGCTGCTCAAGAACCTGTCCGTTGCAATGTACGTGGTGGACAGCCTGCGCCAGCTGTCCATGCAGTTCCTATCGCGCGATGAGCTGGCCAACTACAGCTTCCAGAACGACTTCCTGCGTCCCTACGTGGTCATCATGCGCGCCTCGCAGGAGGTGCCCACCCGGGAGCTCATCATCCGCTGCATGTCTCAGATGGTGGCTGCGCGCGTGGGCAACATCAAGAGCGGGTGGAAGAGCATGTTCATGGTCTTCACCACCGCCGCCAACGACCAGCAGCGCAGCATCGTGGTGCTGGCGTTTGAGACCATTGAGCGCATCATGCGCCAGCACTTCAACCACATCGTGGAGACCGACAGCACCGCCTTTACCGACTGCGTCAACTGCCTGGTGGCCTTCACCAACAGCCGCTGCTCGCCGGATGTTTCTCTGAACGCCATCGCCTTCCTGCGCTTCTGCGCGCTGAAGCTGGCGGAGGGTGCGCTGGGCAACCTGGAGGCTGCGCAGGCTGGCACGGAGGCTGGCAGCGTGGCGCAGCGCAGCGGTGCGCCCGGCGCCACCTTCTTCACCGACGCCGACGCGCACCTCTACTTCTGGTTCCCCTTGCTGGCGGGCCTCAGCGAGCTCACCTTCGACAGCCGCCGCGACGTGCGCCACTCTGCGCTGGAGGTGCTGTTTGACACGCTCAAGTTCCACGGTTCCAGCTTCAGCACCCGCTTCTGGGAGCGCGTGTTTGACAAGATTCTGTTCCCAATCTTTGATCACGTGCGCGCCGAGGGCCTGACCAGCGGCCAGGGCGGCCAGGCTGGCACGGACAGCCTCGACGGCGCGCCCGCCGATTCGCCCGCCGGCGAGGTTGACGCGTGGCTCTTCGAGACGTGCACCCACTGCCTGCACCTCATCGTGGACCTGTACGCCCAGTTCTTCGCCCAGGTGGCGCCCCTGCTGCCGCGCCTGCTGTCGCTGCTCACGTCGCTGTCGCTGCGGCAGCACGAGCAGCTGTCAGCCTGCGGTGTGGCTGCGCTGTCGCGGGTGGCGGACGCCTCAGGGCCCCTCTTCTCGGCGGAGCAGTGGCAGGCGCTGCTGGACGCGGTGGAGCTCACCATGGTGGCCTCGCTGCCAGACCTGCGCCGCCTGGTTGGCAGCTCGGAGCAGGGCGAGGCGTGGCTCACGGCTGCGGCGGAGGCGCGCAGCCTGGGCGCCACGCAGCTGCTGCTTGTGCGCTGCGCGGAGGCGCTGGCCATGGAGCACGCGGCGGAGCTGTCGGGCGCGCAGCTGCGGCAGCTGCTGGACCTGCTGCAGCGGGCGCACAGGGGCGCGGCGGAGGCGGACGCGGACGCTGCGCTGCGCGCGCAGCTCAGAGCGGCAGCCGCAGCTGCGGCCGCGGCGGCAGGGCCGGACACGGCGCCCGCACTGCGCCTGGCGGCTGCGCTGCCGGAGCCGCCGCTGCTCTCGCTGGAGGTGACCGCGGGGCGGGCGCACCTGCGCGCCCTCGCAGCCGTCTCCGGCGGCGCGCGGGGGCCGTGCCGCCTGGACGCGGCGGCGGCGGAGGAGCGGCTCGCCGAGGCGGTGGCGGACGTGTTGTCCGCGGGGGGCGCTGGGGGTACAATGCCCCCAGAAGAGGCTGCTGCGCGCGCCCCCCTCGCCGAGGCGGCCCTGACCGCTTTGGCCACCGGCTTCTCAGAGGACGCCTTCCTGCGCCGCATACGACTGCTCTTTCCGGCCTGCATGGACCTGGTGCGAGCAGACGGCGTGCCAACCGCCGTGCGCGCTGCGCTGGCCGATACGCTGCAGGCGCGCCTACTACCGCTGCTGGATAGAGTCACGGGGCCGTCTTGACCGCCATTGAAACACACACAACACACACTGGCGATGCGCTCAGGCGATCGCACACTCGTCTCCTGACCGGCCAGAGCTCGAGCTCTCACTGGAACCGCCCTCCTCATACGTCGCAGGTGCCTTCCGGCGGCGTCTCGGCGGCGGCGAGCCGGCGAAGTCGTCTGAGCCGTCGTCATCTGAGTCATCGTCTGACGGGTCTGAGTCGAAGAGCGCTGGTTTCGGCGCGGCCGTCTTCTTCTTTGTGGGCGGTGGCGGCGCCTCGCCCTTTAAGCGAGCAATCAACACAGCCTTGGTGCCTGCGCGTGCGGTTGTCAATGCAATGCGCTGCGCGCACGCAAGGCGAGACGGAGAGGAGAGACGAGAGAATGATATTCTCCGAGTACGCACGCACCGCTGACGGGCAGCGAGCGGGCACGGCAGAGGTCCTTCAGCTCCGCGACGCGCAGCGCTGGCAAATCTATGTCCTTTGGCTCCACCATCACGGGTTTGCCGGTCGGTGCCGCTACGCGTGTGCGAGGTCCTGAGGCGACCTTGCCAGGCGCTGCCGCTGCAATGCCACCAGCGTCGCATTCGTCGTCGTCGTCAAATGCCCATGGGTCCATCGAGAGATGGTGAGAGAGGTGCGTTTGGCTGGCCCCGGTTCGGTCGAACACCTCCGCGCCGCTGCGTTCGATTTCCGTACGGCGGCGGAGGGCGCAGGGCAGGAATCTGAAAGACCAAGTCCATGCCTTTGACTCGCAAATACTTGTTAGACTTGCAAGTCTGTATGGACTTGCAAGTCTATGCCTCACTCAGGGGGCGCCGCCTCCCCCCCGCCCCCCCCCGCCCCCCCCCCTGCCCGTCCGGCTGGTCCCCGAAGTGCGG
>Ga0208951_1001140_pt1 | contig 11882 bp, 5 predicted proteins | sample GreLakmeMI27MSRF_FD_187702 | JGI IMG/M metagenome (GOLD analysis project Ga0208951, IMG submission 187702) | Freshwater lentic microbial communities from great Laurentian Lakes, MI, USA - Great Lakes metaG MI27MSRF (SPAdes) | ecosystem: Environmental > Aquatic > Freshwater > Lake | place: Great... | reverse complement strand
CGGCGACGGCGGCTGGCGGGGGCGGGGTGAGCGCGCGCGCGAGGGTGTCAGCCACCCGTCCGTCGACGAGCGCCTTGACGCGCAGGCACAGCGCCTCCAGGGGCACGCGCAGCATCTCGGGCGCCCCCTGGGCGGGCAGCGCCGCCGCCGTGCGGCGCGAGAACAGGCGGTACGCGGCGCCGGGGGCTGTGCGCCCCGCACGGCCACGACGCTGACGTCCAGACGCGGCGCTCGCCCAGCCCTCCTCTAGGCGCGACAGTCCCCGCGCCGCATCGTAGCACATCTCCTTGACGCGCCCCGTGTCGATGACGTGGCGCACGTCGTCGATGGTGACGCTCGTCTCGGCCACGTTGGTTGCCAGCACGATCTTCCTCACCCCCGAGGGAGGAGCCTCAAACACGCGCCGCTGGTCTGCCGCGGACAGCGCGCCGTGCAGAGCCAGGATCCAGAGGGGGCCAACCAGCTCCGAAAGCAGCAGCCGCGAACGCTCCAGCGCCCGCTGCGCCTTTCCAATCTCAGCCACGCCGGGCAGAAAGACCAACACAGCGCCCGGGCGTTTTGGGTCGGTATCCGGCTTGGCGCCGCCGATGGGTGGCGCAACGAGGGCGTCTGAGCCGTGGTTGAGCTCGGTGTTGAGAATGTAGGCGACGAGCTGCTCGATGAGCTGGTAGTTGATGATCTCTTCGTCCACGTTGGCGATGCTGCGCCGCGTGCCGTCGCTGTACTGCAGCAGCGCGTGCTCCGCCAGCGCCTCTGCGTCTGCGCGTGCGCGCGCGGCGGCTGCAGGCGCACAGGCGCTGGACTGCTGCGGGCCGTCTGTTGGGACGGGCGCCTCTGCCCGGCGAAGCTTCACGGCGCTTTCAGCCCCGTCGTCCCAGGACTCAGGCACCACCTGCGGCGCGGCAGGGTCCTCCTTGACATCCTCCTGCTGCTCAGCCTGCGGCTTGCCCGGCTGAGCGTCGTCCACCTCCGCCTCCTCCTCCCCAGCCTGCGCGAACACGGCGGGCACCACCTCGCCCGTCTCCGCGTCCACGATGCCAGGGGTGGGCTTCCGACGCCGCGCGTACGCAGACGCTTTGCCAACCAAAAAGCCCGTGCGCTCCAGACAGTCCTCCAGGTAATAGTCAGCCACCGGGTGCGTGAAGCCCGGGATGTGGCAGGTTGCCACCTGACACTGAAAGGGGGCACCTGAGGCGCGCGCGCCGGGTGGCGCCTCGAAGTAGCGCACGAACAGGTTTGCGTCCGCGGTGGCGCTCATCAGCACCAGCCGCAGCGTCGGGCGGCGCGCCAGCAGCTCGCGTAGCAGCAGCAGCAGCAGGTCAGACTCCAGGCTGCGCTCGTGCACCTCGTCCAGTACCACGTGGGATACGTCCTGGAGCTGGGGGTCGTTGAGCAAGCGCCGCAGCAAGATGCCGGTGGTACAGAACAGCAGGCGAGTGCGCTCGCTGCGCCGCGACTCCAGGCGCACCGCGTAGCCTACGACGGAGCCGACGGGCTCGCACCGTTCGGCGGAGACCCGCTCAGCGAGGCCGATTGCGCTGATGCGCCGCGGCTGGGTGCACACGATGCTGCACGCACCGCCGGCGCCGGAGGCTGCCGCCGCCTCTAGGATGAACTGGGGCACCTGGGTGGACTTGCCGCAGCCGGTCTCGCCGGAGAGGACCAGCACGCGATGCTGGGAGACAGCGGTGATCACAGCTTGTCGCGCCTCGGAGGCGGGCAGGCGGGCGCGGGCGGCGCGCATGGATGCGGCGGCGCCTCCGGAGGCGCGCTCGTAGGTTGCCAGCGCGGCGGAGAGGGCGGCGCTCTCTCGCGCAACCGCCGCGTCGCCGCGCGGCGCCGAACGACGGGCGCCGTCTTCCTCGCTGCGCGATGGCGCCGATACCGGCTTGCGCGCCGCAGCTCGGGAGGCGGGCGCGGGCGCAGCGGCGGCAAAGGAGACGGGCGGCGCCTGCGCCGCCGCGTCTTCATCGTCGCTCAGAGCACCGCAGTCGGACTGCTCTGACGGGGCATCCAGGAAACAGGCGCCTGGCAGTGACGCCAGCATGTCCGGCAGGTCGCTGGCGAGGGAGTGACAGCACGGCTCGCCGCGCGCAGCTGCTGCGAGCGCAGCCTGCGCCAGCGCAGCCGTCAGCTGCCGCGCCGCGCGGCGCGGCAGGCCGGCGCCGTGCACGCTGAGCAGGGGGGGCGCGTGGGGGTACGCGCCGCCCGGGAGAAGCGGAGACGCCCAGAGGGCGAGGGTGAGCTCACCCTGGACACACGCATGGCGCCCCCTCACCGCAACCTCCACGCACTGGCCCGCCTCGCCCACGGTGGCATCCTCCCCGAAGATGGCGCACAGGGCGAGGCACTCGTCCGCCCAGGCGTCCCCGTCGGGCGGTGGCGCGTCAGGGGGCGCGGCGGCTGGCCAGTCCGGCCAGTCCGCTCCGCCAGCAGCCTCCGCGCGCAGCAGCCTTCCAAACAGGCACCTCAGCGCGGACTGCGCGTCGCAGCCGGCGGTCAGCAGCGCGGCGCGCGCCTCTGCGGGCGCGTAGCCGCGCCGCACGAGGAAGGCCAGCTCGGGAGGACAAGAGGCGGGCGCCTCGTCAGCCTCCTCAACGTCGGACGATGGCCCGTCAGCCGCGGCATCGACGCGCAAGGCTGCTGCCGCGGATGTGGCTGCCAGGCGCACGATGCCGATGGGCTCGCCCGAGGCGGCGGCAAAGCGCCGGGGCAGGCGCTCCTCAGGCAGTGTCGTCACCAGCCAGTCCAGCGCCGCGTTCAGCGTGCGCGCGCGAGGCCGACCCAGCGCAGCTGCCACGTCATCGCAGTGGAAGCCCAGCGAGAGCAGGCGCGGCTGCAGCGCCGTGCGGCGCCTCTCAGCCTCCGCATCGGCCACAGCCGCCTCCTCCCCATCGCTCTCGCTGCCCTCCTCCCCAGCGCCGGCATCGCAGCCTTCCAGCCGCATCGCCGCCAGCGCCGCCTCCACCAGGCGGCGTTTGTCGTCGGACATGTAGACGGAAGAGAGCTTTTCGCGGGGCCGCTCAGATGCCGCGCGTCTCCGGGCGGCAGCCTCTGCTGAGACGCGCGCCCGCTCTTGGCGCTCCCGCTCGCGCGTCTCCTCGGCCAGGAAGCGCTCCTTGTACTCGTGGCTCAGCAGGCGCTGAAGGGGCAGGTGCGTGGCGACACGTGCCAGCGCAACCACCGCCGCGCGCTGCTGCGCCTCCTCCTTGTCGTCCGCGCCCTCCTCCATGAAGAGCACCACGTCGCTGTCGGGCTTGAAGCGGTCGGGCAGCACCACCTTGCAGGTCCACAGGCCGCCGTCTGTCTGGCGGGGCGTGTAGCGCGGGGCGAGGCGCTTGGCCTTCTGCAGGAACTCCTGCAGGATGGTCTTGGGCACCCGGTGCGTCACCCTCACAGGCGCTGGCGCAGCAGCGGAGACTGCTGCGGGCGCGGCTGCGGGCGGGGCGTCGGCAGCAGACGTGGCCGCCTCCGCGTGCTGCTTTGCAACGTGCTGCGTGTACCGGTCTTTCTGGATGAACACGCGCGGAGGCTCGCTGCGACCACAGGCTGCGTGTCAACGCGAGCGAGCCGTGCCAGTGCAGGCTCTCCTGAGCCTCTTGCGCACCAGAACGAGCACAGGTACTCAGTCTTTCCGCGCTTGTCGATCGGCTCCGCGGAACCGCCAGTGCCGCCGGCCCCCGCGGCCACGATGCCGCGCTTGGCCAGTGCGAGGTCGCGGTTCGTCCTTGTCTTGCCCATACCCTCGAGCAGACGACAACACGGCGCGTAACTACTAACTAAGCTAAGGGCATTGGCAGAGGATAGCGATAACGAAGCGGTGAGGGTCTGCCGGCGCGTTCGACGGTTCGGTCGTTCGATCGTTCGTTGCCCGATAGAGATCCTGCGATCGATCGTTCCGTTGCGGAGGACACACATGCCTAGTCTACGCCTGCGGACACACAGCTAACAAAAAACGCTTGAAGCTTCGAATTGGGGGCTGTTCAGATAGACAGCGATGCAAGTCTGGGTAGTGTCTCACGTCTGCGGCGGCGCCATGCACCGCGCAGCAGCGCCCCTTCCCCCTTCCCCCTAGAAGGGGGAAGGGGGGAGGGGGAAGGGGAAAGGGTGCTGCAGCACTGCTCTAACTGCTCTAGAAGCTGCCGTCGTAGTCGGAATCGCCGGCGCCGTAGGCAAGGCCGTAGCCGTGGCCGCCGTGCTCCTGGATGCGCGTCGCCTGCAGCACGGAGTAGCTGAGGCCCTTGGCCGCTTTCACCAGCTGCGTCATCTCAGCAATCGCTGCCTCGAACTCGGGCGTCTCCACCGCAGCAGCCGCCACAGCGGCGATGTCCACCTCCGGCGCAGCAGCAGCGTCATCCACAGCAGCCTCGGGCACCGCGCCGCCGCCAGCAGCGGTCTTGGGCTCGGGCGCCGGGAACTGCGGAGTCAGAATGGATAACGCGCGCAGGTCAGCACGCACGGCGCGACATCAACTGTGCGGGCACGTACCGCGCGGCTGACAGTGTCCTCGCTGAACTTCGTGAAGAGCTTGTTCTGCTCCTTGGCGTGCAGCTGCGCCCAGTACTCGCCGCCTGTCCACTCCGGCAACGTGTGCAGCTTGGCCTTCATCTTCGCCTGGGGCGCACGGCGCAGCGCGTTTATCTTGTCGAGACGCGCAGACGCCGCCTCGCGCTCTCCGCGCGTCTCCTCGGTGCGCAGCAGAGTGCGAGCTGTTAAGCAAAGAAGGAGTGAGAACGGGCAACACACACAAATGCGCGGGCACGCGCCTTGCCCCACAATAATGGTGATGTATTCGTCGCGCCAGCGCTTCATGTTGCGGCGCTCGTAGTCGGACGTCGGGCCGCGCAGAAAGCTGAGCAAGCTGTGCTCCAAGGTGGACGAGAAGTAGGGGTCGTCCCGGCGGTCGGTGCACTTGCTCAGGTCGTACTTGCGCAGGCCAGACGCGTCAAGCTCCGCATCCTTGAACACCTTCTCCAACATCACGAAGCGGCGCTCCTGCGCGCTCAGTGAATCGGCCGCCCACGCCAGTAGCGCAGTCTTGGCTTCTTCGCCAGTGACCGCATCCGTGGAGCGCGGCGTGAACTCGTCGTGGGCCAGGAAGTGCTCCAGCCGCTCGATGAGCTCAGTTGGCGCGCTCTCGAGCGTGAACTTCTCAGTCGCTTTCGGAAGCTGCACAGCGCGGACGGCCGCCATCAGCTCAGCGCGCGCATCGGCAGCGCCCATGATGCACGCATCGATCTGCGAGGCATCTGCGTCCTGCGGCGGAGCGCCGGCGGCAGCCTCCACACGGCCGTCCAGAATCCAGTGCACGAACTGCTTGTGCACGGGCTCGAGCGGCGACAGAAGGTCTGCAGCCAGCTTCAGCACACGGCCTAGCTGCGTCGATGGCGCCTGCGCCACAGCTACGGTGTCGCCGGTGGCAGGCACCAGGGCAAGATCGTTGCCCATGCCCGACGAGCCCGCAACGTACGTCGACACCTGCAGAAGGCGCTCATCCAAAGACACGCGCAGCAGCGAGCCCAGCGCAGCAACGTTGCCGACGGCGCCCGCGAGCCCCATGCACGTCAACCCGGGCGAGGGCGATGCAAAGCTGTCGCGCATGGTGCGGATGGTGGCGATGAGCGGCGGCACCTCGCCCTCCGTGGCGGGCGGCTCTGCGGGGCACAGCTTCTCGAAGAGCGCGTGAGCGCGCTCTTTCAATTCTGCGAAGCCACAACGCGTCAGGACTCTCAATCGCACAAGCGCTGAGCCAAGCATCACGCACCGCCTTTGCGCAGCTTGAGGCGCAGATGGTGCTCCATGGTCGCCACGATCTCATCCAGCGTCATCGCAGGGCAGCTGCCGTCGGGGGTAGGGCTCGCAAGCGTCACCGTCTCGTGCAGCGCAAAGTCCTAGGCGACAATGCGGTGGTTGATGCGCAGATGGTGGAACACCTCAGCCGCCTCGGCAGCGCTGCAGTCCAGCAGGCGCGCGATGGTGGCGGCCGTGAAGCCCGATGCCAGCAGCGCCTGCATCTTGTTGTCCAGCGCAGCGCCGATGGTTTGCTTGCGCTTGATGATGCCAGACACGATCTCCTCGGCGGCGGTGGCAGCCAGCGCGACGGCAGCTGCGGAGGCGGAGGCGCGGTGGCTGCCAGCTGCGGAGGCACCGCGCTTGGACGCGGCTGGAGGCGCAGCGCTGGGCAGCGGCTCCTTGAGCTTCTCCAGCAGGCCTTTGAACTGCTTTGTGGCCAGGTAGAACGACGGCTTGGCCAGCTGGCTGATCTTGTGGTCCAAAGCGCCCAACAACAGCTTAAGCTTGAACTCGGCGAACACCTCGACGTCGCGGCGCTCGCGCAGCATCAACTCGCGCACGGTGGCCACCGCAGCAGCCGACAGGTCCACGACGCCGCCGGCTGCACCGCCGCGGCGCCGGCTGGGCTTGGGCTTTGCCGCGACGGGCTCATCATCGTCCTCATCGCTCAGCTCCATCGCCTCAGCCTCGTCGCCACCGTCGTCGCTGTCCTCCTCGTCGCTGCTCTGGTACGCGCGGCCCTTCTTGCCCTTCTTCTTGCCGGTGGAAGCGCCGGTCTTGCGCTTCTTGGACGCAGGCTCGGGCGTCGCCTTGGCGGACTTGAGCAGAGCGTCAAACGAGGCGTCCTCCTCCATCACAAACTCCTCGTATGCGGCATGCACACCGGGCATGGAGCTTTGGTTGACCACAAAGCCGGCCAGCGTGCACGCCTCTTCGATGGCCTTGCGGCGTTTGGCGCGCGTGAGCTCCTTGCGGATCGCAGCGGACGCCTGCTCGAAGGTGGTGAGCACGCTGGGCGCCTCAGTCTCTTGCGCCCCGCGGCGCTTGGACTTCTTGCCAGCTGTCTTGGGGTCGACGAACTGGCGGATGGCGTGCGCCAGGCCGGTGCCCAGGCGGTAGAGGTCGTTGTAGCCGCGCTCCAGGCCGTTGGTTTTGAGCAGCTCGTCGATGTCCGCCTGCTTGGACTGCTTCTTTTCCACCGTCGCCTCCTTGCGCTTCTCCTTGCGCTCCGTCTGCTTCAGCCGCGCAGCCTCCACGCCGGTGGCGCCGTGCTTCTGCGCAGCCGCGCGCTCCAGGTGGCGGCGGAAGTAAAACTTGACGAGGCCGCCGAATGGCGTCTGCACGCCGGACACCCAGGTCGGCAGAGTGGCCAGGTCAGTGGGCGTGAGCATGAACGTCTTGGCCGCATCGGCTGCGAAAACGAGTCAGCTAGCAGATCCGAAAGCCAGCTTTGCAGCGCAAACGCACTCTTATTGAGGATGGACGTGGCGATGCAGGAGCTGCAGAGGCGGACCTTCCAGGCGTGGATGGGCGCGTTGTGCGAGGGAACGAAGCAGCGAGAGCACAGCTGCGTCTTGCGCCAGCCTGCGTGGGCGGCAGCGCTTGAGCACGCGAAGGCCTGGCGCCCAAAAACATTGAGACGCACAGTACTGCTCCACCCAGCGGCGCTTGAAGTCGTGGTCGTGGAAGTTGTCCTTGCCCTGCTTGGCCAGCACGCCCTGCGAGAAGCGCGCGGGTGAGCATGAGCGCAGGCGTGCATATTGGAGCGCTGGAGCGCGCCGCGTGCGCTGATACGCGCTCCGGGTGCGCGCGGAGGCGGCTGGGCACACGGGGCGCGACACAACAGAGGGGGCGCGACCCAAGACCGAGGCAGGCGCACCGGCGCGGGCGCGGGCGCGACGGCCGCAGCGCGCGCCGCCTCTTGCGGGTCCAGCACCTGGAAGAGCTTGAACCAGAGGCTGCGTGCAATGAAAGGGCGAATCAGCAGTGTCAACCTACAGAGCCCCCTCCGTCAGAGCTTTGCAGCTTTCGCACGCGCCTCGGCGTGTTCTCAAGTACGTCGGCCCACTCCTTGGACACGCACAAGCAGCTGCAGAAAGCAGCGGAGCGGCGCGCGGTCAGCAGACTTCCCAAGGCGTGTTTCCCCCGTGCGTGGGGTTTTCGGCGCATAGCCGCAAGCCGCAAAGCCGCAAAGTCGCAAGGCGGCGCTCGCGCACCGCCCGAAGTCCTTCTCGCAGTCGCGCGTGGTAAGCAGCTGCGCGAAGACTAGGCGCAGCTCGTCCGCACTGAGCGACACAGTCACCACATGACCGCGCTGCTCGTCCGGCGGCCCGTCGCCGCCGACGGCTGCCATGCTGGCTGACATTGCACAAGAGAGAGACAGAACAACCAGTGTGCGGAGGGAAAAGCTTGTTGTGTCGTCCGACGAGGCGTTTTGTCGCTCTCCGCTCACCCGCTCGCAGGTCTCTTGACCATGGCGCTGCTGTGCGGTGCATCGCGTCCATTGCTTTGCGCATCCGGCAGTGGACGTCGGTGCAGAAGCTCACCTGCACAACAACACCCACACAGAGCTCGCATTCACAGGCTGTCAGCAGCCCAGCGTGACGCGTCGGGTGCAGCACCTGTGGGCCCCGCTACGCCTCAGTTTGTAGGTGCCCCAGAGCGGGGTGACTGGTTCCGCAACAACGACGCTGTGCTGCGCTCGTCGCCGCTCTACGTGGGCGCTACCGCCGTGGCGCTGCTGGTGCTCAACCGCGCGTTGAGCGGCGAGGCGCTGGCTGTGGACGCGAGCACGGCGCAGTCTCGGGCGGAGGTGCTGGTGCTGGCGCTGTCCACGTCACTGGTGCTCACCGGCCTCAACTGGGTGGCCCTCACGCCCCGCGCGCCGCTGCGCGTGCAGCTGCAGGGCGAGCCGGTGCTGTTTGCGCACCCGCAGCTGGCGCCGGGGGCGCAGGCGGAGCTGCTGTGGCTGTGGCGGGCGCTGCAGGGGGCAACCGCCTGCGGCTCGCTCGCCGTCTTCTACCGGGGCCGCCGCGCGCTGCAGGCGGGCCTGGCGCCGCCCGGCTGCGGCGCGGCTGCGGCGCCGGCGCTGGGCCCGCTGTGCGAGCAGGCGGTGTCGTCGGGCACGGCAAACTACTTCGCCAACCTGGCGCTCTACCCGGGCAGGCTTGAGTTCCTTCCCTACCTCCCCGCCAACGCGCAGGCCGTGGTGGTGCAGCCCCTGGGCAGCGAGGGCGTGCTGGTGGCGGCCAGCGACACCCAACGCGGCTTCACGCAGGCGGACCAGCGCTGGCTGGCGCTCGTGGCGCAGAAGCTGGACAGCACCCTGGATGCCAGCTTCAAGCCCATAGACTAGACATCGATTAACGCGGAGCCATTGTCAAGCACGCCTAGACCGTTTTGTGCTCGTAGCGAGCAGCGCGCAGAGACGCCAGTCGTCTGTCCGTGTCACGTAGGCTCACATCCACGTACGCGCAGAGCAGCGAGTAAAGAGGCGCCAAGGGCAACCACAGCAGCTTGAGCGCGTCGTCAGCGGGACCAGCTGCGACTCTTCGCCGGTAGAGCAAGCACCAAGAGTACGCCCAAAAGGCGCTCACCGCCAGTGCAAGCAGCGTGGAGGCGCGCAGCTGCGGTGTCCGCGCTGTTAGCAGGGCATGCGAGGCGCCGCCGACACTCAAGGCAGCGGCTGCGTCTGCGACCACGACGGTTCTATAACTCAGCGTGTGATAGAAGTCTGCGTGAAAGACCACCTGCCAAGGCAGCAGATACTGCCACACGGCTGCCCAAGCCAGAGTGCCTGCCAGCGAAGCGCCCACAACAGCGAAGCAGCGCTGAGTAGGAGGAGAAGCCTCTCTCAGCTTTCGCATACACTCTACGGCTTCGGGCGCGCACCCGCCACAGCGTCGCCTGTGCAAGAGCCGATCGCTCCAGCTCTGTGACCACGGCCTGCTGCTCGTTCTCGTCCAGGGGCTCTGCTGGCTCCTCGCGAATAGCTGAGGCTCGCGCGCGACGCATGCTGACCGCCGTCGTACTGAGCGCCGGGGGCGAGGAGAGGCTGAGGGGTGCCCTGGAGAAGCGAGGAGCCCCTCCTATTTTTGCCGCCGCCGTCTCCCGCAGCGCTCTCTTGGCAGACGCGTATCACCTAGGAGTACCTCCATGTAGCAGTAGCAGCAGGGCTGGCAGCCATGCGCTGCTGCACTGCGCTGGGCAGCCGCGCTGTAGTGTGTGTAAGCTCACAAAGGGCGCGACGGGTACGCGCTCCACGACACGCCTGCCGAGCTGGCAGCGAGCTGTTCACTTCCGGACAGCCCCAGCAGCTGTTGCAGAGCGGACTGACTCTCATCGAGGCTGGCTACGTCACTCTGCACGCCTGGCCGCTCGCGCCGCTGCTTCTGCCAGGGCAGAAACGACGGGCAGACCAGGCGTTCATGCGCACCTTCACCACGCCCGCTTTCTTTGCGTCAGAGCTGGTGCTTTTGTCTACGCTCTTCGCCTGCACGGCCGTGCGCACCAGCGTGCCTGGCTTCGCGCTGGGCGCTCACGCCCTCGCGCACATGCTGTACACGGTGGTGAGCGCCGTGGCACCAGCCTGGGCGCTGGAGCAGAACCAGCTGCGCGTATCCGAGCCTCGTGCAGGCCTGCCCGCAGCCTGGGATCTGCTGCTCAACCTGCTCAACGCAGCGGACCTTTCGATGCACTGTTGGTACTCCGCTGTGCTTGTCGAGGCCTCGTTGACACCGTCTCAACCCAACGGAGCCGCGCTCTTCGCGGCTGGCGTGCTCGCCACCAGCTACACCCTCGCCGTGGCGCTACCCCGCGACGGTGAGACCTCGCCACGTATCGATGACCTGCGCGGCAGAGTAGCTGTGGTGACGGGCGCTGCTGGTGGGATTGGGCGCCCGATCTGCTTGCAGCTCGCTGCCCGTGGTGCAGAGGTTGTCGCCCTGGCTCGAGACGCCGCAGTCGCAGAGGATGTGGCCCAGTGCATTCGCGCGTCTGGTGGCTCCGCCACTGGCATTGCGTGCGAGCAGAGCAGCCTGGAAAGCGTGCAGGCCGCAGCCGCCCACGTGGCGAGCTTGCATCCAAGCGGTGTGCACATCCTCCTCTGCAACGCCGCGGTGGCGCGATGGCGCATCGGAGGCGAACCGGAACTCACGGCAGACGGGCATGAGGTGCACTATGGCGTCAATTGCCTGGCACATCAGCTGCTCGTCGCGATGTTGCAGCCCAGCCTGGAGGCTGGCGCGGCTGCTGCACATGTGCCATCCCGGGTTGTGTTCGTCGGCAGCGACGCCGCAACCTGGCCAGGCGCACGCCAGGCGCTGCAGGCTGCGCTGACATCAGATGCTGATGCTGGGATGATGATGCCTTGGGCGCCTTACGCAGCCTCAAAGTTGGCGTGCGCCGCGCTCTGTCAAGCTTTCGCCCAGCGCAGCACGCCATCGCTGCTCACCTGCGTCTCTCTGCACCCCGGCATTGCGCCAACGGGCTTGCAGCGCCACATGGGCGCGCTGGGCTCTGCGCTGAACGCGCTCATGGCGGCCGCTGGGTGCACGGTTGACAGGTGTGCGTGACATCGCGCCTCCTTTCTCTTTCGCAGCTACTCACCGCCAATTGCCTCTGCAGCGCCGCGCGTGCAGTGTTGAACGCCGCCACACAGCCTGGCAGCGCCAACCGAGCGCGAGAGCGCGGCGGGCCAGTGGACTGCGCGGACGATGCTCTCGCTGAACAGGTGTTTACAGTGGGTGAAAGGGCGCTGACGGAGCACTTGCGCGCTCGGCATGGCATGGACGGCGTGGACCATGCAGCAAGAGTAGGGGCAAGCAAACCGCAACCACTTGAATGTTGACCTGAGTTGTTGCAAGCGGCTGAGCGCGGACAGTCGCGCACAGGAGACGCGCCGCCGCATGAGATGCTGTGCTGGGTGTGGTGTTAAATAACACCAGGTTTGGTTTTTGAGTTTCTGTGAGGCAGTGCCGCGGAGCTTGGCAGGAGGCTGGGCGCGCGCGGCTGCTGCGAGGCGCTTAGCCGCCGAAGCCGTACAGGGTCTTGCCCTGGCGCTTGAGCGCGTACACCACGTCCATGGCGGT
>Ga0208951_1001136_pt1 | contig 11901 bp, 8 predicted proteins | sample GreLakmeMI27MSRF_FD_187702 | JGI IMG/M metagenome (GOLD analysis project Ga0208951, IMG submission 187702) | Freshwater lentic microbial communities from great Laurentian Lakes, MI, USA - Great Lakes metaG MI27MSRF (SPAdes) | ecosystem: Environmental > Aquatic > Freshwater > Lake | place: Great... | reverse complement strand
AAGTTCCATTTTATCACTACGTGGAAGGAGCCAAGGTGGAGAAAAAGCACGTTTGGAAGTGTGTCAAGTTGAGCTTTGACAGGCCACGGAATAAAGTGCAGGAAGGTGACTATCATGAGTGGTCGCGGAAGCTTCAGTTGCTCCAGCCAGTTCCTGTCTGTGTAGGAAAACTCGAGCAACTTCTTCGTGAAACGGCGGAGTGCGCAAAAGCATGCAGAAGTGATGTTGATGATGCATTGCTACGCGCACAGGCATATGCTACAACACAGCATGGGTGCTTACCACAGCGTTCTCAAGAGCTCGCACACTTTGAAGAGCAGTTAGTGCGTCTACGGTGGCATAGCAACAGCATTGTCCATAGTCTTGCTTGTGCTTGCGAACAAATTCCGCACATGCGGAGTAGTGTAGGCAGCATTACACGACTACAGCGCTAGAAGCTAGAATAGCGCTAGAAGCTAGAATAGCGCTAGAAGCTTATAAAGGGTAAGGGAGCATATTGTGTTTTTTTTACATATATTATTGTATATTCATAAAAAATTGATAACCGTTTTTTTTCTACATACTTATAGCCTCAATACAATCGCAATGTCTATTTACTATATCAATGGACAAGAAATGAAGGCAAACGATTCCGAGTTTAACAGCGCGCAAATGAAGGCAAAGATTGCTGCGTTTGATTATGACTGGACCCTCGTGTCGCCAAAAGATGGCAAAACCTTTCCTTCAAATGTGGAAGATTGGCAATGGCTCTATTCAAACATTCCAGATGAGCTTAAGCGACTCAATGACGAGGGGTTCAGTGTTGTGATTTTCACAAACCAGTCGAAAGATTGGAAAGTAACACAAATCCTAAGTGTTGCCGCAAGTTTGGAAATCCCCATTTTCATTGTAATTGCGCGGCAAAAGTGCAACTACAAGCCAAATCCTGTTTTGTATGATGTGCTTGTTGGAAGCGCTAAAGTCGATAAAGCGCAATCATTCTTCGTGGGTGATGCGCTTGGACGGAAGGGAGATTTTGCGGATAGCGATAAGGTGTTTGCAGAAAACATATGCTTCAAGTGTCATAGTCCAGAGGAGTTCTTTGCTGTTAAACAAGCGCAACAAACGGATGCTGTGGAAATTCCGGCGCTAAACTTGTCTGATTGCAAGCAGGTCATCATTATGGTTGGTTATCCGGGGTCGGGCAAAAGCAGTGTTGCAAAAAAGATTTGTGAAGATGAGCGGTTTGTGCTAATTCAGGGTGATGTCTATAAAACTTCTCCCAAAATGATTAAGGCAGCAGGTGAATATGTGAGTGAAGGCAAGTCAATCGTGTTTGATGCTACAAACAGCTCGTTCAAAAAGCGTTACGAATACATAGGATTTGCGCGAAAGCATAGTTATAAGATTGTATGTGTTCACGTGTCTACGTCTTTGGATGTGTCTTATAAGCGCAATAAGTCGCGCGACCCAGAAAATCAGGTTCCAAAAATTGCATATAGCATGTATACAAAACACTTTGAAAATCCAAGCGTGGATGAGGGATTTGAGCTAATTGTGTTGTAAGCAATCTCTCAACTTAAAAAATAGAATTTGTTTTTTTCTCTCTTTTTTAAGTAGAAAGAGAGAAAAAAATAACAACAATCCCTTTAATGTTATATTAATAGTATTTAAAAAGAAGACGCAAAGTTTAAGTAAATGTTTAAAAATTGGGATAATCCCGCTAGCCATCTTTAATATATGTATTAAAGCATATCTTTTTGATTACTTTAGTGTCAATAGTGTCGCACTTTTGTCCTAAACAGCGTGTTGCTTGTATAAAATAGTTTTGCTTATTTTCATCATCCATATAATTAGGGTTATTATCTAACCATTCTTTTAGCGTGCTATAAGGTTTATGAGATAATTCTTTGATGGCTTGTTTAATATTTTGTTTTGTTTCATCTTTTTCCCATATATCGTCGTGTTTAATATATAATGTTTCTCTCTTAATGTCTGTGCAATGTATTGGGCGCTCATATAAACTTAACCTTCCAATATTTTCCAAAATGGCTGTTGCTAGTCCCTCCACTAAACCTTTATTTTGGATTTGCTCAAGTTGTTCCAAACTAATTTTTATAGATTGTATAAAATCCTTTATATTAATAGCATCTTTGCATTGTTCGTTTAAAAATATTTGTATATTGAATTTATTATTTATATTATTATTTGTATTGTTATTTGTTATATTACTATTTGACCCCACTTTTGGAATTAATTCCTTTATTTGTGACCGCAACTCTTGATTTTCTTTAATTAGCATAGCCTTAATTTCATTATTTTCTATCATCATTTTACAAACTAAATCTTTAAAATCATTGTTCTCATTGTTATTATTATTTATAATACTATTTTCATTAACATTACTATGTTCTAAGGCTGTTTCACAAATAACAACATCCTTTTTAAAACATACTTTTTTATGCGCATATAAGCTCTGCCTATGTTTGTAAGATTTGCCACATAAACACACGAAATTAGGTGTTGCATCTTTTGCAAGATTTGTGTCAGTTTTTGTAAGTGTTTTATGTTTTCGAGTGTCCAAATGTTTCAAATAATTAAATTTGTTACCTGTAACAAAGTCACAAGTTTCACAACGAAAAATATTTGCATTTTTTTGCAAGATTGTGTAAGTCATTTGTAAGTATAAAATACTTACAAAAAAAATGCCTAAATGATTTTTTTATAATATTTTTTTTTATCGTAAGGACTTTTTCAAGGGTTTTTTCTAAAAAACGTGATGATAAAGGTCTGGTCCCTCTTTCAAAATGCAAATTTACAAAATTTTTATAAAGTGTTTTCCAAATATAAAATAGGACATTTATAAATGTCCTTTTTCGAAAAATTTCACTCTTTTAAAAACCAAAAAAAAGAACTTTATATATTATAAAAAGGACTTAAAGAACTTTAATATATGGATTTATAAATATTTAAGGCCTGTTTTTGTGAAATTACAATATGTAAGTTATGTTCTAATAAGTGCATCATTGAGCGCTCCATAATATTTATGTCTTGTAAGCTAACTCCGCATAATAATGACCAATACCAATTTGAATGTGGGTATTCTTCAATTATTTTACTTGACAACATTATTAGTGTAGAGAGAATTCTATGGCTGGAATAAGGATTTAAATATATTCCTTTTGTTTTTAAATAATGTAATAAATTTACAGTATGTAAAATAATGGCATCGTAATTTTGCACATCAATAATTTCGCTTTTGAAAATTCGCTTAATATAATCATTAATACTTATTTCGGGTTTATGCATACATATTAGGCTTTTAACTCGTGAATTATTAGCATTTATAATAATTTTTTCATTAACGCTAATGCTATTAATATAATCAATAAATTTAGTAACACTTGAATATGCCATCTCTCTACTTTATAAATTATTACTTATAAATTATTACTATAAGTCTATAAATTCAATTTTTTTATAAGAGTTAAAATTAGTTACTTATTTGTAAGTTTGTTTTATATAATATATATTATATAATATATATTATATATATATTATAAATTTATGGCTACAGCAGCACAAGAATGGGCATATGATATATATATATTAAGAAAATTACAAATGCCTAAAGGAGAAATGGCAGATATAGGTATTAAAACTACTAAGACTTTGCATGGAGATGAACATGCTAGAATGTTACAACTATATGGTATTAGTTTTCCAATTCTTAAAACTAAAAAGGAGCTTGGACATATAACAAATAATACAAAAGATGATAAAACAAGTAAACGAATGCATCGATTTAATATATTAGAATATAGTGATAAGCATGTTATTTTACAAAGGTTCTATTCTGCATTTTGTAATATTTTTAATGGTGGAAATGGTAATTCTCAGCATCCAGCACATATAGTTTTTACAGCTTCAGGTGGTAATTTAGTTACATTTTTTGTAAAATTAATTATAAATATATATGATGTTATTGATAAAAATGTTATCTTTAACGAATTACTTAATAAAAAACTATTAGCATATAATAAAGTAATACTAGAAGCGTTATGCAGAATCTATCCAGAATATACTACGCCTACAATAACCGCAGAAATATATGAATATTTTAATACTCTAGAGGGAAAAACTCATCTTAATAATTTCAGAGATACTTTGGGTAGCGACTCTGATTTTACTTTATCACTTAATATAGAGCCAAAGGAACATTTAAAAATAAAAAAACAAAGAACTGGTTCACAATCGGGAGGTTCCAAGCCTGATTTGAAACAATTTTGTGTAGGAAGAATCAAAGGAGTAAACTTTTGTGATCGTTATGATGGATATACACTATCAGACCAACAACTAACAGATATGAAAAAATATGAAAAAGAAATAAATACGGCTTGTATTAGAACAATTCAGAGTAATAAAGAAATGTTTGAAAAAATAAAATTAGATGTAGCTACTGTATATAAAATGTATCCCTCACTAATACAAGAACAACATGTTGATCTAGTTAGAGATTTACTACTTGATCATAAAAAAGTAGATAAATATAAAAAATGTCTAAAATTTTTAAGTAGTCTTAAGCAAATAAAGGATAATAATGAAGCAGCTACAAAACATAATGTTTCTGTTACTAGTAAATTTTACGGTGCTAGTTTTCCTGATCCAACTGATGCCCTTATGTACCATACAATAAACTATACACAAAATATTAATAAGTATATAGAAAAGTGGTTAAATAGAGAATTAGATGCAAATCAAGCTCCTGCATTTCATATGAATCCCTTACTAAAACCTCTGACTTATGAAGAATTGTCTATGTGTTTTGATAGTATGGAAAATATAATGACTTTATATGACAACTTACTTGTAAGATTATTATCTGATATTATTCATTATATTCTAACAGCAGAATCTGTATTTCATACAAAAGATTTATTAACTGCTATAAATGAGGCTTATAGAACCACAAGAGAAGATTGTAATAATCCTACTATGCGAGATACTACGATGAATTATACAGATGACATACCAGAGTCAATAGGTCAACATTTTAACACAAAGCGTCCACAATATCCTCGTGGAGCTCAAATTATTATAATGTCAGTAAATGAACAAGAATCACCTTCTACTAGTGTTCCAATGACAACAGAAGCCAGTAGTGTTCCAATGACAATAGAAGAAGTCGAGTTAGGTTCATCTCCAATTCCTGAAATTCCTCAAAACATCTATTTTATTCCAATCCCCGAAAACAAAGAAAACAAAAATATTGATATTTTTGATTTACATGAACATGATGATGAAGATGATCATTATTATAACAATTATGACACAGATATGTTAGCAAATCTACCTGAAATAAATCCACATGCTCCGCCAGTATTTGCTAATCCATTCCATATACCACAGGAACGATTTGTTTCTGGACTACCAGTTCCTCCACCAGTTGCTCCACCAGTTGCTCCACCAGTTGCTCCACCAGTTGCTTCATTTGCTTCTCAACCAGGACTATCAGTTGCTTCATTTAACCCGCAATTTACTCCTGGTCATTCAATTTTATCATTTAACCCGCAATTTACTCCTGGTCCTCCAATTTTACCATTTCAACTTATTGGAGGCAAAAAAAAATCATATAAAAAGAAAATTAAGACAAAGAATTACAAAAAATCTAGAAACCAACAAAAATCTAGAAAAGTTAATAAAGCTAATAAATCCAAAAAATCTAATAAATCTAGAAAAGTTAGAAAATCTAGAAAATCTAGAAAAGTTAGAAAATATAAAGTTTAATATTGTTTATTTATTAATTATTAATTTAGAAAATAAATTAATAGTTCATTATAATATAACATTATAATATATATTATATAATAATGAGCATAATAACTGTTGATTATGTAGGTAATAACCTGCAAATTAAACGTGATGTTCCGCCTCATATAAATTTTTCTTTATTAGGTTTAACTAAAGAGGAATTTCAAGTAATGTTAAAACATGATGTAGGCAAAGATCTTTTTGATAGTTTAACAGATAATAGTAAACTAATAAGATTTTTTTCACACAGTTACACATCAAGTGATGGACCAAGTAGTGGACCACCATTAGTAGGGTCATATCAAACTTATCTAAAAGCTCTTAAAAACCACTTATTTAAATATAATCATCCTATTATATTTTTTTTTGCCTCAAAAAATTCCACATCTAATGGACAAGATGGTGTAAAAGTATTAGAAGGGTATAATACTTACCAATATGATGCTGGTTATGAAAAAATATTTATAGATGATCCACCTCCAATATGTGTTGGAACGGTTGGTAGTGATCTAGACACAGCAAGTAAAACCGAGTATAAAAGAGTATATCCTAGTGTTAATAATGGAATATATTATACTACAGCTTTTTGTGAAAGAGTTGGACTACCTACTGGTTTTCAATTAATTGTAACTACAATTGACGACGATCCAAAAAATTTTAAATCTCGTGTTACTTTTACTTGCCATTATTTTAAAAAATTTACTGATCCAGTATTGCCACCACCTTTAAAACATGTAACTATACGAAGTATTTCTTGTATAGGTATAGAAGAGGTAATAGATAAGAATACAACAAAAAAAAATAAAGGTCTAGCAAGTCCTATGAAAAAATATCTAGTAGGAAATAAAAAAAAAAATATTGAAATAAATAAACCAACTACTACTGATCTAGACATTTTTTTATATTTACTGTTCAAAGAATTAGGTGATTTTCTACAAATGTTACAATTTTCTGTATATTCAATTTGCGAGACAAATGATAATGGTGGAGACTGGAAAACAATTCTTCTTACAGGAGATTTTGGAGTATATTTTAGGCTACCTAACCTACAACCTAACCTACATGTCGTGAATACAGGCGTGAGAGAAGGCGTTACGTCTGGAGGAGCAAAATTTTGGTATAATCGTCCCACACCATTTTCTTTTCTTAATATAAAAACACAAATAACAAATTATAATACTAATATATTTAATGACATATTAAATCATAATATTTTGACTATGAATTATTTACTAAAAATTGCGTCCGGACTAAACGGACTTCTCTCGCCTGATAAAAGAGTAAGAACACAAAGTGTTAAAGCATTAGGGTGTTTTAGTTTACTTATAAAAAAAAAAAAAGATGATAATGTATCACTAGATTCAGTAGCACACAAACAACAAAAAACAACAGATATAGCTTCATCATCATCAGCTCCTCTATTAGCACTAGGAGCACCATCATTAGCAGGAGGTCCTCCATTTGAAATTAGAAAAGCATATATGCATACATTTTATTCAATTTGCCGATTTAATGAGAAGGACGCAACTAAAGATAATGCTGACGGTAGAATTATTAACAGAAAAATAATAGAAAGCATTATAGCAAACATTCAAAGAGAAATAGCTACAATAATTGCATCTTCGGTAAAACTCATAATAGCGAGTAAATGGGTTGAATTCACTTTTAAATCGCCAATACTAAAAGAGGGTAACTATAATTTACCCTTTTTAGATACTACTACACTAGTATATACATCTCAATTAATACAAGATATTGAAGCAATTTTTACTACTATCATATCAGGTGATTTTGAAGCAAATTTAAAATTTGCTAAAATAGAAGATGAAATAAATATTTTATTTCAACAGTTGGTTTATTTTAATGAAGCACAAATACAATCCAATAACTCTGATAACAATATAATAAATAAAATGATTGATACTTTATTAAGTAACAATAGTGCTAGTGGTAGTGCTAGTGGTAGTGGTAGTGGTAGTGCTAGTGCTAGTGGTAGTGGTAGTGCTAGTGGTAGTGGTAGTGCTAGTGGTAGTGGTAGTGGTAGTGCTAGTGCTAGTGGTAGTGGTAGTGCTAGTGCTAGTGCTAGTGTTATTAGTAGTCAACAAATTGCACACCAATTACAAGAGCAAAAAAAAGGTATGAACACTCTATTAGAAATTATTGGACTGCTTGAAGAGTATCAATGTGTCAGGTTTATATCTGTTACAGGTAAAAGGCAGTTTTATATACAAAATCCAGAATTTTTAATATTAGACGAAACTTACGAAATTGGATGGGACCGGCGGCGATATTTAATGAACAAAGATGCGCTAACAGATATATTAAAAAACGAAGCAGTAGCATCACAAAACCCTATATCGCAAGGGGGAGGAGCATCACGAGTAACTAAGAACCATTTCAAGTATAGTGTACGAGGTATTAATAGAGATAAAAGAAATATTACTACGAAACGTACAAAAATGATGAATACAGCTAATATGAAAGGTGGAGTAAAGAGGCCGTTAGACAGCGATGAAAGAACTTATGAAGAATATTTAGTAGAGAGCAATGGTTGGGGTATGGACGATGAAAAAACTTATCAAAAAGATTCAGCACACGGCAGCTATACTATAGATGTTCGTCAAGAACATTTACTTTTGTATGCAGCCGGACAAATTGCAGCAAAATTAAAAAATATAAGTACGAGAGATTTTATGATTAAAATACTGTATGAAATGTTAGTAGAAAGAAAAGAAGAAATGATAACAATATTATATGAATTTAAAATTCCATATAAAGATATGGAAATTGAAATTAAAACTATAGGTTTAATGTTAGAAAAATTTATTACATACTATCCAGTTGCTGAAGCAATATTCTTATCAGCTGCCAATGTAGAAGTATTTGAGCGTGATGAAAACTTCATAGAAGATTTAAAGTTTATAAATAATTTAGAAAACAAATTGTTACGTCCAACTCCAATAACAACATCTGTTGTATCTGATAGAGAAATTTTACCAGATATAGCAGGATTATTACCTCCAATAAGAGCAACATCTTTTGGATCTGTTGTATCTGATGGAACTGGAACTGATGGAACTGGAACTGATAGAACAGGAAGTCAATCTGAACAATCTGATTATGATAATGAATATGAATATGAATATGATAATCCTGATTATGTTCGGTATGAACGGTATGATTGGTATGGTGGGTATAGTGGTATAAATAAAAAAAAAAATAAATCGCGCAAAAATAAAAAGACTAGGCGCAAGACTAGGCGCAAGACTAAGAAAATAAGGACAAGAAAAAATAAACAAGTAAGGCGGAAACACTGATTTAAATGTTAAGTTGTATTCATTTTTAATACTTTCTCTCAAATAAAGTATTAAAAGTATAAATTATCAAATACTATAAAAGTTGAGAACAGTTGCAAAGGACAACCATAAAAAGAGAGGGATTAATAAGTAAGAGGATTTCTTAGAGTATTTTAAAAAGATTAAGTATAACGTAAAAAATAGTGTGCAAATGATGTTAAACAGCGCATAAAGCTTAGAATAAGCCCATAAAATAGACCAAGTAGAGAGAAGGAGTGTTAAAAATGCGTAATAATAAGAAAGTTTGGGTCTTAAATACCACGAATAGCCGATTAATAACAATAATAACGGCCACACAATCGCAAAAACATAGGGAGGGGGTCTAAACCACACTTTTTGTCCGCTTGTTTTAGAAATTGGGAATAACAGAGCTACACCATTAACAGCAAAAAACGGAATTACTAAATATAAGCGCTTGTCCATTTTATAATAGAGTTATATTATTGTTGAATACTAATCTCTCAAATATTTATAAAATATATACAAAATATTATAATTAGAGAATTCCTGTGCATATTGTTTTACAAGGACAACGGTCTCTATAACGAAATTGGATTATTGGATTTTGGAGAATAATTTCTAAAGCACGAGCTTTTATACGCTTTAGAAACCATTCTCTATTGTAAAGGTTTTCAGCAATATTTCTAAGATAAATAGATTGAATATTATCTATATTAATTAATAAGTTATTTGTTTTTATAATTTTCATAGTTTCTAGATATTCTATAATTTTGATGTATTCTATGCCGGATATTGGTTTACATAGTTTAGATTTGCTAATTTCACTGAAAAAATAATTAATATAATCGATTCTGACTTGTTTTATATTAGAAATTTTTTTTGCATTGTAATTTTGAAGAAATTTTGTAAAATAAAGTGGAAATAGTTTTATGAGAGTATTTTTAGAGTAATTCTCATTATCATCAGAAAATTGATGTAATTTGCTAATAATCCACGAATTTCCGTAAAATTTATTTATTACATAACTGCCGTAACATTTTATAAGGTTATTTGGTATGGAATGAAAAATTTCGCAATCTTTATCTTTACAGAATTGGAATAAATCCAATAATTCGTCTTTATTTGTTGGCAATGAAATTTTATAGCGATTGCCGTCAAATAAATATTTAGTATAATCGTCAAAATGCGTTTCATTACATTCAATCATTATTTTTAAGGCTGCATTTCTATTATTATAATAGTCATCGCTGACTTTATATTCATCGGATAACTCAAAATCAGGATCATTAATCATACATTCTATAATATATTCCATATCATGTTCAAAATAATCATTGCAATGATTTTCGATAATAGAGCATATGACTTGGTGAAATTGTGTTCTCTCCATATTTATAATTAATTATATAAATAACTATTTAAATAACTTTCGCAATTTAAGTTTTTAAATAAGAACTTAAATTGCGAAAACAATTTAAAGTGTATACTATAATATATAGTATATTATGAAACCGTTTACAATTAGCAATAGTAAAATTCTCTCTTTTTTCGAGCAACGACCTGAAATGGATGTGGAAATTACATTATTAAAATTTATAGATATAATGGAAACTCTTCAAGAGACTATGAATAAAACGTTAACAAATAGTACAGTATTAGAAATTTTAGATAATTTGAAAACCATGAATACTAAATTTGAACGAAGTCAGGAAGTTAGTCAATTTAATCTCTCAAAATATATGACCGAGTTAAAGACTACTATGAACGAAGAAATAAAAACAAGTATGTCAATAAGCATGATGGAAAAGGTGGAGCCGGTTTTACGTGCCAAGTTAAAGGAGCAACAATGTGCAATTGTGGATAGTGCAATAGATAAATTTACGAATATTTTTGATAATAAATTACTAAATATTAATGAAATATCGAGGTCTAATAAAGAAATTCTCTCAAGTCAAAATGATAAACTTAATAATTTATTAAATAGATTTGAGAATTCTAGTAATAAAGGCAAGTTATCAGAGAACTTGGTTTTAAATACTTTAAAAGACATGTATCCAAGTGCTGAAATTTATTCAGTGGGACAAACAAAAGAAACGTGCGATATTATGTTGATTAGACATAATAAACCGAAGATTTTAGTAGAAAATAAGGATTGGAGTAGACCTGTCATTCAAGAAGAGGTAAAAAAATTTATGAGAGATATTGAATTACAAAAATGTTGTGGATTATTTCTCTCACAAAATACGACAATAACAACAAAAGATAATTATGAGATTAATGTTCATGATGGTAATGTGTTAGTATACGTTCATTGTGCAAATAATGACCCGGAAAAGATTAAAATAGCAGTGGATGTGATTGATGCTTTTCATAATACGCTAAAATTATTAGATAGCGACACATGTTCGGAAGAGGACATGAATACAATTTCTAAGGAGGTCACCGATCATATAAATGCAGAATATCAGAATTTTCTCTCAAAAAAGAATAAAACAATTAAGATGGCTAAGGATTTCATTCAAACATTAGTGAAGCAAATTGAAGATTTTACTATTCCTAGTCTTGAATCATATTTAGCGTCAAAATATGCACTATCATCAAGTAAATTTGTATGTGAGTTTTGCGGATTTACGGGGAAAAATCAGCAATCTAAGTCTGCACATATGAGAGGTTGTGTTGAGAATAAAAAACTAAGTAATAAGTCAAAAGGCTCAACTAGTTCAATTATGTGTGTTGAAACAGAATAAATCTCTCTAATTTAAAAATATAAAATATGAATTTATTATATTTTATA
>Ga0208951_1001135_pt1 | contig 11901 bp, 15 predicted proteins | sample GreLakmeMI27MSRF_FD_187702 | JGI IMG/M metagenome (GOLD analysis project Ga0208951, IMG submission 187702) | Freshwater lentic microbial communities from great Laurentian Lakes, MI, USA - Great Lakes metaG MI27MSRF (SPAdes) | ecosystem: Environmental > Aquatic > Freshwater > Lake | place: Great... | reverse complement strand
TGGGTGTACCGCGTGCAGCATTGTCGACCTTGGACCTCAAAACACACTCCAGTTGACACGCTCAGCACACCACCAAGCCGGTGACTTGCAAAAGCTGAGCCTTAGCGCTCTAAGGAAGGCTTTTTGACTGCGTTCTCCCGCGAGCACCTGCGAGCTGCGCGGCAAGCCTGCGCTCCTTGAGCCTGGCACGGGCGGCTGCCTCCGCCTGCTTTTCACTTGCCAGACTCGCACGGCTGGCGTCGAAGGTGGCACCAGGTCGACCGAGCACGGCCTCCACCTCTGCACAGAGCTGCCGTTTGCGTAACACTGCAGCCAGCTCAGCTCCCGGGCGCTTGAGCGGCCGCGCAGGCTCCTCCTCAGGCTCGTCAGGCGCAAGGCCGACGGAGCGTGCAGTTGCAAAGCTCCAACGCCCGCTCCCGTCCGCGCCGCGCACCAGCACCGTCTGCGGCACCGGCTCCCGCAAAGGCGGCGCTTGCGCTAGTTGGGCCACCGGCGGCAGGGCCTTCGCTGCAGCGTCCAGGCTCGGTGGAACGTAGCCGCGCGCCCTCAGCGCCTCGTAGCTCACCGCGTTCCTGCTGCCCTGACCCATAAGGGACGTAAGCGGACTGCAGGCGAAGGTGTCAGTTGTGCTTTTCCAAGGTTTTGTCGGACGAAAACTTATTTTGCCTGCTGGCCACTTGCTGCCGCCGTTCACGTCACGACGTCAGCAAGGACGCGTGCGCCCGCCATAGCGCGGCGTATGGAGATTCGCTCGACGGGTGTGTTGTCAGCTGCCTCCCACAGGGCGCTTCTCAGAGAGGCGCTGACCCGGAGCGCCCCAGACTCTGCAGGCGACGCTCCTCCGCCAGACACGGCGACGTTGAAGCGGCTGTTGGATGTGCGCAGGTCTGGCGCGGAGTGGCTGCAAGCGCTAACGCTGCGCTGGCTCGTAGGCTGAGGATGCGGCGCTGTCGCACGCACAGGCTGCGCTGGAAAGCGAGCTGCGGCGTGTGAAGGCGGAGGAGCGCGTGCTTCAACAGCAGCTCGAGGCCGCTGCGCCGGCCCATCCGCACTGAGGCCTGAAAGCAGAAGAACGAAGAGCTCAGAGCAGACTGTACAGTCGCACGCCTCCCCCATAAACCGACGCGCTGTGCCTCGCCTCCAGGCTCCAGCATGAACGTGGAGGGTGCTTGCAGCACCAGCGGGAATCGTGCTCTGCATACGCGTCTCACTGAGCGAATGCTGCCCGCAACGAGCGGTGTACAAGCTTCTTCTGGTGCAGACTGTTGTGTTCGTCACTGTGCTGAACGAGGCCGGCGAAATGCTTGCAGCGTCCACAAAGGCAACATCAGCGCGCAGCAGACATCAAGCATGCTTCTGCCAGGGGAAGAAGCGGCTCCTGCGCACCCGCCGCGCGCAGACGCGTGTCGAACAACACACGTGCATGGCCCCTACTACGCACGTATGCACGACGGTCGCACGGACGCAGCACGGGTCGCACGCCGAGAGACCACATCAGCTCCCCTCGCCTGTCTACTGCCGTCGTCGCAGTCACCTCCGCACTTCGTCTCTGTTGCACTAGCTGCGCGCCATGGCGGGCGCTGGGCGGCGGCTGTCGGTCCTGGCCGCACGCGCCTGTCGTCCGCGGCTCCTCTCGCAGCAGAGCGGCCTGCAGGGCTTGCGCCAGTTCTCCGCGCTGCCGGCGAGCAACGAGGAGGATTTCAAGCGCTACCGCGCCGACAAGGAGAAGGCGCATATCACGGTGCGTGTTGGCGCCACCCCGTGGCGCAAAGCGCACGGCCTCACTGCGCGCCCGCCGCTTCCTTGCGCAGTGGCCCGAAATGTGCAACAAGCCGCTGGCAGCCGTGGACCCGGAGATGGTGCGTTCTCGGGGCTGGTGGAGCGACTGTGGCCGCACTCCTCAACCGTGGCGCCACACAGATGGACATCATCGAGCGTGAGAAGAACCGCCAGTGGAAGGCGCGCCCGTGTGCACGCCACACGCACGCTGGCCGCGCCCGTGCGCACGCCAGCGGGCTTTTCGTGGCTGCTGCAGTGCTGACAGCTTCTACCGCACCTGCTCCCAGGGCCTGGAGCTCATTCCTTCGGAGAACTTCGTCTCCGCCTCCGTCATGGAGGCTGTGGGCTCAATCATGGCGCGCCACGCGATGCATAAGCGGCCTTGTATCTACGGGACTGATGTTTGCTGGCGCAGACCAACAAATACAGCGAGGGCTATCCCGGCGCCCGCTACTATGGCGGCAACGAGTTCATTGACATGGCGGAGCGGTGCGTCCGGTCGCCGCACGCGCACAGAGGTCCGTGCTGACCGCCCTCGTAGCCTGTGCCAGAAGCGCGCGCTCGAGGCCTTCAAACTGGACCCGGCGAAGTGGGGCGTAAACGTGCAGCCTCTGTCCGGCTCGCCCTCCAACTTCCAGGCGCGGCGGCGACGCGGAGGCTTTGTTGTTAGTCCGTCTTTCTCCTGACGGCCCACCTCCTAAAGGTCTTTACCGCGCTGCTGCAGCCCCACGACCGCATCATGGGGCTGGACCTGCCCCACGGCGGTCACCTGAGCCACGGCTTTCAGACAGAGACGAAGAAGATCTCAGCCGTCTCTATCTACTTCGAGACGATGCCTTACCGGGCGGACGAGAAGACGGGGCTCATCGACTATGACGCGCTGGAGAACACGTCCTCGCTGTTCCGCCCAAAGCTGATCGTCGCCGGTGCGCACGCCGCTCATCTGTGCCAGTCTGTGTGAGTGTTGACGCGCATCGCCTGCAGGCACCAGCGCGTACGCCCGCTTCCTTGACTACGCGCGCTTTCGTGCCATCGCGGATAAGCAGAACGCGTGGCTGCTGGCGGACATGGCACACATCAGCGGCCTCGTGGCGGCCGGCGTGGTGCCCTCCCCTTTTGAGTACGCTGACATCGTGACCACCACGACGCACAAGTCGCTTCGCGGCCCTCGTGGCGCCATGATCTTTTTCCGCAAAGGCGTGCGGAAGGTTGACAAGAAGACGGGCGCAGATGTGATGTATGACATCGAGGACAAGATCAACTTCGCCGTCTTTCCCGGCCTGCAGGTGCGCGGCGGTGCTCATGATGCCACTCACCCGCCCCTCACATGAGCCTTCCGCCCAGGGCGGACCGCACAACCACATCATTGCGGGTCTGGCGGTCGCGCTGAAGCAGGCTGCGACCCCGGAGTTCAAGGAGTACCAGAAGCAGGTGCTGCGCAACTGCCAGGCGCTGTCGGGCGCGCTGCTGCAGCGTGGCTACAAGCTGGTGACGGGCGGCACGGACAACCACCTGGTCCTGGTGGACTTGCGGCCCAAGGGCGTCGACGGCTCCCGCGTGGAGAGGATCATGGAGCTGGCGCACATTGCCGCCAACAAAAACACCGTTCCGGGCGACGTCAGCGCCCTGGTGCCCGGCGGCGTGCGCATGGGCACGCCCGCGCTCACCACGCGCGGCTTTGCAGAGAGCGACTTTGTGAAGGTTGCCGAGTTTGTGGACCGCGCGGTGCAGATTGCAGTTGCCGTCAAGGCCAAGTCGGGCACCAAGCTGAAAGAGTTCAACGCCTTCCTGGTCACCAACAAGGTGCCGGAGCTGGAGGCGCTCAAGCAGGACGTTGAGCAGTTCGCCATGCGCTTCCCCACAATTGGCTTCGAGAAGAGCACCATGCGGTACAAGGACTAGGCGCGGCGCACAGGTTTAACGTGTAAGGGCGGGCATGCTGTGTAACTCACAAGACGCATTGTTGTGAGGACGCCAGTCAGGCCCGCCCGGCAGCAGCGCGCGGTGCGGGCAACGAGCGCTTCTGGCCGTCGCTCCGGCCCTCGTCGCGCCCGCTGCCGCGCCCTCCAGTGCGCCCAGCGCCACCGCGGCCAGCGTCGCTGCGGCCGGCGCCGCGACCGCCCGCGCCGCGACCCCCGTCGCGGCCGCCTGGGCCGCTGCGGAACTGCGGCAGGCTGGGCGGCGCCAGGCTGGCGCTGACCGTGCCGAAAGTCTCCGAGTTTGTGCGCTGCTCCGTGTTGTAGCGGCGCCGCCCGTCGTCCTTCGAGTCCAGCGAGATGTTGTCGAAGAAGTCATCCTTGTTGTAGGACACGGGCGCGGGCGCGGGGCCGGGCTTGCTGAACTTCTGCAGGTTTGACGCAAAGTCGAAGTCTTCAGCGGGCACCACGATGGCAGCAACGGGCGCAGGGCGACCGTAGCCGCGGCCGCCAGCGGGCGCGCCGGACGGCGGCGCGCCCGGGGCGCGGGGGCGAGCGGCGGCGGGACCGTTGGGGGCGGCCCTGCCTGGGCCTGGGGCGCTGTCGGGCACAGGGTTGCTGACAGCGCCCGCCGCGCCCGCGTAGCTGGAGGGGCGGGGGCGCGCCACAGGCGCGGGTGCAGCCTTGGGCATGGTGGGCGCCGGCGCCAGCGGGGGCGGCAGCGGCACAGGCACAGAGGGGACGGCAGCGGCGCGGGGGGTTGGCCTGTGAGGCAGCAGAGGGACGTCAGTTGCGGGTACAGAGGCGGCAGCGAAAGAGGCGGGGTGCGCACGCAGAAGGCGCCGTCGGCGCAAGCTTCTGCTCCGGCACGGGCTGTCTCTGGGGGGCAGAGGGCGTGACCAGGGCAACGGGCTCCGGCGCGTACTGCTGCTGCTGAGGCGTCTGTGTCTGGGGCATTGCCTGCTGCTGCTGCTGCTGTGGCGGCATGTTCATGTAGTAGCCGGCAGGCGCACCCCACTGCGACTGCGGAGGCCCATAGGGTGAAGGGGCGCCATAGGGAGGCGGCTGGCCCCACAGGCCCGGCGGCGGGCGCGGCGGGTAGCCCCCCTGCGCAGCCCCGTAGTGCGGCGGCTGGAAGAACTGCTGGCCCTGGTACTGCTGCTGGTGGCCCTGCGTGCAGGATCAGAGAGAGGCAGGGCGCAAAGGACGCGGCAGCGACGCACCAGCACCGGCGCGTTCACGATGGCGGGGTCGGCGTGAGGCGCGGCCTGCGGCTGCGGGAGAGCGTCAGGCGGTGCCAGAGGCGCGACACGCGGCGCGGCGACGCGTGCCTGCGTCATAACGTGCAAGTCCTTGATGTCGCTTCCACGGAAGATGATACAGTCGTAGACCTCATTGCTGGGCGGAATCTGCGTGCCGCCCAGCTTGCGGTCTTCGGTTCCGAAGGAGCGCACTGCGCAGCGGAAAGAAAGTGGGGAGGGCGAGGCTCAGCGCTGTACCTGGAAACCCTACTGCGTGCAGAGGCGGGCGCACAACGCAGCGCCCGCGCTACGAGCTAGAGACGCACCGTTCTGCAGCGCAATGTTGCTCTCCTTGGTGTCGATGGTGAACAGGATGCCTTCATACCGAATCTCCGCCTTGGACACCAGGCTGATCAACGCCCCGATGTATGGCGTGGTCTCCATGGGCTCCACAGCCCAGACGGGCGTCTTAAGGTGATTCCAGACGAACACAGTCGAACAGCCGCGGCAGCTCGAACAGCACCAGTAGTGTTCGAATCTGCGCGTTCGTCGTTCTTTGTTGAATTTGCGCCGTCTTCTCCCGCCCTCGCTCCCCTGTGGCGAGTGAGGGCTCGCGCGAGTCTAAAGCGTGCCGTCCAGCCTGAGCAGAATGGCTGAAAAGAAGACGGACATCCGGTGCGTTTTGGAGTACGCATGCGCGTTGGGAGTCGTGGTGTTGTTAGCGCACACCACCCGACTGGCTCGCTCCCGCGCACCGCCGCGCTCACGCACGCCTTGTTTGACCTTTCTGCAGGAGCTTCTTCTCCAAGCCGGCCGCCAAGCCGACGGCGGTGGGCGCAGCAACCGCATCACCGGTCGCCGCTCCTTCTGCCGCCAAGCAGCTTCCGTCCACCGCCGCTGCTGCGCCCAAGGAGGCGCCCAAGGAGGCGCCCAAGAGCACGCCGGTCAAGCGTGCGGCGGAAGCTGAGGTGGTCGACCTCGTGGACTCTGACGAGGAGGAGGGAGGGGGCGCCGCTGCTGCACCGTCCAAGCGCGCCCGCGCCGGTGCGCAGCCTTTGACGGCGCGCACGCAGCTGGCTGCGCCTGACGAGCCGCTGGTGCACAGACACAGGGCCGTCGCCTGCTTTCACGGGCAAGCGTGCCCGTTCACCGACCACGTGCGAAAAGCCCAAGAAGCCTGCCACCAAGAAGGCTGCTTCCACGCCCAAGCCCTCCTACCCTCGACCACCGTGCGTGATACGCGCTCGCCTGCCTGCCGCTCTACCCGCGTGCTCACACGCTGGTGCCGCTCTTTCTTCAAATAGTGTGCGCGACCCAGTGGAGCTCAACTACACGGTTCGTTGACCACAGCACGCCTCTCCTGCCTCGAACTGACGCCCAATCTGCATCCAGATGTGCCCCGCCGGCAACGCTTGGAACGGGGTACCGCACAGTGAGACACCCATCTCTGACTGCCTGCGGCCGGAGCAGCTGCCGCGTGGCCCGGACGACTGCCTGACCGGGGAGACGTTCGTGCTCACCGGCCAGCTGCCGCACCTCACCCGGTGCGCATTGCTACCGTCAGCAGCTTCGCCTGGAAACTCAACTCACGGTGAACTGGACGCCTTACCAGCGATGACACGGAGTCGCTCATCAAGCGCCACGGCGGGCGCATCACGCAGGCCGTGAGCAGCAAGACGACCTATCTGGTGGTGCGTCTATTGCTGCACCACCAGCACGCCGTATGGCCAACCATTCTCCTTCGCAGGTGGGCTTGGAGTCGGGCCACTCGAAGGTGGGCAAGGCCCGAGAGGTCGGCACCAAGCTGGTGGACGAGGAGGGGCTACTAGCCATGATTGCGCTCTGTGGGTCGCAAACCCAGGCCAACCTGCCGCCTCCCGCTGCTGCCATCGCTCCCCAGGAGACCTCGCGTCCGGCAGTGGCTGGACCGTCCGTGGCAGTGGCTGGACCGCCCGTGCGCCGCTCACTGACCGCGCCAGGCGCGGCATGCAGCTGGTAGATTGCGATGCGGAGGCTCACACTGACTCGCCACTGTGTCGCGCCCTGCACCCAGGCGACCAGCTGTGGGTGGAGAAGCACAAGCCGACATGCGTCGCACAGCTTGTGGGGAACGGCAAGCTAGTGGCGGACCTGCGCGCATGGCTGGCGCAGTGGCACAGGTGCGCGCAGTCTTGGCACGCTGCGCGCATGTGGCCTGACCTGCGCCTTGCAGTCTGAACCTCACGCCTCAGCCGGGCGTGAAGGCCAAGGATGCGCCCAAGAAGGCCGTGCTCATTAGCGGCCCACCTGGCATTGGCAAGACGAGCGCCGCGAAAATAATCTGCGCGGCGCTGGGATTCGACGTCATGGAAATCAACGCGAGCGATGCACGCGGAAAGGTGTGGACGCCCTCCCGCCCTGCCCTCCACGCCACCTCCTTATCCCCAGCGCAGGCCGAGTCCGACGTCAAGAGCGGACTCAACGGCAAGAGTGCCAACATGGTCAAAGAGATGGTCACCAACAGTTCGGTGAACTTTGGCAGCGGCCCTTCAAAGCGCCAGGTGCTCATCATGGACGAGGTGGACGGCATGTCCGGCGGCGACCGCGGCGGCGTACAGGACCTCATGAACAGCATCAAGGCGCGCCCCGTCGTGCCTCGCCTCGCTTCGCCGCTGACACCGCTGGCAGATTTCCAAGGTTCCAATCATCTGCATCTGCAACGACGCGTGGTGTACCAAGCTCCGCTCGCTGAAGAACTACTGCCTGGAGCTGCCGTTTCACCGGCCCACTAAGCAGCAGATTCGGGGACGCATGCTCGGCATCGCTGCGCAGGAGGGTCTGCAGGTGCGCAGCGTTCCACACGCGCAGCCCCGCGCCGTCCTGACGCGCGCCACAGGTGAACGACACTGCCATGGAGGCGCTCATCGAAAATTGCAACAGCGACATTCGCCTCGTGCTAAACACGCTGCAGGTTCGCGCAGCCACTGTACACGCTTTGGCTCGCGCTCACGCAGCTGCCCTAGATGCGGCGGCTGAATTCGGATTCGCTGAGGTTCGATGACGTGAAGACGACGGCCACCAAGGACCTGGAGCTGGGTGCATTTAACGCAGCCGACAAGTGCGCTTAGGGTCCTAAAGACAAGTTTGCAGCGCACACACGGCCTCACGCTCCTCCCCAGACTCATGCAGCCAGAGCGCTCACTGCCGCTCAACGACCGCATGAACCTGGTGTTCCAGGACTCCGACATCATCCCGCTATTCATCCAGGAGAACTACATCAACATGAGGCCCTGCGCGGCGCACAGCGACCTGAGCCGCATGGTGGGAATGCCCGCTGCCATGTCGTGCGTCTCCTCACATCCCGGTCGCGTGGCAGGAACTGCTGGCCGACGCGAGCAGTTGCATCTCGGACGGTGACGTGCTGAATACGTGCATTCGTTGCAAGCAGGTGCGACGTGGTCGACTTCTCCTCGGTGCAATGCTGACATTGCGCAGCGCTGGACCCTGATGCCCTACGCTGTCGTCCTGGGTTCCGTGCAGCCGGCTTCCATCATGCGGTGCGCGCGTTCGCGCTTGCATGTTGCCCGAGTGCGCTGAGTCGCTACTGCGAGCAGGGGCCGACGCGAGGCGTTGGGTATTTTTCCGGGCGAGAAAAACTTCAATCGCTTCCCTGCCTGGCTGGTGTGTGCGCGCACCGCGTTGACATGCGGTGGCAAAGATGCTGACGGTGGGGCCAGGGCAAGAACTCGTCGGCGGGCAAGCAGCGCCGGCTGCTGGGCGAGCTGCATTCACACACCCAAGTGTCCGGCATCTGCTTCGCCAACAGGTCTGCTCACAGCGTACATTACTTGCTGCCCCGTCCGCATCCTGACACCTGTTACGCAGGTCGTCCATTCGCGAGGAGTATCTGCCGACATTGCGGCTCGCTCTGACCGCGCCCATGTTCGGCGTCTCTGTGGGTGGCGCGGAGAAGGAGGGCATTGCGGTCGTGATGGCCATAATGAACGACTACTCCCTCACCCGTGACGACTGGGAGGCGCTGCTGGAGCTCACGCGCATCAAGGCGCGCACATCCCCGCATGCCTGCAGCACCCCGCGCGCTGACTCGAAAATACCTGTGCAGGCTGAGGGCGTGGCGGACCAGCGGCTGAGGGACCCCGCGAGCCTCATTCCTACCGCTGTCAAGGCTGCCTTCACGCGCGCCTGCAACGACAAGACGCGCGACATTAAGTCCGGCCTCATGCTCCCCGAGTTCAAGAAGGGCCGTGCCAAGAAGAAGTCTGTGGACGTCGACGAGGATGTGGATGAGCACGACGCTGACGCTGATGAGGAAGAGGAGGAGCCCGAGGCAAAAGAGCGCAATCCAAAACAGCTCGCAGCACTCGCCAAGCGGGGCATCTCGCTCAATCTCAAGGACGGCGGTCTGCTCGCTGGCGCTGCGTCGGGTGCCAAGGGCAAGGGCAAGGCTGCACCCAAGCCGAAGGCAAAGGCGGGGGCACCGAAGAAGAAGTAGCGGCGACTCCCATCAAAACCTGACGTCATCGCCACCACGTCGTACGACGGGCGGGGAAAATCAGAAAATCCTGCATTCTCTCGTCCCTGCCATCGGTGTGAACGCTGCCCGTTCGCTCTCATGCAGGCTGAGTCGCGGCGGCGCGTACAAGCCTGCATCTGCCAGCCCGCTTGCGCAGGCGGCGCCTGCCCCTGCCCATGAGCGCTCTGCTCGCCTTTCTTGGCGTACGTGATGACGCTTGAGCCGTCCTCTGTGTCAGCAGCGTCCACGGTGCGCGGCGAGATGTCGTGCGCCCGTGCGCCCGCTGAGAATTACTGACTTTCCAGGCGACCGAGGCGGCTGTCGCCTCCATCCTGCTGCGCAAGGGCGCGCTGCTGCTGAAGTACTGCCGGCACGGGAAGCCGCACGTGTGCTTCGTGCAACTGTCACAGGATGAGCGCGAACTGCAGTGGGTCTCAGGCGCTGGCAAGCCTCGCCTGCTGCCGCTGGCAGCCCTCAGAGCCGTTGTCAGGGGTCAGCAGACAGCTGTATTCAGGCGCGCACCAGCCCCCTCGCCAACCACCCGTGGCAGCGGCTGAGTGCCTCGTGCCATCCTCCAGGCGGCACCCGGGCCTTTTTCCAGCCATCGTCTCCTTCTCGCTCGTCTATCGCGAGGACGGGTCGGAGCGCACGCTGGACCTGGTCTGCAAGGCGCGCGATAAGCGCTGGCGCGGGCCTAAGTGAGCCATTTGCGTTGGACAGCGCTGAATCTCGCGTCTCTTCGCAGGATAAGGAGCAGCTGCGTCTATGGACGGCAGGCCTGCAGGCGCTACTGGAGCGAGGCAGTGCCGCACCGAGCGACGCCAAGCAGGCTGCAGCGCGTGCCCTGGTACGTGTGCCCGGAAGTTCAACACTCTCCCGAGCTGAAGCTGCGCCGCCGCAGTCGCAGAGCAGCAAGGTCGCGGTGCAGGCGCATCCGGCTGGGCTGGCCGGCAGCGTTAATGCTGCCGCTCCGCCCCCGCTACCCCACGAGGTGCTGTATTGGGGCCACCACGCGGTTTCGGCGGCCAAGAGCCTGGGCGCCGCCAAGCGGGATCGCGTGGCTCCGCCCACTAGGGCCGGCGTGGCTGCGGAGGGCAAGGCGCTCGTGCCGACCCTGCTGCGCCGAGCGGAGGCGTCAGATGTGGCAGCGGTGAGCTTCAGCTCGCATCACGGCGCGCTGCTGCTCCGCGACGGCGGCGTGTGTACCTGGGGTGCGTCTGAAAGCGGCGAGCTTGGGCACGGCAGCCAGCAGCGGGTGGTAGGCCCGCAGCGGGTGGAGGCGCTGCGGGCCACGCGCGTGGTGCAGCTCGCCTGCGGCTCTGCGCGCACGGTGGCCGTGACGGATGAGGGGCGGCTGCTGATGTGGGGGTGCGTGCCCCCCCTTGCTGCCCCTCGCGTCCCCCCACCCCCGGCGCTCGCTCACGCCGCCTGCGCCGCGCGCCAGAGACACCACCGCCTTCGGCAGCCCGGCCATCAGCGCCGCCCAGTCGCAGTGGCTGCCGCGCCAGGTGCGCGGCGCGCTGGAGGGGGTGGTGGTCACCCAGGTGGCCTGTGGGCCCTACCACACCGCGCTGGTGGCCGCCAGCGGGGCGGTGTACACCTGGGGGGAGGGGGTCTTCGGCGCGCTGGGCCACGGCGACGCGGGTAGCCAGCCGGTGCCGCGCCGGGTGGAGGCGCTGGCCCTGTACACCGCCCTCCAGGTCTCCTGTGGCGTCTGGCACACCGCGGCGCTGGCCCGCTCCACGCGCGCTGGCGACGACGCGCACCAGGTGCGCCTCTTCATCTGGGGCGACGGCGAGAAGGGGCAGCTGGGCAGCGGGCGGCGGGAGGGCCTGGCGCGGCCCCACTGTGTGGGCGACGAGCTTGCCGCCCAGTCACTGCGTCAGGTGGCATGCGGCGCGCTGCACACGGTGGTTCTCACCGCCGCGGGCGCCGTGTACGTGGCGGGCAAGGACAGCGCCAGCCCCTCGCGGCCAACCTTCACGCGCGTGTTGGGCTTGCTGGCGGACACGCGCGTGGAACAGGTGGCCTGTGGCGAGCGCCACACCTGCGTGCTGGCCGCGGACGGCCGCGGCGTCTTCAGCTGGGGCAGCGGGGCTGGGGGCCGGCTGGGCCTTGGCGACGAGCGGGACTGCGACTCTCCCACGTTGGTCGAAGGCCTGCGTGGCAGAGACGTGCGCCTGGTGGTCTGCGGGCCGGAGTGCACCGCCGCCGTTTGCGCCGTCCAGCGCCTCACGGTGGAGGAGAAGGCTGCGCAGGCGCGTGCCCTGGACGAGCTGGGTTTCACCACCACCGCAGAGGCCCTCCCAGACGCGACAGACGCCAACGGCGCCGGCGCCGACGGCGTAGGCAGCAGCGAGGAGCGGGAGCGCGCCATGCGCGTGGTGCAGACCTGGCGCTGTGCTGCAGACCACGGCTCCTCCCAGCACCCTCTCCTCCTGGGCCTCACCCG
>Ga0208951_1001134_pt1 | contig 11904 bp, 15 predicted proteins | sample GreLakmeMI27MSRF_FD_187702 | JGI IMG/M metagenome (GOLD analysis project Ga0208951, IMG submission 187702) | Freshwater lentic microbial communities from great Laurentian Lakes, MI, USA - Great Lakes metaG MI27MSRF (SPAdes) | ecosystem: Environmental > Aquatic > Freshwater > Lake | place: Great... | reverse complement strand
GAATCAATGACATGGGCTGGGGCTACGCCCGTGCCCCGTCAAGCTACTCAACACCATACACTCTACTGCATACTCCATTCCATACAGTTTGACCGAAGGTCAATACATTCCATACCCAATACAACAGGTCAATACAGAACACTGCTGAATGGCCGAATAGACCAAAGATACTTTACTACAAACCCGAGGCGAATCGTTATAATGATGAGCCTAATCCTACATATGAACCGTAAAATAAAATACTTAAAAGACCTAATGCAGCAATTCCAACAACTAAACCTACAAGAAATAAAGGAATACGGCCTGTTGTTCCAGTATTTGACATAAAATATCCTCTTTTGAATATGACCTTCGGGTACAAGCTGGCCTAGATTATAAACCCTTTTAATACGTCAATGCCACACTCGATACATAGCAAACCCGAGGTTAAAGCCTAGGGGCCCTGCATGGGCGAAGCCCTAGTTACGTCCAGCGGCGTCCCATGGGCGTAGCATAGGGCTTAGCAGGAGCGAAGCTCGTGCAGATTAGTTAAAAATATAACTGGAAAAAAGTACAGCAAGAACAAAAATAAGAAGTAAACCCCAATACAAACTTGTACGGTTTAATTCTACGGTTTGCTTATTTGGATTCGGATTACACATAAAGACCTCTTCTTTTAATTAGCTTAAATCGAGACTAGGGCAGAGCCTCGTGTTTTTGAGCCAGGAGCATGGCGTAGACGGCCCCAACTCAATTGCGGATAGATTACGCAAGGCGAGTTGAGCAGCGCGTCGCGTCCTCGCCGGCGCTGAACGAATCTGCATGCGAAGCAACGTACTATTGAATAGTATATTAACGTTGAATAAACTGCATTGCAGTAATTGCTCCTAAGAAAAATACTGTTGGAACAGCTAAAGCGTGCACAGAAAGCCAGCGAACTGTAAAAATTGGATAAGTAAATGCCTTATTTGATGACATAAATATTTTTGAGAAAAATAAAATGGAGAATCCATTTTTTGATATGAACAGGGGAGAGGGCGGGACTCTATGTATTCGGTATTCTATGGAATGTACGGAATCGAACTCGAGGTTAGAGTAGCCCAGTTCAGAATTGAGTTAGAGTAGTGCGGGCACGGGCATAGCCCCAGCCCATGTAGCTTGATTGGGCTGCGCCCATACTACTATTCCATACGATTCCTGCATCAAAATCGATTCAGGCAAAGCCCATGGGCTTATACCCCATTCCTGCATCGAATTCAACTAAACTCGAATCGGCATTGTTCGGTAGTATTTGATATTGATGTTTTCGCTTCACAAATGGGCTGCGACACTATTTCCATACCAACCACAACACGAACCTCAATATCAAATACGAGGATCAACTATTATGGAACAAGTTGATCTAATGCTTCTAATGCATTAAAACGATCTGTCAGTAATGGAACTTCTTGACGGTTTTCTGTAAAATATTCATTCGGACGTGGAGTCCCAAAAACATCATAAGCAAGACCTGTACTAACAAAAAGCCAACCAGCAATAAAAAGACTTGGAATTGTAATACTATGAATAACCCAATAACGAATACTCGTTACGATATCTGAAAAGGGACGTTCACCAGTGCTTCCGCTCATAAATTTTTCTCCTTCCTTTTGATTTGTGTTGAGTATTATTTAGATTCGCGAAGCGAATAACTTGATGTTGAAAATGATTGAGAAGAGGGTAAATATTCGGTATTATGTTGAATCGAGTTTGTTATTGTGTTTGATGTAGCCTTCGATGCGCGGAATCGACCAACGGTCGAAGACTAACTCGATTCCAAATAATACCGAATATATAACGAACTCTACGGGGCGAAGCAGTTTCGCGAAGCGAATAGGACACAATACCAAACCCCAGCCCTTATCATCTTCAAAAACAAAGATAATTGCTTAATCCACCTCAAAATCGTACTCAATCTGATCCTCAACATCAAACGCAATGCGGAAACCATTAATATCAAATGACTAAACTTAATTTTATTATACTCTTTTTTTTTATGAATAAACAGGGACCTAAAACAAGATCTTTTGAGCTGAGAATTAGCAACACGTACTCTCCCTTTACTCTTTCTTGTTTGTCTCGTATACTGGTATTGGGTTTGAGTAAATAGATTCGGAGGAGCGAAGCAGTATGGTATCGAGTATGGAATTAATGACATGGGCTGGGGCTACGCCCGTGCCCCGTCAAGCTACTCAACATTGAAGACTCGATTTCGCTTCTCGAATACAGCATAGCAATTCAGCGAAGCAGTTTCGAGTTTGGTAGAGTCTTGTTGGGGCGTAGTATGGGCGAAGCCCTCTATCAAGCTACGCAACATTAAACTCGAGGCCCTCCTGCTACGCCCTATTTAGGCTACGACCTACACAATACCGAATAAAGCGTAGCCCTAACTCGAAACAAAAAAACTACCCAAGGTTAAAGACAAAGAAAATTGATTCAATTCCGAATATGCATACTTAAACTCCAATACGCGAAGCTACGCCATAGTTGAGCCTCAACCTACCTGAGTCTAAGACAGGCGAAATGATTTATCCAAAAAATGGAAAAACTAAAGCATCTGGATAGAATCTATTGACTTCAATAAGAAGTCCTGCTAAAAATCCAAAGTATAAAAACGATACGACTGGAGCAGTTGATAGATATGTTGTAAAATCTTTCATAAGGTTATTTGAAATTTTTTGATTTGTTTGATTGGGCATATTCAGAGTTGTATTGAGTTTGATCGAATGAAATAAGGAGTGTAGTATGCAGTTTGGAAGTGTTTGCGCGTACGCGCGCAATGACACTCAATACCGAATAGGCAACAAGCTACAATCTACAAAAGATCAATACCAAGGTATTCAACATCAAACGGTGCTTTGCCCATATCATGCTATTTATAAAGTTGAGTTCCTAAACGTACAGCGAGAATACCTGTGATAAGAGCAACAAAAAGAGCAATAAACACTTGTGAATCTGATAACATATTTTTTTAAACTGATGAAAAATAGAAAATGCTTATTCTTTCGACCTGGAGCTTACTCGCCGGCGTATTTGAGTTTGAAGTATTGATGTTGAGTTCGATGCAGGAATCGTATGTAATCAATGATACGAGCTTTGCTGAATGGCTATGCTGTATTCGCGAAGCGAAACTGCTTCGCTCCTGCGAAGCAGAACGGCAGTCTTCGGTATGTATTGACCTTCGGTCAAACTGTATGGAATGGAGTATGAAATCAATGACATGGGCTGGGGCTACGCCCGTGCCCCGTCAAGCTACTCAACATCTACTCAACATCAAACTCGATTCGTGTCGTACATTTCATACTCAATACATACAACTGGTCAATACCGAACTCTACCAAACCCAAGGCCAAACTCCATAAACAACCCAAGGCAAAGTCGTTCACTTAGCGCGGGCTGGAACGGCTTTACTCGAGCTTCGCTCCTGCGAAGCCCCGCCCATTTATCCACATTTATTCCAATTCTTTTATTTTCTTTTATTTTACACGATTTTTGAGGTTTTTTCAAAATTGAAAATAAAAAGAAAAATCTTATCTTATATGACCTGGTTTTGATTCCTTGCCGACAGTCTCTCATGGAGCTAGCGTATTTGGTATTGAGTATGGTAGAGCGTATGGAATCGACCGAAGGTCGAACTCAACAACATACCCTCTTCCAAACTTGAATAGATCGATTCTTGCAATACCGAATACGCCAATACTAAAAATACCCGCCACGACAATACGCTTCGCCGAGGCCTAGATTTGCGAAGCGAATACGCCCTGCTGTGAGTTAAAAAATTTTATGACTATTGAAATTCTTTCCAAAAATTTGATTTTTTTAACTTTATTTGGAAGTATGATAACTTTTTGGAGTCAAGCAAGTTTGCAAATGGAATCCTTCAGTCTCGGGAAAGCCTTACAAAGCGAACCTGAAGGCGCTGTTTCGAGTTTGCCGAACGTCAATACCGAATACGCTACGGCTTCCCTCGATGATCATACTCCAGCCATGGCCGAAGGCCCCCATATGGCTTTCTCAAAGATTCCAAGTTTTTTATTGACATGTAGTTTTCTTTTGATAACCAGTGATCTTTTTTCTCGATGGTTTATTTCAAAACATCCGCCTTTAAGTAATCTTTATGAATCACTTCTTTTTTTAAGTTGGAATTTTATTGGATTTTTTTTCATCCTTCAAAATTTTGAAAAGAAATCAACACTTACGTATTCGCAGGGCTCGAGCTTCGCTCCTGTCGGCGAAACTCCATTTGGCCGAGGCCCTTCAGGTCCGCCCATTCAGATGCAGGAGGGCCTCGAGTTCGATGCAGGAATCTTTTCGCAAATCGAAATCAAGACTAACTCAATTCCGTACGCCCCTAAGTCAAATACGGTTCATCAAACTTCTCTTCTTCCATTTATTGGAGGAATATTAAGTTCGACAACTTTGTTTATCCAAAGTTTTGCTGATTGGCAATTACCAGATGAAATGCGTGAAATCAAACCTTTAATTCCAGCACTCCAATCAAACTGGTTGCTGATGCATGTAAGTATTATGATTTTAAGCTATGCCGCATTGTTGATCGGATGCATTTTAGCAATTATATATTTAATTCTTGCATTGACAAATTCTCAACCGGTGGGTATTGAGTATGAAACGTATTCGCAAAGCGAAATCAAATCAAACTCAAATTTTGTGCTTAACGAAACTTTGTCGAAGTTGGATTCATTAAGTTACAGAACATTAGCTTTTGGTTTTCCTTTATTGACCTTAGGAATTCTTTCTGGAGCTGTTTGGGCAAATGAAGCATGGGGATCGTATTGGAGTTGGGATCCTAAAGAAACTTGGGCTTTTATTACTTGGTTAATTTTTGCCTTTTATTTACATACACGTTTACAATATGGTTGGATAGGGGCTAAATCAGCAGGTATTGCGAGTTTTGGTTTTTTTATTGTTTGGCTATGTTACCTTGGCGTGAATTTATTGGGGAAAGGGCTTCACAGTTATGGATGGCTAAATTAATTTTGTTCGCTGACTGATATATTCGAGTTTGGTAGAGTCTTGTTTGGGCGTAGTATGCAGTATTGATATGGGCGAAGCAGTTTCGCGAAGCGAAAACATAAAACTCGAGACCCTCCTGCTATGCAGGAGCGAAGCTCTAATACAATACCGAATATATCAGCTCGACATTACATTGGATGTAGAGCGCCTTTTGCAGTATGCTAGAGGGCTTCGCCCATAGACTCTACGCAACTACGCTCATACTGCTACGCCCTATCAATAATAAAAACCCCCTCTTTATATTTTAAGATCTAATAAAATTTTAAGAAGTCAGAAGGAACAACAGATCAGGCGGGTAGGGTGTCGTACATTTGAGTTTCTGTGTTACCAAGTATTTGAAGTTTTGCGAATAATATATTATTCGCAGATATGCGTAGTTTGCGGTATTTAGTATTGTGTTGAATCGAGTTTGACGTAGGGGCGCAGGGGCGTACGGAATCAATTCGCGCGGGCTCCGCCCATTCGAGCCCTGCATCAAACTCGATTCGTGCCAGTTTCGCGTAGCGAATACAAGCTCCTGCGAATTAAACTCGAGGCCCTCCTGCTTCGCCCCTATCCATACCGAATCTTACCAAACTCAATAACAAACTCGATTTGACCCTTATTTACGCACCTAAACTTGCCCAGCTCATTCCAACATCATCTAGCACAACTGAAGAATTATAAATTTCAAGTAAAATCACAAGAAAAATTGCAAAAAGACCCATGAATACAGCCATAAGAACTGTTGTACCCCAACCCGGAGCAACTTTTCCATATTCTGAATTTAATGGTTTTAGCGCTGTTCCAAGTGCTGTTACTTTTCCTTGACTCGCTCCTGCTGATTTCACTTTTGATGTAGTACCTGTTGCCATAAGTTATTTTTTTCTGAATCTTATTCGCGTGGCGGGTGTTTCGCTTGATATTGAGTTGATTGTTGCTTGTTTGATACGATCGAGTCTGGGCTTTGCCCTTATCGAACATCAATACTATATACTACATTCCATACTCAATTGGATTCTGTGCCTTGCGAATCGTGAGATCAATTCTTTTAAGAAAAGATATAAAAGGATTGACAAAATTTTTATTTTTTTTACTTTCTTTTTAATATTGTACCTAGCATTAGAATATAGAGTGTATGATGCAGGAATCGTATGGAATCGACAAAAGGTCGAACTCAACACTACTCAAGATGAAGATCGAACGCAACAGCATACTCAATAGATTTTTCCCTCAAAGTCTTCTGAACTAATAAAACTCAAATTCGGACAAGCGAGGTAGTTATCTCAGGTAAAGAAATATTTAAATAGAATCATTAATGCTTTGTAAAGTGTTCGGTGTTGAGTAGTGTTGAGTTCGACCTTTGGTCGATTCCATACGATTATTCCACAGTCTCAAAATTTGAGGCAGTACCTACCTATTATGCGCGTACAGTGTAGTTTCGCATAGCGAATACGTTTTATTGAGTTTGCTCGAATGAAAAATGGAGTGTAGTATGCAATATAGTATCGAGTATGGAATAAATGATATGGGCGAAGCAGAACGGCACGGGCGCAGCCCCAGCCGAGGTCAAGCTACTCAATATCGAAGACTCTATGCAACAAGCTACAATCTGCGTATTCGCTTCGCGAATCAATCAATAGAAAACTGTAGGGGCGTAAAATCGCAATGCGATTTTACGCCCTAATACTTCAGATAATTAGTCTTCGTGATCTTCAAAAGGGTCACGAAGTTCTTTTGATGGTGGTCCAAAGCCTACATAGATGGAATATCCTGTAACGCTTAACAGAAGAAACCATAAAAAAACTGCGTAAAAAAAAGCAGGAGTTTCCATAATAAAAAGACGCTTATTTCACAATACGAGGTGGCTCACGGAAGAAAATGGCAAAAAAGATAATGCCTAAAGTACCTACAAGAAGAAATGTATAAACGAGTGCTTCCATAAATTTTTTGAATGATGGTATTGAGTTCGGGCGTACGGAGTCAAGTATGGGCTGTGTTTGCGCAAGCGCAATTCGTGCCCAAGGTTAAACTCGAGGCCCTTAGTATTGTATGAATCGATTTTGATGCAGGAATCGGATGTAATCAATGACTCGAGCTTCGCTGAATGGCTATGCTGTATTCGCGAAGCGAAACTGCTTCGCAGCAGCGAAGCAGAACGGCACGGGCGTAGCCCCAGCCGAGGTCAAGGTACATGGGCTGGGGCTACGCCCGTGCCCCCACTACTCTAACTCAATTCCGAACTACGCAAACTCGAATTTAAACTGCTTGACGACGAGTTGTTACATCACCAAGTTTTTGGAAAGCTCCAAATTCAACTTGTTCGTCTAGATCAGGGTCAATTCCGGCGAATACATCACGGAAAATAGTACGTGCTCCGTGCCAAATATGTCCAAAGAAGAATAAAAGCGCAAAACATAAATGACCAAAAGTAAACCAACCACGTGGGCTACTACGGAATACGCCATCCGATTGTAATGTTGCACGATCAAATTCAAAAATTTCACCAAGTTGAGCACGGCGAGCGTATTTTTTCACAGTAGCTGGGTCGTTAAAGCTAATGCCATCAAGCTCCCCACCGTAAAAACTTACAGAAACGCCAACTTGTTCAATAGAATATTTTGATTCAGCTCGGCGGAATGGAACGTCTGCACGAACAACTCCATCACTATCAATAAGAATCACCGGGAAAGTTTCAAAGAAAGTTGGCATACGGCGAACACTAAGTTCACGGCCTTCTTTATCTGTAAATGCAGCGTGACCAAGCCAACCTGCAGCAATACCATCACCATTATCCATTGGACCAGAACGGAATAAACCACCTTTGGCTGGGTTATTTCCAATATAGTCGTAAAAAGCTAATTTTTCTGGAATTTTTGACCAAGCTGCAGAAAGTGTTGCACCTTCGGCAACATTTTTTTGTACACGTTTTTCAATTTCTTGTTGGAAAAATCCTTGGTCCCATTGATAGCGTGTTGGCCCAAAAAGTTCAATTGGTGTTGCCGCTGAGCCATACCACATTGTTCCGGCAACGATAAACGCAGCCCAGAATACCGCAGCAATACTACTTGAAAGAACAGTTTCAATATTTCCCATACGAAGAGCTTTATAAAGTCTTTGTGGTGGGCGTACACTTAGGTGGAAAAGACCTGCAAGAATTCCAAGAATCCCAGCAGCAATGTGGTGCGAAGCAATTCCACCAGGGTTATATGGATCAAATCCATCAGCACCCCATGCTGGTGATACTGGTTGAACGCTTCCAGTAATACCGTATGGATCCGATACCCAAATTCCAGGCCCAAATAAACCTGTTACATGGAAAGCACCAAAGCCAAAACAAAGTAATCCAGAAAGAAATAAGTGAATACCGAAAATTTTCGGAAGATCCAGGGCTGGGTCGCCTGTTCGTGGATCGCGGAAAAGTTCAAGATCCCAATATACCCAGTGCCAAATGGCTGCAAGGAAGAGAAGTCCAGAAAGGATAATATGTGATGCAGCAACTCCTTCATAGCTCCAAATACCTGCATTTGTTACTGTTTCACCGTTGATCCCCCAACCACCCCAAGATGTTGTTACACCTAAGCGTGTCATGAAGGGAAGGACAAACATTCCTTGACGCCACATTGGGTTTAATACAGGATCTGAAGGATCAAAAACAGCAAGTTCGTAAAGAGCCATGGAACCAGCCCATCCAGCAACAAGAGCAGTATGCATTAAATGTACGGCAATAAGACGTCCAGGGTCGTTTAAAACCACTGTGTGAACTCGATACCAAGGTAAACCCATAAAAAGAAAAATGATAAATTTTTTTTTGACTTTCTTTCAGTGACCATTGGGAGTTAGGTATTGACCAGTTTCGAGTTTGGTAGAGCGTATGGTATGTACGGAATCTAGTTCGTCTTGATATGGTATCGACAGAAGGTCGAAGAGTAAAGATTCCTGCATCGAACTCGAGGCCCTCCTGCCGTGCACTACCCCAAGTTTGGAATTTAGAAATTTTTGAGATTTGCTTTTATCTAATTTTATTATATCATAAAATAAAAGGGCTTGTAGCTCAGTGGACTAGAGCACGTGGCTACGAACTACGGTGTCGGGGGTTCGAATCCCTCCTAGCCCGAAAAAAGTATTGGACTAAGTGTTGGGTCGAGGCTTCTGCACGAATGTATTCGCTATCGAGTTGATTGTTGCTTGTATGATAGAGCGTATGGAATGGAGTATGGGCTTGTTCGCTTCGCGAAACTGCTACGCCCGTGCCCCAACAATCTACTCAACACCATACACTCTAGTACATACTCCATTCCAAACTCGATTCATACCGTACGCGAATCGAGTTTCGTAGCGCGGGCTTGGAGCGAAGCAGCATGGTATCGAGTATGGAATCAATGACATGGGCTTGTTCGCTTCGCGAAACTGCTACGCCTGTGCCCTGTCAAGCTACTCAACATCGAAGACTCTACAGCAAAGCCTTACGGGCTAATAAAGAGATGCGGGTATAGCTCAGTGGTAGAGCGAGTCCTTGCCAAGGATTAGGTCGCGCGTTCGAATCGCGTTACCCGCTAGAATAAGGATTGAGTTTTGATGAGTATTGTAGTATGCTGTAGAGTCTTAGGGCGAAGCCCTCATGCAGGAATCGTATGGGCGGAGCCCAAGACTACTCTAAGGCTCTACCATACTGCTTAGCTCCTCTCACGACTCAAATTGAGTTTGATGCTGCCTTCGATGTTGATCTTGAGTAGTGGGGGCACGGGCGTAGGAGTTTCGCGAAGCGAACAAGCCCATGTCATTGATTCCATACGATTCCATACTTAATACATTCATGCCCTCAAGAAATTTAAAAATCAGTCACACGCTTAAAAAAGAAGATCTTTTCATAAAAGCTTTCCATTCATATGAATTCTAAGGTATAATAAAAATAAACCAATAGATTGATTTGTTGTATGGACCGTCGTATTGTATGTCCTTGAGAAAGAGGAGTATTCGCTTGGCGAAATTGTTATTGAGTGACTTCACATGGGTAGTGTTCGGTATTCTATGGAATGTAGAGGGCATGGGCGAAGCCCCAGCCCATATCAACTCAACGAAACTCGAAACTAGCCCTCTACTATTCCATACTCAAACTGGTCAATGCCTAATATGCTATTCGGCATACTCACTAATAACTAATAAACCCGAGGCTTCTACTCTATCAAACTCAATACTTTCTGGCTATCTACACTGCACAAATTCAAATATTTAGGAGAAAACTTCACATGACTGCAGAACTTATCGCTCAACTGGCAACACTTTTTCTTATTTTAGGTGCGGGGCCAATCATTGTTGTTTTATTATACGCACGTGGCGGAAACCTTTAAAATAAAGTATTCGCGAAGCAAAACTGCTTCGCCCCTACTGAACAGCGCAAACTCAAAACTATTCTCCCTCGTGTACGGCATGTGCGTTGGCGAATAGCGTATTCGGCATTGACCACTTTGATGTTGAATAGCTTGGTAGTGTTTGGTATTGATGTTTTTGCTTCGGGATACTGCTTCGCCGAACGGCTATACTGTAGAGTCTTCGATGTTGAGTAGCTTGACAGGGCACAGGCGTAGGAGTTTCGCGAAGCGAACAAGCCCATGTCATTGATTCCATACTTGATACCATACTGCTTCGCAGGAGCAAAGCAGTTTCTTGAAGCGAATACTGAATAGCCCGCGCATCGAACTCAAGATTAAAATCGAACGCAACATCAAACTCAATACTACAAGTCAAGTAAACTCGATTCGTGCCAATGGACATTTTCTTTAAAAAGGATTTTATGATTTCTTCTTCTTTATTTCTCCTTGGGCGCCTTCCCGAAGCATATGCACCTTTTGATCCTATTGTTGATGTTTTACCAATTATTCCCCTGTTATTTTTTCTTTTAGCTTTTGCATGGCAAGCTTCTGTAAGTTTCCGCTAGGTCTTCGAGTCGTATTGAGTTTCGTTGAGTTCGATGCGCGGAATCGTATGGAATAGAGAGGGCCTTATTCAGTATGATAGAGCGTATGGAATAAATGACATGGGCTGGGGCTACGCCCGTGCCCTGTCAAGCTACTCAAGACTACTCTAGCCTCGAGTTCGATGCAAGAATAGTATGGAATCAATGACCATGGGCTGGGGCTACGTCCGTACATTCCATACAAGACCAAACGGGGCTTCGCCCGCGATACCGAATAAATTTTCACAAAAAGTTTTCTATGTTATTTCTTTTCCAACTTGTCCTTTTTGCTCTTGTTTTTCTGTCATTAGCATTAGTGATTGGAGTTCCTGTTTTATTAGCTTCTCCTGAAGGCTGGTCTTCTTCAAAAAATATTGTTTTTGCGGGGACAGCGGGTTGGCTTTTCTTAGTTTTTTTAGTTGGAACACTTAATTCGTTTGTTGTTTAATTCTTGTTTTGACTAGTTTGATGCAGGAATGTAGAGGGCAGTATGGTAGAGCGAGAGCGTATGGAATAACTGACTCGAGCTTCGCTGAATGGCTATGCCGAGGTGAAGCAGGACGGTACGAATCGAGTCTGGGCATGGGCAAAGCCCTCTCCCCTACCGAAGACTGCATGGGCTGGGGCTACGCCCGTGCCCCGTCAAGCTACTCAACATCTACTCAACATCCAACTCGATTCGTGCCAGTTTCGCGTAGCGAATACAAGCCCCTGCGAAGCAGTATGGTAGAGCCTTAGAGTAGTCTTGGGCTCCGCCCATACGATTCCTGCATGAGGGCTTCGCCCAAAGACTCTACAGCATGTGTTAAATAAAAAGAAAAAGAAATATGAATGTGATTCAAAATGAACGTCCTGTTTTCCCATTTACGGCAATTGTCGGACAAGAAGAAATGAAACTTGCTTTAATTTTGAATGTC
>Ga0208951_1001128_pt1 | contig 11938 bp, 9 predicted proteins | sample GreLakmeMI27MSRF_FD_187702 | JGI IMG/M metagenome (GOLD analysis project Ga0208951, IMG submission 187702) | Freshwater lentic microbial communities from great Laurentian Lakes, MI, USA - Great Lakes metaG MI27MSRF (SPAdes) | ecosystem: Environmental > Aquatic > Freshwater > Lake | place: Great... | reverse complement strand
CCTCCCCGCTCACTCGCTCGCTCGCTCGCGCTGCACGCTCCCGCTGCGCGCCCAAGGCGCCCGCCCAGCGCGCCCCGCTCACCAGTGACGCACACAGCCGGCGCGCGGCGGCTTTCACCCCAGCCGGCGGCTCAGCGGCTGCGTGTGCAGCGGCTTTATCCGTGCCTGTAGTTCTGGGCCGCACGCCAAGTCAGCACGCTTCCCTCACGCCGCTCTCGCGCGCAGGCCGTGCCCCTGTACGTCATGTTGCCGCTGGACACGGTGAACGTGCTGGGCGTGTTGTCCAACCCGAAGGCGCGTGCGCGCCTCCGCGCTTGGCGCGCGGCACCGTGCACCCTAAACGAGCGCTCCACGGCGCGCCGTGCCCCCTGCCTCACCCCCCCGCCCCGCAGGCCCTCTCCGCCGGCCTGCGCGCGCTGCGCAGCATCGGCGTGGACGGCGTGTCCGTCGATGTGTGGTGGGGCGTGGTAGAGTCCAAGGCGCCCGAGGTTTACGACTGGAGCGCGTACGAGCAGCTCTTCTCGCTGGTGCAGCAGTGCGGCCTCAAGCTCCAAGTGGTCCTCTCCTTCCACTCGTGCGGCTGCAACGTGGGCGACAGCTGCACGGTGTCGCTGCCCCCGTGGGTTCTGGCGGTTGCCGAGACGGACCCCGACGTCTTTTTCACCGACGCCCAGGGCCTCACCTCCGACGAGTACCTCTCCTTCGCAACAGACGACCTGCCGCTCCTGCGCGGCCGCTCGCCCGTCGAGTGCTACAGCGACTTTTGCCACGCCTTTCGGCGGCAGTTTTCGTCGCTTCTGGGCCCCGACTCGCTCATCCCCGTCGTGGCCGTCTCCCTGGGACCCGCCGGCGAGCTGCGCTACCCCTCCTACCCGGAGGGGCGGTGGCGCTTCCCGGGCATCGGCGCGTTTCAGTGCTACGACAAATACAGCCTGGCCAGCCTGAAGGCCGCCGCGCTCAAGGCTGGCAGTCCCGAATGGGGCACGTCGGGGCCCCACGACGCGGGCAGCTACTACAGCGCCCCCGGCGACACGGGCTTCTTCCACGACACGCAGGGCAGCTGGGCGTCCCCCTACGGCCAGTTCTTCCTCTCCTGGTACGCCGGCCAGCTGACCGCCCACGGAGACCGCGTGCTGGGCGCAGCAGCAGCAGCCTTCGCGGGCAGCGGCGCGTCCGTGGCGGGCAAGCTGCCCGGCGTGCACTGGCACTTCAAGACTCGCGCTCACGCCGCCGAAGCCACCGCGGGGGTGCACTGCGCCGGCGGCCGCGACGGCTACGCGCCCCTGGTCGCCGTGTTTGCGCGCCACGGAGCGCTGCTGGACTTCACCTGCGCCGAGATGAGCGACCACGAGACGCCGCCGCTAGCCGCCTGTGGGCCCGAGGCGCTCCTCTCCCAGCTTCGCCACACCGCCGCGCGCTTCGGCGTGCCTCTGGCGGCGGAGAACGCGCTTCCTCGCTTCGACGCGCACGCGCACGAGCAGATTGTGCGCAACGCGTACGAGCCGGGCGGCCCGGAGCTGCCCCCGCTGGCCAGCTTCACCTACCTGCGCATGAGCGAGCGGCTGTTCCAGCCCAGCAACTGGACCAGCTTCGTTGCCTTCGTGCGGCGCATGGCGTTCAGCGGCGACGCGCGGCAGGAGGAGGAGCGCGAGCCCTCTGGGCACATGCTGGCGCGCGCAACTTCGCAGGCGCAGTGAGCTCATCTGCTAGTGCACATTGCACTCCATGTATGCTAGAGCCTCTAGGCCATGTTGGTACATTCTTCATGAAATGACACAAGCTCTGCTCTTCGTTCCTCGTCGTCTCTCTTCCCGCCCAGTCTCTTCCCGCCCAGCCTAGCCACGGGCTCTAATCAGCCTTGAGCCGGCGCGGCGTCGACAGGCGGCCCGCAACGCCCAGCACCACCGCCGCCGCCGCGATCCCCCCCAGATACGGCGCTGCGGGCTGGACCGCCACGGCCCAGGTGTTCCTGTCGAACAGGTCCTCCTTGTACACGTGCAGCGCCAGGACCGCGGCCGGATTGATGAGCGCCCCGCTGAACCGCCCAGCCTCCCAGTACGCGCACGCGACGTAGAAGGCGCTGCCGCAGAAGGGAGCCATCACCGGGCCCAGGCGCTGCGAGGCGGCGCCGACGGCGAAGGTTGCGAGCGCGATTGCGAACTCGGCAGCGGCTACCGTTGACGGGTCTGCGTGTGCGCGCGGGGGCGCAGGCGCCGCGACGCCAGGCAGCGGGTACAGCGCCAGCGCCTCGGCCACCATGGCCACGGCCGCGATGGTTGCGACCAGCTCGGTGGCGACTGCCCGGAGGTGTAAGTGCGCGCACAAAGCGCGGGGCAAGGGGGCACGCACGGAGGAGGAGGAAGCGCACGGGCCTCAGGTTGCCCTGCACGAACTGGATGAGCGTGGTGGCCGGGTTAATGTAAGCTCCGTCAAGCAGGAAGGCGAACAGCGTGAGGAAGCCCTGCGGAGTTTGGAAGCGTCAGCTCACGGCCACGCGCCGCGGCCGGGTGTGCGCGCCATGACGAGCGCGAACACGAGGGCCACCTGGTCAGCGCCGGGCAGGAGTGGCTGGAGGAGTGCGGCAGCTGCAGTGACTCCGGTGAGCGCAAAATTGAAAAGCACTGTCGCTACAGCCTCCCACAACAGCGACGGCGGCGCCATGGCGGGCGCGGGCGAGCCCGGTCAGGGCTGGCAGCTACGAGCGCGGCAGGGGGTGCCTGCGCGCAGCGTCAAAAGGCGGCAAACGTGGACACGGCCCGCCTGCTCAGTCGAAAGAGCACTCACCTTGCGGCACGCTCTCCCCGAGGGCGCGGCGCGGCGCAAAACAACGGCCGTCGTACGACGACCGACCCGCCTCGCTCCTCAATAACTTCGGACTAAATGCTGCGGAGGATGGACCGGTCGTAACCGCGTAGTTAGGCGCGTTCGCGCGTACGATGCACCACTTTCGTCGCCTCCGCTAAGCTCGTCAACCATGTCGCGCAGCGCCTCTGGCGCCCTGCTGGTGTGGACGGACAACGGCGGTCTGTCGAGCAGCCAGCGCGTGGACCTGGTGCGCATCGCGATGCGTCTGGCAGGCTACGAGCCGCGGGTGGGTCCTCTCAAGGGCAGCGAGCACGACGCGCTGATCGAGGCGCTGCTTCCGGAGCGTCTGCGGCCGGGCAAGCCGGAGCGTAAGCTGAGCCTTGAGCGTTGCGTGTCTGTGATGCTGGGCGGGATGGTGCCTGAGGACAAGATCCTCACGCTGTTGGTCAATAAGAAGGACAGCGACGGCAACGCGACGGCAAACTGCTGGCAGGCGCGTGTGCACTGTGCGGGTCGGCTGCGCAGCGCGTGGCGAGTGGGCGCCAAAACCAGGTTTTGAAACTGTGTGCCCTCGCGCCTCACGCACGCTGCCCCAGGAGCACGTCACCAGCCCCGCTGCGCGCGGCGAGTACTACATCTCGGAGGCTGTGCGCGCGCGGTCCGAGATCCGCTGCTGGGCTGCGGAGGAGGCGCGCCAAGCGGTGGTGCTCGCACTGACAGGCGTATCGCCCGACGCCCCGGGCGCCCCGGGCGACGCGCAGCAGAGCGAGGAGGAGGAGGAGGCCGCCGTGGAGCTGTTCACGCCGGCTGCGGTTTCCAAGGAGCAGGCTCAGGCGCCCACCACCGCCCCTCCCCTGGCTCACCAGCCCGGCCCCAAGCCCGCGCCCCCGCCCGCCCGCCAGGCGACCCTCGCCTGCGCCAAGCCCCCCCCTGCGCCCAAGGCTGGCCCTGCGCGCGCGGCGCCCTTCTTCGCGGCGCCGCCACCGCCACCCTGCCTGGGTTTGTCCCGCATCCGGGTTCGCGTGGAGGTGAACGACGAGATGTTCACCGTCACGCCCTCAGACCTGCAGGCCCTGGGCCTCTGCGCCGACAAGCTGGCCGCATGGTATGCCCTGAAGGCTGGGCGCCCAGCCGGGCGGCACGGCGGCGACTCGCCCACCGCCGTCAAGCTGGCCGCTGCGCGCAGTGCGGCTGCGTTGGGCGACGAGGGATGCACGCCTGCGGGGCGGGGCGTGAAGCGGCTGGGCGGCGGCGAGGGGGGAGGGGGGAGGGGGGAGGATTCCCCCCCTTGGGAGGGGGAAAATGCACCCCCGGGAGATGTGGGCCGCCTCGCCAAGCGCGCCGTAGGGGGGGGCACAGCTGGCGCCTCCTGCGGCGTCGGCGGCGCGCGCGAGGTGACCCCAGTGTCCTTTGCGCCTGGCGCAGCCAGCGCATCGCCGGCGGGATCGCCGCTGCCGCTCATTGCGCCGGAGCATGAGCGCGCCTTCTCCGCAGCGCTGCTGTCGCTCACGGGACGACAGGGGGAGTGCAGCCTGAGTGACCTGGAGGCTGCGGTGGCAACAGCGATGCCCGTGCAGGCGCTGGCTGACTGCCTCAAGGTGTTTGAGGCTGCAAACAAGCTCATGGCGGTCGACCGCACCATCATACTCGTGTGACCGAGGAGCAAGCAAAGACTCCTGTGACTTGTGTGCAAAATCATGCTTTGCGGCTTTCCACCTAACTCTCACAGTCGTTGCCGCGTTTGTAACTCAGAAAGCCAGACACTCCCCACTCGTGGCTCGCCTCTCTAGAATGCGACGCCCCTCTCCTCTGCGCGCTTCAGCTCCGCAGCGTTCAAGCTGCGCTCCACGGGCGTCATGGCAGCGGCGGCGGCAGCCTTGGCCGCCGCCCGCTCCGCCACCTGCGCCTGCAGGCTCTCCTTGTGCGCATACCTACCATCCTTGGCCTTGGCTTTGGCAGCCTGGTCCTCCGCCACGCCCAGCGACGCGCGACGCAGCATGTCCGCAATGGCAGCCGCGTCCGCAGCCTTCTCGGCAGCCTTGGCTGCCGCCTTGTCCTGCATCTGCTGCACCAGCGCAGCCGCGTTGGCCGCCTTTGCGTCCCGCCGCTTCTCAGCGTCCGACTGCTCGCGCTGCGCCGCGGCGCGGTCCTTCTCCTGCGCGTTGCGCTCGATGAGGGCGGGATCCAGCCAGCGCTTGGTGCCCGCGCCGCCGCCGGCGACCAGGTGCGCGTTGAAGCGTCTGTTCTGCTCGTCCGACGCTGCGGCGAGCGCCGCGGCGCGGGCGCTCTCCTCTCGCGCCACCCGCTGCGCGTACGCTGTGTGCGCCGCCGCCGTCGCCTCCGCGTCCTTCGCCTTGCGCTCCGCGTGCTCCGCCAGCGAGTCGCTGTGCGCCTGACGCTGCGCCTGCAGCTGCGCGGCGCGGGCGGCGGCGGCGACGGCGTCCTCCGCCAGCACCTGCTTGTAGGCGAGCAGCGTGGCCCGGCTCAGCGCCTCCTCCTCCGCGCACTTGGCCGCCGCGGCTTGCTCCCGCTGCGCAGCCTTGAAGGCCACCTGCGTTGCCCGGTCCTCCTTCAGCGCGGCCGCCTTGGCCGCGGTGGTCGCCTTCTTGCGCTGCTCGTCCGCAGCCCAGGCCTCGCGGCGCACGGCGTCCTGCGCAGCCTGCACCCGCGAAGACTGCCTCTCAGCCTCAACAGCAGCCTTCTTGGCCTGCACCGCCGCGTCCAGCACCGCCGCGTGCTCAGCCTGCGGGGGCGCGCAGAAGTGCCCCTCAGCGCCAGACACGCCCCCCCCTCCCAGCCACGCGCCTGCGCAGCCTTCAAAGCCTCGCGCTTGCGCTCCGTCTCCTCCTTGGCCTCCGCGGCGCGCAGGGCGGCAAGCACGCGCCACTCGTTGCCCTGGTGGGAGAGGGCAGAGAAAGAGCAAGTCAGGTCAACGCTCGCCTAAACACGTGCATGCGCACGCCCCAACGCGCCACGCGCGCAGTCGCGCAGCCGCACGGTGACGTGGCGCGCCGTACGCACCTTGGCGGAGGAGGGCGAGCTCTCGCTGGCGGACATTGAGCCGTCGTCCAGGCACGGGCGCCGCAGATACTATGCAGCAACGCTGCGCGGCGAGTATCGCCTGTGGCTGAGCGCAAGGACGACGTGCTAGGCAAAGGCGACAGCTATGGCTCCACAAAAGCTTCTATCGCGATCTTTGACGGCGGCACGATTCTGACTTGCCGCCTGCGTCTCCATATACAAGTAGGTCTTCACAGGTCTTCACTCAGCCTGGCGGCACCAGGCACTCGCGCGGCGCTCTTACGCCCAGCTCCTCCAGCTGATACGTGCGCAGCTCGCAGTTGCTGAACTCGGTGCATGTCAGCGCCTCGATGACACCCCAGTGACTCACAACAGCGATGCAGCTCTCCGGCCGCGCCGACAGCCAGTCACGGAAGCGCAGGCAGCGCTGAAGGAAGACGTCCTCAGGCTCCGGGTCGTGCGCCAGCGGGTCCGGCTGCTCGCCCTCCCCGTTAGCGGTGTGCCACCACACCGGCTGGAGCTGGTCAAAGCCTTTCCACGCGGTGAACTCGGCAGCAACAACGCCCGGCGCCCGCCCCACGTCGCTGCTGTGATACAGACGCTCACGACAGAGCGGCGTGACCAGCCGCGGCAGCGCGGCATCTGCGAAGGCCAGATCAGCCGTGCGCAGCGCCCTGCGTAGCGGCGAGGCCACCAGGAGTTGCGGAGGCGGATGCAGGCGCTCAACGCGCGCAGCCAGCTTGCTCGCCTGGCGCTCGCCAGACGCTGTCAACTTGGTGTCGTAGAGCAGTGGGTCCCTGTCGTAGGCAGCGCACTCCTCAGCGCACGACGGAGCGCACAACCACCGCGCCCACGCGCCTGAAGAACGGGCTGTCCCATCGGTTCCGTGACAGGTACTCGTTCATCTCCGTCACGCCGTGACGCACCAGGTGAACCGTCTTGGCGCAGGGTGGCGCAGCGGGTGCGCTGCACGCCATCGCAGCGCGCCTCTGAATGCCTGCTCTATGGGGCGGCCGGCGGCAGGCGGCGGTCAGGCGCATTCCAAGACGGCAAGGGCAGGGCAGCGTAATGCCGTAATAGCTCCGTCGTACAACGAACAACAGCAGCAGGCAGTCGTACGGCGGTTTGGATTTAAGTTGAGACCCATCCTGGCGTGTGTGTGTGCTTCTTCTGTGGCAGCATGCGCTGAGAACGCCACAACGCCGCGGCCCGCTCACTGTAGACAATGTCCTCCAAGGCGCGTCAGTTCCGCCGCCGTCCGTTGGCCGAGGAGGGCGAGGAGGAGGAGGTGGAGGGCGTGGCTGCGGCTGCGGCAGCGGCAGGGGCAGTGGTAGGAGCTGGTGGTGGTGCGAGGAAAGGCGTCGCAAAGGCGCCGCTTCTGAGCTTCGGAGACGAGGGCGAGGAGGTGTCTCAGCCCGCGCCCCGCAAGCGCGTGGTGTCCGTCGCGGTGCGCGCCAGCGGCGCAGAGCGCAGCGGCGCAGCGACGGCTGCCCACCGCCCTGCTGCTGGCAGAGAGTACAGCGCCCAGCGCCTCAAGGAGGTGCGACTGTGGCCCCGGCCAGCGCGGTGCCCTCCCGCGCGCCCTCTGACGCGGCGCCGTACAACGCACAGCTGGCGGCAGCGCAGCGAACGCTCCCCGGCTCTCTGCGACCCTCCAGTGAGCCTCCTCGCTCCGCCAACCTCGCCCTCGCGCCCGCCGCGGTGCGTCCCGTCCCTCACGCGCCCGCTCGCGTACGGGCGCTGACGCTCCACGCGCGCGGGCTGTGCAGGCGGCTCACGAGCTCGACGCGCCTCCGCACGACTCCGCCGCAGCCTTTCAACGACCCACAGCGCGCCCGCAGCTGCCCGCCGCGCTGGCCCGCGGGCTGGACGAGCTGGACGGGGAGGAGGCGGGGCCGGCTGAGGGACAGCCTGACGCGGAGACCATCCGGTGCGTCTACCAACTGTGCTAGGCTCACTGCCCTGGCCTCGCTTCTCGCCTGGGTGTGCTGACGCGGCTCGCTGTGTGGCGCCGCGCCATCAGGAGGGCCAAGGCCAGGCGGGAGCGTGCGCGCGGGGCGGCTGGACGCGCGGCTGACTTTGTGCCGCTGTCGAGCGGCGCCGCCGCATCGGCGGCGGCGGCGGAGGCTGGCGAGAGCGCATCCGACCAGTCGGGCGAGGAGGAGGACGTGCGGATGTGCGTGCCTTCCCACCCCCACTATCCGCGAAGGGCGCCCCGGGCTGACTCGTGCCGCCTTCACAGACCGTTCCCAGACTCCCGTCAGCCGCCGCCCCCCCGCCCCGTGCTCCCCCCGGCGCCCCCCTCCGACGACGAGGAGCAGGCGGAGGGCGAGGAGCAGTGGGCGCGCCAGCAGCTGCGCAAGGCTGGGCTCGGGGGCCCCACACTGCCGCGCCCGCCGCCGCAGCAGCCTGCAGCCTCTCGCGCCGCCGCCGCCACCGCCGCCGCGTGCATGGCATCCCTGCGCGACGGGTTGGCCCGCGCGCGGGGCTCGGCGGACGCAAGCGGCGCAGAGCTGGCGCGCACCGTCTCCGCGCTGGCCCACTCCGAGGAGGCCCTTCTGTCCTACCAGGCCGCGGCGCACGCCGCCGCCGCCAAGTATCGCTGCGTGCAGGAGTTCAGGGACTATGTGCGTGACCTGTGCGACTGCCTGAAGGACAAGGCTGCGGTGGTGGAGGAGCTGGAGGAGCACGTGGCGTCTCTGCACCGAGCAGCCGCTGACGCGTACGGCGACCGCATCGCGGCGGATGCCGCGGACGAGCTACCCCCCGCGGCGGCGGCGGTGGCGGCGGCGCACGGCGCGCTCTCTCGCGGCGCGGGCGAGGGGCCCGCCTCGGAGGCTGCTGAGGCGGCCGCGCAGATGGCCCGCCTGGCGGGGCCCATCGCGCTGCCTCCATCCATCGACGAGTTCGGGCGCGACATGCACGCCAGCCATCGCGTGAACTCCGCCCGACGGGCGGCGTCTCGCAGCGCGCGGCGCGCAAAAGCTTGCGCTGCACTCGCCCCCGGGTCCCTCTCGCCCGCGGGCAGCTCTGACAGCTCCGACGGCGAGCGCATGTCTCTGCGCGCTGGCGAGGCGGACGCGCTGGGCGCGGCGGCGGCGCTGTTTGCGGACGCGGACGAGGAGTTTTGCAGCGTGGAGCGAGTCAAGGCGCGCCTGCTCGCCTGCAAGGCGGCCACCCCGGCAGCCTACCGCGACGCCTACGTGGCCCTCTCCGCGCCCGCCATTTTCGCGCCGTTCGTGCGCCTGCAGCTGCTCGCCTGGTCGCCGCTGCGGCCGCCGCACGACGGCGACGACCCAACGGCAGCCGCAGCCTTTGACCACCAGCCCTGGTTCCAGCAGCTCTTCGACTACGGACTCCTGCCGTCCACCCACGCAGCGCAGGGGGGCCAGCCGGATGCGATGATGGGCCGCGACGACCCCGACGGACAGCTCATCCCGCAACTGGTGCGCCGGGTGGTCCTCCCGAAAGTGGCCCTGGCCGTCGCCCACGCCTGGCGCCCCGACCGGCGGCGCCACTCGCAGCGCCTGGCGGCGGTGCTGCGCGAGCTGGGCAGCTTCCTGGAGCCGCAGGCTGGCGAGCCTGGCGGTGCGCACCCGCTGCTGGCGCTGCACGCCGCCGTCGCCGCCAAGCTGGTGGAGGCGGCCCACGCCGCCCAGGTGCCAGCGTGGCACCCGCACGCCACCTGCGTGGCTGGGAAGCACGCCGGGCGCGTCGCCGCCTCAGCCGCCGCTCGCGCCACGCGCCTGCTGGCGTCCGTGGGCGCCTTCGAGGGCACCCTCCCGCGGGCAGCGCTGCAGGCGCCTGCGCTGGATGCGCTGCTGGCGCGCCAGCTGGTGCCGCACCTGCGCGCGCTGATGCAGCACGCCGCTGGGTGGGCCGCCTGCGCGCGGCGGCTGCTGCGAGCCGCCCTGGCGCTGCCTGCGTGCTGGACGCAGGAGGGCCTACCCCGCGGCGCCACCTCGCTGGCTGAGGTCGCCATGGTGCTGGCCAAAGCGCTCGCCGACGCTGCGCTGGGCCCCGCGCGCTGCGAGGCGGCTGCACGAGACGCCAGCGCGGCGCTGGCGCGACTCGGCTGCACCGCGGAGGCTGCGGCGCTAGCGGCCGCGTACGCGCAGTGAGGCGAGACGCCAAATGTGTGTTTGCGGCGCGTGTCTGAATGTTCTGGAGCCGGCGCCTTCTGATCTGGCACCAGTTGCCTGGAATCGATCTGTCTGCACGCCCCAGCCCTCAATCCACCCAGGTCATCGCAAGCAGCGCGTTGACCAACCCCGCCCCCTCCACCGTTGTGACGGCAGCCGCGTCACCATCCTCCAGCAGCGTGGCGGGGCCACCCAGGGGTCCCGGCTGCGCCAATCGGAAGCGCCGCCCCGCCGCCGCGGCCGGCACGGTGGCGAGCACCCACGTGCGCAGCGTGGCGGCGGGCTCCAGGCGGCAGAACCGGCGGGAGGTGCGCGCGCCATCGGGCAGCCGCAGCGCAACCGTGCATGCTCCTTCGCCCGCGCTGGGCTCCTCCGGCAGCGAGGCGCGCGCCGCCTCCGCCAGCGCCACGCCGTCCGCACCCGGCGGCGCGGGGGGAGCGGGCTGCTGGGGCCCTTTGTCAGCCTCTTCAGCCCCTGCGAACTCGTCCTCGTCCCCGCCCTCCAGCTCCTCCTCCATGGACGCGCCCACGGCCTGGGCGCTCTGATGCAGCGACGCCTCGATGGCGGCGCGTAGCTCCTGGTCCTCTGTTGCGGGTGGCGCCGCCGCTCGCGATGGCTTGTGCTTCTTGTGCGGCCCCGCGCTCTCGCTGGGCGCTGCGTCGCAGTACCGCACGGTGTCTTCCACGAACTTGTCGGGCTCCACGAAACCCGTCCACTGGTGCATCTTCATCCCCGTGATGGGGTCCAGCAGCAGCGTCACCGGCAGCGTGGGCGGCACCCCGTACGAGCCAAACAGCTGGTAGAAGGTGAGTATCTTGCGGCCTGAGGAGAGAGATACAGGATATAGGGGCGCGTGAGTAGCTGACCTAGTAGGGTTCATGTGTCCCCTCGAGTGCTGCCGTCGCTGCGCGCCTTCCTCAGTCACGTCGTGCATCTGCATGAATACGAAAGTGCCGGCCACGATGCTGTTGACGGTCTCGTGGTGCCAGAGGTCCCGGTTGAGCTGGTGAGAAGCAAACTCGGAGTTGCTCTGCACGTTCACCAGAATCCAGCGGTCCAGCTGCGTGGCCGCCTCACGCGCCTGCTCGAAGGTGCCGCCGAAGAGGAGCTCGGTGGGTGGCGCGAAGAGGCCGGCGAGGCCGCTGTCCTGTGCGCGCGCTCGGCGGAAGCCCGGCGAGGGCCCCACGCCCCCGCCTGGCTCCAGCAGCTCCTGCGGGTCGTCCTGGCCCTCGGCGCGGAAGTCGCGGAAGGCTGCCAGCGCGGGGTGGGGCCGCCCGACGGGCTGCACCCCGCCAGTAGCGCCAGGCAAATACGCCGACGCAGGCACGTGCGGCCCAGGGGCGTACACAGGCACGCCCGCAAGCACGTCGTGGAAGCGCTCGTCCGCGGGGCGCACGGCGTCCTCCAAGTCGTCCGCAAAGTCGCCCGCTCCTCGCAGAGCCTCGCCCAGCGACGGTGGTGGCTCGCTTGCCAGCGCGCGCGCGTACTCTGCGTCGGCATCACCCTCAGCCGCGCTGGTGGCGAAGAACAGCTCGATGGCTGCCTCTAGCGCCCAGCCCGTCGCCTCCAGCATCTGGGTAGATATAGCCTCGGACGCGTCTGTCACAGCCATGAAGCTCGCCAGCGCCTCGCTGCGGTCCATTGGAGCGGCACAGGGCAGGCGTAGGGCGGAGATGTGTGGGACGATCTAAGATTCAAAGATAGATCGATGATAGAGGCGCGCGAAGAAAAAGAGCGCGCGACAACGACTTGCTACTACAAGGTGAAAATGTATTCAGACTTGAAGCTTGATAATAAATATAGGGTCATAAACTGCAACAACCCCCTACCATCTAAGCGCCCCAAAACTGCCTCCGGCGCGGTGCTCGCGGGAGGGGCACCTGCAGCGGGAGGGACTCACCTGAAAATCCGCCGATTGCGAGCCGCGGCTCCATGCGGCGCTGGAGCGCTGCGAGGCGCGCGGCGTTGCC
>Ga0208951_1001127_pt1 | contig 11949 bp, 12 predicted proteins | sample GreLakmeMI27MSRF_FD_187702 | JGI IMG/M metagenome (GOLD analysis project Ga0208951, IMG submission 187702) | Freshwater lentic microbial communities from great Laurentian Lakes, MI, USA - Great Lakes metaG MI27MSRF (SPAdes) | ecosystem: Environmental > Aquatic > Freshwater > Lake | place: Great... | reverse complement strand
TAATTATAATATTTAATAAAATATGTTTTCTGGTAATGTTAATTTAAATAGCAATAATTGCTTAAAAGATATTAATAGTGATAGTGAATCAAATTCTGACAATGAATTAGCAACTGTTAGCACTAGTAATTTAAATATTGAAGAATTAATTTTTAATCCATTTAATAGTAATAATAATGAAGTTACTGTTGCGAATGTTCAAGAATTACTATCAAACTACGGAATTTTAACTAAACCATTTAATATTGAATTATATAAAAGAGCATTTATTCATAAATCTTATACAAAACGTCCTAAATTAGAAAATTCTAATGCCAATATTATTATTGCTGATAAACCAGAAAATTGTTTACCACTTAAAACCAAATCAAATGAGCGTCTGGAATTTCTTGGCGATGGAGTTTTAGAACTTATTACAAAATATTATTTATATAAACGTTTTCCTAAAGCAGATGAAGGATTTATGACTGAAAAAAAGATCGCGTTAGTAAAAAATGAGCACATTGGAAAATTGGCACTCGAAATGGGTTTAAATAAATATTTTATTATTTCTCGGCACGCAGAAGAGAAAAATATTCGCAATAATTTAAAAAAATTGGGGTGCTTATTTGAAGCATTTATTGGTGCTATTTTCCTAGATTTTAATCGTATTTCTATTAAAGATGAATATGGATGGTTTGAAAATGTATTCAATTGTGGTCCTGGACTACAAATGGCGCAAATTTTTGTAGAAAATGTATTTGAAAAGCACGTAGATTGGACTAATTTAATTAATAATGATGATAACTATAAAAATAAACTTCAAGTAATTATTCAAAAAGAGTTCAAAATTACTCCTGATTATGTAGAATTGAAAACTCCTAAAATGGATGATGATGAAGATAATGATAAATTATATGTTATGGGTCTTTATATTTGCTTTGGGCAAAACATTCATAATGCAAGAATTAATAATGCTGTAAATTTTGATAAATTAGGTTCATTTAAAGCAATTCATGAATTACTGGAAAAACAAGACAAATTATTAGTGTTTTTAACAAAAGCAGAGCATAAAATTAAGAAAAAGGCCGAGCAAATTGCGTGCGACCAAGCCATTAAATTAATTGAAAAATGAAAGTAGACTTTATATAAAAAATATTTATTATATATATATTTTTTATAGATATTGGTGTTGAATTGCTAAACCTGTGTGCTTTGTAATTTAATAAAATCAATATTATAAATTAATCTATAACACATAATTGTTACGAGCAATATAAAAAAAAAACTAGTTATAAAAATTGGTCTGTTAGTATTTTTTAAATATTTTTCAAATATATAATTTGCAAATGTTTTGCCAAATAATTTCAACAAAGGAGTTAAATTATCTGATATATTAGTACCAATATTGGCGTTATCATGGTGTAATTTATCTATTATACAACCATTAAAAATTACCCAACTAAAAACTATTGCTGATGGTATCCATGCTATATATTTAATATATAGTAATGGTAAAAATATAGAGATAACTAGTAATGTTACATTAATCCCTATAAAATGTACTATTGCAAAGAATTTTTTTGTACAGACATTATATATATATATATATATATATATATTAATTATTTTATATTCTGAACCAAATATATTGTTAATATATTAGTATATGAGTTTATGTAAATATAGAGATATATTTGGAAAAGTGGGTCAAGGGGCGCATTCATTAAGATTTTTTAATATTGCTGTGGTTGATACAGTATTAACATTTGTTGCTGCTTATATTATAAATTTGTATTTTAAAAGTAATGTGTTTTTAATATTTTTTATATTGTTAGTAGCTTCAATATTTATTCATAGAGCTTTCTGTGTAGAAACTACCTTAACAAAAAAGTTTTTCTCTTTTAAATAAATATTGTTAAATTTATATAAAAATTGATAAATAATTTGAATATAACAATATACAACATATTATTATGTTCAAAACAGATACAAATCATAATTTTCTTGAATTACATAAACATATTATAAAACATATACCTACAAAAGAATACAAGAAAAATGATATTGTTATTTATAACAATAAATTTTATACAATTATTGAAATATTAGATGATGCAATTGAAATATTAGAAATTCTATATTATAAAATTAGTGATAAAATAACAATAAGAAAAAATGATACAAAATTAGAGACTATAAATGAAAAAAAAATATATCAAAAAATATCTGAACTTATTAAATTTGTAAAAGATTATAATCAAGCGGTGTGTTTTTTAAGCAAAAGAAGTTTATATATTAAAACTTTAGATGATAAAAATATTAATAATTTAATATATTTATTACTAAATACGAATGTTAAAATTAGTACTTTAAATAAACTATTATATGAGTTAAAAAAATCTCATGATGATAAATACGAAATAATAAAGTTATTTATTAATCCGTATGACTTTATTGAAGAAAATAATAGCTATATTAGTTTCAAGTTAGCTGAAAAAATAGAAGAATTATGGAAAATAAAAATAGATTTTAAAATTAAACTAGAAGCTAAAATTAAAAGTGTAATAATTGAAAATTATAGTATTAACTCATATTCATTTTATATAATAAAACAAAAATTTTATAAAATAATTGAAGATTATTGTAATGAATGTAAGGAAAGTTATAAAAACTATAAACAATTTATTGATGAACAAATTATGCCAATAGATTTTAAAATTTCAAAAAATAAACTACAAGAACTTGGTAATAGTAAAATGGACTTTGGTAAATATAAAGATTGTACAATGAAAGATACACATGAAAAGAATAAATCATTAATAAAATGGTGTAACGAACAAACAGATCCTTCTCAACAAATGCAAAAGTATATAAAGTATGTAAATGGAAAAGAATCATTTATTACAAGTAAATATTTTTGGGATTTAGAAAAAGAATTAACTCAAAAGATTATGAAATTATATAGCGAAGATAATAAAGATAGCGAAGATAATAAAGATAGCGAAGATAATGAAAGAGAAAATTTTAATAAAGAAGAAGTTTATAATTTTATTACAAAATTTGAAAAAAAAAGAACAAAAGAAAAAAACATTATTTATAAATTGGATGATATACAAAAACAAGCAATATTTGATATTTTAAATAATAAATTTTTAATTTTAACAGGACCTCCTGGCTCAGGTAAAACAGATATAGTAGGATGTGTTCTTTACATTCTGGAACTACGTTATAATGAAGAAGAATTATTTTTAAATAAAACATGTATTATGGCCCCTACAGGACAAGCATATAGTAATATTTGTAAATCTATGGAACCAAAATATTATTATTCAAAAATATCCGGTACTTGTCATAAAATTTTATATAATATTTTTCCAAAAAAATGTGATATTGGTAATATTGTACATAATCATAAAGATGGTAGTAAAGGTAATGAAGATGAAGAATTTAATAAATGTAAATTTAATTTTGTAATCATAGATGAATTTTCAATGGTTGATTTGAATATACTAGACTTAATATTAAGACTATGTAAAAAATATAATAGTAAATTATTGATAATTGGTGATCCAAAACAATTTCCGCCAATAGGACCTGGTAATCCATTACAAAGCTTATTGCAATCTAATAAGTTTATTATTTGTAATTTAGTAAAAATTTATAGACAACAAGAAAATACAAGTTTACTAACTATGATTCAAAAAATGAATGAAGGAGAAAAAATAACATATCATGATTTTAGTAAAGATGAATTTGCTAAATTTATAAATATTAGTGATATATATGAAAAATTAAGGTATAAAGATGTTATTAAAAACTATATTTATAATATTATTGATACATATGGGTTAAATAGAGATACTAAATTTCTTTGCTATAATACAAGTAATAGTAAATTAGAAAATGGTAATAGTAAATTTATATTCAATGTACATGTATTAAATAACATTATTCAAGATAAATTTAATCCTAATAAAGAAGGATTTGAAAATGATATTATAAAATCAATTAATAATAATGATAAAGAGTTTAGAGTTGGAGACAAAATTATAAGAACGGAAAATGAATATAATGATGATGACTTTAAGGCTAATGGTGATGAAGGAGAGATATTAGAATATGATGATGATGATGAACAAGTTACAATATGTTATAATAGTAACGATAAAAAAATGTATAATATTTCAATAAATAAGTTATATGAAGAGTTTGATTTAAATTACGCGACAGGATTTCATAAAAGTCAAGGAAGTGGTTGGACAACAATAGTAGTATTTATAGAACCTAATGCATGTTTTATTAAACAAAAAGCAATATATACAAGCATTTCTAGAAGTAAAGAAAAATTAATATTAGTTTGTAGACCAGAAGATTTACTAAATTGTCAAAATCCAGAAGATGAACGAAAGACTTTATTTATGAATAAAATACATTATTAAACATTATAAAGAATTATCCCTCTAATTATACATTGCTCTCATCATCGTATGGTTCATCATCGTCGGATCCATCATTATTGGATTCCTCGTTGTTGTATTTACAGTAGAAGTAATTAGTTTACTAATTTTTTCAGTAGTGGTTTGTTTTGAATGTATAATATCTGTTGGTGGTAAAATAGTTACAACTGGATTAATAAATTGCTCCATTAGATTATTTCTTTTTATGCTTTCATCATTGATAAATGATACTATTTCTTTTTTTGTTCCGTTTTTAACTTGTCCATTAATAGAAGCTAGCATAATTTTTAACTCATCAACTGTATATTTATTTAAATTAGTTATATCTTTATTCCAAACTAATTGGGGATAAGAAGACCTCACCATATCACATACAAATCTGCCTTGCCTCTCTGGATGTTCAAGATATTCTTTCCACCATTGTGGTAAATGAACTTTTTCTTTTGTTTCTTTAGTTTCCTTAGTTTCTTTTTTTGGCTTATAAATATCGCTGTTTGTTTTTTTACGATGGCAGTTAGGACACAATGCTTGAAGATTACATTCTTCATTATTACCTCCATCTTTAATACAAATAATATGATCTATTTCAAAACATTCATCTAGCAAACAATTACATAATTTACATTTCCATTCTTGGCACGAGGCAACCTTCTTCTTTGTAAGATTAGAAACTTTTCTTGTTGACATCTTTGATACTATTTAATGAAAATATATATTTATTATTCACTTAATTCAAATCAATTTTTTTTATCTATACTCTTTGTTATTTCTTATATTCGTATTTAAATATAAATATTAAACATTAAACATTAAACATTAAACATTAAACATTAAGTAAAATATTAAAAATACTTATTATTATATATTATTTAATTATATATAATAATGATAAATGAAACTCTGGAACAATTAAAAATAAAACCTATACCAAAAAAACCGCAACAATTCCAAGTTATGATTCAAATACCAAGTGAAGGTGTTGCTCCTAATATTATTGATAAAACTAGCGAAAAACTAATAAATAGAGAGCAATTTTTTAATGAACTCCAAGAAAATTTAGGAGTTGTGCAAAAAGATTATGAAAAAATGAAAAAAACGACTTTTGCCAAACCTTCATCTTCTATTAAAGATACTATTTTACAACAATCTGAACCCGGGATAAAAACATTAGGCCCAGAAAACACATTAACCCAAATAGTTAAAACACAAGAACAAATAACTATAAAAGAACCGTCCGACGAAACTATGAAAAAAGCAAATGTTGAGCTTCCTTCAAAAGAACGATTAACACCTAAACCCAAACCTGATAAAACTAATCAAGATCCTACAAAATCTAAATCCAAAAAATTAATAACTGAAACAATAGATGAAACTTTAGTAATTCCAAAAGATCTTCGTATTGGCAGGACCTTATATTTAAATAGAATTCCTAAATTAGAACCCAATGTTTTAATAAAAGCACCAAATTATTATTTGTATAATAGAGAGATTTTCATTAGTTTTATTAATTCACTTTTTGAACCTTATAAGCAAGAATTATTAAAAGAAGAAAAAGAAATGGAATTAGGCAAAACATCAATTAGTTGTTCAGCAAGTGAAAGCAATAACTTTTCTCTCTTAATTCATCAAAAAATTGTGAGAGATTACATAAATATTTATACGCCTTATAGAGGTCTCTTATTATATCATGGTTTAGGTTCTGGCAAAACTTGCTCCTCTATTGCTATTGCCGAAGGTATTAAAAATGATAAAAAAATTCTTATTATGACACCGGCATCTTTGAGAGATAACTATATAGAAGAACTCAAAAAATGCGGCGACTATTTATATAAGAAGAATCAATTTTGGGAATTCATTAATACTAAAACACATCCTCAATATGTAGAATATTTAAGCACATTATTGAAATTACCACAAGAATATATTACTAGTAATGGAGGTGCTTGGTTTGTCAATGTTAAAAAAGAACCAAATTACGATTCTCTCGATTTTGAAGACCAGAAGAAAATTAATTCTCAATTAGATAAAATGATTAATTATAAATACCAATTCATAAGTTATAATGGTCTTCGCAGTTCTCACTTAAATGGTATGACAAATGGAGGCACAATTAACCCATTTTCTAATAAAGTAATAATTATTGATGAAGCGCATAATTTTATTAGTCGAATAGTGAATAAATTAACTCGGAAAACATCATTATCGATGAAATTATATAATTATTTAATGGATGCTGAAAATTGTAAAATCATATTATTAACAGGAACACCAATTATTAATTATCCAAATGAAATAGCCATTTTATTTAATATATTACGTGGTTCATTAAGAAGTTATAACTTTAAATTAATACTAGACAAAGAAACCATGACTAAAGAAAAATTAGAGGAACTATTTTATAAAGCCAACATTTTGAATTTTGTCGATTCTATTGAATATAATTCAGTAAGTTATGAAGTTACTATTACCCAAAATCCGTTTGGTTATGTTAAATCCGCAGCAAATAAAAATAAACTAGTTTATACAAGTACTATAATAACAAGCAGCGAATTTACAGAAAAAATTATGTATGCGTTAGAATCACAATCTCTCAAAATTGCTAATAAAAAAATAAATATTAATAGTTATAAAGCACTTCCAGATAACTTTGATGATTTCAAAACACTCTTTATTAATCCAAATAATACAATAAATAATCCATCAATGTTTAAAATGCGTATAATTGGACTAACCTCTTATTTTAGAAGTGCTCAGGAACAATTAATGCCTAAATACGATCATCGGGATCCAAATGACTTTAAAATAATTAAAGTCCCAATGAGTGATTTCCAATTTGGTGTTTATGAAGAAGCACGCATTCAAGAACGCAAATTAGAAGAAGCAAATAAAAAGAAAAAATCCAAGAAAACCAAAAGCGGAGCACAAGGAGACGAATTATATAGCGACAGTACATCAACATATCGTATATTTTCTCGCGCATTTTGTAATTTTGTATTTCCTAAACCAGACATAAAGCGTCCAATGCCCAACACAGAAGCAACAATAGAAGCAACTTTGGAAAATATAGGAACTGAAGATGACAGCGACAATATTAGCAAAAACATTTCAGAAGAATTATTAGATGACTTAACTATTGCGGAAAAATTGGAAAATGTAGATGGTAAATATGATGCCGACGACATAAAAGAATTGGAAAAAGACTTGGCAAATCCAAAAATAAATGATGCTAGTTATTCAAAACGCATTAGCGAAGCATTAAAAGAATTAGAAAAATATTCACACAAATATTTATCAAAAGAAGGATTACAACTTTATAGTCCTAAATTTTTACATATATTGGAAAATATTATAGACGATGATCACAAAGGCATTCATTTATTATATTCGCAATTTAAAACATTAGAGGGAATAGGTATTTTTAAACTGGTTTTAAAGCAAAATAATTTTGTAGAATTTAAATTAAAGAAAAATGATAAGGGAGAATATATGCTAAACATAGGAGAAGAAAATATGGGAAAACCAATGTATGCGGCATATACCGGTTCGGAAACTCCCGAAGAGCGCGAAATTATTAAGAATGTTTTAAATAGTAATTGGAAATTAGTTCCTTCATCAATAGTAAAATCTATTCAAACACTAGCACCAAACAATTTTTATGGTCAAATTATTAAAGTATTAATGATTACTTCATCGGGTGCTGAGGGTATTAGTTTAAAAAATGTGCGCTATGTCCATATTACAGAACCTTATTGGCATCCGGTAAGAATTCATCAAGTTATTGGTCGTGCGCGCCGTATTTGTAGTCATAGCGATTTACCAAAAGAACTACAAACAGTAAATGTATTTTTATATTTAATGGTATTCAGCGAATCACAATTGTCAAGCGATTTATCAATAGAATTGCGATTAAAAGATATATCGAAACAAGATAAAAAGAAGGTTATTACAAGCGATGAATATTTATATGAAATATCCAGTATAAAAGAGGAAATAAATGCTTCGCTTTTACAAGGCGTCAAAGAGTCGGCAATAGATTGTAGTCTTCATACGCGGTCTACAAGCAAAGAAAAAGATGTCAAATGTTTTGTAATAGGTAATCCGAGTGAAAATAAATATATATATACACCAAATATTGATACACAAGATAAAGACGAGGGCATGAAATTAAACAAGAAAACGGAAGTATTAAAATTAAATGAATTAGTAATAAACGGCAATAAATATGCTTACAATAAAATTACAAAAGAATTATTTGATTATGATAGTTATTTGAAAGATGAATTACTGATTTTAGGTAAATTAGTAAAACTTGATGATGGCACACATAGATTCCAAAAAGTATAGATTTTTTATGATTGGAAGGAAAAATTATAAAATTTAAATTTTTATTAAAATTTTATAATTTGTTTTAATTTATTAGTTATTTTTGTTCTCTAGGATATAGTTTATTTGCTCTTTGAACTTCACTTAATCTATAATGAGCATAACCAATTAAAGATAATAAATAATATAGTGGAACATTATGTAAAAGTTCTGTTATCTTAGTTTTATCTAGTTTTTTATTTTTATACATTGCATTATCTAATGTATTTTCTAATTTTATACCTTCTTTATCATTGTTTTTCTTCAATCTAATAGTATAACCTACAAATTTAAGTAAATCATTATTTACAAAATCTAAATATTCGTCGGGTTTAGCATCATACATTTCATTGGGAATAATAGTATAAAGTGTAAAAATTTGTTCTATTGCGAAGTTTCTATCTATATTTTCTTCACAACATATATCTATATTTTTACATACATATTTATGAATTCTTTTTTTGAGTGTTTTACTAGTTTGTTTAACTCGTTTGGCACTAGGCATATATATTATAACTTTATTTTTATTTTTTTCTATTTTTTATTTTATTTTATTTTTATTTTTATTTATATATTCAATTTAGCCATTATTAAATTTTGATTGCTTAAAACCTTTTCTATTTGTTTATTTAAAAAATCTAACCTAATATTTATATTTAAATTAAATTCACTATTATTTTCTTGTGTTATAAATTTTTTGGCACTATTATATGTTGAATTAGCATTCGCATTAGCATTAGCATTAGTTGCTAAACCACTTATTAAATCCTCTATATTCATTATTTTTGTTTTCATAGTATCATTATTTATAGTTGCTTTTTCTAATTTATTTACATTTTCTTCGCTAACTAAAGTTGTATCAAATTTCTCTAGATCTACCACTTCTAACTTTTGTGGAACCGGAATATCGCTATTTCTTTCTCTTTGTATTCTTTCGAGTAGTTCATTCATGCTATTGTTTTCTAATGGAACATCTTTTGTATCACTAAAATCTATTGTTTCAGGAACTTTTTTGCTAATTAAATTGGTAAAAGAGACCTTTTTCTGTAAAAATTCTTTCTCAAATTCCTCTGATTTTTCATTCTTATAAATATCTTTTATATCAATAGGTGTTAATAATGACTTCTTGAAACTATTAATATCTAACATAATATTTTGTAAAATGATCTTATTTAATTGTGTAATAATATTTTTAGAATCACCGGTTTTAGAATTAGTAATAAAAATTTCTCTGTTTTCATTAAATGTTTTACTTATATTACTTTCAAAAATAGCTTTTACATTTGAAAACTTTGACTCTGGAATACTAACAAATGCTTTATTAGACGACAATATATTCCATAAAAGTTCTTTATTTTGCTCACTTAATAATATATTTGACATAATATAGTATTAATATATTAACTTTAATTCAAAAAATACTATTATTAATTTTATTATAAATCTATTTTTATAATATCATATAGTAGTTAAGCATGTTTGTTTTATTATTACTTATTCAAACATTGTTTTCGTATATAGTACCAACATACAACCCAAAAACGCAAGTTCATTTACATTTAGAAAAATTTAATAATGATTTAAATTTATATCATATTGGAATTAGTTTTAAAAACGAAGATACTATTATAAGATACGATTACAGACCATTTTGCGAACCAAGTATATGTGAATTTAAGACAATAAATAGTGTTAGCACTACTAGCACAGGTGTTGTAAATAAGAAAGTTAGATTTATTGACAAACTATATAGATTTTATATACCAGAAAATGTCCCCAATAAAACTATTTATTGGGGTGAAACTAGCAAAACATTGACAGAAGTTGTTGAATTTGAAAAAACTCTACAAAAAAAATATATACTGGGTATTAATGATTGTCGCCATTATGTTAATCGTTTTTCTAGATGGGCACTAAACAAACGCACTCCTATTTGGAGTTTAGATAAATTATGGAACATAACTAGTAGTAGATCTTTTTTATAATATTTGTTTAAATTATAAATGCGAAAAACATAAAAAAAAATTGATTTCTTTTAAAAAGTTTAAAGTTTACTAATAAAATATACTCGCTGGTATGTTAGCAGAATCAACAATACAAAGCAACGCTATGATGAGATTAGAAAATCTCACTAGATTAATAATGTCGCCCACCGCCACCCCAAACAGCCTAAAACTTGGTATAATTCAAATAATTACTATGTTTGAACAAGAATTAAGTATTCCAGAACAAATAGAATTTATACAAACACTTAACGAGTTATTTTCAAGAAATCATCGTCAAAATCCAATACCCATAGAATTATATTTTATGCAAATAATAACACTAATTGATTCCACTATAGATATGCCGAAAGATTTCGAATCAATGCAGTTAGCAAAGCTAAGTAATGATAGTATGAGAATGATGGCAGCTGCATTTATAGGGCAAGGAATAGTAATACCAACACTCCTCCGACCAGAAGATCTGGTGCCGCATTAATCAAAAAAAAGGCAAAATTACTATATGTGATGTTACTTATAATTCATATAATTAGAATAAAATAAAAGCACTCCTATTTGGAAATTAGATAAATTATGGAACCAATCATATGCGTAATTATTTTTCAAAATAAGTATCCAATGCTCTGTGAATTAATCGCTTGGGCTGAGGTTCGCCATTTATATATGCGCTTATACGATTAGTAAAAGATAAAAGAATAAGAATAAAGGCAACTATTAATAATATAAATAATATATTAAAATTTTTCTTTTTAACAAATCCCATATAATTATAACTTTATAATTATATTAAATAATTATAATTATGAAGTTATTTACTAAATAGTAATCTACTTTTTACTTATTCCTAAAAAACTTCTTCCAATTTTGCTTGTAACAAACATTCCTAGTCCTGAAGCTATTTGTATATAAAATATATCAGTTTTCTTAGTACAGCAAAGTAAATAACCAGATAAAATAACAAAGACTAAGAAAAACATCCAAAACAAGCGAGTATAAAAATCCATATTTAGTATTTTATATATAATAAAATAATATAAAAATATTTGTTTATATATAATGCGGAAAACAAGAACAAAAAAAAATAGAAAACGCACTACTTTAGGCAAAAAGTAGATGTAGTTTATATTCAAAAAGAAAAGGACGAG